>Ga0208357_1000626_pt1 | contig 27923 bp, 23 predicted proteins | sample NGESurdeep092012_6_FD_184487 | JGI IMG/M metagenome (GOLD analysis project Ga0208357, IMG submission 184487) | Arctic peat soil microbial communities from Barrow, Alaska - NGEE Surface sample F52-2 deep-092012 (SPAdes) | ecosystem: Environmental > Terrestrial > Soil > Wetlands > Peat ...
GGTGGAGTGTGACTGCGTTGCGACATTTTTGTCAATGACGTCGTCGGTCGTTTCACCCAAACACAACGATAGAGAATACGAATTACTTATGACTTTCTCGACGCACGAGCGGCCTCTCTTTCGACGACGAAGTCGCCGGCGACGTGAGGTGACGTGACGCTGGTCGACGGCGTGCGGAGTTGGCCGACGCGACCGAAGAAGCGCGTCCGTCCGAAGCCCTCAACCTTCAACATGGCTCCCGGTCAAAGTTGAAGGTTGCGATGATTCGCGACGTGTCGGTGTGCGCGGACACGTGGTTCGCTCAAGGCAGGACCACCTACGTATGCACGTGTAGGTGCGTCCGTTCGTTGGATCGAAAGCTGGCGCGGGGCTCCCCTGACCATAAGTATTCAATCGTGTGGTGATCGTGCCCCGTGCCAACGGTAGAGAACGGCGTCTCTCCTTTACGGGGGCACTGTGGGTCACGGATTCGAGGGAGCACCTCGTAGGAGCGGAGACCTCACCACGACGAACGTGGTCTACGGCGACGTCAACGAGACGGTGAAGTCCTTATTTCACTGGGATGTTGATTACAATCAAACATGAACGTTGCAACGTGCGGGGACATTTCATGGTATTTCTGGCACCACCACTCGATGATCAAGAGATCTCTGTTCTCGCGAAGATTGGCGAACTCAACGCGGGTCTCCGGTTGCGTCTTCAAGAGACACGTCGTTGGTCTGCGTCGTTGACGAGAATCCAGTTCGCTCGCGCCGTTCAAGGTTCCTGTGCCATCGACGGCATTGACGCCGTGCTCGATGACACCACGGCGATTGACCTTGGGGAACCTCCGATTGACACCGAGGAGTTCGACCGTCTAGCCGTGAAGGGCCACCGCGACGCCCTGACGTACGTCGAGCAGCTCTCGAGCGACGGTGATTTTGACTACACCGGCCAACTCGTGCGGGGCTTGCACTTCATCATGGGGAGCTACGACATGAAGGCTCGCCCCGGTCGTTGGCGTGTGGGTCCCGCCTCGGGCCACGAACCAAACTCTGGAGAGACGGCGTACGCGGGGCCCGACGCGAGTGACGTGCCGACGTTGATGAACGATGTGGTGGCGTCACTGCAGACCTCGGACGGGTCGCCAGCCCTCGTCCGGGCCGCGATGGCGCACCTCAACCTCGTGATGATCCAGCCGTTTCAAGGTGCCAACGGAAGGTTGGGTCGGTGCCTTCACACCCTCGTGCTCGCGAGACAAGGAGTGCTCAACCCCACCTACGGCAGCGTGGAGGAGTATCTCGGTCGAAACACACGGGCCTACTTCGACGTGCTCGCTCAGGTCGGCGCCACGTCATGGCAACCCGAGCGCGACGCCCGCGCGTGGATCCGCTTCGCGCTCACCGCGCACTTGCGTCAGGCCCAGACCCTCAAGCGTCGCCTCAGTGAGCATGAGCAGTTGTGGGAACGACTGGAGAAGTTGGCGTCGTCTCGAGGACTGCCCGATCGGACCGTGGTCGCTCTCTATGATGCGTCGCTCGGTCTTCGCGTTCGAAGCGCCACGTACCGCGCGGCGTTCAACGAGGCGTCAACCGAAGCGATCACCGAGGCCACGGCCAGTCGGGACTTACGCCAGTCGGCCGAGGACGGACTACTCGAAGCAGTGGGCGAGAAGCGAGGACGCCATTACCGAGCGACCTCGGACGTGGCGTCGATTCGCCAGTCCATCAGAAGCGCTCGTAAGAAGAAGGAAAGGTCCGATCCCTTCATGGAGCGAGAGACGTGAGACCAAAGAGCCGGTTCTCACTCCTTGGACGCTGAAGGCCGCCGATCAGTTCGCCGTTGGCGCGAGTCCCCACGACTCGGCCACCAGCGTCAACGAGCGCAGTCGCGCGTCGTGCGCGTGCGTCCGCGTCGAGATCATGAGTTCATCCGCGGCCGTTCGCTGGCGCAGCTGCTCGAGTCCCTCGTGCACCGTCGCTGGGTCACCGATCACGTGCGACGCCGTCGCCTCGTCGACGATGTCCCGCTCCTCGGGGGTAAAGGGATACGCGTCGGCCTCGTCGGGTGAGGGAAGAAGGCCCACGTGTCCCGTGCGGCGCTGGAGGATGCTGAGCGCCGTCGAACCCGCGAGCCAACGGGCTTCGTCGGTGGTCGCAGCGCAGACGACGGAGACGGCGACCATAACCCGAGGGTCTTCCAAGAGCAGCGACGGCTGGAACGCCGTGCGGTAGATGCTGAGCGCGTGGTCGAGGAGCGCGGGAGCGAAGTGATACGCGAACGAGAACGGCAGACCCAGCATTCCCGCCAGCTGAGCGCTGAACGTGGACGAACCGAGCAGCCACACTTCGGGGAGGTAGCCGTTGCCCGGTGTGGCGAACGGGTGCGACGGCTGACCTTCGCGGGGGAGGAGGTAACTGATCAATTCCACGACGTCATCAGGGAAGGAGTCGGCACGCAGGTCGCCGCCGCGGCGTAGCGCCCTCGCGGTGTGGTGGTCGGTGCCGGGCGCGCGGCCGAGACCGAGGTCGATCCGTCCGGGATGAAGTGCTTCGAGGGTGCCGAACTGTTCGGCCACGACGAGGGGCGAATGATTGGGCAGCATCACACCCCCCGAACCAAGGCGCAGCGTCGACGTCGCGTTCGCCAGGTGGGCGATGAGCACCGCCGGCGCCGAACTGGCGATGGCCGACATGCCGTGGTGCTCCGCCACCCAGAGTCGGTGGTAGCCGAGTCGTTCCACGACGCGCGACGTCTCGGTCGTCTCTCGAAGGGCTTGCGCGGGGGACGAACCGGAGGCCACCGTCGCGAGGTCGAGTACGGAGAGGGGAATCATGCTGGGCTCACCCTAATGGGGGTGGACCTCGTCATCGGGTTGGTGACACGTAAGGACGGACGCGCCGTCGGTCTCGCGGCGTCAACGGTATGGTGACGAACTACTTCAGTGGCTCGGGTCGACCGAAGAGGTAGCCCTGACCGAGCATCCCGCCTTCGCCGAGGGGGACGCCGAGGGTGCGCAGCATCTCCGCCTCCGCGTCGGTCTCTATCCCTTCGGCGATGAGCGTCGTGCCGCTCTGTGCAGCGAAGTGACACATGCCCGCGATCATGGCCTGGCGGGCGGGGTCCGTGTCGATGCCGCGCACCAAGGAGATGTCCAACTTCACGAAGTCGGGCTGGAGTTCCAGGATGTGACTGAGACTGGTGTAGCCGGCGCCCGCGTCGTCGACCGCGAGTTGGCAGTTGCCGATGTCCTTGAGGGCCTTTCGAATGGCGGCGTAGTTGTTGATCTGGGCGTGCTCCGTGACCTCGATCACGAGACAGCGCGTCACGCCGTCCACCACTTTCGCGGCGTGTCCGTCGATGAGGGCGGCCGGAGAGAAGTTGAGGCTGAGCCAGATATCTGACGGGAGTTCGAGCGCGTGGTCGAGGGCCGTCTGCGCGCAGAGTCCCTCCAACGCGCTCCCGAGTCCTACGGAGTGGGCCTGCTGAAAGCGCTGGTCAGGGGCCTCGCCGCCGTCGAAACGCGTCAGCGCCTCGTAGCCGACGATCTCGCCGGTCTTGAGGTTGACGAAGGGTTGGAAGACGCAGTGAAAAAGGCGACGTTCGATGACCGACAGAATCTCTGATCGCAGCGACTCCCCCTTGGAGAAGACGTCCGCCTCGGCACCAAACAAAGCGCCGGCGTACGAGCCCAGCTCCTCAAAGGCCGGTAGGCGCGAGCCCATCCACTCGGGACCGTCGGCCGCTTTGGAGGCGAGCGAGAGGATGCCGACCAGCGCACCCTCCCAACGAATCGGCACGTTGCCCACGGTGGTAAAGCCACCTTCAATCATCCGCGCCGTCAAATCGTCACTGACCTTGAGTTTCTCGGAGGTGAAGTCGAGCCACCACGCGCCCTCGCTGGTGCGTCCCGTGAGTCGCTCGGGGTGGGGGAACTCGAGCGTGGAACCAATGGTCGTGCCACCGACGTTCTCGCCACCGGTGCCAATGGTGAGCAGCGTACCGTCGCTCTGGACGAGCACCATCAACGCCGCGTCGATGCAGGCCAGGTTCGTGGTGGCTTGACAGAACGCTTCGGCGGTTTCGAGCAGCGAGTCGGCCCGACGGACTTCTTGCATGATGTCAAGGATGTCCAGTCGGTCGCGCTGCTCGCGCGTTCGATGCGTTTCGAGGCGCCGCTCGTTCGTGAGGTCGCGCTTCACCGCGACGTACGCGAGAAGGCTCCCCTCGTCGTCGTGAATCGGTGAGATGGTGGTGTCCTCTTCGTAGAGCCCACCGCTCCTGCGACGATTGATCAGCGTGCCGTGCCAGGGCTCGCCGCCCTGCAGGTGCGCCCACATGACCTGGAAAAATGTCTGATCGTGCAGTTCACTTTGAAAGATGCGCGGGTTGGCCCCGACGAGCTCCTTGAGGGAGTACTCACTCGTACGCAACGCTGAAGGATTCGCGTACAAGATGGTCGAGGTCGAATCCGTGATCACGATCGATTCACTGGCTTGGTCGATCGCGCTACTAAGGAGCGTCTGGTCGTTCAGTGACTTGACGAGTCGTTCGTGGTCGCGGAGTCGCTTGATGCCGTAACCCATCTCATCGGCGAGGTCCTTCAGCACTTCCACGACGTGGTCGTCGAACGCTCCTCGTTCGGCGGCCAAGACCTGCAGACTGCCGTCCACCTCGCCGTCGACGTAGACGGGCAGCCCGATGCAACTACGAAATCCGTTCTCCTTTGCCCGTTGACGCCACGGGGCGAAGTTCGAGTCCGTCGCCAGATCCTGATAGACCACGGCTTTACCGGATCGGATGACGGTGCCCACGGGTCCCTGACCGCCCGGACCATCGCTCCAATTCACGTGGATCGCTTCGACGTAGTCACGGTGTTCACTGCTCATCGCGACCTTTTCGACGCTTCGTTCGGCGTCATCAACGCGACGGCCGTACCAGGCCACGAGGTAGCCGCCCTCGTCGACCGCGGCCTGACACATCTCGACGAGCAAGTCCTCTTCTCGTTCGGAGCGTACGAGGATCCGGCTGACCGCCGAAAGGGTGTTGGCGGCGCGTTGGGCGACCACCTCACTTTGACAGTCGCTCATTCCGATGATGCCACCAGTGACGTTGCCCGACTCGTCGACCGCGGCCTGTGCGCGCAGCGTCATCCAACAAAGGTCACCGCCCGACGTCTTAACGCGAAGTTGCGTGTGCTCAATTTTCTCACCCGAGCGAACTCGTCGTTGCCAGGCGGTGGCTCGGGCGAGGTCGTCGGGCGCGACCATAGCCAGCGCCGGCGTTCCCACAAGGAATCGGGGGAGCCAACCCAGGACCTGTTGCGCCGACGGCGAGGCCCACTTGATTACCCCCTCGAAGTCGGTCTCGACGACGACGTCGGAAGAGTTCTCGGCGAGCAGTCGAAAGTGCGACTCGGACGCGGCCAGTGAACGACGTGTGGCGACCTCGACGTCGATGCCGCGAAGTCCGACGATCAGCGCTTCGATGTTGTTGTGACTGTCACGAGTGGGTCGCGCTGATACCGACATCCAGTGAAGAGCCCCTGATGAGGAACGGTAACGAGCCTCGATGGCGTTCGTGAACTCACCGTCCAACGTTCGGCGACGATGGGCGCGAACTTTTGCTACGTCGTCCTCGAAGATGATGTCGAAGGACGACGTGCCCAGCAGGTCGTCCGGATTCCACTCGAGGATCCGGCGCGCCGACGGTGACATCCATTTGACTACTCCCTCGGGATCGGTCTCGTACACGATGTCCGACGCATTCTCCGCGAGCACGCGGAACCGCTCGGTCAGTTGGACTCGATCGGTGACGTCGCGCCACGTGTAACTGAGTCCGTCGCCGACCTTTAACGCCCGCACGTCACAGTGCCGCTCCGAGTTCATGACTTCGTTGAAGTAGACCGAGTCGTCGAGGATCATCGGCTCGCCCGTCTCGAGAGCGTGGACGTACGTGGCGAACGTGCCCGAGCGGGCGTGCCCCGGAAGGATGTCCAGCAGTCGCGCGCCGATCATTGCTTCTCGCGTGGAGTGGTTGTACTCGATCGCGGCGTCGTTGGCGTCGGCGAACACGAAGTCGATGACCGTGCCAGACGAGTCGCGTACGGCCTCGAACATGACGTGCGGATCCATCAATGAATCAAAGGTCGTACTGAGGCGAGCGCGCTCCAGTTTCAATTGACCGATGAGGTCCTCGGTCGTTTCGGCCTTCGGCCATACGCGAGAGTCACCCGCGGAGACTGGGGCGGGCTTTGAAACTTTGTGTCTTCCTCGCTGCTTTTCCACGCAACCTCTCATAAGCCAAACAAACGTTGCTCAGAGATGCTTCCGGCCCATCCTACGCGTACCACCTGTTAAACCACAACGTCCAATATCGAACGCCACGGTCGCGTCGCGGGTGAACGGCGAAGGAACCGTTCTATCCTTGGACTTTGACCACCGCGAAGGCGACACTTTGATAGATCAGGCTCTACGACCCAAGGTGACGGTGTTCTCCCTCGGCGGCACCATCGCGTCCACGAACTCCAACTCGTCGACCGGTGGCGTGACGCCCCAGCTCAGCGCCTCAGACCTCATTTCGGCCATTCCTGCGTTGGGCGAGATCGCCGACGTCTCGGCAGTGAACTTTCGCCAAATGCCGTCGTGCGACTTCACGCTCGTGGACGTCGTGGCGCTAGCTCGCGCGATCGAAGAGACGTTCGCCGCGGGGGCGCACGGTGTCGTGGTCACCCAGGGCACCGACACGATGGAAGAGATGGCCTTCGCGCTCGACGTCCTGGTACGCAGTCCGCGACCCGTGGTGGTGACCGGCGCCATGCGTAACGCGACGGTCGAAAGCCCCGACGGTTCAGCCAACATCCTCGGCGCGGTCCGGGTGGCGGCGTCGGGCGACGCGACGGGACTCGGAACGCTCCTCGTCTTCAACGACGAGATCCACGCGGCGCGGTTCGTTCGAAAGACGCACACGTCGAATCTCGCGACGTTTCGTTCACCCAGTTGTGGTCCGCTCGGCTGGTTGGTCGAAGCGCGACTTCGGATCGTGTTTCGGGTCGCACCCCTGGCGACGTTGGGGCCAGTTCGCGACGGCGACATACCGGCCGTGGCGTTGATCAAATGCGCCCTGGGTGACGACGCGAGGATCCTCGACCAGTTGGAGCACCTCGGATTCAGGGGCGTGGTGGTGGAGGGATTCGGTGGTGGTCACGTCCCGTCGCGGATCGTACCGTCAGTCGAGACCCTGGCTGAACGAATGCCCGTCGTACTCACCTCGCGAACGGGCAGTGGTGAAATGCTGAGAGAGACGTACGGCTTCGCGGGCTCCGAGCGCGACCTACTGTCGCGAGGTGTTCTCTCGTCCGGAGCACTTGACGGACCAAAGGCCCATATGTTGCTGAGTTTGGCCCTGTTAGTGGACGCCGATCCATCGAAGGCCCGAGCGCTCTTTGAGCGAATCGTCGCGTCGATGAGTTTTCATGGCGAGACGCCGATCACGTGATTCGAGACGTGATAATTGAAGTAATGCGTTCGACCGATTGACCGCGTGGTCACACAGTCGTAGACACTCATTTAGTTTTGCGCGCTCTTTTGTAGGTTCGTTTCGACAGTGTCGAGGTGGAGTTGCATCGCCTCTCGCGCACTGCGACCGTCACGATTGCGTAACGCTTCGGCGATCGCTCGATGCTGTTGGCGGTAGTTGTCGCGACGCTCCGTTGAGTCACTTCGTCGTTTCAAATTTCCCCACGTCTCACCCTGGCGAGTCTCTTCGACGAGTTCGTACATACTCTCCATCAGTGGATTGTGCGCGGCCCGGATGAACGAGCGATGTAAGGCGACGTCCCATCGCTCGAACTCGTCGTAGTCAGCGGCGTTCTCATTGCCGCGCAGACACCGTTCGATCTCTTCGAAGTCGTTCACGGTCGCGTTCTCCACGATTGACGCGATGGCCGCGGGTTCGATGAGTTGGCGCGCCGTCATGACGTCGGCGGGACTCACGACGACGGCGAGCGAAGGATGGGGCGCTGCAGCGACGTCGGGGCTCAGTCCGTGACGTGGATCGCTGCGTAGGTACGTACCTCTTCCAACTTCTCGAGAGACGAGGCCTTCGTCTTCGAGAAGCGCCATCGCGTTTCGAATCGTGGTGCGCGTCAATTGGAGTTTCGTCGCGAGTTCGCGCTCCGTGGGCAAGCGGTTGCCCGGACGCAGTCCGCTACGCGTCGCTGACGAGAGAATATCGTCCGCTACATGGAGAAGTTGGTCACTCGCTACTGTCTGCACGTCAGAACTCCTCGCTGGATGGGTGCCACCAATGCGACAACCAATGCTACCAATATTTCGGCATGACCGTACTTTTATTATAAAAATCTCCGGCTTCGATTGACATGACTGACACCGTCACCTACACTCACTTCGGTTGATTTACTTCGACCAATTGAACCAAATTGGTTGCCGACCTTGGGGGGAAACGACATGAGGTTTGCGACGATTCGTACTTCGAAGGGGCTGCGGCTGCACGTGCGCGGTCGCGAGGGGTACGTGGACCTTGCCGACGTTTCCGGGAACGACGCCCTCGTCAGTATCGACGGCGTGGCCGCCGGCGGCGACGCCGCCCTCGACGCGGCCCGTGAGGCGTCGAGTGGTTCCGGCCAAGAGTTCGACCGTGCCGACTTCGCCGCCTCGACGCCAAATCCGACAAGGATTCTCTGTTTGGGCGTCAACTACGCCGACCACGCCATCGAAGGTGGACGCGCCGTGCCGACGTGGCCGGAGTCGTTCGTGCGCGGTGCCGGCAGCGTCATCGGGGCCTACGACGAACTGGTCAAGCCCACCCTCACCGATCGATTCGACTTCGAAGGCGAGCTGGCCATCGTCGTGGGACGAGGGGGTCGCTACATCAAGGCCGACGACGCCCTCGACGCCATTCTCGGCTACAGCGTCATGAACGACGGATCGGCGCGCGAGTGGCAGCGCGCCGCCACGCAGTGGACCCCGGGTAAGAACTTTGAGGGCACGATGCCCATCGGTCCCGAGGTGGTGACGGTGGACGAAGTCGACGTGACGGACCTCGCAATCTCCACGGTCTTGAACGGCGAGACCATGCAGTCCGCTCGCACGTCGGACATGATCGTCAGCGTCGCGAAGGCGATCGAGTACTTCTCCTCGTTCACCACACTTCGTCCGGGTGACGTCATCGCCACCGGCACGCCCGGCGGTGTCGGGTTCGCGCGCACCCCGCCCGTCTGGCTCTTGCCGGGGGACCTCATCGAAGTCACCGTCGAGGGCATCGGCACCATTTCGAACCGTGTCGTGGCCGAAGAAGGAGCCCCCTTGGACTGGCCATGGAGGCCACAAGTGGCCCAAACCGCGTCGCTTTAAGGATCTGCACTTTGCAGTAAACAAGAAACCAAATGGGGGGAATCATGAGGGGAATGTCGTTAGTTTTATCGGGGGAGACGCGATTAGCGCGTCTGCGCAAGAAAGTGACCTGGTTCGTCGCGCCGGTGATGGCGTTGGCGACGATGGCGATCGGACTGCCCGGAGGCGTGGCACACGCGTCGAGCTCGTCCATCACCATCGCCACGGTCGCTCCGTTCACCGGTGTTGACGCCGTGCTCGGGCCGAAGTACGCGACCGCGTGCCTCGCCGCGACGCAGGAGATCAACAAGGTTGGCGGCATCTCGGGCCACAAGGTGAAGTGCAAGACCGTGGACACTCGTGGTGACCCCGCCGACGCGGTGCCCGCGGTGCGCCAGATGTACGCGACCACGTCCAACCTGGCACTCGTGATTGGCTGCACGTCGGACGAAGCATCGACGGTGGTGCCAGTCTTTGGTGCCAACAGCACGGTGTCGTTCTGCATGACGGGTGAGTCGGAGTTTGACAACGTCAAGTTCCCCTACTTCTTCCGTCTCGTGCCGCCAGACGCCGCGGACGCGGTCGCCATGGTCGCCATCGCGCAGAACAAGGGCTACAAGAAGTTGGCCTTGGCCTTCGGTAACGACGCTGGTTCCCAGACGTTCGTGCAGCCGGCCATCACCGCCATCGGAAAAGATGCCGGAGCTTCGGTCGTCGCCAACGAGACGTTGGACATCAGTGCCACGTCGTTCCAAACTGAGGCGCAGGCCATCGTGAGCGCGCACCCCGACGCGATTCTGATGGAAGCGCTGGGTGCGGCGGGCGTAGCTCTGTTGACCGAGATCTACCAACTCAACGGTAACAAGATGATCCCGGTCATTGGCACGTCAGCCATGATTGACCCGACGTTCTACTCGGGCGTCACGGCAAGCATTCCCGTGGCCACCTTCATCAAGAGCTTCGACGCGGACAATCAGGTCGCGCCAGCCGCCACGGCTGCGTACCCGCTGTTCAAGAGGTTGGTCTTGGCGCAGGCCGGCAAAGTAAAGGGCGTTGGCAACTTCTCAACGTTGCTGTCGGCGAACGGCACGGTCCACCTCTACGACGGCATTAACCTCGCGGCACTCGCGATGGTGATGTCGAAGTCGACCAAGGGATCGGTCTACAAGAAGGACATCTTGAAGATCGCGAACGGCGTGCCCGGGGCGACCGTGGTCACCTCGTACGCGGCCGGTGTCGCGGCGCTGAAGGCGCACAAGAAGATCCACTACGAGGGTGTCGGTGGCTTCTACAGCTTCGACGCGTACCAGACTGCGTTCGGCGCCTTCGAGGACGCCCAGTACACGGCGACCGGCGGAACCGTCTCTTCCGGTACGTTGAGCGCGGCGCAACTCAGCAAGCTGTAAGGACGTTGTAGTACGTCGCTCCACGACCGCGACAACGATGACGAATCGTTGCCGCGGTCGTGGGGTGTCGTTTCCTTTCGTCGTCGTGGCAGTTTCGTACCTATCAATCGTTCGCACCTGATTAGTTCAAAGTCCCCCAGTCGATGCCTGCAGTAGGTCCCACTGGAGGTTGATGTCAAAAAGGAATTCTCTTGAGTGTCTTCATGTCTTCGTTTGGCTTCGGACTCATCACCGCGGCTGTGCTCGCCATCGCGACGGTGGGTTTCACCATGCAGTTCGCGGTGACCAACGTCCTGAATCTGGCCTACGGCTCGGTCATGATCAACAGCGCGTACGTCACCTACTACTTCAATCAACGAGGCGCCTCCATCTGGATCGCCCTCTTCGCGGGGGTCGCGTGCGGCTCCATCGTCTCGTGGCTCTTGAACCGATTCATCTACACGCCCTTTCAGCGTCGAAATCTCATCCCCATCACCTTGGTGATCGTCTCGCTCGGCGTCGACCTCTGCGGGACCTTCGGCCTTCAGGGGATCGTCGGCGGCTCCTACGTCTCCTACACGATGAGCCAAGGGCACGAGTTCCATATTCTGGGGATGCTCCTCAGCGGCGTGCAGTTGATCATCTTCGCAATCTGCGCCGGGGTGCTGATCTTGATCCACTGGCTACTCAAGTACACCCGGATGGGTAAGGCCATGCGCGCGACCTCGGCCAATCCGAACCTCGCTCGCAACAGTGGCGTGAAGACGAAGTTCATCATCTCCATGACGTGGATCATCTCGGGCGCGCTCTGCGGACTCGCCGGGACCGTGTTCGCCATGAACTCAGGGGTGTTCGAAGCGACGAGTGCCGAGCTCTATATCGTGCTCTTGCTGGCGGCCATGTTCTTGGGGGGTCCCGGCGAACCGTACGGCGCGATGTTGGGCGCCCTCGTCATCGGACTGGCCACCGAGATCAGCGCGGCGTACATCGCCGCTGACTACAAGGAAGTAATCGCGTTCCTCGTGCTACTTGGAATGCTCGCGTTTCGACCCTACGGACTCTTTGGAAGCGAGAAAACTCTCTAATGTGGTTTTACCTAACGACCATCATGGTGTACGGCGCGGTCGACGCTCTGGCCTGTCTCGGGTTGAACATGGAGTTCGGTGTCGCCGGCATTTCCAACTTCGGCTACATCATCTTCCAGGCCGCCGGTGCGTACACCGCGGCGATCCTCTCGATGCCGCACGCGGCCACGAGCAACGGCGGATTCCAGCAGTACGTCCTCGGATGGAACCTCACGTGGCCGCTGCCGTGGATCGGCGCCGCGATCGTGGGTGGCCTCTTAGCGCTGCCCTTCGTGTTCTTAGTTGGTAAGCGTCTGCGTGGTGACTTCGCCGCCGTCGGGTTGTTGGTCTCGGCGGTGCTGTTGAATCTGCTCGTCAAGAACTACATCCCCTTCTTGAACGGCGACGCGGGCATCTCCATCGTCCCCGCGCCGCTGCAGAGCATCTTTGACCCGCAGGGCATCGGCTATCAGTTGGCCTACGGCGCGGTCGCGATCGTGCTCGCGGTCCTGGTGTACTTCTTCCTCCGTCGGATCACGGAGTCGCCCTTCGGGCGTTCGCTTCGCGCCATGCGCGACAACGACGTCGTGGCCGACTCGCTGGGCAAGAACCTACGCGGTCAGCGGACCAGCGTTCTCGTGCTGGGTGGGATGATCGCCGGCTTGAGTGGGGCCGTACTGGTCGGCTTCATCAGTCTGTGGGCGCCGGGGGCGTGGGGCTACGCCGAGACGATCGTCCTCTTCGCCGCCATCATCATCGGCGGCGCCGGCAATCACAAGGGAGCCGTGCTCGGCGCGATCCTGGTGCCGCTGGGCTTCGAGGAGATCACGCGTTTCCTGCCGGCCTTCGGGCCGCCGTCCTTGGTGCCGGCCCTCGAATGGGTCGCCATCGGTCTCTTGATCATCCTCTTCCTCTGGTTCCGTCCGAACGGCATCCTCCCCGAACGGCGTCGCGTACTCAGCACCGTCGTCGGTCGGACGCCCGTCGAGGTCGTGGCGTCCAGTGATGACGACGACTCCGTGAACATCGGGGCCATTGACGAGTTCAACTTTCGCGCCGTCCTCCCCACGACCTCGGTCGTGAACGACCATCACCCGATTCTCTCGACGGAGCTGCTCACGAAGAGCTTCAACGGCGTCACGGTCGTATCGGACGTGAGCATCACGATCGAACAGGGCCGTCTCACGGGCATGATCGGCCCCAACGGCGCCGGCAAGTCGACGACCTTGGCGATGCTGGCCGGCACGCTCTCGCCGTCGTCGGGCACGATCATGTTCGAAGGGAACGACATCACGCACGTGCCTTCGTACAAGCGAGCGCAGATGGGCATCGTTCGAACGTTCCAACTGGCGAGTGAGTTCAAGAAGCTCACCGTCTTGGAGAACTTGGTCTGCGCGATTCCCCGACAGTCTGGCGACTCCTTCTGGGGATCGGTCCGAGGACGGCGCTTCTGGGGCGCCGACGATAAGGCCAACATCGAACGGGCCGAGGAGATCTTGGAGGGTTTCGGGCTCTCACAGTACGCCGACGCGTACGCCGGCGGACTCTCGGGTGGTCAGCGACGACTCGTCGAGATCATGCGCGCGTTGCTCGCGGAACCCAAAGTGTTGTTGCTCGACGAGCCCATGGCGGGGGTGCACGCCAACCTCGCGCGCAAGATCGGCAATCACCTCACCAAGCTCTGCGAGGGCGGGATGACCATCGTGATGGTCGAGCACGAACTTGCGATCACCGACGAGTTCTGTGACCCCGTGATCGTCTTGGCCGAGGGCCGCGTCCTCGCCCAAGGCACGATGGCGGAACTCCGAGCAAACTCTGAAGTAGTGGAGGCGTACCTTGTCGGTTGAACTCACAAAGCAGGGACTGGTGCTGAGCACCACGGGGCTCAGCGCGGGGTACGACGGTCGGGCCATCGTGCGCGACATCGCCGTCGAAGCAACGCCGGGAAAGGTCGTCTCCATCGTGGGACCCAACGGTTCGGGTAAGTCCACGCTGCTCAAATCACTCGTCGGTGTCGTCAAGGTGCTCGAAGGTCACGTGACGGTCGCTGAGAACGAGATCACGAACCTCGCGCCCGAGGAGGTCGCCAAGCTGGGCGTGGGCTACGTTCCCCAGATTGACGACGTCTTTCCGCCGTTGTCGGTGAAGGAGAACTTAGAGATCGGCGGCTACCTCCTCAACCGCAGCGAGATCCCCGCTCGCATCGACGCGGTGCTCGACTTCTTCCCGAAACTCAAGGCAATGATGACGAGGAAGGCCGGCAAACTTTCCGGTGGCGAACGAAAGATGCTGGCGATGGGCCGGGTCTTGATGTTGTCACCGTCGGTGTTGGTGCTTGACGAGCCGACGGCGAACTTGGCGCCCATGGTGGCGACGCAACTACTCGAGGAGTTCGTGCGAGGCTTCGCGGACCACGGCTCAACCGTGTTGCTCGTCGAGCAGCGAGCGAAGGCCGCCCTTCGCATCTCCGACTGGACGTACGTACTCGGGGGTGGCAAGGTCGTCCTCGAGGGCGCGCCCAAAGACTTGGAACAGAATCCACTGTTCGTAGAGTCCTTCCTCGGCGGCAGCGCGGCCGCGCGTGCGGCCCGCGACGAATAAGGTCCATGGCGACTCTTCGCGAGAGCGCGTTCTGGACGCCAGCGCGCGCTCGTGACGCCCTCGTCATCCTGTTGACGCTGGTGACGGGCTCGATTGATGCCATTGGCTTCACCCGTCTCGGTGGGGTCTTTACGAGCGTGATGACGGGAAACATGGTGTTGCTCGGCGTCGCCGCGGGTAAAGGTGACGTGTCGCTCGCGCTGCACACGGGCGTCGCGTTCCTCGGATTCGTCGCGGGCAGCCTGGTGGGCGCACGAGTAGCGGGGCACGCCCTCGAGGACGACGAGGTCTGGCCTCGGCCTATCCTCAAAGCGTTGGTTCTGGAGTTGGTGGTGTTGTTCATCTTCGCGACCTGGTGGGAGATCGCCTCGGGCGCTCCCACGGGCGCGGCGGAGTACGCGATGCTCAGCATCAACGCGGTCGCCTTGGGTGTGCAAAGTGCGGCGACGCTGCGCTTTGGCATCAGTGGTCTGTCCACCACCTATCTCACCGGTACGCTGACGCAGCTGCTCGCGGGGGTCGCAAAACGCAAGGATCCCATCTCGGGTCGCAGCATCCTTCTCCTCCTGGCCCTGATCGGCGGCGCGGGATTCGGCGCCTTCATCGCCCTTCGTGTTCCACGTTTCGCTCCGCTGGTGCCCATCGGTGTGCTCGCGTTCGTCATCGTCTGCTCGGAACGGGTCTTTCACCGACGAACGAGACCTGAACGACTCTCTCAAGTCGCTCGTTGAACTCGGACTGAACTACGACCCGATCGCCAGACGAATCGTCGTCCCGGCACCGACGAGAATCACAAGGGCGCGCACAACGTTGGGCGTGACACGGCGAATGAGCAGCGTACCGAGCCAGCCGCCGATCAACGAGCTGAGCAAAATGACGTAGACCGCGTCGACGTCGAGGTGTCCGCGGATGATAAAGACAACGGACGACACCGCGTTGATCATGAACCCCAACGTGTTGCGTATGCCCTGGATCTCGTAAATCTCAAAGGGCAGCGTGAGGGCCATCACCGCTAGCAGCACGATGCCGAGTCCGGCGCCAAAGTATCCTCCGTAGACCGAGGCGATGAAGATGCCAACGAAGAGCGAGCGGCGTCGCACGGGGTTCGCGTTGTCGCTGAGGTCTCTCTGGGCGAGCAGTTTCGTAATGCGCGGAGCGGCGGCGAAGATCACCGTGGCGGCACCGATGAGCCACGGTACAACGCTCGTGAACGTCTGATTCGAACCCCCCAACAGGAGCGCGCAGCCGCTGCAGGCACCCAAGACGCACGGCACCGCGAGTTCACGCAGAAGTCGTTTATGGTTCGATATCTCTCGTCGGAACCCACGGATGCCGCCGAGTGCACTCGGCACCATTCCTACGGTAGAGGAAACATTCGCTTGGAGCGTCGGCACCCCGAGGGCCAGCAAGGTCGGAAACGTGAGGAACGTTCCCCCGCCGGCGATGCCGTTGGAGATGCCGGCAGCGACACCAGCGACGAAGATGATTGCGAGTCGCCATCCGAGGGGAAGTGTGGTGGCGAGCATCTAACGTATCCTACAAAATTTGTCGGCACACGTTGGGGAAGTTCCCTGATGTCGACGTCTTTTTCGCCTCCCGCGCGGGGTGCCACCACGGTGTCCAAAGCGCGTAGAGAAATGGCGCAACGCGCTCGGCCACCATAACGTTGCGCCATCGTTCAGCACGTGCTTTCGAGTAGATAGTGGAGTCGTGTCACTACGTTCGTCGCTCTGTTTCTCGATGTTGCTTTTGATCGCAGCGAGGGTGATCGTGCGCTGTTCTGTGTGAGAAAAGTCCTTCGAGCGATCGTTAGCGAGTGGCGAGTACTTCGGTGTGTACCAAATTGAAGAAACCATCGTCGTTGCTCGCCCACTCCAAGAATGCGTCAGCGATTGAGTTCAGTTCTTCCTCCGTCGTAAGTCCATACTCGAGACTCTGGCGGGCGAACTCACTCTCTCGCACGCGATCGGCCCAGAGCTGTCCCCACCAGGTGCGCTCCTCCGGTCGGTAGTACGTCCAACTCGACGTCGACACGTCCATTTCTGAAAAACCTGCACGTCGCACCCAGGCGCGAAGGTGTCGTCCAGCGTTCGCGTCCACGTTGTTCTTTCTGGTTAGGGCCTGGTAAATCTCCATCCAGCGATCCAGGACTGGACTGTCCGGCGACCAAGTAAAGCCACCGTAGTCGCTGTCGCGAACGGCCAGGAGACCGCCGTCGCGCAACACGCGGCGCATTTCGCTAAGGGCGACGACTGGATTGCTCAGATGTTGCAAGACCTGATGCGCGTACACCACGTCGAAGGAACTATCGGCGAACGAGAGGCGGTACACGTCGCCGACCTCGAAGCCCACGTTGGTGACGTCCCTTTCGAGGAGCGACGCGCGCGCGAGCTCGATGACGTCGGCGGAGAGGTCAATGCCGGTGACGCGGCCCGACACCACCACGCCGGCAAGGTCGATCGTAATGTTGCCGGGCCCGCAGCCCACGTCCAGCACGTCCATTTCGGGCGTCATACGTGGCAAGAGAAAGGCCGCAGAGTTCGCCACGGTGCGCCAGCGATGGCTTCGAAGGACCGATTCGTGGTGGCCATGTGAGTAGCGATCTTGATTCGACATGCTGTCAACTATTGCAGCACGCACGTCACTACTCCCAGTGTCGCTCTTGCGACTGGCCATGGGGAGCGCGGTGCGAGCGCTCGACACCATTACGCGCGAGGGAATTCTGACGCCGATGCTCGGCGAGACGCGCCATCTTTCGGACCTCTACGACCTGCTCGACTACGAGTCGTACAACGCCTACGACTCGTCCGTATGCAACTTCAACGTACCTCGGTCACCTTCCGGCCGTACGTCAACGGGACTCTTCGCGCGACGTACTTCGAGGGGGGACGGCCCGCGCCGCGGTCTTTGCTGGAGCTCCGAATCGAAGCTGATAGCCGCCGTAGGCAATCGAACAGAGGGCGAACCACGCCCAGCCGAGCGCCAATCCGCCCAACACGTCGGTCAACCAGTGCACGCCGAGCATGACTCGAGTCCACGCGATGCCGGTGGCGAGACCAACGGCGACGCCCGCGAGGATCGACCGCACCAGTAAGGACCGTCGTCGACCAATAACCAGAGCGAACGCCGCAAGACACGCGGAGGTAGCTACGGCATGACCGGACGGAAACGACGTCCCGGAAAAACCCGTCAGCTGATCGAAGTGGGGGCGGGCGCGACCCACGATTGATTTGATGACGTTGGCGACGAGGAACTGTCCTCCGACGACGAGGATGAGGAACGTGACGACAGCGAGGGATCGCTGGCGAATCCATTCGACGATCGCGATGACCACGCCGAGCGGGACGATCACGAGGGCTCCGCCGAGTTGGGTGTACACCTTCAAGACTCGAGTGGAAAGCACGGTCGCGTGGTGTGCTCCAAACAGACTGGCGCTGCGGTCCAGTCGGGCAAATCCAGAGTTGGTGTGGATCATGAACAGGATGATCCCCACGGCGGCTGCGCCGACGGCGAACAGAATGACTGCTGCACTCAAGACCAGACCGGTCACGGAGTTCGGATCGAGTCGCGAGCGCATGAATCCGGCCCCGCCGGGGTGTCGACGAACTTCGCTCTGGACCGTGTCGACGTCGAGCTTGGGCGCCGTCGGGGCGCTCTGGGGCCAGCGGTACGCGAGTAACGCCGCGGCGAGGCCGGGAACGACGATCGCCACAAGTGTGAGGGAGAGGACGAGCACTGGTGTGGACTCCTATGAAACGGGTCGCAAGGGAGCGACGAGTTGTTCTTTGGCGTGTTGGAACAGTGAGCGCTTCTTCCAACGCTGCGCGTCAATGCGGACGCTACGTTCGAGATCCTCTTCGAAGTGGTCGTCCAAGGTGCGCGCGATCGCGGGATCGAAGATCACCATATTGATCTCCTCGTCGCAGTTGAGGGATCGGGTGTTGAAATTCGCCGAACCAACGTTGGCGATGAGGCCGTCCACCGTCATGACCTTCGCGTGCATCATCGAGGGCTGGAAGTTCCAAAGTTCGACGCCGGCATCGACGAGTTCCTCGTAGTCCATCTCCGCCGCGAGTTGCACGAAACGCTTGTCGGCGAAAGGTCCAGGAAGGAGGATCTGTACCCGCACGCCGCGCTCGGCGGCGTCACAGAGACGCTTCGTGAGATCGTCGTCGGGAACGAAGTAGGCCGTCGTCACGCGTAGTTGTCGTGTGGCCAGCTGCAAGAGGGTTTGAAAGACGCTTCGCAGATCGCTGCCGCCCGTCGCCGACGCGCCGCGCACGCACTGCACGGTGCTGCGGCCCGGAGCAGGTTGGCTCGGAAAGCGGTCGAACGCGGCGTCGAAGATGGTCGGGTCGGCTTCCGCCCAGTTGTCCAGAAACGCGGCGCGCAGTCCGTCAACGGCGGGGCCCTCGACCTTGAAGTGGGTGTCACGCCATTCGTGTTCGTTACGCGCGTCGCCAAGCCACAGATCGGAAATGCCCACGCCGCCGGTGAAGCCCACCGACTCGTCGACCACGAGCACTTTGCGGTGCGTGCGGTGATTGACGTCGTGCACGTGTAGGCGACTGAGGGGACGAAACCATCGCAAGTCGACCCCGGCGCCGATCATCTCGTCGATGAGTTGTTCTTCGATGGGGTGCGACCCCCAGGCGTCCAAGAGCACCCGAACTCGTACTCCCGCACGAGCCCGTCCAGAGAGCGCGCCAGCCATCTCGGTGCCGATCTCACCCTTCCAGTAGACGAAGGTCAGAAAGTCGATGGTGTGCTCCGCACGATCAATGGCCTCGAGCATCACTGGAAAGATCTCTTGCCCGTTGCGCAGTACCGTGACGCGGTTTCCCTCCGTCGCGGGGATGCCCACGACGCCCTCGAGCGTGCGTCGTGCTCGGGCGATCGCCTCGTGTGGTTCCCTCGCGCCGTCTTGCGCACTCTCGGTGTTCACGGCGCCGCTACCGTTCCTCGAACCGTCGCGGGATCCGATTCGGTCACTTTGTGCGCGTCCTGCGGTGCGCCGGCACCGGCCCTGACCGCTTCGAGTTGCGCCGCGACGGCCGCGCCGTAAAACAACGCGACGCTCGACAGCAAGCTCCACACGAGGAGCGCCACCACGCCGGCCAAAGGGCCGTAGGTCGAGCCAAACGAAGAACTCCTCGAGAAAAAGAGGCCTAAGAGAGCCGTCGCCACTCCCCATAAGAACACCGACACGCCAGAACCGAAGGCCAGCCATGATAGCCGTGGCTGGCATCGCCGTGGCGACCAGCGAAAGAGCACCGTGACCGCGACGGCGGTCAAGCCGACGCCGAGCGGCCAGCGAACAATTGCCCAGGATGACGAGAGTGCGGCGTTGTTCGTTGCGTGAAAAAGACTCCGGCCGAACGCGAGACACACGAACGCCGCCGCACAAAGTGCGCCGACACTCAGCGCGAACAACAGTGCAAGCCCGTACTTCTTCAGAGTCGGACGGTCCTGCTCGACTCCGTAGATGCGATTGAGTCCCCGTTCGAGTTGGCCCATCGCCGTGGTCGCAACCACCACGCCGCCGATGAGGCCAAAGAGCAGGGCGTTGTAGTGATGGGCAGCGGCGACGCGGTGTGCCTGGGTCACGGCGGTGGTGAGCACCTGCCCGGCCGGACCAGGAACGGTGCGGTGCAGTGTGGCGTCGATCATCGCGGTGACACTGCCCTTATGAAGAACGCTCGCGAGTCCGACCAAGCCAATTAGTCCCTCGATGGCGACGAGCGAGATCATATACGCGAGCGATCGGGCATGACTGAATCCGTCGGCTACCCGTAAACGTTGAAATGAGTCCTTCGCAAGGCGACCCCAACCAATGCGCTTGAGAACCTTCCACGCGTCGTCACCGGCGAGACCTCGAGTCTCTGGAACGAGCGAAGCACTACTCATGTCTGCTCCTTTTGTGGAACGCGTACGGTGATGACCCCGAGCTCGATGGTGGCTCGGAATCTCTTCCTCGCGGTTCGCGCGCCGCCGTCGAGCTCGTACGTCGTCGGTCGATCGAGCTTGATGTCCACCCTGCGCCCCTGGCCCATCTGGGCAAGCGGCGAATGCTTGGCGTCCTCAACCACCAAGCGACTCAGAACCCGCGCCCACTGCAGCGCGTTCTCGGCCGTGACGACGCCGATCTCCAGGAGTCCGTCATCGGGGCGGGCATCGGGGAAGGCGACGATACCGCTCGCCAAGTTGCCCATCTGGCCCAGCAGCACGCAACTCGCTTTTCCTTTGAACCACGGTTCACCATCGACTTCGATGCGGACCTTGCGTGATGTCATGTGGGTGGCGCGAACGCCGGTCCAAACGTAGGCCAAACGGCCAAGGTGACTCTTCAATTCGCCGTCGGCGTCACGCATCATGATGGCGTCAAAACCGACGCCGGCCATGACGGCGAATCGCTCGCCGTTCAGCACCCCGACGTCCAGCGTTCGTCGGTCGCCGTTCAGACCAACGTCGACGGCTCCACGGAGATCGATCGGGATCTCCAGATTGTTCGCGAGTAAATTTGCGGTACCCGCCGGCAAGATCGCCAAGTCCACGGCTTTTCCGGCAACGGCGTCGACGCACTGTTGGACCGTCCCGTCGCCACCCCAGATGAAAAGCAGGTCCGCTCCGTCCGCGACCGCTTTTCGTGCGAGCTTCGGGGCCTTGCGGCTCTTGGGCACTTCGTACCAGATCGGATCTGGGAACCCTTTCTCCGTTAGTACGGTGCGAAGCTCCGCGAGACCACCGCCAAGCGTCTTGTTCCGATGAGCGATGACGGCGACGGACGTCACTGCGGCGTCTCTTTCAGTTGGGCGACACGTTTGGTCGACAGGGGCTTCTTGGCGTGGGGTCTCTCAGCGCGGTCGACGCCGGCCACGCGGATGATGAAGACGCCGGCCGCTAAAGAGCCAATTCCCAAGAGCGCGCCAGCGATTACGTCGGTCGGGTAGTGCTCGCCACGGTAAACCCGCGAAAGTCCAACAGCCAAGGTCAACGCGACGGCGACAACCCACGCCGCGATGCGCGGGACCCGCCGCTTCGTGGCGACCGTGACGAGGATGACGATGCCGCCAAAGAGGACGACGGCCGCGGCCGTATGACCCGACGGGTAGCCGTACGTCGAAGGCGTGCCCCCTAAATGGTGCACCGTCGGACGCGGCCTCTTGACGATGGAGTTCGTCGCGAGAAAGACGGAAAGTTCGACGGCCAAACTGGCGACGAGCAGGAACGCGTGTCGTCCCCACCGTCGAAAGAGAACCACGAGCGTGACGATCGCGGCACCACCGGCTACTTCGAACGTGTCGGCGAGATTGGTCGCGTCACCGCTGAATCGGTTCATCGTTCGTAAGCGTTGTCTGTCGAGCCACCGGCTGACGTGGCGATCCCACGCGCCGAGAGACCCGTGCGCGAGGACGTGGGTAATCAAGAGACCCAAGGCGGCGATGACGAGTGCCAGGAGGACGAACGAAACAATCGTGGCGATCGCGATGGCAATGACGCCGTGACCTCGAGCTGGACGCTGAGCCAAGGAATTCGCCGGTCCGTCGGCGGACGGATCGAGAAAGGTGATTCGAGTTCCGTCGTTGCCGCGAGCGATCGATACGTTGGAACTACCCTTCGCCACGTCAGTCATGGTTACCGTCCAGGTTCGAATTGAGTGTTTCGCCAGTTCGAGTGCGCTTTTCCTGGATCAAGTTTATTCTCTGCGTGCGTTGCAGGTGAAGGCAGTGTGATCGGTGCGTGACGTGGGCGTTGGGACCGGTTCGCCGCGAGTGTCTAACTGAAGCCATCCGGTAGACGTCCGGGCCGCTGAGAGTTGCGCGCCCGCGACCCAATGGGCTGGCCCCGATGACGGAAATGGTAGGTGCGCCGCTACGAGCGATGAAGATTGTTCTCGCCGAAACCACTTCGGTACTTCCCTCCATATTCCACCTGGCCAGCGGTCAAGGGAGAAGGAAGCGTGGTCTCGGCGCCTTCGAGCCAACTATACGTCCCGAGGCGCCTTACCTACGGAATTCGTCAGAAGCGGCGCCTCAACCGAAAACTCAGTGGGCGGCCGTCGGGGTCGAAAATCAAACGGTACGCAACGTCAGCCCAACGCCGACTCCCCGAAGCGACCGGTTCGATCACGTGCGAACGAATCCGACTCTTGGGTCTCTTCTTGATGCTGTCCTCCGGGTCCCAGCTCTCGAGGTCGGCGGCGGACTCTTTCCAAAGAACGGAGCTGTGCGCCAAGTCGAGGAGCCTCGGATCGCTGGTCGTTCTCCCTAAGTGCTCAGCCCACAGTGCCAGTCGCAACGCGCGCGCGAACTTGCGACTGCCGTCACCTAAGCCTCCGGGATCAAGCGGGGCCCGGTCGTCGAGTTCACTGTCAATCACGGCGCAGGAGAGTTCAGAGTCGTGCGTCCACGAGCGGCGATTCAGATTGTCGGATCCGACCGTCGCCCACACGTCGTCGATGACGCAGACCTTGGCGTGCACGTAGACGGGCGTGCCGGTGACACTCTCGATGTCGTAGATGCCAACACGGTCGCCGCCCGCGTGTTTCACTATGTCGATGGCTCGCGCTTGCGCGAGCCGGCTCGGTGGTCCCGACATCTTGCTGTCCTTGTCCGGGTACCGCGGAACGACCGCGATGACCTGCAAGTCTGGGCGTCGGCACAACGCGTCAGCGAGGAGCTCCGCAATTTCGACCGACCAAAAGTACTGGTCCTCGATGTAAATCAACGTCCGCGCACGATCGATCGCTTTCGCGAACGCTCGCGCGACGCTTCGCTCGCCGTTGGGCGCGAAGGGATAGCGGGGTCGCCTCGACGGGTAGGTGCGAAGTACCTGCACGGCGTGGCCGCCCGTCGGCGTTGGTGTTCCGAGACGAGTGGGGAGTGGTTGCGCCAGACGGTCGCGCGACGCCACGCGGGAGATCAATGCCCTCATTCGGCCGGCGTGGTTGAGGGGCGTCGGGTCCTCCCATCGCTCGCGGAACGTCAGATCGATCTCGGTGACGGCAGGTCCACGGACCGCCAACTGGACGTCGTGCCAAGGGGGACGCGCACCGTAGCGGGGGTCCAACTTGATCACTTGCTCGTCGCCGCGGTGGGTGGCGTCATCGCGACGACCGTGACTGACGTCGATTCCACCGATGAAGGCCACGTCACGTTCGAGATCGCCGGGGTGGCGTACGAGTATCACCTTTTGGTGATGTGATCCTCCCCGACGCACCCGCTCGTCGAGTAGGACCTCACCGCCGGCTTTCGTGACCTCGACGGCGAGACGGCGATTCTCCTTGGAACTGAACGCGAAACGATCGCTATGCGAACGCCACAACAGCCCACGCACGTCAACACCACGCCGGCACGCGTCGGCCAAGAGCGTCGAGATCGTAGGCCCGTCGGGCGACACGCGTTCGTCGCCGTCGCCGCGCCAGTCCGTGAAGCGCACCTCGTCGTGGGGCGCGAGGCCCGAGATCGCTTCGGCGAGCCGGTGGAAGTACGGGGCGCCGTGGATCAGGGACTCGACGAGGTTGCCCTCGGTCCACGCCACGCCTCGAGAACGATCGGCGTCGATCTCGGACGTCGGGTTCCCCCGTTCTTCGGGGCTCAAGAACCAGTCGTCAAGTCGCATACCGTGTCAACGTACTATGAGTCGGCCGGCGTTCTCATCCCAGCTCCTCGCCAGGTGAGCCAGCGACGACGCCAGGGTTCGCCGACGGCTACCATCGGCGGAACATCATTCGCAGTCGGACTGACAACTCAACGATGCATCGACGCGTCCGCCACGTGAGTTCCGCGTCCGTGTTGAGGGTTCACGCGGCGAGTTCGCTGGTGCCTCGAACGATGCGAATCGCGTTCGCGTAGGACTAAGGCTGCGATTGACGCGGTTGTCGGGACCAGTGCGGCGTTCTCGATTTGTGAAACCGTCAGCCTTCCACATTCTCGAGTCGGGCCCACGGGCGTCGTGAACCCGACTCGGGAACGAGTTATTGGGGTGGTCCCGAGCCAAGAACAAGGTCGAGGCTCGCCTGCGTACCACTGGTGGTGGTGTAGCCAACGTGCACGGTGTCGCCAGGTTTCAGTGTCTGCAAGATCGTGTCGAGAGACGTGATGGTCGTCACGGTCTCTCCGTTCACAGAGACGATGACGTCGCCCGCGGTCAGCACGGACTTCGATGCGGGCGTACCAGCGAGCGTTCCCGCGACGGTGACGCCGCCGGTCGAGCTCGGTGTTCCACCGCCGACGCCGGCGAACGCGCCCGGTGACGTGGGGTCGACTTCGATGCCGAAGTACGCGGTGGCGCCGACGTGTACCGAGGACGACGAACTGCCGTTTTCAATCGACGTGGCGACAGCGAGAGGCGTGCCGATCGGAATGGCGTACGCCTGCGTGGTCGTCGACGTGTCGGAGTTGAACACGGGACCATTGTTGGCCGCTGCGGCGGTGTCCATGCCAATGACCTGTCCCTTGCTGTTCACGAGTGCTCCGCCCGAGTCACCTGGCTGGATGTTCGCGTTGATCTCGATGAGGCCGCTCAATATTTCAGAGCCCGTTGGGTTGCCGCTATCGCCAGCCGTGATCGACTGGTCTTTGGCTAGTACCGAGCCCGCGGCGTAGCTCGGTGTGCCGCCCGTGCCACCAGCGTTGCCGATACCCACCACCGACTCGCCTTTGGTGACGGCCGTGGTGTTTGTCGTGATGGTGGTGAGACCAGACGCGTTCTTCAGCTGGAGGACGGCCACGTCGGACGACACGTCGTAACCGACGACCTTCGCCATGTACACCTTGCCGGTCGCCACGTCACGTACCGAGATTGACGTTGCTCCGTCGATCACGTGATTGTTCGTGAGTATGAGACCGTCGGATGAGATGATCATGCCCGTGCCAGCGGCCGTGCCCTGCTGTAACGAGAGTTGTGTGGTGATGTCCACCAAACCGGGATCAACCGAGGCGGCGATTTTCGCAGCGGCCGCGTTGGCTTGCGACGAAGGAGCGCTCCCGGTGGGCGTCGCCGGAGCGTTGGGGTAGCCCCCGTTGAATCCAAAGTTCCCGCTACCGCCGGAGCGCGGCACCGTCGTTCCGGACTTGGCGACAGCGGTGGTGGCGTTCTGATTGGCGTGACCTATGAAGAAGCCGGACGTTCCTGCCACGAGTACCAACACGAGTGCGGACAAGGCCAGCATGACTCGTTTGCGGGGACTCCTGCGCGGCGCCCCGAGAGCGGTCGGCTCCGCCTGCACACCGTCTTCATACCCTGTGTTCCAATCCATTGGGAGTTCCTCTCCGCTTTTTCACCTTGTTCCAGTGTGAACTGCGGTCGTGAGGAGTTCGTTGGAAGGGGGTAAAAACCAACTAAAAAGATGGCCTCGAACTCGGAATGGCTACCTGTTCTCTTTTGACGTCACGGGCGCGGCTCGGGCGCTGAACCGTTTTCAGCACCAGTCATTGGACCTCGACGTGCGACGTTGGCGATTGATACGACCTCCCGTAACCGGTGTAGGTCGCGTAGATCGCGTCAGCCCCCAGGGGCGGTTTCGAAATGGTTAGTAAGCACTCGCCGAAGGGGTTCGGACGGCAGTAAGCAATCGTTGCACCAACGTGCACCGTGATCGTGGCGTTTGGATAGAAGCCTGCGCTGTTGGCGCGAACACCCGTGACCTGCAATACCAACGGGGCGCCTTGAGAAACGACCGGCTCTGACGCCGTTGCGTTGAGGTTCGATGATGCGACCGGGATTACGAACTCCGGGTCGGTCGGCACCGAGTAGCCGAAGCGATTGTGCGACTGTGCGGTGACCAAGTACACCTGATGGTTCTTGAGCCCGGCGATGATGCAGTTGGGTTCATAGTACACAGGTGCGGAGCACCGCTTCGTGAACGTTCCGTTCGAGATGTTCACGCGGTAACTGTTGATCGGCGCACCGACCGCGCTGGAAGGTGGATGCATGTAGGTCCAGACCTTGCCACTATTGGTGTTCCCCGAGACTTGCTGCGGCGAATAGGGGACTATCTCTGAACAGTTGGCGGATGTGCTCGACCAAGCAATGTTGCCCGAGGCATCGACCGCCACGAATCGATGAGCGCCGTAGCCGACGGCGGTCCAGTATGAAGTTGCGTCAATGGGCACCGTGGTGGTGGTCCACGCAGTTCCGGAGGTCGACGAAATGAAATTTTCGGTTGACACCGTGGACTGACCGACGCCGACAAAGCTGCCGCAGCCGAACGTTGTGCCAACTATCGCCTCGGCGGGAGAGAGCTGATGGAGGGTCCAGACGTTTCCGTACACGGATGTCGCAGTGTAGCCAGAGCTCGAACCATCGAACGCCACAAATTCGCCCTCGCCATAGACGACGGCTCCCCATTTTTTCACAGTGTTTGGCGCCGGAAAGAGGCGACTCCAAACCACGCCATTGGTCGAGATCGCAACTGCGCCCAAAGCAGCGTCAGTTGCGACGAAGTGCCCGTTTCCGTAGGCGACTGACGTGAAGTCATAGTTACCGTGATGCCACGCTGCCGTCCACTGCATCCCGTTCGTCGACGTGTCGATCTGTCCGACCGAACTCACCGCCACAAAGTGTCCTTCACCAAAAGTGAGAGCAGTCCATGGGCCGGAGGGTCCAGAGGCCGCGGTCCAGCTGTGCCCATTCGTCGAGACAAGCTCCTCGGGATTCGCGATCGTGGATGAGAGTGCCACGAAATGCCCGTTCCCATACGCAACCGATTGCCAAGATCCGGCCGACACGGGAAATTCTGTCCACGTTGCGCCGTCCGGCGAGACGGCGACATCTGCCGAGTGACCTAGTGCGACCCACTGTCCGTCGCCGAAGTTGACCGCGTACCAACTCCCCGTTGGTGAAGGCTCCGTCGCGATGTTCCAGACGCTCCCCGTTGAACTACCCATCGCGACCGGTATTGGTGACGCCACAAAGCAAGCCACCGCAATCAAAGCAGTAGCTGTAACTATCGTCGCGAATCGAGAGGTTGGAGTTTTCCTCAAAAGTGTGCCCTTTTAGGTGTCTTCCAACCTTCGCATCACCAACGCAAACCTCTCACCACAGATTCTCAACAAGTCGTATATTCGGGCCTTGTTGGAGCAACAATCGTGGGATCGAAGTGGTACGACCGCGGAGCGCTCGTATCCTTCAAACTGCGACTGGCGTGGGTTAAACGCAAAATGGAGCGTGCGACGGGAATCGAATCCGCGTTCTCAGCTTGGGAAGTGGGAAAACGTTCCGCGCGCTCCTTCACAACTCCTCATCAATGCCTATGGCTTGAGTGGCCACTCGAGCACTCCCACCGCATCGAACTCGCCGGCGCTTCCCGGCGTCGAAACGACGCCACACCACGCTCCAAGAAATCTAAGACACCGGCGACAAAATGATTCGCTCTACGATGACTCGAGAGGTGAGCTAGGGAAGAGTAATCACCAGCACGGCATCACGACCGGTGTTCAGACACGGCAGCATTCATACCCAAGTGCTCCACTAGTTTCTCGGGTCGCAAATCAATTGCGTTGCAGGGGCGAAGTGAAGCCGGTGAGGAAATCGAACAC
>Ga0208357_1000629_pt1 | contig 27827 bp, 25 predicted proteins | sample NGESurdeep092012_6_FD_184487 | JGI IMG/M metagenome (GOLD analysis project Ga0208357, IMG submission 184487) | Arctic peat soil microbial communities from Barrow, Alaska - NGEE Surface sample F52-2 deep-092012 (SPAdes) | ecosystem: Environmental > Terrestrial > Soil > Wetlands > Peat ...
GCGCGAGATGATTGCGCTGACGCTGGAGCTGCTGCCGAAGGATAAGCCTCGGTATGTGATGGGGGTGGGGTATCCGGATGAGATTGAGGAGTATGCGCGGATGGGCGTGGACATGATGGATTGCGTGCTTCCGACGCGGGCGGGGCGGCATGGGTTGCTGTTTATTCGCGAAGATCCGAAGGACCGGCGGAGCGCCGTGGTGCGGCTGAATATCAAGAAGCTGGACAATGCTGAGGACCAGCGGCCGATTGATGAGGGGTGCGGTTGCATGGTGTGTCAGCGGTATACGCGGGCTTATCTGCGGCACCTGTTTGCGAGTGGCGAGCCGCTGGGAGCCACGCTGAACTCAGTGCATAACCTGGCGTTTTATTTGGAGACGATGGAGAGGGTACGGGGGGATCTGGGTCCTGCGCGGACGGCGGGCGTAGGAGATAGCGGCTAGCGGCGGCGAGTCGGGACGAGCTAGGCGGGGACAGGTGCCGAGGGTGGGTTGAGGATGGGGGCTACGAGGCGGAAGATCGTGGCGGCGATGACTTCGGAAGGGGCGCGGTCGGGGGTGTGGGCCCATTCTTTTGCGGCTCCGTAGATGGCCCAGCTGGCGGTGGCGGCGAGGAGCTCGGGGGAGTCGCCGCTGGCGGGGGGGTGCTGGCGGAGGCCGTCGAGCAGCATGGCTCGGACGACGGCGACGATGGCAGACTCCATGTGCGGAGGGAGATGGTTTTGAGGGGCGGCGGCGGGGGCCGTCTGGGTGAGGGATTGAGCGAGGAAGTCGCAGACGCCGAGGACGATGGCGACGATGGCGGAGGAGCAGGTGCCGTCGAAGACTACGCCTCGCTCGGCGAGAAGGGCGTGGAAGCGGGCGGCGACCATGCACTCGAGCAGGGCGAACTTGTCGGGGTAGTGGGCGTAGAAAGTGGCTCGGTTGAGGCCGGCAGCGTCGGTGATCTCCTGGATGGAGAGCCTTTCGAACTCGCGAGTGGTGAGGAGGCGGGCGAGGGATTGCTGGAGGATCTGGCGGGTGCGGCGGATGCGGGGGTCCTGGGATTCCAACGGCAACGACGCGGCTCCCGAGGGCGATGGTGCGGATTCTAAAGGCGTTGGCTCGGTTGCGAGCGAGGTCGGGTCTGTGGGTTGGGAGGAACCGACGTGGTTGGCTGTGGGAGTGGCCATGGATTGAGATTACTAAGGAATTGGGGTCAGGCGTTGCATAAACGACGAATGTTGTGTTTCTGTGAATCGACACTTGTTGCTTAGGCATCAATTGTTGCTAAGGAGATCTACCAGAATGGCCACACTACTTCATGTTGATTCGAGTCCTATGGGGACGGCTTCCGTCTCCCGTCACCTGTCCAGCACCTTTGCCGAGCATTGGCAGGACGCGCATGCGGGCGGAGCGGTCGTGACGCGCGATTTGAGTACGAGCGGGCTGGTGTCAATCACTGCGGCGTGGGTGGCGGCGGCTTATACGCCGGTGGAGGCTCGGACGGCGGAGCAGAAGGCAGTGCTGGCGCAGTCGGATGCGCTGGTTGGGGAGTTGGCGGCGGCCGATGAGATTGCGATTGGCGTGTCGATGCACAACTTCGGAATTCCGAGCGTGCTGAAGCAGTGGATCGACCTGATTGCTCGCGTGGGCGTGACGTTTGCGTATGTGGACGGAAAACCAAAGGGCTTGGTGACAGGGAAGAAGATCACGTTCCTGATCGCCGCGGGTGGAACGTATGGGGCGGGAACGGCGACGGCGTCGCTGAACTTTGTGGAGCCGTATTTGAAGACGATCTTCGGGTTCCTCGGCGTGACAGATGTGACGTTCCATACGGCTGGCGGGGCTGCGGCGCTGAACTATGGGGCGAATCGCGAAGAGTTTCTGCAGCCGCACGATGAGGCGGTTGCGGCGCTGGCTGCGGCGTAGCTGGAAGTTCCAAGTTGTCAGTTCCAAGTTGTCGGTTGGTTGGGCTGCTGGTCGCGTTTGGCAGGCCTGGCGCATCCCCGCTCACGGCTGAGCGGGGATGCTTGTATTTGGATGCTCATTTTTGCAGAGTGAGTGTGGGGTGGTAGGCTGCGCTCATGGGTCTTGATGGACAACTGGAAAAGCTGAGTGCGCTGTACGGCGAGAAGAGCGATGGGGAGTTGCTGGATCTTCGCGACAAGCGCGAGGGCCTGACGGAGATGGCGCAACAGGCGCTGGCCGGGGTGATGCGGGAGCGTGGGCTGGCGGCGCGCGGAGTGGTTGCGGCGGAGGCTTCGCCGGTGGGACGAGGGGGCGGCGAGGAGCTGGACTCTGGCGGGGATTCGGTTGGGGAAGATGAGGGGCTGATCTATTTGTTTACCGACGCGTTTGAGGCGCGGGAGGCGATTCGGCATATGCGGGAGGCGGGGATCACGCACCGGATGTTGGATTGGCATGTGGTGGAGCCGGAGCGGGAGGTGTCGCAGACGGGCGTTGACGTGGGACTGGTGGTGCGGAGGGGGGATGCGCAGCGGGCGATCCTGGTGCTGAAGGAGAAGCTGGGATTGTTCCCGGGGCCGGAGAATCTGGCTGGAGTGGATGCGGTGGATGAGTACGGGTTAGTCGTGCTGTCGATGTTTGACCGGAACGAGGCGCTGGCTGCGGCGGAAGCGTTGGGCAGGGTCGGCATCACGTATCTGTGGCGCGATGGCCGGGATGAAGCGGCGGGGCTTCCGGATGAGGATACGGTTGCGATCGAGGTGCGGGCTGAGGATATGGACAGAGCGGCGAAGCTGGTGGAGGACGCGCTGGCGGCGTTGCCGGGGGGAGATCTCTAGGTCCTGCGCGGACGGCGGGAGTCGTCGTGGGGACGGGAGGGTTGCGGAGGATGAAGATGCGTAGAAATTGGGATGCTTTAGTTACGTACCGTGAGTGTCGGGACGTTGCTCGCGGAGCTTTCATGATCGGGTGTGTGGGACTGCTTGTGGGTGCCGGCGGGCGGGCCGGCGTGGCACAGGTGCCGGGGCCGGTGGGTGAGGCGCAGGCATGGGATGGGCTGGCGATGACGCCGCCGATGGGATACAACAACTGGTCGTATTACCAGTGCAAGATCAATGAGGATGTGATTCTTTCGCAGGCGAAGGCGTTGGTGAGCACGGGGCTGGCGAAGAAGGGCTACGACACGATCACCATTGATGACTGCTGGATGGCGAAGCAGCGCAATGCCGATGGGACGCTGGCTGCCGATGCGCAGAAGTTTCCTCACGGCATGGCGTGGATGGGGGAACAGGTGCACGCGCTGGGATTGAAGTTTGGGATCTATGAGGACGCGGGAACGACGACGTGTGGAGGGTTTGCGGGGTCGTGGAAAGCGTTTGACGTGGACGCTGCTACGTTTGCGAAGTGGAAGGTGGATTACATCAAGCTGGACGGCTGCAATGTGCCGGAGGTTGAGGGGAAGACGAACGAAGAGACGTATCGGTATGCGTATAAGGCGTTCAGTGAAGCGATCTTGAAGACGCATCGGAAGATGGTGTTTTCGGAGTCGGCTCCGGCCTATTTTGAGAACACGCCGGACGATTGGTACAGGGTGTTGGGATGGGTTGCGGAGTATGGGAACCTGTGGCGCGAGGGCGACGATATTGCGCTGAGCCAGGAGTCGGGTGCGAGCAAGTGGAAGAGCCTGAACTACAACTACAGCTATAACGTGGGGCTGTGGAAGTACGCCGGGCCGGGGCATTGGAATGATCCGGACTTTTTGCTGGTGGGCGATGCGGGGCTGACGGACGATGAGATGCAGACGCAGATGTTGCTGTGGGCGGAGATGGCGGCTCCGTTGATCAGCAGTACGGATTTGACGAAGGCGAGTGCGGCGGCGCTGGCGATCCTGGGGAATGCGGATGTGATTGCGGTGGACCAGGATCGCGCGGGGGTGCAGGGGCACATTGTGCAGTTCGATGCGGCTTCGGATGTGCTGGCGAAGCGGTTGGCGAATGGGGATGTTGCGGTGGTGCTGTACAACAAGGGCGACGTGGCGAAGAAGATTGAGACGACGTCGGAGCTGCTGGGGCTGGGGCGGCATGCTTCGGTGACGCTAAAGGACCTGGTGTCGAAGACAGTGACGACGGCGCGCGGGAAGTTTGGGGCGACGGTGCCGGCGCATGGGTCGGTGATGTTTCGGGTGTCGGCGGGGAAGTAGCTTCTAGCTTCTAGCTTTGCTGCTTTCAGCTAGAGGCTTAGGGCTGCCGTGCTGTTGAGGGCGCGGGTGGTGCGGTGCCAGAAGAAGCACGTGGCGAAGGCTCCGCAGACGAGCGCGATGAGCATGGGTTAGTCGTGCTGTCGATGTTTGACCGGAACGAGGCGCTGGCTGCGGCGGATGCGTTGGGCAAGGTCGGCATCACGTACCTGCGGCGCGATGGCCGGGATGATACGGCGGGGCTTCCGGATGAGGATACGGTGGCGATTGAGGGGCGGGCAGAGGATATGGACCGTGCGGCGAAGCTGGTGGAAGAGGCGCTGGCAGCGCTGCCTGGAGAAGACCTCTAGGTCCTGCGCGGACGGCGAGGTCCTACGCGGACGGCGGGAGTTGGAGTGTGGGGCTACTGGGCCGCTGGGGTGATGCGGGCACGCTGCAGGTCTCTCCGCTGCGCCGCGCCTGTGGCCGCGCGGCTCCGGTCGAGATGACAGGGTTTGTGGCTGGATGTGCGATCGTTACCCCACCCATGACGATGGAGCCGTCATGAATGGGGCACCTGGCGGTATGTTGGTGGTTAGGGGGTGGGCGGGGCCATCATTTGGGTGGCTACGAAGCTATAGGTGCCGGCGTTATAGAAGAGGAAGCCGTTGACTTCGATGCCCATGCCGTTGGTCAGGGTGAGGCCGTTCATGTGGGTGGCCGGGATCTGGTAGACGGTGACGCTGGTGGCTCCGGTGAGCAGGGTGAAGGCCGAGCCCGAGGGCAGGGTGAGGGTGAAGCCGGTGCTGGTCATGTTGGCGACCGTGCCGGTAAGGCCCTGGGGTTCGAGTTCGATGCCGTTGGCGGTCATGCCGCCCATGTTCATGAAGCCGCCGCCCATCATGCCGCCGCCGCTCGCGGACATTCCTCCGCTGCCGGCCATGGCGGCGTTCTGGCCTTTGGCGAGGTGGGTCGCGTCAAAGAGCAGGGTGGAGGGCATGCCGGTAAGGGAGACACCGGCGTTGTCGATGCCGTAGGCCATGCCGCTGCCCATGGTGACGGTGAGGCCGCTGGCGAGATACGAGGCCATCATGCCGGAGCCAGTGCCGTTGTTGGCGAACATCGTGATGCCGGTGATGGGGTTGCCGGTGGTCGCAGTGATGATGCCGATGGGCATGGCTCCTCCGGAGCCCATCATGGCCGTGACGGAGTTGGCCATCCAGGTTCCGTTGGTTTGGAGGGTCGCGTTGACGCTGAGGATTTGACTGCTGGTCATGCTGCCCATGCCGGTGATGGTCTGGCCATTCATGCCCATGAACTGCGTACCGGTGCCGGAGGTGAAGCTCATAGAGCCGCCCTGCAGCGTGCCCATCGTGAAGGTGCTGCCGGAGGTGGTGGAGACGCTGCCGACGATCTGCATCATGCCGCCCTCTTCGGGCGTTGCGGCGGAGGTGCCGGAGGCCATGTCGACGGAGGGCTTGAAGGTGGGGGTGAAGGTGAGTCCCCCGCCAGCGGCTGCTCCGATTGAGCTGGCCAGGTTGAGGTCGAGGTTCACGACCATCGCGTTGCTGCCCACGGTGAGTGGCGTGGTGAGGGGAATGCTGACCGTCATGGGCGAGGAAAAGACCTGCTGGGTGGGAGTGCCGGAGGTCATGGTGGAGACGGTCGCCGAAGAGAGGGTGATCGACATGGAGTTGTAGGTTCCCTGGGTGATGCTGGGCATCGTGAGGGGAGCTACTGTTCCTGCCAGGTGCGCGAGCTCCATCGTCATGGGAGAAGGGATGGGGACGGTGACGGTGGTGCCCGCCGAGTTGGTGAAGCTCATGGCGCTGATGGTGACGGCGCATTGCAGAACGGAGCCGGCGGGCGCGTCGCCCAGGTTGATCAGGACGGGGGAGGAGGAGGGGGAGGTCGTGATGGGGTTTCCGGAGGAGGAACCTGAGCCGCTGCCGCAGCCGGTAATGGCTGCGAGTGAGAGGAGTGTGAGTGCTGCGAAGGTTGCTCGGAGCGAAGGCTGCATGCTGTTCTCCTCATCGAGCGCGGGGGATGCGCTCGTTCTACGTTTGGGAGAACTACTTAAATTCTATGCCTGTAGGTTGCTGGTCGAAGCTGGGGAGGCCCGGGATTGGCCCGATTATCGCGCGCGTGGTGCGGTGCCAGAAGAAGCACATGGCAAAGGCTCCGCAGACGAGGGCGATGAGCAGGCCTAGCCACAGGCCGACGGCTCCTAATTTCTCGTGGAAGCCGAGGAGGATGCCGAGAGGCATGCCGATGACCCAGTAGGCGATGAGCTGCGTGATGAACGGGGCGTGGGTGTTGCCGGCTCCGCGGAGGGCGCCGGTGGCGGTGATCTGGAGGCCGTCGAAGAACTGGAAGCCGGCGGCGATGAGGAGGAGGGGTACGGCGGCGGCGATGACTCCGGGGTCGGGGGTGAAGATGTGGGCGATGCGGGCAGGGATCGAGAGCAAGAGAACAGACGCACAGAGCATGAAGGCGGCGCCCGTGCCGACGCCGCTCCAGCCGGCGGCGATGACGTTGGCGGTGGTGCCGATGCCGATGCGCATACGGCCGATGGCGTGGCCGACGCGGACGGAGGTGGCGGCGGAGATGGCGAAGGGCACCATGAAGGTGGTGCTGGCGCATTGCAGAGCGACCTCGTGCCCAGCTAGCGGAAGGCGGCCGAAGGTGGCGATGAGCGCGGTGACGAGGGCGAAGATGGCGATCTCCACAAAGATGGAGGCGCCGGCGGGAGCGCCGAGCATGAAGAGGCGGCGGAGATGCTGGTACTCGATCCACCCCAGCCAGCCAGTGCGCTGGCCGGGGACCCCGGCGATCCGGCGGGAGACCTTCTTTCGGAGACCGATGAGCAGGCCGTACTGGTGCTTGCGGTCCGCGCTCCAGACAGCGAAGACGAGGACGGCCATCAGGTAGAGGCGCGCGAAGCTGGTGGACCAGGACGAGCCGGTGACGCCGTAGGCTGGGATGCCGAAGCTGTGTCCGGCGAGGTTCCAGTGGTGGCCGAAGATTAAGAGCCAGTCGACACCGGCATTCACCAGGTTTGCGGAGATGAGCGCGAAGGCGATGGGGCGGCCGTGGTGGGCGGCCTGCAGGTAGCGGCGAAGGGCGAAGTAGAGCAGCAGGGGGAGGGTTCCGTAGTTGAGGCCCTGCATGGCGGGGACGGCCTGGGCGAGGATGGCGTGGTCGACGGGCAGGTGCAGGAGAAGCACGGGCGTGACCGCGAAGATCGCGATGAGCAGGATGGAGAGGGCGACGGCCATGACGAGGCCGTGGAGCAGCCAGCGGTTGGCTTCGTGCTGTTCTTTGGCGCCGAGGGCCTGGGAGATGAGGGTGTCGAGGCCGAGGAGGACGCCGCCGACGCCGAAGCAGAGGGTGTTGAAGAGGACTTGCGCAAGGGCGGCAGCGCTCATGGCGAGGGCGGAGTCGGGCAGGTGGCCGAGCATGATGGTGTCGACCAGCGACATGGAGACCCAGCCGAGCTCGCCCGCGATGAGCGGGATGGCGAGATGGATCAGCGGCGGTAATTCGCTGCGTATGTCGGTGAGCCTGAGGCGCATGGGTAAGGGTATCGCATGCGCGGGGCGGGGATGAAGGCGGGTCAAATCTGCGGGTTATCCAGGGACGAGGGGCTAAGTGATGAAGCTCGCTTGTACTTTGTTGATGCTTCTTAGCAGGGTCGTCATCCGCAGTCGTTTTAAGCAAAGCGGTGCTTATCCCCCGAACAAGGCGCAACGCAAGGAGCATCTCAAATTCAGTTCGCGGAAGGCCTCTCTACGCGATCAATCACAATCACATCCACCGGAGTTCGGGTCGATACCAGCTTCAATCCCAATTGTTCCTGAATTGCGGTAAAGAGGTCCGGTGGGGCGTCGGCGCTTTGCGTCTCTGAAGACATCTCGGCCGGCGTCCATCTCAACCTGAGATCGAACCTTCCTGTGAGGCCGGTCTGGTCCACCACCGGCCGATCGAGCGCGCCCTGCTGCATCGCTCCTGCAAAGTCTGCCATCGTTGCGTTCGTCGCGCCCATATTTCCGGGAGGCCCAAATCCGAGACCCGGGGGCGCGTTGGGGTCGCCCTGGCTCCTGGTCATTTTGGAGCCATTCTTTGCGACGGTCAGCACGTATACCGGAAGTTCTCGTCTTTCGTAATGAAATTTAAGCTGGAACCGGTCCGCCATCAACTTCTTGACCATCGATTGCCATTGCTTGATGCTTGGCTCACCCTCACCGCCGGGTTGAGCGGCGATATCGTAGGCCTCTGAGTCGAACCAATCTGGCGCGCCAGTGATCTCACGTTCCTGAAGTCCATAGGCGAACTGGACGAGTTGATTCAGAGAAATGTGAACGACCGAAAAGCGGCGATGTTCAAACCAGAATCTAGGTCCATGTTCATCGGGCCTGCTCGGCTTGATCGTGGCGACTTCAAATTCAGGATTCGCGTCCGCTGCCATGGGAGTTAGGGGGGGCGACGGTGCCGGGATTGTCCACTCGGTCCCCTGCGTCGCGCGCAAAAAAATCAGTGGCGACGGGCTCGATCCTTGCCTCCACCTCCCCACGATTGAGTCTCTGTCAGCGCTCACGGAGCCTTCATAGGTAGCAAAGCCCAGGTCGAGCTTCAGCATCGACCCGTCAAGCGTGGTCGAGATGACAGGTATGCCCCCTGGTGCCCCGTCGATGTTGTAGAAAATAGCCCGCAATGTTCCGTCGCCCGATTTCGTGATTTTCACGACGAAACGCAGGTCCCTGTCTGAGTGCAGTATTCCTTGCCATGTAGCCGCGATGTCACTGGTCGGGTTTGCGGGCTTCGATTGGGCGCGGACCTCCGACATGCGAAAAAGTCCAGAGACCAGCGGAATCAGGAGCACCGCGACCCCGACGGCGCTTAGCAGAAGTTTCCGCCCCAAATCGAGTTCGAGCGCAACCTGCTTCGTCATGATCCGAAGGATGCGCTGCTTTAGTTCAGAGCCCGTGACTCCCGACATGCAGGCGATCGGAGACTCGGAGTAAAGCTTGCAGACGCTTAGAATGCCCTCCGCATAGATTTCTGCTTCATTGCCGAGTTGCAAAACGGCTTCGTCGCACGCCCTCTCCCGCTCCTCGATCAAATGGCGCTCAATCCACCAGACCGCCGGATGAAACCAGAAGATGGCTTCCACCGCCATGTGCATCGCAGCGGTGAGATTGTCGCGGCGTCTCACATGACAACTCTCATGCGCCAGAATACTGCGAAGTTGTTCCGGCGTAAGTCGATCCATGATCTGCTCTGGCAACAGAAGCACTGGCCGAAAAAAACCAACCACTCCGGGTTCGATCATGCGCGAGGTTAAGAAAACTGGCACGTCCATCGACATGGACACGAGAGAAGCCGATCGCAACGTTCTGCGAATCGACAACCAGTCGCGCGACCATCGGAGAAGCAGGAAGACCAATCCGCAAAGCCACAGAGTCACAGCGATCTCAGGAAGACCGACGTGGTAGGGAGACGGCGCGACGGATGCTGTCAGAGGAAGCACTAACGCGGAGGACGACGGACTCTGTGACCCTTGCAAGAAAGGATTTGCCAGCTTCACCATGGTGCTGGTGAGGTGTGGGCCCTCCAGCAGCGGGATGCCGCTCGCGGGGCGAAGCCAATCACCGATCGCAGCCAGCAGCGAGAACGGTATCAGCAGTTTTAGTGACGCCACCATCCACACCCAGTAGCGCGTCCTCGCCCTGTTGCGTGTCAAAACCAGCGTGAGCAGCCACGCCACCAGAATTACCATCGTTGATTGCCAAAGATGATTGACAATCTCTGCCGACCAAGTCTCCTTCCAAAACCCGTTGAGCATCATGGCTGTTTCTCCTTCGAAGAAAGTTCGCGCAACATCTTCTCAGCCTCTTTCACGTCTGCTGGAGACAACGTACCGCCGTTGATCAAGTGCGCCATCAACAGATTGGATCGGCCTCCGAAGAGTGTCAGCAACTCATCAACCAATCGGCGCTCGGCGGCGTCTCGCGTAATCGAAGCAGAAAAAACGTGAAAGTTACCCACCTTTCGCACGCGGCGCACAATTCCCTTTGCCTCCATCCGGTACACCATGGTCTGAATCGTGGTGTAGGCCGGCCGCTTTTTCGGGGGGAAGGACTCTTGGATTTCTCGCAGGGAAGGCTCGCCCTTGTCCCAAAGAGCTTCCATGATCTGGTATTCCATCCTGGACAACTTGGGGGTAGGCAAATCATCCTCCTTCATACTTCTGTCGGTACAATTACTACAGGAGTATGTTTCTCGTCAAGTACCACCCGGAGATGTCAGCCAACGTGAAAACAAATGCCCTAGGAGTGAAGCAGGCTTTGGGTTTTTGGCAACATACGAGAAGAAGCGTTTTCCCGGCAGTAATTGCGCGCCAACATATGCGTTCTTCTCGAAAAGCCGGGCTTTCTAAGACTTAAGCGGGGAAGCGGATCCACTGCCGAGGGGGCGGAAACCAGCGGTTTCCTTGACATCACCCCTTCATTCCGCGATGCTTAATCCTCAGGTGTGATTAGCTGGCTGTAGTGGCCGTGTGTCCGGAGGAATTTCGGATGCTGGACGCGATTCCAGAGCTTGCCTTTCGGGCTGGCACAAATCCCCAATTTTCCAAGGAAGACGTGACCGGAGTTGCAGTTTCGTGCGTCCGGCACGCGTGCAGGAAGTCGCTTTGAACGTGCTTGGTTTCTATCTGGCTGGCGGATCGGTCTTTAGCCAATTTGGCGGGATACCCCTGCTGCTGTTGATGTTTGTTGCGATGTATTTTCTGTTGATCGCTCCGAACCAGCGGAAGCAGAAGACGTGGGCTGCGATGCTGGCGGCGCTGAAGCCGGGCGACCGGGTGACGACCAATGGCGGCCTGCGCGGCGTCGTGATCAGCATCAAGGACGATGTGTTGATCGTGCGGACGGCGCCGGATGGCGTGAAGCTGGAGTTCGTCAAGAGCGCGGTCGCCGCGGTGACGACGGAAGAAAGCAACAGCAAATCGTAATCAAGAACTGCTGAGATAACGGGCGAGCACGCTCCCTTTCGATCTATATGTTCAAGGTATCTAAGGTATTCAAGGAAACAAGACAACAATGGGCAAGAATCTCGCCACTAGATCAGGCTTTATCGTCGCAGTGCTATTGTTCTTCATCTACGGGATCTTTGGGATCCCACATGGTGGATTGGTACAGTCGCTTAAGAACCGCATCAACCTCGGGCTGGATCTGAAGGGCGGCACGCACCTGGTGTTGCAGGTGCATGTGGCGGAGGCGGTGAACTCGTCGACTGACCGTGACGTGCAGTCGCTGAATACGGCGCTGGCGGCGACGGGAGCGACGGCGTCGAAGCAGGACCTGGCGCATCCGGAGACGATCACGATCTCGGGCGGTTCACTGACCCAGCAGAGCGCGATCCACGATGTGCTGACCGGCAACGAGTACGTGGGCTACGATGTGAATTCGTCGGGCAACGGCGGCTACACGATGACGCTGAAGCAGGCGACGATTCGGGATATCGAGACGCGGGCGCTGGATACGTCGATCGATACGATCACGAATCGCATCAATAAGCTGGGCGTGTCGGAGCCGTTCGTCGGGAAGTATGGGCTGGGCGACAACGAGATCCTGGTGCAGCTGCCGGGCGTGTCCGATCCGGGCCGGGTGGAGAACATTATCCAGTCGACGGCGAAGCTGGAGATTCACGCGGTGGTGGGCAGCTACGGGAGCCTGGCGGACGCGAATGCCGCGAATCCGGGTGGAATTCCCGCGGAAGATGAGTTGCTGAAGGGTTCGAATGGAGTTGGTGGACCGGACGAGTATTACCTGCTGAAGCGGCTGGCGATTGTGGAGGGTACGGACTTCCGCGATGCGCAACCTTCGACGGATGAGAACGGACGTCCCGACATCACGTTCAACCTGACGACAGCGGCGGGCGATCGTTTCTACAAGTACACGGATGCGAACAAGGGCACGGGCTCGATGGCCATCGTGCTGGACAACCAGGTCAAGGAAGTTGCCGGGATTGAGGGTGCGATTCGGGACACGGGACGCATCACCGGCGGGTTTACGCCGGATCAGGCCGGGGATCTGAGCCTGATGCTGCGCACGGGCTCGCTGCCGGCGTCGATCTCGTATCTTGAGACGCGCACGGTGGGAGCGACGCTGGGCACCGCGAGCATCCACCAGGGCGTAGTGGCGTCGATTGCCGGGCTGGCCGTGGTGTTGATCTTCATGCTGATCTACTACAAGGGCGCAGGCGTGAACGCTGACCTCGCGCTGTTGTTGAATTTGCTGATCCTGCTGGGATTCATGGGCTACTCGGGAGCGACGCTGACGTTGCCGGGTATTGCTGGTGTGATCCTGACGATTGGTATGGGCGTAGATTCCAACGTGCTGATCTTTGAGCGCATACGAGAAGAGTTGAGGCTGGGCAAGACGGCCGCGGCTGCGGTGCAGGACGGCTTCGCGCATGCGTGGACGACCATCTTCGATACCCACGTCACGACCGTGGTGTCGGCCGCAATCCTGTTCCTGTTTGGTACGGGCCCGGTGAAGGGATTTGCCGTCACGCTGACGATTGGTTTGATCGCAAACATCTTTACGGCGGTCTTTGTTTCGCGCACAATCTTCGACTACCTGCTGACGAAAAAGCAGCGCGGGACGGCAGAGCTTTCGATCTAATAGTCAGGGAATAGGGATTAGAAACCGGCTCGGAGAGGTTTTGGGGCCGGATACTCAAATCGAGAAATCGAGCTAGCCCGAGAGGCTAGCAGTTGAAGGAAAGAACACGTGGAACTGTTTCGGAGCGCAAATATCGACTGGTTGGGGAAGAAATGGTACTTCCTCGGCTTCTCTCTGATCTTCTCAATCGCAGGCGTGAGCAGCATGCTGTTCTGGAATGGCATACCGAAGGGCGTCGACTTCAAGGGTGGAACGGCGATCACGATTGATTTCGCGAGCGCGCCGCATGAGGATCACATCCGTGCCGCGCTGGATGCGGCCCACATCAAGGACTTCACGGTGCAGCGCATCTCTGACGTCGGCGGCGGCAAGCTTGGGAACAAGGAGATTATTTCACTGCCGCTGTCTACTGCTCAGGATACGGCGCATGACCAGGGGCGGTCTGAGGTGGAGAACGCGCTGAACGCGGGCTATCACGACTCTGCGTTCTCGGTGCAGCAGGTCGATATTGTGGGACCCACGGCGGGCACGCAGCTGACGCATCAGGCGGAGCTGGCGACGCTTTACTCGCTGCTGGGGATGCTGATCTACCTCTGGTTCCGGTTCGAGCTGATCTATGGCGTGGCGGCGGTGGTCGCGGTGTTCCATGACACGCTGATTACGATCGGGTTCTTCTCGCTGCTGAATAAAGAGATTACGCTGACGGTGGTCGCGGCAATCCTTACGCTGGTGGGTTACTCGATGAACGACACGATCGTGGTCTTTGATCGTATCCGAGAGAATCTTGCGCTGAACCGGCGGGAGAAGCTGTCGGACCTGGTGAATCGCAGCATCAACCAGACCTTGAGCCGGACGGTGATTGCGTCGGGCCTGACGTTTATGACGGTGCTTTGCCTGTATGTGTTTGGCGGCGAAGTGCTGAACGGGTTTTCGCTCGCGCTGGTCGTGGGCATCACGATTGGAACGTATTCGTCGATTGCGGTCGCGGCACCGATGCTGGTTGCTTATCAGGACTGGCGCGCCAAGAGAGCTCCCAAGGGCAAGCGGGTTGCGCTTCCTGCGGCCAAGGGAGTTCGCCGCTAAAACGCTGAAAGTTGGAAGAATCTTCGGGCCAGTTTCGCAACGTTGCACAATTGAGGTAGGATGAGCTGCACGATGCAACGCAGCAAATCCTGACTCAAAATTCCTAAAGGCGGATGCGAAGTTTTTTCGCCGAAGCTGAGCAATCGCTCCGAGCGAAAAGATTGCAGAACTTTGGGAACATTTCAGATAGCGGTGGTGTCTAAGGTACGTAGCTCTCCCTCGCGGGAACGAGGTTGCTTATGTTTGAAGACTCTCTGATGGAATCCGGCGGTAAACTCAAGACCAAGTCGCGCTATTGGATGTTTGCCACGTTTGGGATCAACGCTGCCATCCTTGGCGCAATGATTTTGATCCCTCTCCTCTACCCGGAAGCGTTGCCGCACAATTCACTTACGGCCTCGTTGACAGCACCACCGCCACCGCCGCCTCCGCCACCACCTCCGCCACCTCCGGCGGTCAAGGTGATTCCGCATGTGTCGGAGATCGATCAGGGCCTGCACGCGCCTACGAAGATTCCTAAAGACATCAAGATGATCAAGGAAGACGCGCCGCCGCCGCCATCGAACATGGGCGTTGCGGGAATGGGCGGCATGTCCGGCGGATCGCCTGGTGGCGTCTTCGGTGCCGTGAACGGCAGCACGGGCCCCGCCATTCACGTGACACCGCCCAAGCCTGTTGGACCCACGCGCATCTCTGGTGGCGTGATCGCGGGTACCCGGATTGCCTTCGTGCAGCCGCAGTATCCGCCCATTGCGAAGGTCGCCCACATGAGCGGCACGGTGGTGCTACGCGCCATCATTTCGAAGAGCGGAACCATCCAGCAGTTGTCGGTAGCTTCATCCACCAATCCGATGTTCAACAACTACGCCCTGGACGCGGTGAAGCAGTGGCGGTACAAGCCGTATCTTCTCAATGGTGACGCGACCGAGGTCGATACGACCATTACGGTCAACTTCGCTCTCAACGGTGGAGGCTAGGCCTCAGAGGCGCCTTAGCGCGGAACGCTATTGATTATTAATTGCATAGTCAATAGCGCGCAACGGGAGCCAAACCTGAGTTATTGTTAGAATCTCGACGCCCTGAAGTTGGCAAGGAACAGGATAATCCACTTGGTCTTTGTAACCCGTATAACCGATCAGGATTCACTTCTTGATCCAAACAGAGTTTCTGTATTCGCAGTAGCAGTTCAGTACGTCCATCCAGGAGGAAAGACTTCGTGATTCTCGCTCATCTCGCAAACTTCGCTCACGCACCCGCAGCCTCGCTCGCCATGTTCCTGCAAGACGCTCCAGCCGAAATCGGCTTCGGCCCCGCAGCCCTTTGGAACCAAATGGGCATTCCTGCCAAGTGCGTCGTCATCCTTCTTTTCATCATGTCAATCTGGTCGCTGGCGGTCATGATCGATCGTGCACTTTACTTCTCGGCAGCCCGCAAGCAGTCGCGTGAGTTCGCTCCCAAGGTTGCGGGCGCGCTCAAGGAAGGCCGTTTGGACGAGGCGATCAAGGTTGCCGACCGTTCCAAGAAGTCGCACCTCGCCGAAGTCGTTACCGCTGGCCTCACCGAGTTCCGTTCGTTCGGTTCGGGCGGCGCGATCACGGAAGAGCAGATCGAAAGCTCCAAGCGCGCTCTTGAGCGTTCGGAAGCCATCGTTCATGCCAAGCTGAAGAAGGGCCTCGGCGGCCTTGCCACCATCGGCTCGACAGCACCGTTCATCGGCCTGTTCGGAACGGTCGTCGGTATTTTGAACGCCTTCAAAGCGATCGCAACCACCAAGAGCCAGGGTCTCGCCGCGGTCGCGGGCGGTATCTCGGAAGCTCTGGTTACGACCGCCTTCGGTCTGCTCGTAGCCATCCCGGCCGTTATGACGTTCAACTATTTCACCGGTAAGGTTGAATCGTTCGACGTTGAGATGGACAACAGCTCTTCAGAGCTGGTGGACTACTTCATCAAGCAGTCGCACCGCTAAACCCTGTCGACCGCCTGATTGCAGGCGGTATGACAGCCAAGCAGGACCTGCGGGAATCACGCTGGAGACACCCGGACGCCGAAGCGAACGGCGTTCGGGATCTCAGCCTCTCCGCAACAACAGCCAGGGCAGGAAGCCGGAGACGGTTGCCGCGAGCCTAACGGAGCAGATTTTATGTCGATTTCGAAGCGCGAAGAGGGCAAGAAGGTTAACTCGAACATCAATGTGACGCCGATGGTGGACGTCATGCTAGTGCTCTTGATCATCTTCATGGTCATCACTCCGATGCTGGGAGACAAGGTCACGGTTGAACTCCCCAAGGTGAGCGCCGCGATCATCATGGATGCAGCCAACAAGGACGACGCGATCACGGTAGCCGTGACGCGCGACGGTTCGACCTTCCTTGGCGGTGACAAGATCTCACTCTCGGATCTCAGCACGAAGGTCCAGGACCTTGAGGCGAAGAAGTCGAATCCAGGCGACGACAAGTCGGTCTATCTACGCGCCGATGCTCGTGCCAACTTCGGCAAGGTAGAAGACACGATCGATGCACTTCGTACGGCGGGCGTCAACCAGTTGAATCTCATGACCGACAAGACGCAGCTCGATCAGCCCGCACAGTAATTCAAATTTGCCCGTGAACACGGCGCTGTAACAAAACGTCAGGAAACGAAGGAGTCTCGCTATGTCAATGGGTGGTGGTTCAACAAGTGGTGCAGTTTCGGACATGAACGTCACGCCGCTGATTGACGTTCTTCTGGTGCTTCTCATCATCTTCATGGTCATTCAGCCGACCACGCCGAAGGGCCTGAATACGCTGGTTCCCCAGCCGCCTAAGGACAAGACGCAGGACCAGCCGAATGACCGCACGATCGTCGTTCAGGTTCTGAATACCGGGGCAGTCCCGACCTTCAAGATCAACGACCAGACCTTTCCCAAGGACCAGCTTGCGTCGGAGTTGACGAAGATCTATGAGACTCGCCAGGAGAAGGTCATGTTTGTCCGGGGCGATCGTGATCTCAACTTTGAGAGCGTCGCGGACGTGATTGGTTATGGCAAGCAGGCGGACGTGACCAACATCGCCATCATTACGCCACAGGTAGAAGCCGGCCACTAGGCTCAGATTTCTGCACGACATAGGCGCTCCATTCTCGCGACAGTTTTACGTCGCAGGGTGGGGCGCTTTTGCTGTCCATGACGCGTTGAACGCTGTCGGCCCAAGCCGAAGCAGGCTTGGAGGATCGTCCGTTGCGGCCTCCAAAGGCTAGCGGGCGCAGGGCGGGTCGTCCGAGCGGGGTTTCTCGCGCCCAGCGTCGTTTGAGCGGGAGGCACCTCACCAGGCCAAGGCCTGTCCGCAAGGGAAGAGGAACGTGACGCTTGCATGGTGACGGTGCTGCCTGGGCTCGTCACCCTCGGTCAGTTCGAGAAGAAAAGATGGCCGTTTGTTGTGACCGCATCAAGCAGCGCGATGGTCCGGGGATTGGCTGTCAGCGGGCTGGGGTAGACTCGGCAAAGCCACCGTGGACAGCACTCACATTCCGCCCGATATACGCTGGCTGACTGCCGGCAGACTTCCTGGCCCTACGCTCTGGCCGCGGTTGTTGCGGGGAGACGTCTTTCAGGAGAACGCGGCAATGTTCATGCTCGCGAACGCCCAGAGGTATGGCGACCTGGTGTCGTTCCGAGCGCTGGGGCGGACGGTTCTGCAGTTCAATCACCCGGAGTTGGTGCAGGAGATGCTGGTGCGGGATGCTTCGCATCACCATCGCAATCTGGTGATGCAGCGGTCGAAAGACATTCTTGGCGAGGGCTTGCTTACCAGCGAAGAGCCGCTCCATATGCGGCAGCGGCGGCTGGCACAGCCGGCATTTCACCGTCAGCGAATCAGCGCGTATGGAGAGGTGATTGCGCAGGCGACGACCACGATGACGCAGAAGTGGCCGAGCGGCGAGGTGCTCGACGTGCGGGCGGAGATGATGCTGCTGGCTCTGCGGATTGTCGGGAAGACGCTGTTCGATACGGAGCTGGAGCAGGATGTGGAGAAGATTGCTGCTGCGGCGGATGCGTTCCAGAGCTATCTGCCGCTGGCGTGGCTGCCGTTTTCGCGGGTGCTGCAGGCTTCTCCTCTGCCATCGATGCGACGGATACGGCGCGGGCGTGAGGAGTTGGATGAGCTGATCTACCGGATGATTCGGGAGCGCAGGGCTGACCCTCGGGATCGTGGGGACCTGCTGAGTATGTTGATTTCGTCGGTGGATACGGAGGGGGCGGAGCCGGGTGGAGTTGCAGCCAGCATGAGCGATACGCAGGTGCGGGATGAGTGCCTGACGGTGATGCTGGCAGGGCACGAGACGACTGCGAATGCGCTGAGCTTTGTGCTGTGGCTGCTGGCTCAGCATCCGGCGATTCAGGACGAGCTGGCGGCGGAGACGGCTCACGTGTTGCAGGGACGTGCTCCTACGGCCGCTGATTACCCGGAGCTGAAGCTTGCGGAACAGGTGTTTGCGGAGGCGCTGCGGCTGTATCCGCCGGTGTGGGTGACGGCGCGGACTGCGGCGGAGAGCTATGAGTATCGCGGGATGAAGATTGAGCAGGGAACGATCCTGGTCGCTTCACAGTTTGCGGTGCATCGCGATCCGCGATTCTTTGCGGAGCCGCTGAAGTTCGATCCCTCGCGGTTCACGGCGGAGGCGAAGGCGCTGCGTCCACGGATGGCTTACTTTCCGTTTGGCGCGGGCAGCCGGCAGTGCATTGGCGAGGGGCTGGCGTGGATGGAGGGAACGCTGTCGCTGGCCGCGATGATCCAGGAGTGGCGGGTGGTGGCGCTGGAGGGTGCGCCGAGGTCGATTGCGCTGGCACCGTCTGTGACGCTGAGGCCGAAGGGGCCGGTCCGGCTGCGAGTAGAGCGGCGGCACAGAGCGCAGGTGGCTGGCTGATCGGCTAAGCTTGAAGTCGATGAAGATCTGCTCATTTTTGCCTTCCGCGACCGAAATACTGTTTGCCCTGGAGATGGGCGGCGACGTGGTTGGGGTGACGTTCGAGTGCGACTACCCTGCGGAGGCTGCGGGAAAGGCTGTCGTGGTGCACTCGGCGATGCAGAGTGGGCTAACACCGCGGGAGATCGACGATGTGGTTCGCGAGACGGCCGCCGCTGGGGGGAGTCTTTATTTTGTGGACTGGGAGCTGCTGGAGACGTTGGCGCCGGGCCTGATTGTGTCGCAGGACCTTTGCCGAGTCTGTGCGATCAGCACACCTTCGCTGGCGCGTGACCTGAGCCAGTTGGCGGTGCCGCCGAAGGTGCTTTCGTTGTCGCCACATTCGCTCTCAGATGTCCTTGGTGACATCGAGACGGTGGGAGAGGCGGTTGGGCGTCATGATGTGGCGCTGAGGCTCACAGCGGCGCTGCGGGCGCGTGTCAGGCGAGTGCAGGAGAAGGTGCTGGCAGCCAGCAGACCCAAGCCGCGTGTGCTTTGCGTGGAGTGGCTCGATCCGCTCTACCAGGGAGGGCACTGGATTCCGGAGATGGTGGCGCTGGCCGGGGGTGCGGCGGTGCTCGCGAGGGCTGGGGAGAAGAGCGTGCGGATTGCGTGGGAGCAGGTGGTGGCCGTGGATCCGGAGGTGATCGTGCTGATGCCGTGCGGGTTTCATCTGGAGGAGACCGTTGCTCAGTTTCGAGCGATGGCGCTGCCGCCGGAGTGGGAGACGCTGTCCGCTGTGCGGAACGGAGAGGTGTATGCGGTGGATGGGACATCGTACTTTTCGCGGCCGGGGCCACGGCTGATCGATGGACTGGAGATCCTCGCAGCGATTTTTGGGGGTGAGGGGTTCGAGGAGTTGCCGGCGCACAGCGTCGCGAAGATCTGATACGCCGCAAACAAAGAGGCCTCCCGGTTGGGAGGCCTCTTCGTTTGAATCAAGTTGAGTTGCCTAAGCGAGGCTTACTGCGGTGTGATGCCACCGTGTTCGGCGCGCTTTTCCTTGGCAGCTTCGTTAGCCTTGCGAGCGCCCATGGCCTTCTGGACCCACTCATCAGCTTGCGCGAGGTCGGCCTTGCGAGCAGCATCGTCGCCACAGTCGAGGTCAGCCTTGCGGCGATAGGTCAACTGCAGGTATTCCATTGCAGCGTCGTACGTAGGATTAATGGCGATGGCCTGCTGAAGATACTTAATTCCTTCATTGATCAGGTCAGTGTTGGCTGTAGACAGCTGCTCGCAGACGGCCTTGGACTTCTTCACGTTGCCCTGGCCATCATCCTTGAGCCCGGCGGCAGCGAGAATGTCGGTCGCATTTTTGTAAGCCAGATTCCAATCGATCGAGCCGATGGTGTAGTTGGCTTCGGAGTCCTGTGGGTCGAGCGAGAGGATCTTCATCTCGTCCACCTTGGCCTGTTTGTACTGCTTGATATTGCGATGAATCGAAGCGACCTGACGCAGGGCATCGAGATCGTTGGGATTATCGGCAAGAACCGCGTTGAAGCCGTCGATGGCCTTCTTCGCGATCGCCATGTTCTCAGGCGTATCGAGGTCTGGAACGACCTCGTAGCTGTAGGCTGTGGCCAGGTAGAGTCTGCACGTCGGGTCGTTTGGATTGAGTGCAACGGACTTCTGGAAGAAGTCCACGGCCTCTTCATACTTGCCGGACTTGAAGGCGTCGATGCCCTTTACGAGTTGGTCGCGTGCCTTGAGCTTGTTACACCCGACCGTGCTTGCCAGAATCAGCAGAAGCGCTGCGCTTGCCGTCATTCGTGCGCTAAGTTTCATCAGTGAACCCTTCCCATTTAAAAAGAATCGCCCGTGCCCACGAAAGGGCTAAGTTCCCGAAATACTACCTGAGGCCGTGCGGTTTGATTGTAAAGGTACAGCCTCAGGTTTACCAGTGCTACCTCAATCGGACGAGGTGAGCACAGTGTCACGGGAGTACGTTTGCAGGATGTGTATAGCATAATCGCACTACTTCTGGCAGGTCGGCTGGTAGGATCGGTCAAGGCGTTACCACGCCGGGAACCATCGGAGACAAGCACAATGTCAGCATCGAACGTGGCTGGATCGAAGTGGACGGCAGCGCAGATTCCATCGCAGGCAGGCAGAACGGCCCTAATCACCGGTGCTAATAGCGGAATCGGTTACAGGGCGGCGCTGGAGCTCGCGCGGCACGGAGCCCATGTGTTGCTGGGCTGCCGGAATTACGAGAAAGGGCAGGCTGCGCTGGATCGTTTGCTATGCGAGGCGCAGGGAGCTTCGGCGGAATTGGTTGAGCTGGACATGGCGTCGCTGGCCTCGATCCGAGCGTTTGCGGCGGCATTCGCGGCGCGGGGGATTGCGCTTGACCTGCTGATCAACAATGCGGGCGTGATGGCGCTGCCGACGCGGGAGTTGACGGCGGACGGCTTTGAGCGCCAGTTTGGCACGAATCACCTGGGCCACTTTGCGCTGACGGGGCTGCTGATTCCGCAGCTGCTGGCGGCTCCGGCGCCGCGGGTTGTGACGGTGGCGTCGCTGGCCCACCGCAACGGAAAGATTGAGTTTGACAATCTGCAGAGCGAGCGCAGGTACAAGCCGTGGGACGCCTATGGCACGTCCAAGCTGGCGAATATTCTGTTTGCGAATGAGTTGAACCGGCGGGCGGTTGCGGCGCACAGCAAGCTCGCGAGCATGCCGGTACACCCGGGGATTTCGGTTACGAGCATCTTTGCGAACGGCCCCGGCACCGGGGACCTGAAGGCGCTCGCGGTAAAGATTCTTGCGCCGTTCATCACGCAGCCGGATGCCGCCGGCGCACTGCCGACGCTCTACGCCGCAACCTCGCCCAAGGCCAAAGGAGGCGAGTTCATTGGACCGGACGGCTTTGGGGAGCTGAAAGGTTCACCGGTGGTGGTGAAGGCGCGCCCGAAGGCGTTGGATGAGGCGGTCGGGAAGCGGCTGTGGACGGTGTCGGAGGAGCTGACGGGTGTGATGTATCCGCCGCTGAACCAGGGCTGAGCTCGCGGGTTGACCCTCAGTGAAAGCTAGCGTTTGCGTTTCTTTGTCGCCACTTTTTTGCGGGCGATGGGAGCTTTGGAGGGGAGCTTCTTGCTGGCTCCGGGCTTGGCTGCGGGCTTCTTGGCGAAGGACTTCTTTACCGCTGGTTTCGATGCCGCCGGCTTCGCTGCTTCGGACTTCGCGGGAGCGGGGGCGGCGGCGGAGTTTGCCAGACGCTGCAGCTTCGCAGCATGGGTGTCGAGGAGCATTTCAATCTGCTTGATCAGGACGCCTGTCTGCATCGGCTTGACGAGCATTTTGTCTGCACCCATATCGGCCCAGTCGTCTTCGGGGAAGGCCGTGAGCAGGGCGACGGCAGGATGGTAGGGAGCGGTGCGGGCGGCGTGGATCACATCGCGGCCGGCGGCGTCGCTCTCCATGCGCATGTCGGTGATGACCATCTGGTATTCCCGCAGCTTGAGTTTGGACTTGGCTTCGCGAGCGCTGGCGGCGGTATCGACCTCGAAGCCAGTGATCTCGAGGATCGCTTTCATGGTGAGGAGAACAGACACTTCATCATCGACGAGCAAAACACGGCGCTTAGCCAAGGGAGTCTCCTGGAGTTCATCAGTTGCTGCGCGGACGACGGGAATTTGGAGTCAGTCGCTCGCGCAGGCAAAATCACAAGCTACAGCCTAACCTAAATTGGCCGTAGTCTGGGTCGGGGTGTGCTCGCGTGCGGGGTATTGTTACGGAGGCTGAACATCATTGCGGGGCCAGGGCGGGGCTCGGAACCTGGCGGAATTTGCGAAGGAAAAGATCCATGGACCAGCCCTGCACGATGATGGAGAAGACCACCACGATGTAGGTGGTGGGTAGAATCCAGCGGTTGGCGTCGGAGACGGGGACAGCGAAGGCGAGCGCGAGGCCGAGGCCGCCGCGGAGGCCACCCCAACTCAAGGCTGCAAGGGAGGAGCGGTGTTGCTGGCGGAAGGCGCGGATGATTCCGAGCACCAGTGCGACCACGCCGAGGCGGACGGCGAGGACGACGACGATGGCGATGAATCCCGAAGCGATGACATGGGAGGCGAACGAAATGGAAAGGACCTCCAGGCCCAGCAGCACGAAGAGGACGGCATTCTGGATCTCGTCGATGACCTCCCAGAAGCGGTCGATGCTCTCATGCGCGATGACGTGGCTGGAGCCATGCGAGACGATGTGAGCGGTGCGGCGGAGGTTGAAGTGGCGGAGGGCGATGCCGGCGACGACTGCCTCCAGCGGAGCGGAAAGATGCAGCGTCTCGGCCAACCCATAGCCGCCGAGAGCCAGGGAGAGGGTGAGGAGGATCTCGACCTGGTAGGAGTCAACCATTTCCATCAGGAACGAAGTGAGGCGGGCGCAGAGAACGCCGAGGAGCACTCCTCCTCCGATCTCCAGAAGAAGTACCCAGCCGATGGAGAGGGCGGTAGGGGTGACGCCACGTGAGGCTCCGAGGAGAGTGAGAAAGATGACCGCGCCGATGCCGTCGTTGAAGAGTGATTCGCCGGCGAGTTGGGCCTGGAGATGCTTTGGTGCGCCCACTCGCTTCAGCATCTCGAGCACGGCGATGGGATCGGTGGGCGAGATCAGCGCTCCGAAGAAGAAGCAGGCCAGCCAGTGGGGATGCATGCCCAGGGCGAAGAGGGCAACCCACATGAGACCGGCGACCGCTCCCGTGGAGAGGATGGTGCCGACAACGGAGAGGAGTGCGATGACGAGGCGCTCCTGGACGACGTACTGGAGGTCGAGGAGGAAGGCCCCGGCAAAGAGCAGCATGGGCAGCATGCCGTGGAGGATGAGGGTCTCGAAGTTGATCTGGTTGACGAGGTGAATGGCCCAGGAATGGAGGCCCGGCACCTGTGCGCTAATCGCCTCCAGCAGCAGCGAAAAGAGCACGGTGAGGAGGACGCTGCCGATGGTCAGGGGAAGCTTCAGCCAGCGCGTACTCACCCAGCCGAAGATGGCTGCGATCGCAATCAGCGTGCTGAGGATCTGGAGAGTGGACATCGGTCAGGGGCCAAATCATAGTGTAACCGCGCCGGTTATCGGGGGGCTGGTCTGGAGGTTGAAGCGCCGGAATGCGCTGAAGCAGGCAGGAGCACGGAGCAGGCGTTGCTGAAATGCGACAGGCCTGCGGACTCAACCCGGTATAATAGGTTGAGCGGGGCGAAAACCCCGGCCTTGTGTCATGTGTGACATATAGACGTGCTGCGTGAGTGCTATACTCGCGAGTGCTTCGGTTCCTGCTGTAAAGGTACGGACGACCCAACAATCCCCTGAAAACATGGCCGCTGAGAGAGTGAGCCGTGGAGGCTGAATATTCCACCGTTAGATAAACGCTCCGTCAAATCATTTATCCGCACCAACGAACGCATTCGAGCGCGCGAAGTACGCGTCATCGACGAGAACGGTGAGCAGCTTGGCGTGATGGCACCGTTCGAAGCCCTGAAGATGGCTCGCGAAAAGATGCTGGATCTCGTCGAGATCTCGCCCAACGCGACACCGCCAGTCTGCAAGATTCAGGACTACGGCAAGTACCTCTACGAGAAGGACAAGAGCGACCGGGCTGCGCGCAAGAAGCAGAAGGTCATTGTCATCAAAGAGGTGAAGTTCTCGGTCACCGTGGACGAGCACGATTACCAGACCAAGAAGAATCAGGCTGTGCGGTTCCTCGGCGATGGCGATAAGGTGAAGGCCAGCCTGCGCTTCAAGGGCCGGCAGATGGCGCATCGCGATCTGGGTTACAAGATTATCAATCGGCTGATCATGGACATCGGCGAGGCGGGAACAGTAGAGTTCATGCCTCGCATGGAAGGCACCACGCTGCACGCGATCCTGGCTCCGACGAAGAAGCCGGAGATTCAGATGCCACCCGCAGCGCCGAAGGTCAAACCGGTTGTGCCTGCGGTTGCAGCGGCTCCGGTTGTGGCTCCGGAAGCTCCGGAAGCGCCTACCGCATAAGTTTACCCCTGTTCCAAATGCTAACGCCCGCGAGAGATCGCGGGCGTTGGTGTTTGTGCTTTCGAGGTGGGGTCAGCGCGTTGGTACGCTCCAGTTAGCGTTCGAGGCCCCACTCGTTGACCCAGTGGAAGCCGCGGTCTTCGAGGGGATAGTGGGAGGGCAGAGGGACGCGGACGAGGGCGAGGGTGCCGTCGTTTTTGGCGTTCTTGCCGGTGGGCTTGAGGATGAGGTGGGAGGGGTCGGGTTGGGTCATCGCGTAGGTGATGGGTTCGCCGACCTCGGAGGCCAGGAGCATCGTGTGCTTCTTGTTGTCGACCTGGGTGAAGGCGCGCCAGAGGACGGTCGCGGAGTCACGGAGCATGGTGCGGCCGCTGGGTTCGAAGAAGATGTCGGTCATGGGCAGGCCGTCGCCAGTGAGGACGGGCCTAGTAGCGGAGGCGACGTGCCATTGGCCGGTGAGCACCGGAGGGTTGCGCTCGCTGGCGAGTTGTTTGGAGTAGAACTTTCCTGACTGGTAGGCCTGCGGCGCGACGACGAGGAGTATCACGACTACGGTGACGACGGTCTCGATGCGGAGGCCGTAGCGGCGCGCGGGGCGTGACCAACCGCCCCTGGGCGTGGCGGGAAGATGTAGGAAAAAGAAGCGGAGGAGGGCGCGGAAGTCGGGCGCGGCGACGGCGAGAGACAGGAAGAGCAGGTGCGCTGCGTAGATTTTTACCGGGACGTCGAAGCAGAAGTTGTAGAGGACGATGTTCGTGCTGAGGAAGGCGGTGAGGAGCGCTCCGAGCAGGGTGGTGCGGCGAAAGAAGATGAGCAGACCGGCGGCGACTTCGGCTGCTCCGCAGATCATTTCGTAAATAGGGTTCAGGCCGATGAGGGTCCAGAGCATCGTCATGGGCGAGGTGTTGCCGAGGGGCTCGTTGAGGACCGCGAGTGAGGGCGGAGACATTTGCAGCGGGAAGAGTTTTGCGAGGCCGTAGCCGACCATCGCGACGCCGAGGGTGAGTCGAAGGGTGAGGCGGAACCAGAAGAAGAGGCGGGGATAAGCTGTGCTGCGGCGGTCAAGTGCGGTCCAGATAAGCGTGGCGAGGATGGCCACAACGAACATGACGCCGATCGCGATCCAGTTGAGGATGGTGTCGCCGGATCCGGTGCCGTGAAGCTTGGCGCCGACGCCGGTGAGGTGGAAGAGGTGCTGGCCGAGCCATTGGGCGGCGTGGAAGAAGGGCCAGGAGAACCAGTTGTTGAGGTGCTCGCCGATGTGGAAGGGGATGACCTCCCAGATCGTCGCGTTGCCGCAGCAGAGCGCGTACATCATGAGGTAGCAGAAGCCGAAGCGGAAGGCGAGGCGGGTGGCGAGCGACCAGTGCGCGGGGGCGGCGGGCATCGTGTCGGGGACGGGGAGGGACTGGGCGGGTGGCTCGTGGGAGAGAGCGGGCGTCAACTCGGACAAGGGTCTGCCTTTCCTGTTGCGGTGTGAATTTAGGTAGAGCGATTGTTTCGTTTGACGACACAGGCGTCAATGGCGAAGTGCGGCGATCACGGTCGCGCGAGGCTGCGATAGGCGCTGAGGGCCGCGAGGTGGCCGCACATGCCGTGGACACCGCCGCCCGGAGACGTGGAGGAGCTGCAGAGATAAAGGCCGGGGTTGCTGGTGCGGTAGCCGCGAGCGGTGGGGCGGAAGAGGAGTTGGCTGAGGGTCATGGCGCCACCGGAGATGTCGCCGCCGAGGAGGTTGGGGTTCCACGCGGCGAGAGCTTCGGCATTGCTGGCGCGACGGGCGAGGATGCAGTCGCGGAAGCCGGGGGCGAAACGTTCAATCTGGTTTTCGATGACGTCGGTGCGATCGACCGTGGAGCCGGTGGGGACGTGGCAGTAGGCCCAGGCGGTGTGCTTGGCCTGTCCAGTGGAGGCAAGGGGAGCTCGAGAGGCGTCGAAAAGGCTCGGCTGGACGAGCAGGACGTAGGGGTTGTTGTTGAGGCGGCCATAGAAGGCGTCGCGCTCGGAGCGGGCGATTTCGGGGAGCGTTCCGCCGAGGTGGACGGTGGCGGCACGGGAGCACTCGGGGGAGCGCCAGGGGATGGGCTGGCTGAGCGCGAAGTCGAGCTTGAAGATGCCGGGGCCGGGGAGGAAGCGTCTGAGGCTGGAGCGGTAGCCGGGCGTGAGGGCGGCACCGGTGATGCCGAGCAGGGCGTCGACGCTGGTGTCGAAGAGGGTCACGTCGGCGGGTGGGAGGTCGGCGAGTTGGTGAATCTCGGCGTTGAGAAGGATGCGGCCGCCGAGGGAGTAGAGATAGCTGGCGAGGGCGTTGGTGATGGACTGAGCTCCCCCCGCCGCGATGGGCCAGCCCGTGGTGTGGCCGGCGGCGACGAAGACGATGCCGGTTGCAGCGCTGGCGATTTGCGAGAGGGGAATGACGGAGTGGGCGGCGCAACCGGCGAAGAGGGCGCGGGCGCGCTCGTCGCGAAAGACGGTGTTGGCGAGCATCTGCGCGGGGACCAGAGCGGGGAGGCCGAAGCGGGCCATCGCGAGGGGGTGGCCGGGGACGCGGAGCAGCGGCTGGGTGAAGTCCTCGACGAGGTCGGGCCAATCGCGGACAGAGGAGCCGAACAGCGAGCGCCAGGCGTGGGCGTCGTGGATGCCAAGCTGGGCGGCGGTGGCTTCGAGCGAGTGATCGAGAGTGACGGCTGTACCGTCGTCGAGCGGGTGGGCGACGGGAGCGGGCGGCTCGATCCAGCGCAGGCCGTGGTCGGCGAGGGGGAGCGAGTTGAAGAAAGGCGACGCGACTCCGAGCGGATAGCACGAGGAGCCGAGGTCGTGGTGGAAGCCGGGGAGGGTGACCTCGGCGGTGGAGCAGGCTCCGCCGAGCTGGGCGTTGCGTTCGTAGACGGTGACGGCAACGCCGCGCTGAGCGAGCGTGATGGCGGCGGCGAGGCCGTTGGGTCCGGAACCGATGATGTTGGCCGTGTGGAGGGGCATGGTGGCTATGGCTTCTGCACTGTTTGCTGGG
>Ga0208357_1000630_pt1 | contig 27805 bp, 31 predicted proteins | sample NGESurdeep092012_6_FD_184487 | JGI IMG/M metagenome (GOLD analysis project Ga0208357, IMG submission 184487) | Arctic peat soil microbial communities from Barrow, Alaska - NGEE Surface sample F52-2 deep-092012 (SPAdes) | ecosystem: Environmental > Terrestrial > Soil > Wetlands > Peat ...
GGGCCCACGCGCGCTCGGGTGACCGGATCGCCATCGCCTCGTATCTCGGCAATGGACGGGTCTTCGACGAGGCCATCGCCACGTTCTCGGAGCGCTACGCCGATCAGAACCAGCGTGACTACGAAGGGCTCCAGCGCGCCGCCGCCAACGGGACCATCACCGCCGAAGTCGGGCTCTGAGGCGAATGCTGACTGGATTCGCCCACGTCGGCGTGTGCGTCCCTGACGTTGTCGCCGCGACCCGCTGGTACTGCGACGTCCTCGGCCTCGAGGTGCTGTCACCGCCCTACCGGATGGCCGGCGAGGCGATAGAGCGGGACATGGGCGAACTGGTCCCCTCCCCGGTGGTTCTCAAGGCGTCCATCGTGGGTTTCGGTGCCGGCGACCATGTGCTCGAGCTCATTGAGTACCCCGAGGTCCCGACCGCCTCGGCGTCCCAGCCGGGGGCCGCTTCGATCACCCGCCCCGGGCTCACGCACGTCGGCCTGCTGTGTGATGACCTTGACCGCACCCGGGCCGAACTGGAAGGGCGAGGGGTCGAGTTCCTCACCTCGGGCGCCGCCGACCTCGCCGGCCTGCGCACGACGTGGTGTGTGGACCCCTGGGGCACGGTGATCATCTTGCTGGAGAAGAAGTCGCCCTCCCTGCCGTATTGGCGCCAGTTCGAGGCGTGAGAGAGAACGTGAGAGAGAAGAGGACGCCGCCGGTCTACGCGGTGACGGTGACGTCGAGGACGACCGGCGGCAGGGACTGGCCGGCAGTGGTCTTCAAGGTGACGTCGAGCACATAGGTCCCCGGGACGGTGGGGGCGACGATGGTCAGCACCTGGGGCGCCGGGGCCGTCACCGCGCAACTCGAGAGGCCTTCTCGGCCCGTCGTTTCGTTGCTGGCGGTGACCGTGAAGGCGCCGTCGCTCGGCGAGGCGAGCAGTCCGGTGCCCCTGGCACTCCAACGGACGGACCAAGGACCGGTTTCTGCTGGTTGCAGTCCCAGCTGCACCGTCGTCGTCTGCCCCGCCGGCACAGTCACGCCGCCGCTCGGCTCGGAGAACCCGACGGCCGGCAGCCGACCGGTGCCGAACGACGGAGGAGTGGCCGCCGCCGCTGAACCCCACGAGGGATCGGGCACAGAGGAAAGCCCGTAGGCGAGGGTCCCGCCTGTTGTGATGATGGAGGAGGGGAGCCAGGGCTGGTTCCAGGTCGCCCGATCCTTGGGGGTCGATGCCGTGGGCGAGGCACAGCTTGGCGTGGCCTTGGGAGTCGCGACGCCGCTGACCGCCAGGGAGTGGACGTAGGGCGTCGCCGGCGAGGCCGCCGGTGCGTGCATCACGATCCGTTGACCGTCGGGCAGCGTCAGCACGACAGCGGGGAACAGGGGGCTCCCCAAGGCGAGATTCGCTGTCCCCGGGGTCACCGGGTACAGACCGATCGCCGCCCAGACGTACCAGGACGAGATGGCGCCGAGGTCGTCATTGCCGGGCTCGTTGACCGGGGCGTTGGCATAGAGCGTGTTGACGATCTTGCGGACCACCTGCTGCGTCCGGGAGGGCGCGCCGAAGTAGTCGTACTCCCAAGGTGTCCAGAGGCTGGGCTCATTCCCGGCCCACTCGTAGGGGGCGTCGCGGGTGGCGTTGAGTTGCGTGAAGAAGGTGTTCAGTTTGGCCACGGCCTGGGAGTTTCCACCCATCAGGGTGCCCAGTGCCGACAGGTCCTGGGGCACGGACCAGCTGTACTGGATGGCGTTGCCCTCCTCGAACCCGAGCTCGCCTCCGGGCTCGAGGAGGGAGGTTTGGAAGGCCGGTCCGGGTGTGAAGCTCCCGTCGGCATTGCGGGCCTGGAGGTAGCCGGTGGCGGGATTGAAGAGGTACTGCCAATTGTGTGCTCGCTCCATCATGCTGGCGTACACCGCGTGGTCTCCCAGGGCGGCGGCGAGCTGCGCAATCGAAAAGTCGTCGAGGGCGTATTCGAGGGTGACCGAACCTCCAATGGAGTAGTCGATCGAATAGAGATCGAGAGACCCGGCCGGGACGAAGTGCTGGGTGAGGTACTGGCTCAGGTACTGGCGTTCGATCTGGAGCCCGTGCCCCGTCTCGTTCTCGGTGGCGCCCTTGACCATGGCATTGAGTGCCGCCGCCACATCGAAGTCGCGGACGCCAAAGGCATAGGCCGCGGCGATGATCGGGTCCGCGGAATCGCCGTTCATCTGGAGGGCGTCACCATCGGCAATGGCGAATTTAGGAAGCCACCCACCCTGTTCGGCGTCATTGACCAGGCTTTGCATCATGTCGCCGGCCTGGGGCCGAGCCAACAGTGACACCAGCTCAATCTGCGAGCGGTAGATGTCCCATTCGGAGAAGTTGGCGTACTGGGCCCGTGTGGCCGAGCGATGGGTCTTTCCATCATCGCCCGTGTACTCACCGTTGTCGTCGCTGACCACGGTGGGCGAGAGCAACGAGTGGTAGAGCGCGGTGTAGAACGTCACCTCCGTGTTCCGGGTACCGCCACCGACACTGATGCGGCCGAGCAGGCGGTTCCACCGGCTGGTGCCCGCAGCCTCGACCCGAGCCAGGGACCAACCCGGATCTTCGGCCCTGATGTTGACGGTGGCATCGGCGGCGCTGACGTAGGAGATGCCGACCTTCATGAGGACGGACCGTTGTTTCTCCGTATTGAAGGTCACGAAAGCGCCGCAGGTGGGACCCTGACACGCGGTGGCTCTCGGCGTGACCGCGGTGCCCTGCCAGCTGCCCGCCGAGGCGAATGGTCGACTGAACTGGGCCGAGAAGTACAAGGTGTAGTTCGTGCCGGTGCCACAGAACTGACCACTGGTGACCTGGCCGGTGATCGCGTCCTGGCCGACCAGATGAAAGCTCGACGCCGTGACCGGGTTGGCGCTCCCCGCCACCTTGAACAAGAGATTCGCCTCATCGGTGGCCGGAAACGTCATCTTGGAGAGGCCCGTCCTGGTCGTGACCGCCAATTGCGTCGTCACCGCCGGGGAGCCGAGTGCGACCTGGTAGCGACCGGGCGCGGCGTGCTCGCTGGAGTGGGAGAACGTGGCGGTCGTTGTCTCCGGCGTGCCGCCGATCGGGCCCACGGTGGGCAGGATCGGCACGTCGCCGTAGGCAGCACAGCCGACCCCGCTCAGATTGGTCAGACTGAAGCCGGAAATGGCGGAGTCGGCATAGGAGTAGCCGCTCCCGGACATGGCCACGTTGGGCGTGGTGTTCGGGCTCCACTGGATCATCCCGAACGGCAGGTCGGCGCCGGGGAACTCACCAATGGCACCCGGGTTGACCGCCCCGGCCCCCGTTCCGGCCATCGGATTGACCAAACTGCTCGGGTTGCCGACCAATGCGGCGACGTGCGTCGCTCCGTCAGCCGCCACCACCGGGCCAGCCACGGGTTCGCCCGCCACCAGGACCACGCAGGCGAGCCCGGCGGCCAGAATTCCCCCCATCCCTCGGCTGATCGGCATGGTTCCCCCTTCAGGGCGACGGTAGCGGAGTGGGCCTGACGGCGCCCGAAGCGCAACGTGTCCCCGGTCAGGTCAGCTCAAGGGGGAATCCACTAATTCCCCGGTCCGGATTCGTATGATTCGAGTGGTGAGCCGCCTTCGAGACGCAAGGTTGAAGGCCGCATGGAGTTGTCCGGCCGTCACGCCAGGGAAGGATCTGAGGTGGCCTGGCATGGCCGAGTCGCGTTGAATGCTCCGTTAACCAACGGCTCGGCGTGAGGTCAGTTGACGGCACCACGCTGATGATGTCGTGGGTCATGCTCGTGGCCGTCATCGCCGGGGTCGTCGTGGTCGGAGGGGTGTTCACACTTCTGGTCAGGCCGCGGGTCACCGTGAAATTGGCCAGGACCGTCGCCGGACCTCGCGTCCGCACCTTTCGGGGTCACTGCGGTGAAGCATTTCCGCTCTGCCTTCGCATACACATGAAACACCTTTCCCTGCGCCGAAGCGCGGCTGACATTGTGCTCAACATCCATGCCATTTCGGATGTGCGTCTGCATGTGGCTCGCTACGGCGCCACGCAGGAGTTCACCAGTCGCGACGTGAAACACGGAAAGGGGCCGTCGCGCTCGATGCAGGTCAGCGGCGTCAAGATCGACAAATGGGAACCAACGCCGTTCGAGGACGTGGAAGTGTGGATCACGGTCCCGCCGGCGGGTGGGAAGTATCTCGCCTGGACGACCTCGTTCACCCACGCCGGGGGCGGCGCTACCGGCGTTACCCGCTTCGTGTTCACGGTCAAGCGCGGCGAATTCAGACTTCGTAAGGTCAGTTATGTCGGGACGTGGCGCCTCCGGGCGCTGCGCTGGTTCGCCTCACCGAATCCGTACCACTTGCCGCCGTACCCGTCCCTGATGAGAGCGACCTGGTGGTCGGACCCGGTGTCCGTGTCCGTTCGACCTCCGTCGCCAGTGACCGTGCCACCGACTCGAAGCCGACCCGTCACTGCCGGCGTGCCCGAATCCGGGCAGAACGGCCGCCCAGCAAGCACAGAACACGCCGGGGCGTTCGTGACGGCCGCTTTCGTTGAATGAGCCTTCTCCATGACCAACAGCGTGACAGCGGGAAGCGGGCCAACCACCATTCGACGCTGTCCTCCCGACCAATCAGCGAGAATCGACTGGTGGTGCAGCGCTTTGCCCCTTCTGGGAGACGAGAAAGGTGCCCAACCTGGGTAGCCTGAAAATCGGAACACGAGCCGCTGGAGGGGGGTCGATGACGGCAATTGGTCGCCCCGCCAAGTTCGTGTCAGTGGCCCTTCTCAGCACAACCGGCTTGGCGTTGTCCATCATGGCCCGCCGGTCTAAGGAGCGTCGGGCCACCGTCGTGTTGGAGCATCCCTCGGTCCCCTACGAAACCCTCGGCGGTGATCCCGTACGACACGTTGCCGGCCATCTCGACGAACCAACCGGACTGGAGCCATCCAATCCCAACGACCTCCGAGTGGAAGGTTGGGCATTTAGTCAGGAGAATCCGGTCTGCCACGTCGAAGTGTGGTTGGACGGCCGACTGCTGGGTCGGGCCGCCATTGGACGCCCTCGACCGGACGTGGCCCTGGCCTTGGGTCGCTCGGCCGCCGTGCTCTCAGGGTTTGAGCTGCTCGTCGCGGTCCCGTTGGCCCACCGCCCCCAAGGCAGGGCCGCATCGTTGCAGGTTGCGATCTTGCTGCTCGATGGCACAACGGATTGGTGGTTGCCCCGGGCTTTGTCTTTGGAGCGCCCCCCGAGTGTGGCGGCCGACACAGGGGTACCGTCTGCCGTAGCCAGCGGGAGGAGCACGCCGGCTACGGCATACCGCCGGCAGGGCAGCGTCGCTCCGAGTGATCGGATTCGTACCCTGTGGCTCGCCCGCGGACTCGACAAGGGTGGGTCCCAACTCCGCATGGCTGAGGTGATTGCGCACCTGGGTCACGTCGGCGGGTTCACGTCCACCGTCTTTGCCGCGCATGACGGCCCGCTCCGTCCGGCGCTTGAAGCCGCCGGGGCCACGGTGCGCCCAATCCCGCTGGTGCCCTTGGACGATCTCACGGGCTACGAAAAGGCAGTGACCGATCTGAGCACGAAGATGGAGGGGAAATTCGACCTTGTGGTCGGGCCCACTGTCACGTCGTTCCCGGCAGTTGACTGTGCCGTGCGGCTCGGCATCCCCGCGGTGCTCCGAATCGGTGAAGCAGAGCCGTTGCGTTCGGTCGTGCGATGGGTGCAAGGACCACTGCTTCATCCCGGAGTGGAGGAGCGGGCACGTCGGGCCGTGGGCGGGGCGTCGATCGTGTGGAGCAATTCTGGTGCTGCCGTGCGCACCTATCGCGAGGATGGCTACGCCGGCCGGTTCGTTGTCCTTGGCTCTGGCGTTGATGTGGCAGCGGCCCGTGCCTACCGATCGGCGGCCTCCCGCGAGGCGACCCGGGAGCGGCTCGGCGTGGGACCCGATGATCGCCTCATCGTGTGCGCGGCCACGATGTGGAAGGCCAAAGGCCAAGGGGTGCTCGTGAGCGCACTGGACCGGATCCACCGTGCCTGCCCCCGGCTGCGATGCGTGCTCATCGGCCATTCTGAACGTCCCTACACCGATGCGATCAACCAATTCGTGACGGACCGAGGTCTTGAGGATGCGGTACGCATCCTCCCGTTCAGCGATGATCTGCGGCCATGGTGGTTGGCCGCTGACGCAGCTGTATTGCTTTCCGAATCCGAATCCCTACCGGCTGCGTTGGTCGAAGCCATGGCTTTCGGCCTTCCGGTTCTGGCCACCCGGGTGGGGGACATACCTGAGCTCATCGAGCCGGGCGTCACCGGTTGGCTCTGTGAACCTTCCGATGTGGGATCGGCCATGGCCGGGCTGAGCGCACTCGCCGCGTCCCCGATGGGATCGTTGCGAGCCATGGGTAGAGCGGGGGAGCAACGGGTCGCTCGGGCGCATGATCGCACCCAGTGTCTCGAACGGACGGTGGAAATGTTCCACGCGGCGGTGGTCGGCCGCCTCCCCCGGTGGGCTGAGTCATGAGACCCGGCACCATTGGCCTCGAGGCCGCCGGGTTGAGGCTCAGTCGTCGCCGAACGTAGCCAGATACAAGGCTCGAAAGAAGGTCGTCATTTCGGGCATCTGGTACCGGGCCTGCAGGCCACTTGGATTGGGCAGCAACCACAGCTGGGCGCCGGCCATCCCCTCGGGCTGCCGGCCGACCGTCGCCTGAGGACGCTCAAAAGCGCTGCGGTAAGCCTGGAGACCGAGCACGGCGACGCACCGAGGCCGGAGGGTCATCACCTTGGCTTCCAGACGACGAGCGCCGTCACCGAGTTCCGCGTCATGGAGGTCACGGGCCCCCGCCGTCGCCCTTTCGACCAAATTCGTGATGCCGATGCCCAACGAGGGGAGAATGTGCTGTTCGGAAGGAAGCAAAACAGCGTCGGTGAAGCCGGCGGCGTGCAAGAGCTTCCAAAATCGGTTGCCCGATCGGGCAAAGTGGAGGCCAAGCTGGCCAGACAATGTTCCGGGGTTAATGCCGCAAAAGAGCAGTCGAAGGTCGGGCCCGACCAGGTCAGGAACGGCCAGCGGCATCAGTCAAGCGCTCCACCTTCGGAAAGATCCTTGACCTCGTCGGCCGAGAGTCCCAGGAACTCGATCAGGACCTGTTCGGTGTGTTGTCCGATCATGGGCCCCGGTTGGGTGATCCCGCCGCCACTCTTCGACAACCTGAAGCCGTTCTCCTCATAGGTGGTGACGCCCATACGCGGATGTTCGATCGGCACGAAGTGCCGACGCGACACCAACTGTGGATGGACGTGGGCGTCGGCGAAATCGGACACCTCATGGGCGTCGAGACCGGCCGCCTGAAGCTCCTCTGCAGCATCGAGGTTGGTGCGTTCGGACGTCCAGCCCGTGATGAGTCGTTCGAGCTGGTCCTGGTCGGCCAAGCGCTGTCCTAGCGACAGTTCGAGTGGTCCACCGATGATGCCCGCCAACGTGCGCCACTCGTCATCCGAATGGACGGCCAGCGCGACCCAACGGTCCTTCACGTCGCCCGAGTCTGCGCAGGCGAAGACGCCGTGGGGAGCCATGTGTGGGTGTCGATTGCCGTCACGTCCTCGGGTGATGCCGACTGATTCTTCGGCCACCCAGGCGCCAAGGGTCCAGATCGCCACCTCGACCTGTGAGAGGTCGATATACGTACCTTCCCCGGTACGCTCCCTATGCAGGATCGCCGACGCCAGGGCGGCCGCCACGAATCTCGGTGCCAGCGAGTCGGTAATGGTGCCGGACAGGCCGACGGGCCGGCGATCGGCCCAGCCAGTGAGGTGCGTGTAGCCCGACAGCGCCGCACCCTGACCGCCGAAACCTGGATAGTTCCGCTCCGGTCCGGTGTTACCCCATATGCAGCCAGAGGCCATGACGACGTCCGGCTTGATGGTGGCGAGGCTCTCAAAGTCAAGGCCCCACTTGGCCATGGCCCCGGGCGCGAAGTTCTCCAACACTGCGTCCGCCCATTCCGTGCACAGCCGTCGCGCCAGCTCAATGGCCGCCGGGTTGCGCATGTTGAGCGAGATGTCGAGTTTGCCGCCGTTGAGGCCGCAGAAGAACTCGCTGCCCTCGAGCCCGTGCTGTTTGAAGCGTTGGGAGCTGTAGGAACGCAGGAAGTCCGGTTTGGTGTGGGACTCAATGCGCACCACTGTGGCGCCGTGGTCGGCGAAGTAGCGGGTGGCGATCGGACCGGCCGCGCCGCTGCCCAGTTCGAGGATCTTGAGACCTTCCCAGGCCCGCCCGTCCTTGCGATCGAATCGAAAGGGGCACGGTCGAGGTTCCCAATGCGGCGCTGGGCCAATGACCGCTTCGCCGCGCAGGCCCATGCGATCGGGGACGGTACGGGCGAAGGCGCGGGGGACCGAGGGGATGTCACCGACGTCGGTGAGCGCGTGGCGAGAGGCGAGCTGGGTCGAATTGATGATATCGGCGGCGTTGCTGGCTGGGGCCAGCATGAGCCCGGTGGCCACGGCATGGTCGTACAGCTCGCGCATTGTGTGCTGGGCGAAGCACGCGGCCACCACACCCTCGATCTCCGCCAACTCCTCGGGCGTCAGTGCCGCCGGATCGAACGAAGCCCAGTCTCGTTGGCTCACCGCCGCCGTCGCAACGCCCTCGGCCTCGGCGAGCGCGGTAAAGGTCTGCAGGTTCTTCACACGTGCCTTGCCGCCGCGAAGCCCGAAGGAGACGTATCCATCGGCGCACGGCCACGTCTCCGTCGTCAGGCCCGTCTTGGCCCCCCGACGGCTCCCTCGGTTGCCTTCGGTCGGCCATCGAGCAGGCGCGTTCATCTGGGTCACCAGCAACAGTTCCTGCATGCTCACGTCGACGTCTTGGGGCGTACCGCTGGCCAATGCGGTGAGTGCCGCAATGACGACTTCGCCACCCGTGTGCGCATAGGACGCCGGCTCGGAGCTTCGAAGGGGCGCCCGGTCGGGGTCGCCGGTGACATTCATTCCGGTGCCGGCGGCCATGCAGGTGAGGTCGCTCCCACGCCAGTGCGCGCGGGGACCGGTCAAGCCGAATGGCGTGATGCTCACCCAGATGGCCTGGGGGGCTCGGCCATCACGGCCGAAGTGGGAGAGGACCACGTCCACTCCAGACCAGAGACCGTCGTCCAAGGCCGCAACGACCGTGGTGCCGGCCCGTTCGACGCGCCAGCGTACGCTCTCAGCCGAGCGTTGAGGTTCGAATGCGACCACGTCAGCTCCGAGGTCGGCGAAGGCGCGGCCGGCCAGATGCGACCGCTCGTCGGTCAGGTCAAGGACGCGCAGATCCTCGAGCAGGCCAGGCACGATCGCCAGCCTAGAGCACCACCAATTTTCGCAGATGTGGAACGAATCACTTGACCGAAGCTGTGGAGGAAACGACGCATGACCGCCTGCGTCGGCTCGACGCGGCACCGGCGTTATCCTCGCTCGATGCTCGGCGAATCGCTGTGGGAACAACATTCGGACTGGTGGCAAAAGGCCTACACCGAAGGAGCCGACCCTGAGTACGAAGAACAGGTACTTCCCCTGGTTGCACATCGCCTGCGGGGTTCGAAACGAGTTCTTGACGTCGGATGCGGGGAAGGCCAGGTCACTCGTTGCATCGCCCGGCTCGGAGCAGCCGCGGTAGGGGTCGACCCCGTACGGTCGCAGATCCGCGTCGCTCACGCTCGCGGCGGATCGGCTTGCTACGTGCGAGCAAGGGCGGAGCAACTCCCGTACCGAGAAGCGGCCTTCGACTCGGTGGTGGTGTGTATGGCGCTCGAACATGTGGACCCATTTGAGCTGGCCATCGGAGAGATCGCCCGAGTGCTCGCGCCCGGGGGACGATTCCTCTTGTTCCTCGTACATCCACTCCTCCAAGCCCCGGGCAGCGGCTGGGTGGACGACGAGGGGCAAGGCGAGCAGTTCTGGAAGATCGGTCAATATTTGCGTGACGACGTTGCGATTGACGAGGTCGCGCCTGGGGTTCAATTCCAGTTCGCTCACCGACCGCTCAGCCGTTACGTCCGCGCCATGGGCGAACAGGGATTGCTCATAGATGACATGGTTGAGCCCTCGCCACCGCCAGTGGTCCTGCTCGAAACTGGTGGCTTCGCCAATGCCGCCACCATCCCGCGACTCATGCTCGTATGCGCCCGCCGAATCGATTCATAGTGATCCCGCGCTTGGTGAATCAATACACAGGTTTTGTCGGAAACCTCTGTGACATGATGCCGCCCGTCCACTCCTCACCGTCCTGAACTGTGCCATCAGTTTCAAGATTGCTCGGATTCTCCTGAGGGGTTAGCCACCATCGGCGTTCTGCGCGAGCCGACGGCGGTGGGTCGGCGTCCGACACGCTGTAGTGCGCCGATAGAGCCTGCTTGGCGTCCAAGACGCACTGCTCGCGGCTCTGCGGCTCTTCGAGTTCCACCACCTTCTGGATGAGGCGCTCACCATCGCCGAAAATGTCAAGCACCCAGCCGGTGGCGGGCTCGCCCTTCTCAGGATTGATCGAGATCATGGCCCACTGCGCGTCCTCGTGTCGCTCGATCTCGACCACACCTAAACGGTAACCCATCCTTGCGGTCGCTGCCCCGGTCGGTGGAACATCGACGTCCTGGCAGATACTGGTTGACCTCAGGTCCATTTCGACGGAGCCGAGGATTTGATATGACCAGTCCATCAGAGGCATTGCGCTAAACCTGTGACATGGCTGCTCAGGCATCAGAGCACCCACCTGTGACAGCGGCGAGCTGGGCCTCGCGCGGGTTTAAGGCGTCGAGGGTGTTCATACGCCGGTCCTGGCCGATATTGAAATACCTGTTGGGCCTCGGGTTGTTGGCCATCTCGTTGTGGGTGCTCTCCTCCCACACCGATGAACTCAGCGGCCTCTCACACGTGTTCGACAATCTCGACTGGTGGTGGGTGCTGCCTGCTCTGCTCGCCGAGTTCGGCTCATTCGTCTGCTTCGCCGCTATGCAGCACGCAATCTTGAGGAGCGGGGGCCTCGCTGCCCCCAAGTGGACCCTCTTGAAGACGACCGTTTCTTCGCAGGCACTGATGAATTCCCTACCGGGAGGCGGCGCCGTCTCGACCGTTTACAGCTTTCGGTGGTTTCGCCGCTTCGGTGCCGACAGCACGTTGGCCGCCTGGTCGATGGCGGGCACGATCGTCGCTTCCATCGTTTCGCTGTCCTTGGTGGCCACTGCCGGCCTGGCGTTGGCCACCGACGAAGGGGCAACCCTTGACCTCATTCCCGTGATGGTGGGTTCGCTCCTTGTCATCGTTCTGATCGGCGCCCTGTTCGTCTATGAACGCCCCCTGGCTGTTCTCGTCGCGTGGTCGGTTCGAGCGTCCCAGGCGCTGGTCGGTCGGCCACGGGGAAACGCCGAGGCTCAGGTGAAACGATTACTGCATTGGGTCACTTCGGTACGACTTGGCTGGCGACAGATCATCGGTATTGTGCTCTGGGGTGCCAGCAACTGGTTGCTGGACTGCGCCTGTTTCGCCATGATGTTCCTGGCGGTGGGATCGAGCGTTCCCTGGAAGGGACTTTTACTGGCCTACGGGGCGGGGCAGTTGGCTGCCACTTTGCCCATCACTCCCGGTGGACTTGGTGCAGTAGAGGGCAGCATCACCATCGCGTTGGTTGCCTTCGGTGGATCTCAGGTGACGACAGTCGACGCGGTGTTGATGTACCGGTTCATAAGCTTCTGGTTAGTACTTGTCGTCGGTTGGGTTCTCTTGGGAGAGTTGGCGCTCGAGGTTCGGATGGGAAGGTGGAGCCGAGAAGCACTGTCGACTCCGGCCAAAGCCGGAATTGGCCGTGACCCGGCCCTGGACGAGTCATTTTCGCGGCCTCGTGGCGCTCCACCGGCGGTGGGATCGTGATGCGCCGCCTGGGGGTTCTCTTGGCTGGGACACTTCTGTTGACAGCCGTGCTGGGTGGTTGCACCTCGTCCCGGAGCAGCCTGGGCACGACAGACAATTCGTGCTACCTGGCCTTACCCATCGCTTCCCATGCGGTGCACGGGAAGGGTCGCCTCGTTGGGATTCAGCTCTATAGCGAATCGTCACTGCGCAAGAGAGCACCAGGTCTCTCTCGTGACCTTTCGCTGTCCTCAAAAGCCCAACAAAAGGTGTGCGTGGCCGCCTACGTGGGTCAGTTCACCAGAGGCAGCGTCAATCGACCGCTGGGCCAACCTTCGGGCCAACTCGCCGTGGTCGTCTCGGAGACGCCGTCGAACGAACTCCTCGGCACGGTCATCTTCAGGCATGCGCCGCTCCACTTCGGCCATCCCCACGTGGGATGAACTCCGTCTACGAAGACCGCAGACGCAGCCGTCAGTGTCGGGACTTGCTAGAGAGAGCTACCGCAATCGCGAGAACAAGGAAGCACCACGATCGACTCGCAACTGCTCTTCGTTCCGAGCCGAGTACTCAATTCACTTGGAGGTGCGCCAACCTGTCATCACCACGGGGAAAACCTGCTTATTGAGATTCAACCCGTCGGGATCACTCGCTTGACCATTGGCGATCAATTTCCGCACATGCCGAGCATCACCGATGACGGTGAGCTTTCTGGACTGGTGATCCACGCATCTCAGCACCCCCAGCTGGGAGGGCCCGCCAAGCTCGTTTCTCAGCTTGCTCGGTGTCAACCCAATGCTGTCCGCCTGATTGGACGAGAGAATCTCATACTCAACGGCACGTACCGACCCTGGTTGCACGCTTCCTCCACCGACATTGGCCCTGTTCCTGGCGGTAACTGTAGACAGTGGGGAAGTGCAGGACACTGGAAATAAATGTCGCTCGTGAGGAAGCAATAGGACGGGCGAGATGGCCGCGGCCCCCCGAGGCAGGTGGGTCCGTCTGACGGGTCAGCGCAGCATCCGGTGCGCCACCCGGTCGACTGGTGGTGAACAAGGCGCGGCAGGCTGGGCGAGAGTGAGTTTGCCAGGCGATGTCAACGAACTATCGGTCGACGAAAGGTCAGTCGCGTCCTGCCGTTTGCCAACTTCTCTGAAGCATGAAGGCGCCACCCTGCTTTCGTTTTCTCCTCAATGACTTCGGAGACATCGGACTCTTTCCGACCTTTTCCGCCGCACACGACCGTCTCTGTCTCAAACTGCTTCTCGTTCCCCACGGTGCGATGGTAGTAACGGAAACTAGTGAGAGAGTTGGTGGATGACACCTTTGTGACACCTTCGTGATCAACGCGCCCTCGAGTCGGCGATGCCTTGAGTCCAGCACGTCATCGGGCGGGCACATCAAATGAGGAGGGCGACTTCAGTTCGAAGCGACGACGACGCGGTCCTTGCCGTGATCCGGCGGACCGAATGACCGACCGATCAAACGGCGTGATTGCTTCCGGCGCAGCCGGAAGTTCGTCGCAACGGCCAACTGATTCACGGACGAACACCGAATTATGCATGGCGCGTATTGGACTCCCATTGTCGTCGTCAGGGCACGGACCTCAAGATGCACTCGAATTGGCTGGTGAAGGCGATGGGCCCTGAACTCGCGCACCTCTAATCACGCCGTATGCGCCGCGGATCCGAGGTCACTTGGACCCTCAAGTTCTACCGGTGGGGACTCGTGGCTCTGGGCCCAGCACGCGGACCCATCGGTGGGCAGTCAGAAGGTCGACAACGCGGGTGAGCACCTGCTCGGGTTGGTCAGCGAATAGCCCGTCCGTCCCAACCCACCAAAGGGACAGCGCAGGGACGGAGGATGCCTACCATCCTGGCGGGATTGCAGTCGTACCCGAACGGCCTGGCGTGCCCGACGCCGGGTCACTTCGGGAGTAAGCGTGACAGAGGCAGACGTTGAGGCGGCCGGCAAGGGCCTAGGGGACACACCATGGCATTAGACACTGAGAAGATCGCACGGTACCTGGAAAGTGCTGAGTGGAACTTAGAGCAGGCAATCAAGGTCGGGGACTACAGAGCCACACAGGCCCATGCCCAAGTCTCAATCGCCGCGTCCAATCTCATCCTGGTAGCGATCAGTCTCGCCGCCAAAGATGACGAAGACGAAGCGCAAGAATAACCATCGGGACCGTCATCGCTCACCGCATTGGATCCGCCTAGCACCCGCCGACTCGGGATCATGAGCCAGGGTGCTCCCGGATTTGCTCAGGAGGGCCGGTCCTGGCGGTTCGTGCTTGACATTCCAGTCGGGCATGCGGGCATTGCATGCAGATGTGGCAAGGTCGGGCCGTCACGGGTCCCGCCGTGCGGAGCAAACGCCACAAACGATTCCGATGCTGCCGTGGGTCTTGGCTGTCCCTCGGTTGGCACCTCGTTCCCTGACGTGCGTTGCGGACGAACTCCTCATTGGTGGCGGTAACCCAAATCATCGGCAACTCTTGGTGGACTGCGGACAGTGAGACATGGAAAGGTGTCGGCACAGCAATCCGCATCCAGAAGCCCCGCATCGATAAGAAGGAATGAAATGACCGAGCACAAGACAATGAATACGGTCATCCACGCAGCTTTCCGTCGCGACCTCGCCCGGTTCGACGATGCCCTCGGTGGCTTCCCGGCCGGATCACGGACCCGGGCCGACCAGCTCGAAGGAGCTTGGGACAACTTCTCCTATCAACTCCACCATCATCACGACGACGAGGAGACCATCTTCTGGCCCGAACTCCGCCAACTCGGCGCCAGCGAATCGCTCATGGGCGAACTCGAGAGTGAACATGCCCATATGCTGAGCGCGCTGGATGCGGCCGACGCTGCCATGAAGGCCTTTCACGGCGGACCGAGCGAGGAGAACGCCTCGACTGCGCACTCTACGATCACCGACCTCGGGGGTGTCATTCTGAGTCATCTTGCCCACGAAGAACGAGACCTGGAACCGATCGCGGCGGCACACCCTGCCTCGCCCCAAATGCAGTCCGCCCAGAAGGCGGTGCGCAAGGCCCACAAGGGCAATACGGGAACCTTCTTCACCTGGCTGCTCGACGGTGCAGACCCCGACGCCAGAGCTGGCTTGCGGCGAGAGGTCCCGCCTCCCGTGCTCTTTGTCATCGTTCGCGTCGGTGGGCGCGACTACAACCGACGCATCGCACCAGTCTGGGCCTGACGCGCCAAAGGGAAGGCCGCTGGGGCGTGGTCCCAGCACTGAGGCGGTTGGCCGATGTGGCCGGCCTTCAAGCGCGCAGTAACGATCCAAGCCAGTCGGGGTCGAACGGTGACCGCGGGTTCACCTCCAGACCATCAAGCAGGGCAGCTGGCGTCCCTCGTGGATCCTGTTTCTGAAACGCTTGGTCGATCTCGACCACCCACGCTTCGTATCGTCCTTCACTGAGGCCGGTCACGTAGTCGGAGCTGGTCAGGCGAGCTCGCCGGCCCAGCTCGGTCAGGTCGGCGACGGTGAAGCCGCCGCTGTTCTCGGGCGGTTGCGCCGCGAATATCTCACGGCGGAGCTCGTCGAACCGACCGAACTCTGCGGCGAGGGCCAAGGCGTTGTCCGCTCGCACCGACTCAACGCCGAGGAAACATCGCATCCGGTATTCGACCGCCACATCTCCTCTTGCCACTTCGCGGCGTAGAAGGTCCCCGGAGGCTGCCTCGGATTGTCGGCAATACGGGCATTGTGGGTCTTCGAACAGAACGAGGCGTCGACGGGCGTTCTCGTCGCCGATCAACACGCCACCCTCAGGGGTGTGGTTGCGGGGTACAGGTGCCGTTTGTAAAGAGTCCATGCCAAGTCCCGGGTCGCGGCAACGATCAAACTACCAGCGGGATGTACTCTGAAGCCACGATTGTGGCACGTGGCATCTTCGTCTGAGCCATCGCTCCATTGAGGTGACACGCCCAATGGCGGTTTCAGCACGTTGATGCCGCGAATGCTGCGGTAGCAGCGCTCGACAGGCTGATGACGTTGAAACACTGGCCATGGGACGGCCAGTGTCTTTTCGACGAGTTCCTGCGGCGTAGCGCTGGCGGCACAGTGCGTCAGCGTCCTTTATGACGCTCCTGACCTTTGCCCGTCGTGGCACTCATTGGTCCACTTCCTTCTTTGCCAGATGTCCGTCGAGGACCTTCCGATACTCGCCGTATCCCTCTGCCTCGAGGTCCTCATAGGGGACGAAGCGAAGGGCGGCCGAGTTGATGCAGTAGCGCAGTCCACCTTCCTCGGCGGGGCCATCGTCAAAGACGTGGCCGAGGTGACTGTCACCGTGAGTCGAGCGAACCTCGGTCCTGATCATCCCGTGGCTCCGATCTGCGTTCTCCGTGACATTCGCCGGCTCTAGCGGCACCGTAAAGCTTGGCCATCCGCACCCACTGTCAAACTTCTGCTTCGATGCGAAGAGTGGCTCACCTGACACCACGTCGACATAGATCCCCGCGTCTTTCTTGTCCCAGAACTCGTTGTCAAAGGCCGGCTCGGTGCCGCCCTCTTGGGTAACCTCACGCTGCCTTGCGGTCAGCTGGGAAATCGCTCCAGGGTCCTTGTGGTATCTGTCGGTCACGTAGCCTCCTTCTCCAATCATCACGCCTGCTCCCCCCACATTCAAACGCCCAACGACCTACTTTCATTTCCCCTCGGACAAATTCGCCCCGTTTTGCTCGGCCCCTCGTCTGATACTCGCCGGCCATTCGGCCTCTCCTCTGGCCTGCTGTTATCTGTGCTATCCCTTTCGCGAGTTGGAGGAGGAAGCATGAACTCCAGACTGGCTCACTTCTCCAGCGCTGCGAACTTGACGGACGACGTCGGTGAGATCCTCTCCTGAGATCGTCTCCTTCTCGAGGAGGACGGCGATGACGGCATCGAGGGCGTCTCGATTATCGCTCAGCAGTCTCCGCGCCTTGTCCTCGGCCTCGGAGAGCAGGCGGCTGACCTCTTGGTCGATAACCTGCTGCGTGCCCTCGGCATAGGGTCGTTCCTGGCCAAGTGGGGGACCGCTCAAGTACGAGGGCTGGTCCGATCCGTACCCGATTGGTCCCAACAGGGGCGACAATCCCCATTCCCTGACCATCTTGATGGCCAGCTCGGTGGCCCCGGCAAGGTCGTTGGCCGCTCCGGTGGATGCCTCTCCTATCACCAGGATCTCCGAGGCTCGGCCGCCCAGGCGGATGGCCAAGGAGTCGAGTAGGTAGCTCTCGGCGTAAAGGTGCCGCTCGTCGACGGGCAGCTGTTCGGTGACCCCGAGTGCACGCCCGGCAGGCAGGATGGTGATCTTGGCCACCGGGTCGGCGTGCTCGGACAGGAGTACGACGAGCGCATGGCCGGCTTCGTGGACTGCCACCGAGTGCTTCTCCTCGGGGAGGAGGGCATTGGAGGCGTCCCGGCGGCCGAGAAGAACCCGGTCCCTCGCCTCGTCGATGTCTCGGGCGAAGATGACGTCCCGGTCATCACGGACGGCGACGATGGCCGCCTCGTTGATGAGATTGGCCAGATCCGCTCCCGAGAAACCCGGGGTGGCCCGGGCAACGTTATCGAAGTCGACGTCGGGAGCCAGGCGCTTGCCTTCGACGTGCACGGCCAGAATGGCGGCCCGTTCGGCCTGGTTGGGCAGGGGGATCTCCACCTCGCGGTCGAAGCGACCCGGTCGGAGCAGGGCAGGGTCGAGCACCTCGGGTCGGTTGGTGGCGGCCATGACGACGACGCCAGTGGTTGGGTCGAAGCCGTCCATCTCGGCTAGGAGCTGGTTGAGGGTCTGTTCCCGCTCGTCGTTGGAGACAATCGAGCCACCTGGGCGCTGGCCGATGGCGTCTACCTCATCGATGAAGATGATGGACGGGGCCCGCTTGCGGGCGTCCGCAAAGAGATCCCGGACCCGGGACGCCCCCACCCCAACGAACAGCTCGACGAAGCTCGACCCGGTGAGGGCCAAGAAGGGGCACGCCCGCCTCGCCGGCCACCGCTCGGGCCATGAGGGTTTTGCCAGTTCCCGGTGGGCCCACCATCAGCACCCCTCGGGGTCCAATGGCGCCCGCTCGTGCGTAGCGCACGGGGTGGCTGAGAAAGTCGACTACCTCGGCGACCTCGCGTTTGGCACCCTCGTAGCCGGCGACGTCGGTGAAACGGGTCGTGGGCTTGTCCTCGTCGTAGACCTTGGCCCTCGACCCTCCGATGCCCCTGATCCCTCCGGCGAGTTGCCTCGCGCTTCTTCGTCCCATCCAGATGAAGAAGCCGATGAGCAACAAGAAGGGGAGGAACGAGAGGAGGTCGACAAGGAGAGCCGATCCTTGTCCGACGCCGGTGACGTCCACGTGGTGGGCACTCAGGGTGGGTGCCAGCTGGTTGTCGGTGATGGCCGTCGGGATCTGGCTGGTGTAGTTATCGCCCCCCTTCAACGTCCCGGTGATGGCGCCAGTGGGATTGACCGACGCAGTATGCACGTCGCCGGCATCGACTTCGGACAGGAACTTCGAGTAGCTGAAGCTCTTGCTCGGCGTGTTCGTCATGTGAGGGATAAGGAGCAGGACCAGTGTGATGAGGATGCCCACCGGCAAGAGCCACATCCTCCACCGTGGTGGGGGAGGGGGTGCAGGTGCAGGCGGTCGATCGTTGGGTTCTCCCGGCCTGGCTGCTCCGGTTAGATGGCGGGTCCTCTGCACGATGGTGGGGACTCCCTTGGCTGGCAGACTTTCGATGGCGACGACCCATTGCCAGACTCGTCGCCGGCCTCACTCTATTTCGCCCGGCGTCGTTTGCCTCACGGGCTCGTCGACGCGGAACAGCAGATAGAGCCTTCGGGAGCGCAGGGCGTCCGGCCTGGTCGCTCGACCCTGGCGCGGGGCTGACATTAGGGTCTCAGCGTGGAGATCTTCAAGGAGTTCACGTTCGAGGCCGCGCATCGGCTGCCGAACGTCGCACCCACCCATAAATGCGCCCGCTTGCATGGGCACTCGTTTCAGGTTTCGGTTCACCTGACGGGACCCGTTGACGCGCAAAGCGGATGGGTCCGCGACTTCAACGACATCAGCTGCGCGATGGCGCCACTACTCGAGGTGCTCGATCACTACTACCTGAACGAGATCCATGGCCTTGAGAATCCGACCAGCGAGGTGCTCGCTCGCTGGATCTGGGAGCGGCTGAGCGTTACGTTGCCGGAGCTCTCCCAAGTTGTTGTCCGCGAGACCTGCAATTCGGGCTGCGTCTACCAGGGCGAGCGGTAGGTGCGGTGGCCTTAACGAATGCCGTCGCTGTCTTGGCGAGCGGCGGTCTCGACAGTGCAATTCTGGTCGCTGAGCTGGCGACCGAGGGGCGAGAGGTGACGCCTATTTACGTCCGTTTCGGTCTTGCGTGGGAGGACGTGGAGGCCCGCCATCTCGAGCGTTTTCTCGCCTCGCTGCCGACCCTCGACGTCAAGCCCCTCATCGTGCTGGACCTGCCGGTCGCCGACATCTACGGAGCACACTGGAGCGTGACCGGACAAGAGATTCCTGACGAAGACTCACCCGACGAGGCCGTATACCTGCCCGGGCGCAACCTTTTGCTGCTAGCGAAGTCGAGCGTGTGGTGCTCGCTCAACGGGATTCCGACCATCGCGCTCGGCACTTTGGCGGCCAACCCCTTTCCCGATGCCGATCGCGAGTTCTTTGCCACTTTCTCGGCCTTGGCCACCCGGGCGCTCGGCTGCCCACTCGAGGTGGTCACTCCGTTTGCCGGTCGCGCCAAGCGTGATGTCCTTGAGATCGGTCGACCGCTCGCACTTGACCTCACCTTCTCCTGCATCGCGCCACGCTCGGAACGCCATTGTGGACGCTGCAACAAGTGCGCCGAGCGTCAACTTGCCTTCAAAGAGCTTGGCCTGGCCGACACCACTGCATACGCCACGCCATGAGCACCGTACGTCGCCGATTTGTCGCCCCGGTTTCGTTCGGCCTGGGAGATCTCGTCATCTCCCTCCCAGTGGTGCAAGCAGCGATCACCGCCGACAGATGCTCGGGCACGGAGACCTGGCTGGTGACGCGCTCGCACAGCCAAGCGGCCCTCGCCGAACGCGTCAATGGACTCGCCGGGACGGTCGCCGAGGATGACATTGCCATCTGGGCGAGCGAAGCGCTCGTCGACCTGCGTGATCACCCACTGCAGCGCGATTACTGGTGGGGGTCGTCAGAATTTGTGGCCGCCTACGGTCCCCTGTCGATCAACGAAATCATCGCCCGTATTAGCGCTGATCTTGGAGTGGTCGGCGACTTCTCGGCACCGGTCCCCCTCGAGTCTGTGCACCGACCTGATGCCGAAGGTCTGGTCTTGTTCGTCGCCGACGCCGATGGGACGACAAAGCGATGGGCGCTCGACCGCTGGGCCGAGCTTGCTACCGCGCTCGGGCGTCGAGGCCTCGACGTCGCCGTCGTCACCCGTGGCGAAGGCGGCAATGCCCTAGTGGATCGAGGACTCGCCAGTTTCGTGGCGGCGACCCCAGGTGAGGCCGTCGACGCGCTGAGTGCCTGTCGCGCTGTCGTCGGTGTCGATACGGGTCTGACACACATTGCCGCCCAGCAGGGGACACCCACGGTCACCTTGTGCCGGACGCCAGCTGTCTACTTCCGCAACTGGGACCACACTCGCCTGGTCGCCGGATCCGTGTGCGATCCCGCGTGCCGGCGTGCGGAGAGGGACTACGCCTACAACCGGCGCGTAAACCTCAGCGGGACGCACCCACCGCCACGTGTGTGTCCCGCGGAATCGGGCTGCCTCGACGCGATTGAGCCCGACTCGGTGTTGAAGACGCTCAATGAGCTCTGTTGATGGATTCGGTCCCCCTAAGCCGAGCCGTGAATTCTCAACCGGCCGGTATCGGCCGGATCGTCTCGCTAGGCGGCCGATGCGCTTGGAACAACCTGGGTCGCAATGTCGTGTTCGCCGATGCCTCGCTTTGCCCGATAGCCATTTTCGGGGACACCATGTTCCCCGAGGACGACGAGGCGTCTCAGTTCGATCTCGACATCCACGCCATAGTGGAACTGGCTGACACCGGGCAGATCGCCGTCTTGAACCACCTGGGTGTCATGCGAATCTTCGAGCTACCACGGTCCATCGGAACCGAGCCCGTGGTCGGACCCCACCTCAACGAGACTCGGCGGCTCGACTTTATCGACGACGTCGAAAGGGTGATCGGCCTCGGAGACCACCTCGTGACGTCACGCCCCCGCGGTCAGCGCCTGGGCGGAGTGCTGGTGACCCAGCCGATCGCCTCCTCACGCCAGTCCCTCGACGCGAACACTGCACAAGAATCCTTCGGCTTCGTCACCGCTCTCGCGGCGAGCTCAACACCGGGTGGTACTGGCTGGGTCGCGCTCGGCGGTGACGGGCGTGTCCGGCTGGTCGAAGCGGATCACGGACGTCTCGGTGCTACCCGGTGGGAGGCCGCCGTCGATTTTGTCTCTGCCGTGCTGGTGGCTTGTGGGTCCACGCTCTGGGTTGCGGGCAGCGCCCTGGACGGTGCCGGACTCGACGACTACGACTGGGAGCAACTACGGGGAGGAGGGCTCGCCCAGTTCGACCTAGCCAGTGGAGCCGTCGTGGCGGCCGCCCGCTTCGGGGACGACCTTGCGTGGGGAAGCGGCGGCGTGGCGCTGGTCGTGGTGGATGGCGTGCCCTGTGGTGTGGGCCGCTGCGGCGAGCTGCACGCGCTGCCTTCGGGTGCCCGGGTGACGACCCGGCTCACCACCGGGCTGGCCCCACACCCGCTCGGCATCGCCCACGCGGCCGTCGTAGGCGGCCAGCTTGTCATGGGATTCAATCGCGGCGGCTACCAGCTCCACACGTTGTCGTTGCGCACCGTCAGCCAGCTCGTCCGGAGGCTTCCGGACCGTAGAGTTTGAGGCTCTCGTGCGCAAGGAACCGCCGGGTGCCCTTGGCCAGGTCGTTGAGCAAGGTGGCTATCGCCCCTTCGAGTGCCTCGAGTTGACGCCGCAATTGGGGTAGGCGCGCAGTGTAGAGCCCGGCCTCGATTGTTCCCGAAGCCACCCGAGCCTCGGTCGATGCGAGTCGGATCACGAGCACCGATAAGCGGTCGATGGCCATGCCCGGGCTCTCGGTCACCAACGGTGCCCCTTCACATGGTTTGATCGCGCCCGAGATGGCCCGGTCGATCGCTTCGATGAAACCGTGACGGGCGCTGTTCAGCTGGTCAATGTCGCGTTTGGCGGCGGCAACCATGCTGGCGTCCGCCTGATCTCGACGAGCGTCATCTTCGCGATCCCACTGGTCGCGGTTGCTGCGGTGCAGGGCGAGAATTGGTTCCATGATTGTGGCAACTTCCTCGTCGGATCGATTTGTGGGTTTAGGTACCGGCGGATGCAGCAGAGCCTCGAGGATCGTCTCTGCCGTGGGGAGGCCAGAAACCGTCATGGAGAAGACCTAAGGTACGTGGCGATGGAACGGGCAGCGAGCGAACCCTGGCCGACGGCCGTTGCGATGCGTTCGTACGCGCCCTCAACCACGTCCCCGGCAGCGAATGTTCGCGGATCCGAAGTGCGGAGCTCGGCGTCGACTGCGATTCCACCGCGGACGCCGAGATTCAATTGGTCGCGCACCAGCTCGACGCGTTGCTCGCGTCCGAGCTTGAGGACGACGCCACGGACGTCGAGCCGCTGGTGCTCGCCAGTGCTGTGGTCCGACACGTCGATCCCCTGAAGGCGGTCCGACCCAACGAGCTTGTCGAGCTTCGACCCTGCCATCTCGGTGATTCGACCGTCCGCTCGGACGCGTTCGACGAGGTCCCGCCTCGCCGTGAGGTGGGGCGAGCGATGAACAAGCGTCACCGGCGATCCCGTCGCGGCAAGCGCCAGCGCGTCGAGCGCGGCGCTGTCCCCACCGCCGAAAACCGCTATCGGCAGGCCGGCGAATCGTGCCAGATGGGGCTCGACCAGGTAGGTTACGTCCCCTCCGAATGAACCGTCGGGTGCATTCTCGAGCTCGCGTCGGCGCGACCCGGTTGTCACCAGGACACTCCGGGTTCGGTATCGATGCGCACCGGCTTCGACGAGCCCGGCGGCAAGATCTATTCGAGTCACCGTCTGGTCAAACTTCAGGCGGTCACCCAAGATTGAGGTATGGCGCGCCAGTGCGTCGACGAGTGCGTCGTTGCCGTCCCGGGCCGTCGCGACGTTGCGCACAGTGTGCGGGATCTGATCAATCTGGCCCCCCACCTTGCTGGTGGCCTCAAGCACCAACACGTCGAGCTGAATGTCGAAGCACTCGATCGCTGCGCTCACGCCCGCCGCGCCGGCTCCGATCACGACCACATCGTGGGGTGCTTCGTCGCGCACGAGTCCACACTACGGCCTTACTCAGGACCAGTCGTGATTCGTGGGACGAAGCGCCGGGTGGAACTGGTTCAAGCTTGAGTCCCAGGTTCGAGTCCTATAGGGCCCGACTAACCCCAGCCAGGTTCGACTCCCGTCCCGCCTCATCTGCCTCACCCCCGGTCGGCAGTCCCACCAGCTCCCCGCTCTGCCTTGTCGAGCTCGCAACATAGGCCTCGATGAGTCGACGCGTTGCGCTCGGATCGAGCAGCGCGTTGCCCGAGGCAACGGTTCGGACGGCACGAATCAGGTCCACAAATTCGAGTGGGCAATTCGGAGGCGCTGCTCGTCGAAGCGGTGCTGGGCCATAGCCTCCCGCTCTTGCTTGCCTACGAGAGTGGACTCGTCGTACCGGGCCACGCATGAGCGTTCAGCGGTCCTCTGGCGGCCGCAACACGACGTCTCGATCCAAATGTGTCCGACGTCTTCCGACCCTTGCCTTGACTTCAAAAGCGGCGCCGCACCGCGCCGACCAAGGCTAGTCGCGACCGGCCGCAGCGTGGGCATCGTTCGTGTCCCATCGCACTGCTGCGGTGGTCCGACGCGGGTGAACCTGTTCATTGATTTCCGTCAGTCGATAACATCTCCCTTGATTGTGATCCGCAGCTATCCGTACTCGCGCCGTCAGTTCCTGGCGTGTGCCGCCGGGACGCTGGGCGCTGCCGCTCTGGCCGGCTGTGGGGCGCCGTCGCAAACGGCCAAAGGGGCCAAACCGGTCACCGCTTCCTATCGGACTCGGCCGGACCTCAAGGCCCCGCTCATCAGAGTCACCGGGCCGGCCGGGGTCCCGGCTCCGGGTTACCTTTTCGTCACCCCCGGGGGACCGCTGATGGTCGACAACGTCGGCCAGCCGATCTGGATCCATCCGGTGCCCCATGCCAGCACCAACCTCCGGGTCCAGCGGTACCGAGGCCAACCCGTGCTCTCGTGGTGGCAGGGGGAGGTCGCTTCGTACGGGGTCGGCGAGGAAGGCGAGTATGTCGTCATGGACAGCTCCTATCGCCAGATCATGCGGGTGAAGGCACGCCACGGGCTGCCCGCCGACCTCCACGAGTTCCTCATCACCGGAGACGGTACGGCCTACTTCACCGCCTATGAGACGTTCACCACCGACCTCCGGGGCGTGAACGGCCCGAAAAGTGGCACCGCTCTCGACGCCACGATCCAGGGTCTCGACCTCGCCACCGGCGACCTGGTATTCAACTGGCACAGCCGGGACCACATCGCCCTGTCCGAGTCCTACGCGGCATACGCCGCCTCCTCAACCGCCCCCTTCGACCCGGTTCACGTCAACTCGATCGACACAACGGCTGACGGCAAGCTGCTCGTCTCGGCGCGCAACACGTGGACAATCTACAAACTGGACCCGGTGACCGGCCGGATCATCTGGCGGCTGGCTGGCAAGAAGAACGACTTCACCCTGGGCGACGGGGTGCGCTTTGCCTGGCAGCACGATGCCCGAGGGCACCCCGATGACATCATCACGCTCTTCGACGACGAGGGCGACCCGCCCGAGGCGAAACAGTCTCGCGGCCTCACACTGAACGTCGACGAGACGGCGATGACGGCGCAGCTGGTTGCGCAGTACTACCACCCAGCCAAGAAGCTCCTTGCCGGAAGCCAGGGCAGCCTCCAGGTGCTGCCCAACGGCGACGTGCAGGTGGGCTGGGGGGCCGAACCGTATTACACCGAGTTCCGAAACGACGGCACGCTGGTCCTCGATGCGGAGTTTGCCGAGGGCCAGTCCTACCGAGCTTTCCGCTTTCCCTGGATCGGTACGCCAACCGAGGCTCCGGCGGTGGCCGTGAGCCGCGATGGGGTAGGGCACCTGACCGTCTACGCCAGCTGGAACGGGTCCACCGAGACCGCCAGCTGGCAGGCCCTCGCGGGAGGGAGCCCCTCGGAGCTGGCCCCTGTCGCGGCCGCGCCGCGGACAGGGTTCGAGACGTCGATCCGGGTGGTGGGCAGCGCCTCCTACGTGGCGGCCCGTGCCCTCGATGCCTCCGGGGCCGTGCTGGCCACGTCGCCGGCGGTCAAGGTCTGACGGAGGGCTCCGTCGAAAACTCAGGTGCTGGGCGCCGCGGCCGTGCAATCCACACAGGGCGGCCGGTGAAGTAGCTGGGCAGCGAGGGGGAGTCGCTGGGCGCGTTGGCGGGTAACGGAGGGATTGTTACGGGACATAACAATGGATGGACCTGGTGGTCCGACCGACTCAGCACCGCATCAGATCGTCGACCGCTCATGCCTGCCAGTCCAAAAGAGGATCTTGCTCGAGGACGCCGGGGTCGATCGGGAGTGCCCAGCAATTCTGGTACCAAATGGTCAGCTTCGAAGTCTGCAACGACGGAGTTGCATGCAGCACCGCCGTGGAAGGGTCGAAGAAGTGCTGCCTGGTCTTGTTTCGGTCAAGGTGCGTTGACCAATCCGTGGACAACGAGGGTTCCAGGTTTCGGACCGAGTCCTTCTGCGCACCGTCGGGTGCTCAACGTCAGCCTGAAGCACTGACCCCAGGCATGAGCTGGTCATAGTTTTCGGTTCTGTGGAAGGGCGAATGTGGACGGACGTTTCGGTTCTTGGCGATTGAAATCGCCACTCCGGTCCTTACCGACTCGGATCCCTATTGCGGACCTCCCTGGGTCGGACCCGCAGGCGCTCCTGTTGGTGGGCGAGAGGCAAATCTTCATCCAGTCGCAACGTTGAGGCGCTACTCTCATTGCACCCGAACAGCCAGCCTCCGTTCGGTCTTAGGTTGCCCCAGACCCCGGTAGCTTCCGCCAACTCCGGCTTGGGGCCTGATTGTGAAGCGCAGCTATGTCCTCAAACCCTCACGGTCGTGAGGCATTCCCGGCCGAATTTGTCCAGTTCCGAGCCGAGGTCATCCAGTTCGAGTTCGACAGCCGCGTCGTCGTGGCTCTTTCTGGTGAACTCGATCTTGCAACTGCACCGATCCTCAGGGCGTGTCTCGATAGTCCCGTATTGCAGTGCACGGCTGATGTCGAGATCGACATGGCTGAACTCACCTATCTTGACTCAGCTGGTATGTCCGTGCTCGTCCAACATTGGAAAGACTTGAATGCCTCGGGCGGCTCACTGGTCGTGTTCAACGCCTCACCGATGGCGCTGAAGCTCTTTGGTATCACGGGGCTGACGCCCCTTCTGTTGAATAGGGCCGAGGACAGATTGCTTCCAATGCCTCGCTGATGCTCCATGTCGAGCGATTGTGGCGGCAGGGGAGTTGTTATGCGACCCCGGCAACACCCATAAGCGTGCCTTCGGGGTCTGTGAAATGACCGACGACGAGGCCATTCGGTGATCTCGCCGGACCCATGACCCGTGTACCTCCGAGCTCTTCTGCGCGCAGCAACGCAGCCTCAACGTCCGGCACACCAACATAAAAGACGGCATGACTTTCGTAGCCTGGGCCGCCTCCGACACCACCGGGGATGCCTGTCCCACCTTCGGAGGTGACCAGGTTCAGAAACCCGTAGTTCTGCGGTTCTGATACCTCTGGCGCTACCGGCGAGGGCACGTCGAATTCCCAGCCGAAGAGTTCGCCGAAGTACTTCCGGAGGCGCGTCGGATCCTTGCCCACGACCTCAAAGTGCACTACTGGTTGTGACATCCAACGTACCTCCTTGCTCAGCGGGCAGGCATTTGCACCGGACATCGCAATCTTGGCGCGACGTCAGGCGTTGCGACCAAGGTAGTCAGTGAGCTACTCGGTCACGCGTCACCGGCCATCATCTTAAAGACCTATGCCCACACAACGCTCGGTATGGCGGAGGATGATGGAGCAGCTTTTGAGGGCATTGGTGCTTGGATGACATGGGGCATCGAACCCTCTACCGAGCACCTTCGACCCATGCCGTCTTGCGATTTCGAAAGCATTTTCGGCGGCTCCGTTGAAACATGGTTGACAACGGACACTCTCGACGAGGCGGACCGCGACGGTGCAATGCCCTGATCAGAAAAAGCTTGGTGGGGCGTTGTCGAGGGTCATGACGTTCTGGTAACGCACTGGTGGTAGACCGCTCCAGACGTTGGACCGATGATGCAGACGTCCGTTGAATCGGCATGTACGTTATCCTTTGCTCCTCCACCGACGATGCAATTGTCTTGGCCTGAGTCAGTAATGTCGTCAACGCCTGCGCTGCCGAGAATGAGGGTATGCGAGATATTGTTCGAGAAGGTCCCCGATCCGTTGAGAAGCGCGGTGACGCCGAGTGAGCTGCAGCCCGCTGGTGTGAGTTGGGAGAATTGTCGGGCATTTAATGACGTTCCGACGTGGCTTACCGGAACGCTCGTACTCGCAGTGAAGCTAGTGACGAGCGTTGCCGCCACGATCAGTGTAAGAAGCCCGGCGCCGCTTCGACCGACGACGCCAAGAAGATCCGCTCGACGTCCGCCTGGAAGGCTCCTTGGCGTCCCTTGGCACCGCGCCTGGCGATGGTGCGTGAAGGGCACCAAAATCTCGATCAGGCGTCTGATCAGGTCGAACGTCCGGCGCTGTGCCGCGTCATCC
>Ga0208357_1000636_pt1 | contig 27748 bp, 18 predicted proteins | sample NGESurdeep092012_6_FD_184487 | JGI IMG/M metagenome (GOLD analysis project Ga0208357, IMG submission 184487) | Arctic peat soil microbial communities from Barrow, Alaska - NGEE Surface sample F52-2 deep-092012 (SPAdes) | ecosystem: Environmental > Terrestrial > Soil > Wetlands > Peat ...
TGGAGGAAAAGACCACACAGAAGAACCCCATGCACGGCAACACCGTGCAGGACAAGACCACGCAGGACAAGACCGTGCAGAAGAACACCGCGCGCCGCAAGGCCATGCAGGCGAAGTCCGCAGGCGGCACGACGGCGACGCACAACCCTGCCGCGCGCACGACGACACGGACGACCACACGGACGACGACAGTGTGGCGCCATCCGTCACCGCGCTCTGAGTCGCAGAGACCTCAGGCGCAGACATCCTAAGACGCAGAAAAGCCGGAGCCCCGGCACTCACTTCCCGACAAGCGGCCGGGGCGCTCCGGCCTGATAGGGATTGCCACCTACCGCCCCTCGTCGGTGTTGCTGCGATCCCCACTTCGGAGTTTACGAGCATGTAGACACCGCAGGTATCCGTATTAATGAGGACATACGCGTGTTATCGTGCCCCCACTTCGGGGCGGCCCTGACACGACTGGATGCCTCAACCTTCTCCCACGAAGGAGTGCCTCGCCCTGCCTCAACGCGGATTATAGGTGGCGCCGCGAACAGGAAACCGGACACCAGACGCGCCAAAGACATCACAGTGTGGCGGGTGAGGGATTCGAACCCCCGAATGCTGAGCAGTCTGATTTACAGTCAGATCCCTTTGGCCGCTTGGGTAACCCGCCGACGCGCTTTCGGCCACATGTATTCATCTGACCGAAGGCGCTACACAAGGATACTCACCGCGGCTCATCTGGTGAAATCGCACCGCAGTCCGCCGCACCTCGCCGACCGAACTTGCCATCGTGCTCACGCGGAAACGGCGGGAACCAGCGTCGCAAGCAACGCGAACAGCTCCCGCATCTCCGCGTCGGTCGGCGTCGGGAGCGCAACGGTGGCTCCGATCATGACGAGATACGGGACCATTGCCGCGGATCGAGCCTGTGTACTGTCTGCGACGACGTTTCGCCAGAGTCCGATCAGGGTATGCAACCGCAACTCGTCAACTCGCTCGAGCACCGCCCGCGCTTCGTCATCCTGAAATGCCCAGCCGCGTATCGCCGCCTCACTCCGCGCGTCGAAGGACACGTAAGCCGGCAACGCCACGAGCGCATCCTGCGGCGAAAGGTCGGCCAACTGAGAGACCGCTCGTTCGGCCATGGCGACCGACTCCCTCTCGTACCTCTGGAGAAGCGCCCGGTGATACTCGCCGACTCCGCGAAAGTGATGATTGAACGAGCCTTTGGTGAGCCCCAGTCGCACAGCGATGCGGTCGACGCGCACGCCATCGATGCCCTGTTCCCTCAGGACTGCCATGCCTTCGTCGATCCAGCGATCCTTCGATGTCATCTACACACCATACCATACCATACCGTATGGTACGGTTATTTTATGACCGTCCTCCCAGATCCGATCTGGCCAGTCGTCGTCTTGGCAGCACTCTCCATGGGTGACGCCATTTTGTGCGTGATGCCGGCGAGATTCGTCGCTCAGTGCTTCACCGACGTGAAGTGGCCGAGGCGCTACTGGTGGCTCATGCCGCCGATCAAGTTCGCGGCAGCAATCGGCCTGCTTGCCGGCATCTGGATACCCGGGCTCGGCATTCTGACAACCGCCTGCCTCATCCTGTATTTTCTCGTGGCGATCTCCATGCACATGCGCGCCCGCGATTTCGGTCGCAATCTCTTCGTCAACGCAACGGGCATGCTGCTGATCTGTGTTGCGACGCTGGTCTTCTGTTTCCTGGTGTGAGTGCCGCAACCGCTATCAAGTCATCGCACATCAAGTCATCGCACACCGAGTCATCGCACACCGGGTCATCGACCACCGAGTCATCGACCGCGGCTGGATACGATGGCCTCTGGTCCAGCGCTCGCCCGACCGGCTCGAGCGAAGCGTTTGCGAGGTGCGTTTGACAGCCAGCGAGGGGTTGACACCGCTCGAGCGGCGCATCGACGCAGCAGCCCATCGCCTGCTCGCCCGCGCACCGCGCAGCCGAGCATGGAGCGCGCTCGTCGAATTTCTGGTTTTCGGCGCGAAGCAGGCGTGGGCGTGCATCTTCGGCGCCTCACTGCTGGTCGTGATTCTGGCCGCTCGGCTCTGGTATCCGGATGCCGCATGGCTGGCCCGCAACGATGCCCTCACACTTGCGGCGATCGCCATCCAAATCGTCATGGTCGCGACCAAACTGGAGACGCTCCGCGAGCTGCGGGTGATCATCCTGTTCCACATCGTCGGCACCGTGATGGAGTTGTTCAAGACCGATATCGGCTCGTGGGCCTACGACCCGGGCGGCGTGTTGCGCCTGTTCTCCGTCCCACTGTTCACCGGCTTCATGTACGGCGCAATCGGCTCGTACATGGTGCGCGTCTACCGACTGTTCGATCTGCGGTTCGCGCGCTATCCGCGGCGCTGGATCACCGCCATCCTCGCCGCCGCGATCTACGCGAACTTCTTCACGCACCACTACATCGTGGACCTGCGCTGGGTGCTGCTCATTGCCGTGATCGCGATCTTCGGTCCATGCATGATGTACTTCCGCGTGTTTCGCAGAACCCTCCGGATGCCGTTGGTCGCCGCCTTCGGTCTCGTCGCGTTCTTCATCTGGCTGGCCGAGAATCTCGGCACCTGGGGTCACGCGTGGACCTACCCCGACCAGGTCGGCGGCTGGGAGCCCGTGCCGCTGACGAAGCTGGTCGCCTGGTTCCTCCTGATGATCATTTCCGTCGTTTTGGTTGCCTGGCTGTATCCGCCCAAGCGACCCCAGTCGCCTGACTCGCTGGGCACACCGTCGCTGGCTACACTGGCTGGCATGGCAGATTCATCCTTTGACGTGGTCAGCAAGGTCGACAAGATGGAGGCGGACAACGCCGTCAATCAGGCCCACAAGGAGGTCGAGCAACGCTACGACTTCAAGAACATCGGCGCTTCGATCGAGTGGAGCGGCGAGAAGATCCTGATGAAGGCGAACTCGGAGGAGCGCGTCAAGGCGATCCTCGATGTTCTGCAGTCGAAATTCGTCAAGCGTGGCATCTCGTTGAAGAGCCTGGAGCACGGCGAGCCGTACGCGAGCGGCAAGGAGTTTCGCATCGAGGCGACCCTCAAGGAGGGGATCGAGCAAGACCAGGCGAAGAAGATCGGCAAGGTCATCCGCGAGGAAGCACCGAAGTCGGTCAAGAGCCAGATTCAGGGCGACGAATTGCGCGTTTCTTCGAAGAGCCGGGACGACCTGCAGACCACCATTGCGCTGCTGAAGGGCACCACGTTCGATGTCGACGTGCAGTTCGTCAACTTCCGCTAAACAGTCCCTGAGCGAAGTCGAAGGGCGGGCGAGGGTGAAGAACGTCAGCGCGCGGCAGCCGCAATGACCGACGCCGCCGTCTCACGGCCCACACGGACGGCACCATCGACGTGCTGGTAGCCCTTACCAGCAACATCGCTGCAGGAGAGCCAGATCGGGCCGACGGGCATCCGTAGATCGCTGCCATAGCGGGCGAGGCCGCCGAGGTCGAAGCTCGCGGCGTATGCGCCACGCGTCCACTCTTCACTGCCCCAGTCGCTCTCGTAATAGGCCGTCGGCGTCAGTGCCTTCGCACCGTAATAGTGCGACAGCGACTCGAGGATGCGACGCCGGCGCTCCGGCGCACTCTCCGCGAACGCGCCGTCAGCCTTCTCGTCGGAAACGAAGCCGACGAGGGTGCCGCGATCGTCCCCATAGTTCGTGTTGTCGTACGCCTCGTGCACGAGTTCGTACGGGCTGAACGCGGTGCCGGAGAGTCCGTCCTCACGCCAGAACGGCGTGTCGTAGACGGCGTGCACCTTGATGACGAAACCCATCGACAGGTGCTGATGCAACTGCTGCTGCCTCCTCGGCAGCGGGGGCGTAAACGCGATCCGACTGATCAGCACAGGCGGCACAGCCAGTACCGCGAACCGCGCACTCACCTCCAGGTCGTCGGTCGATGCCGTCACCCCGTCGCCGCTCCAGCCCAGGGCGCGCACCGGCTGTTCGAGATGCACGTCATCACCGAGCTGCTCGGCCAACAACAGCGGCACACGCTGCAGCCCACCGACGACGCGCTCGTCGAGGATGAAGTCCGCATCCACGAGGTGGCTGAAGCTGCCGGCGCTGGCCGCCATCAGCAGTGCTTGCAAGGCGGAGAACGCGTAGGCGGGTTTGGTCAGCATGGCGCCGGCGATGAACATGCCGATGTTGTCTTGCGCCTCCGCGTCGTCGGTCTGCGTCTGCAGCCACCGGCTGAATGAGATCTCATCGAGCGCCTTAGCCCGCGGATGCGCCCACGGGCGATCCGGATCGATCTCGGCGACGAGAGCGTCCAGCTTCTCGATCAGGCTGATGATCTCCTGCTCGGTGCGGGCAGGCACCGGGAAGATCTCGCCGTCGAAGCGGTGCAGCTCACCATTGCGGTCCAGATAGACGTTCTTCCCATCGCGATAACGCGAGTAGGTTTCGAGCCCGAGCTCGCTCAACGTGCGTTTCAAGGCATCCTGATCCGGCGAGACCCACTGGCCGCCGATCTCGAGCGTCGCCCCGTCGATGTCGTTGGTCCAGAGGCGTCCGCCGACCCGATCGCGGGCCTCGAGCACCGCAACGCTCAGGCCGGCCTTCTTCAACTCCGTTGCTGCGGTGAGACCGGATGCGCCGGCCCCGATGATGACGACGTCGCGACTGATCGTGGACATGGCTGCTCCTGTGCTGATCGGGCGACCGGATCGAGTGTGCCGCCAGCTCCATGCTATTCCCGCCGATTCGCCGGCTAGCCGACCACCGATTGCGCACGCGGACGCAGGGCGAGCGAAGCGAACGCCGCGACGATAGCGACGGCGATCATGACCCAGCCGACCAGATGGAACGAGTCAACCACCGCAGTCAACGCCACGCCGGTGGCGATCATGGATCCGAGGATGCCGACGCCGACCGAGCCGCCGATCCGCTGGGTGATGTTGAACAGGGTGTTGCCGTCGGCGAGCTCGCTGTCTTCCAACGGCGCCAGCATAGACATCAGCAGCGGTGTCGTCACGAACCCGATGCCGATGGCACGTCCGCAGAGCATGATCGCGGTCACCCACAGTGGGGTGTCCGGCGCGATCAGCACGAGGAAAACGCTCGAGGCGGCCAACGCCGCGAAGCCGACGACGACCAAGACGCGCAGGGAGATTCGCTTCGAGAGCACCTGCCCGAGGGCGGTGCCGAGTCCCATGACAATGCCCTGCGGCAGCAGCGCCAGCCCGGTTTCCAGCGCGCTGTAGCCCTGCAAAGACTGCGTGAACACGGGAATCAGGAAGATCGTGCCGAACGTGACGACCGAGCACAATACCTGAAGCAGCAGGGCGAGTGCGGAATTTCCGTGCCGGATCATCAGCAGGTTCACGACCGGATTCTCTCGCCGCAACGCCCAGAACGTGTATGCGATCAGCAGGACGACCCCGATGCCCAGCGGCAGGTACGCGTCTGGAGACGCCCAGCCGTCCGCGGTGCCCCGCGACGCGCCGAACAACGTTCCGGTGACGCCGGCCGCCAGCAGAACGAAGCCGATCGGATCGAAGCGCGTGCCCGAAACCGTCGGCGGTCCAGCCGACTTCGGAATCCGCACCAACGTGAGAAGACCGAAGATGCCGACCGGAATATTGATGAGGAAGATCCAACGCCAGCCACCCGCCCCGATCAGCAGACCACCGAGCGTCGGGCCGAGTGATGGGGCCAGAAACAAGACGAGAGCCGCGCCGATCGGAAACTTCTCCCGGGCGGTCTTGTCGAGCAGCATCCCCATCGCCAACGGAACCAGCGGCGCCCCCGCGAAGCCCTGTAGCGCGCGGAACGCGATCAGCCAGTCGACGGTCGGCGCGATCGCACACACCGCCGACGTGATGACGAACGCGAGCATGCTGAACAGATAGATCCGCAGCGTGCCGAACCGTTTCGCCAGATACGAGGTGACAGCGAGGCCGACGCCAAGAGCCAGCAGATACGCGCTGACGACCCACTGAACATGGTCGAGCGACGCCTTGAACTCCGTGGCGATGTCTGGGATCGCCACATTGACGACACTCGAGTCGATCATGCTGAGCATCGGGCCGATCAGCAGCCCGAACCGAGCGACGACCCCCAGGCGAGCCTGAGAGGCGACGGATGCCGGTACCGGCGTCGGCGCGGACGTGGACACCTCAGCGCCCCGCTTTCGCGGATTGCGAATCCTGTATCTGTGCATCCTGGTTCCGGGCATGCTGAATCGGGGCATCCAGAACCTGCGCATCCTGGATCTGCGCATCCTGGATCTGCGCGGCGAGGTCGGCGATCCAACCCTGCTCGGCCTCGATCACGGCGATGTACCGTTTGGTCGTCTCGTCGCGCCAGCGTCTGTCGACTCCGAGTCGCTCGGCCGACCGCGACTGCCCACCGTCAAGGGAACGCAGTGCGCCCACGCGTTCCGCCAGCGCCGCTTCGCGCGCTGCGAGAATCGCCTGCCGTTGATCCACCGTGATCTCACCGAAGAACGCCACTCTGCCGAGAAACTCCTCCTCGTTGCCGGCAAGCGCTTCCGGGAGGGAACTGATCATGGTCTGAAAATACGCGCGGCCGTGCTCGGTGATGGCGTAGACGTTGCGCGCAGGCCTGCCCGGCTGTGATTCGACTGTCTTCGTCGCCACTCCGTTGCTCTCGAACCGGCGCAGCGTCGGATACAGCGAGTTGTTGCTCGGCGAAGCCAAGGTCACTCTGCGTAACCGCTGCTTGAGTTCGTAACCGTGCATCGGCCCGTGGCGAAGCATGCTGAGAACGATCATTTCGACGTACACCGGTCTAGTGTGACATAGGTTAGCCTGGACTAGCCAGTGGCTAGCCTGGACTAGGTCGTGGTTAGCCTGGACTAGGTCGCGACGGACGATCTTTCGCGGGACAGCGACCTGGATACGCGGCCGCGGGCGGCGACGTAGCCACGGAGCCAGCGCGTGAGCTGCCGATAGGCATCCTCTCGCACTGCCCGCTCGGACAGCATGATGTCGTGTATAGCCCCGTCGAAACGAGCCACGGTCACCGTCGGCCCGAGTTTCAGCGCGCTTCGGGCCGTGTCATCGACCTTCAGCACGATGTCGCTGCGCAGCATCGCCGGGGTCCAGTGCGGCAGCAGCGTTGACCGAGCCGACAGCATCGTGAATACCGGCGCCTCGATCGCGAGCCCCATCGCAACGCGCGCATGCCCGGCGAGAATTGCGCTCAGCCAGGCAGGCCGCACGACAAAGCCGCGCTCAGGCCGCCACTGCGTGTTGTACTCCCACTCGCCCTCCATCGCGGCGGAGACCGAGCGGCTATAGAAGCCGAAGTCGACCGATGGAATCTTTGCAAGCGGGTCGACACGCGCCCCGAGCCCGACGAGCGGCGCCACCACCGTACGAGCTGGGCCGCTGGCTTGGAATTCGAGCCATGGGCTGTTCAAGATCACGGCGGATGCTTCACCCGGGTGTCGCGCCGCCCACAGGCTCAGGATGAGCCCGCCCGTAGAGTGCCCCATCACGACCAGTCGGCGGTTTCCGCCCATCGCCGCGCGGGCCGCGGCGATGTCTTCGTCGTACGTCGCGAGATCGGTGATGAAACCCGGCGTCTGGCCCGCCCGAAGACTGCGGCCGTACTTGCGCAAGTCGAGGGCGAAGAAACGCGCACCAACACGGCTGAAGAACTCGGCGAGATGCCGCTGAAAGAAGTAGTCGGACCAGCCGTGCAGGTAGAGCACGTCCGTGCCCGCAGCGACCGGTCGGGTCAACTGCAGCCGGGTCAAGCCGGAGCGGAACGGTGGCAGGTATCGCACGAGAGTGGCGACGACCTCACCCTCGTTGTCCGCGCTGAGCGGCAACGTGAGTTGCTCGAAGTGCGCGCCGAGGACATCCGGTTGCCACTCCTGCCGTGTCGCCGCTGAGGCCATGGCCTCAGCCTACGAGGTTGACTCTCGGTCGCTGCCTGCGACTGCGTCTGGGGAAGGGGGTCTCGATACGCCTGCTCGCTGCGCTTGCCGGCTACTCGACCACCGGCGGGCGGCGTCGCGGGCGCGCTCAGGGAGCGGGCGTGGGCGGGCGAGGATTGGAGATCCGCACCATCTCATCGCGCGGCACGACCTTGACTCGGGTGCGACCCTCAGCCTCGCCGAGCGCCAGCTCATGCTGGTCGAGGTTGTGCCAGCCGTCGAGGTTTGTGTACTCGATGCCACGCTCGTTCAGCATGGCAAGAACCGATTCCTCGCCCGGCTCAGCCGGCGCCCACCAGTTGCCTTGGTCGTTGATGATGTGCGCAACGGTTTCCATCGCATCCGATTTGGTGTGGCCGATCAGGCCGACCGGTCCGCGCTTGATCCAACCGGTCGCATACACGCCGTAGAACTGCTCATTGTCGGTCCGGCGCAGCACCTGCCCCTCCCGGTTCGGGATGGTGCCGTGCTTCTTGTCGAACGGGATGCCGGGCAGCGGCGACCCGAAGTAGCCGACCGCCCGGTAGAGCGCCTGAACCGGCGTCTCGCGCAGCTCTCCGGTGCCAACGACGCTGCCCTGCCCGTCCGGCTTCGTGCGCTCATAGCGGATGGCGGCAACATGACCGTTCTCGTCGCCGACGATCTCGACCGGCCGTGCGAAGAAATGCAGATGGATGCGCCGGCTCGCCTCGCCGACGCTGCGCTGCCGCCACTGCTGCAGGATGCGGTCGATCACCATGACCTGTTTGTTGCTGGCGATGGCGGTGCGCGCAGCGTCGCTGTAGTCGAAGTCCTCGTCTTCCAGGATCATGTCGACATCACGCAATTCACCGAGTTCGCGCAGCTCGAGCGGTGTGAACTTGACCGAGGTCGGCCCGCGCCGCCCGAAGATATGCACATCCGTCACCGGCGACGCCTTCATGACCTGGTACACGTTCGGCGGGATGTCGGTGGGAAGAAGGTCCTCGGCATGCTTGCCCAGCATCCGCGTCACGTCGAGTGCGACGTTGCCGTTGCCGATGACCGCGACGGACGCTGCGGTGAGGGGCCAGGTGCGCGGCACATCCGGATGCCCGTCGTACCAGCTCACGAAGTCCGCCGCACCGTATGACCCGTCGAGTTCGATGCCGGGGATGCCCAGGTCGACGTCGTGCACGGCCCCGGTGGCGAAGACGACCGCGTTGTAGTGCCGCTTGAGGTCGTCGAGCGTGATGTCTTCGCCGTAGTGCACGTTCCCGAATACTCGGATCACCCCGCGATCGAGCACCTCCCGCAATGCGGTGATGATGCCTTTGATGCGCGGATGGTCCGGGGCGACTCCGTAGCGCACGAGTCCATACGGTGCGGGGAGCTGCTCGAACAGGTCGATCGACACGTCGAAGTTGCGCTCAGCGCGCAGCAGAATGTCCGCGGTGTAGATACCGGCCGGGCCTGCCCCGACGATCGCCAGTCTGAGCCTATTCATAGAGTCCTTCATCGATCAGCTCGAACGCTCCACGATCGTGGCCGCGAAGCGAGAAAGAGCCTTCTTGACGGGCCCGTGAGGCAATGGCGCCAAGGCCGCAACGGCCTGGCGTGCCCACTCGTGCGCCTCAGCGAGCGTCTCGACCGTGACGTCGTGCTCACGAAGTGCAGCCACCGCATCACGCACGTCGACGCCATCAGGGGCACCGATGACCTGGGTCTCCAAGCGGTGAAGCAGCGCGGCAGCATCGGCATCCCGAGGCGCGCGCGCTCGCAGCTTCAGCAGCGGCAGAGTTGCAACTCCGGCACGCAGGTCGGTGCCGGGGATCTTGCCGGTGGTTTCGGCGGCAGACGCGAGGTCGATCACATCGTCGATGAGCTGGAAAGCCACGCCGATCTTCTCTCCGAACGTCACGACCGGCGTCTCGTAGGCGCTCGGGGCGTTCGAGAACACGACGCCCATCTGGGCTGCAACGGCGATCAGCGACCCGGTCTTGTCCGCGAGCACGCCGAGGTAGTGCTCGACCGGGTCCTCGTCGGGCTCCGGGCCGATCGTCTCGTGCAACTGGCCCAGGCAGAGCCGCTCGAACGTGTCGGCTTGTAACCGGATGGCCCGTTCGCCGAGGTCTGCCACCAGTTTGCTGGCACGAGCGAACAGCAGGTCGCCGGTGAGAACCGCCACGGAGTTGCCCCACACCGTCTGTGCGCTGGGCACCCCGCGCCGCATCAGCGCATCGTCCATCACGTCGTCGTGGTACAGCGACGCCAGATGCGTGATCTCGACTGCCTCCGCTGCTGTGATCACCCGTGGGGTGTTTCCGTCACCGAGCTGCGCGGTCAGCAGCGTCAGCATCGGGCGCACACGCTTGCCGCCGGCTTTCAAGAGGTAGCGAGCCGTCACATCCGCCAATTGATCGGCGTAGCGCATCTGCGCGTGCAACCCCAGCTCGACCGTGTCGAGTCCGGCTTCGATCGCTGCAGCGAACGCCTTGTCCTCGCCGGATGCGAAGATGCGGTCCGTCAAGCCGAATTGGCTCGACAGTGTGCTCCCGCGCCGCATCAGCGGAATGGATGGCGCCACTACTTCCCCTTTGTTTTGGGTCGTGTTGTCTTGGGCCGGGCGGTTGTGGGCAGAACGCCCTGCTTCTGCACCGGCTTGACCCCACGGTGCAGTGCGACGATTCCCGCCGTCAGATTGCGGTAGGCGACGTCCGTGAATCCAGCCTCGCGCAGCCATCCGCTGAGCACGCTCTGGTTCGGCCAATCGCGGATCGAGTCCATCAGGTAGTCGTAGGCGACCGGGTTCGACGATGCCAGGCGCACCAGTGCAGGCATCGCGTAGCGGAGATAGCCGAAATACCCCGTTCGGATCAGTGCCTGCGGCGGGCGGGAGAACTCGCAAATGACAACCCGACCGCCAGGCTTGACCACACGGTAGAACTCGGCGAGTGCCTGTTTCGGGTTCTCGACATTGCGCAGCCCGAACGAGATCGTCACCGCGTTGAAACTGTCGTCGTCGAACGGAAGCTGCGTCGCATCCGCCTGAACGAATTCGATGAACGGGTTGGCGGCGTGACGCAGACGACCGACCTCGATCATTCCCGCCGAGAAATCGGCGGCCGTGACGAACGCGCCGATCTTGCTCAGGGCAGCGCTGGACGTGCCCGTGCCGGCAGCCACATCCAGGATGCGTTCGCCCGGCTTCGGCGCGACCGCCCGCGTCGTGGCGACCCGCCACAGCGAGGCGTTGCCCATCGACAGTACCGTGTTGGTGCGGTCGTAGTGGGTCGAAACCGTATCGAACATCGCCGCGACCTGCGACGGCTGTTTGCTGAGGTCGGCCTTACTCACGACTTCAAGCTTAGTTGCGGTTTCGCGGGGCGTTCGCCGGGCGTTTTTCGCTCAGAGAGTCCCGGCGCCAGACGGCTTTGCCATGCGCCGGCGTCCGTCAGCACACGGCGCCCAAGCGTAGGCTGATCGTGTGACCGCAACAGCAACCGGCGTGCGGGCGCTGAGCGTCGAAACCATCCCCCTCGACGACGTGCGCCAGCTCATTCCATTTCTCGACGCCCATCGACCACTGCTGTGGCTGCGCAAGGGCGAGGGCATCGCCGGCGTCGGTGAGGCCTTGCGGCTCGAATTCTCCGGCCCGAACCGCATCGCGGATGCCGCAGCCGCGTGGAACGAGTTGCAAGCGGCATCCGACGTTCTCGACCCGATCGCGCTGCCCGGCACCGGCCTGATCGCGTTCGGCGCCTTCGCGTTCGCGGCGCAGAGCGACAGCACAAGTGTGCTGATCGTGCCGCAGACCATCATCGGCCGCCGCAATGGACGCAGCTGGATCACCCGGGTTCGCGCGTCAGAAAACGGCTCTGCCTACGCGCCCGTGCCGCAGCCGACCCCGTTCGGCGCGGAATACCGCCTGACCATGCTGCCCGGAACGCTGAGCCCGGCCGGCTACACCGACGCGGTGCGCGCGGCCCTGAGCCGCATCGAGGCCGGCGCGATCGACAAGGTCGTGCTTGCCCGCGACGTTCGCGCCCACCTTCCGCTGGAATCCGACGTGCGCCGCGCCCTCGTCGAACTCGCCCTCGGCTACCCCGACTGCTGGACCTACGCCGTCGACGGCCTGCTCGGATCGAGCCCCGAAACGCTCGTGCACGTGCACCGCGGTGCGGTCGACGCGCGCGTGCTGGCCGGCACGATCTCGCGGGGCCCGGATGCGGCATCCGATCACGAGGCTGCCGTCGCGCTTGCGACCAGTCCCAAGGACCTCGAGGAACACGACTTCGCTGTGCGCAGCGTGCTTGACGCGCTCGCCCCGCACACGGCTACGCTGACGACCAGCGAGATGCCGTTCACTCTCAAGCTGCCGAACCTGTGGCACCTTGCCACGGATGTCGCAGGCCGGCTCATCGACGGATCGAGCGCGCTCGACCTGGTCGCCGCGCTGCATCCGACCGCGGCTGTCGCCGGAAGCCCGACGAATGCCGCGCTCGCGCTGATCGACGAGCTCGAACCATTCGACCGTGGTCGCTACGCCGGCCCGGTCGGCTGGATCGGTGCGGACGGCGACGGCGAATGGGCGATCGCACTACGCGGCGCGCAGTTGCAAGCCAACGGCGACATCACGGCCTACGCCGGCTGCGGCATCGTCGCCGGCTCTGACCCCGAGCGCGAACTGGCCGAGACGAAGATGAAGTTCCGCCCAGTGAAAGAGGCGTTCGGGTAGGCCTAAAACCTACGACGCGTCGAGGCGCACCTTCTCCGCCTCGACATCGAAGTCAGCAGCCGGCCAGGTCAGGTTCATCGCCTCCAGGGCGTCGATCAGCAGTTGCTGCACGACCAAGCGGGCGTACCACTTCTTGTCGGCCGGCACCACATGCCAGGGTGCGGTCGGGGTCGACGTGCGGTCGATCGCGACCTGATAGGCCGCCTGGTAATCGTCCCACAGCATCCGCTCGTCCACGTCACCGGGGTTGTACTTCCAGTATTTGTCGGCCCGCGCGAGCCGTTCGCCCAGTCGCAGTTTCTGCTCGGCCTTGCCGAGGTGCAGCATCACTTTCAGCACGGTCGTGCCGTTGCCGGCCAACTCCTGCTCGAAGGCGTTGATCGCACCGTAACGGCGCTCGATCTCCTCGGGCGCGGCCAGATTGCGCACCCGACCGATGAGCACGTCCTCATAGTGCGACCGATCGAACACGCCGATGATGCCTGCACCCGGCACGTGCTTGCGCACCCGCCAGAGAAAGTAGTGCGCAAGCTCCTCGGCCGTCGGCTTCTTGAACGCCGTGTAGTGCACGCCCATCGGATTCACCGCGCCAACGACGTGCCCGACGATGCCGCCCTTGCCCGCGGAGTCCATCGCTTGCAAGACCAGCAGCACTGACCGCGTGTCGCCGGCGGTGCTCGATGCGAACAGCTGCTCTTGCAGCTCGGCAAGCCGCCCGGATGCCGCGGCGAGGGCCCGGGCACCCTCGCTCTTGTCTGCGTCGAAGCCAGGCTGCGAGTTGGTGTCTTGCTCCGCGAGAACGAAACCGGGGCCGGCTCGTAGCGCATCCGCCGCATCCATGGTCCAGCTGCCCTGCTGCTTCGTTGCAGTCCTCGCGTTCACGGCGCTCCCCCTTGGTCGGTTGCCCCATTCTGCCAGCATGCCGCCCGTCGGCGCTCAGGCTGTCAGCGCTCAGGCCGTCAGCGCGCATCCTGTCAGCGCGGCAGCCGGACCTCCAAGATGCTCGGCCCCTCGATTGGCGCCGACAACGCATTGTCGAGCTTGCCGTGCGTGCTCGCGCGCGCGTATGCCCAGCCGTAGGCCTTCGCCAGAGCCTCGAGATCGACCTGCTGGGGGGTGATCAGCACGCGGTCCATGGCGGCTGCCGGCGCCGTCCAGGCGACCTCGAGCGCGTCGAAGATCGTGCCACCGCCGTCATTGCCGACGATCACCTGGATGCGCGGGCGCGACTCGCCCGCGCCGAACGCGAGTGCGCCGGCATCGTGCAGCAGGGCAAGGTCCCCGAGCAGCACGCGAATGACGCCGGCCGATTCATCCGCCTCGTGCGCGAGCGCGATGCCGATCGCGGTGGCGATCGTGCCGTCGATTCCGGCCAGACCGCGATTCGCATGAACCCGGATGTTCTTGCCCGGCACGCTACGATCGGCCTCCCGGATCAACCGGGACGCACCGAAAACGAGCCTGTCATGAGGCCAGGTGAAGCGCCATAATGCTTCAGCGAGCATCCGTCTGGTCACAGGTGCGCGCACGGCCGCCAACTCAGTCCTGGCATAGCTGATGCGATCGGCGGGACTGGCCGAGCGACCGGCCTCGACATTCGGCGCCGCGTGGGTGGCATCGCCGACGAGTGCAGCCTCGCCGAGCCTTCTGCTTGCGACGACCCACCGGCCGACCCATTCGCGGGCGGACCGCGCCGACGGGTCGATGCCCGCATCGAGGGTGACTGCGGCGACGGCCCGTGCCCGGCGGCCCGGGTTGAAGAATTCGTCGCCGTGCGGCGCGACCACAATGGCTTCGACGTCGTCCCGGGTGAGTAGAGCGGGGATCTCCCGGCTGAGCGTCGGATGCCCGAACACGATCGCGCGCTCGACCCGTCCCCCGAATTCGGCGTCGTTCAGCAGTTCGCGGTAGGCGACGACGAGGTTCGGGCCGAAGCGGGAGCCACTGGTGATCTCCGCGAGCAGCGGCCAGCCGACCGCATGGGCGAGCGCTTCTGCCTCCGCGCCGGCGCCATGGCCAGCGATGACGACCGTGCGCGGGCCGGCGGCGAGCGTAAGAGTCTCGCGGGCGGATGAGGGCTGTGCGGACGAGGGCCGTGCTGACGAGGTCTCGATACGCTCGTTCCTCGCTACTCGACCAGCGGAGGTAGACCGGGGCTCGATACGCTCGCTAGCACTCGCTACGGTTCCTGAGGAGGCCGCCCGCGGCCGTCTCGAAGGGCGACCACCGGCAACGGACGCCAGGTCGGGCACAGGGGAAGACAGCGGCTCGCGGAACGCGATGTTCAGGTGAACAGGGCCCGGCAGCTCCGCAATGCCACCTGGCGCCGCCGCGCTACCGCCGAGAGCAGCAAACCAGGCGCGTGCGGCAAGGGTGGCGGCGGCATCCGCTTCGCCGGGTGCTCCGGTCGGCGCGGGCACATCGCACGCGAGGCGCGTTGCCGTGCCGTAAAGCCCGGCCTGCTGCGTCGTCTGATTCGCCCGGATGCCGCGCAGCTCGCTCGGACGATCGGCCGTCAGCACGATCATCGGCACGCCGGAGTGGTGCGCTTCGAGCACTGCGGGATGAAGGTTGGCGGTGGCCGTTCCACTGGTTGTGATCACAACGGCGGGCACTCCGGATTCGACCGCCAACCCGAGCGCCAGGAAGCCGCCGACCCGTTCGTCGATGCGCACGTGCAGGCGCACGGCGCCGATCCGCTCCAACTCGGCTGCGACCAGCGCCAACGCCTGCGAGCGCGAGCCCGGGCTGAGCACGATGTGCCGAACACCCTGCTGCACGAGCGCACTCAGAAGCGCGATCGAATAATCGCCGGCTGCGCTAGCGCCCTGCGTCGCAGGGCCCTCAGGCATCCCGTCTGCCGGGCTGGTCTGACTCGCCGTTGTTCTTCTTCGTCTCGTCGAGTTCGGCGAGATCTTTCTCCATCTGGCGGATGCGTTCCTCCTGCTCGCGGGAACGCTTCGGGTTCTTCACTGCGGCTTTGCCCAGCCCTCTGAGGAATTCCGGATCATCGTCAGGGGCGGAACTGCGGATGCTCGTCGCGGCATTCCGGCTGCTGCGACCGATAAGGAACCATAGCGCACTGCCGATCAGCGGGAACAGGATGACCACGAAGATCCATGCCCACTTGGGCAGACCGCGAACGCGTCCACGGTCGAACAGCGCACAGTCGACGATCGTGTAGATGTACACCACCGCGACCGCTACAGCAAGCGGCACTGCAAGTCGGACCATACCTCAATCGTAGCCCTTGAGGACTCCACGCTTTCCTGAAGGTTACTGTCCGTACACTGTGTGTGTGAAAGCCATTCCGCACTGGGTTACCTACACGGCACTTCGATTGCTCTTGATCATCGTGCCGCTTGTGATTCTCATGGTGCTCGGGCTGCCGTGGTGGCTTTCCGCGATCATCGCCGCTGTCGTCGGACTATGCCTCTCATACCTGTTGTTGTCGGGGCCGCGCCATGGCCTTGCGCGAGATCTCGATGCCGCACGCAAGGGCACGAAGGACCGAACTCCAGCGAAGAAGCGCGTCCGCGAGGACGATGATTTCGAGGACCACCTGGTCGACGATGCTGCGACATCGTCCGCGCCGGCGGCATCCGGTTCAGTCGCATCAGGTTCCGCGAGTTCCGCGGCGTCCGGACCAGCGGCATCCGGTTCAGAAAGCGAACGCAGCGCCGAGAGCGACTCCGTAGACAAGTCCGACGATTCCGGTCAGCTGCAGCACTAACACCAGTTCCTTCGCCGTCTTCGCCGTCACGGCGATCAGGCAGGCGGGCAACGCGATCAACAGCCCGAAAAGGCCCAACCAGCCGAGCGGGTACGCCAGGCTCAGCAGTGCGAGAATCGCGTATGGCAGCAACAAGAACACGCAGTACAGCACAACGGATGCCGTGCGCCCGATCAACACGGTGAGCGTGCGCTTGCCGGCCAGCTTGTCCTCGTCGATGTCGCGGATGTTGTTGATGAGCAATGCCGCGACGGCGACGAAGCCGATCGCGACGCCGCCGAACCACGCCTCCTGTGTGACTGAGAGCACCTGCACGAACTGGGTTCCCGCCGTTGCGACAAGACCGAAGAAGACGAACACGAACACTTCTCCGAGCCCGAAGTAGCCGTACGGGCGCTTGCCGCCGGTGTAGAACCAGGCCGACGCAATGGCTGCCGCGCCAACGAGCAGCAGCCACCACTGCTGCGTGCGGATCACCAGGGCGAGTCCCGCGAGCGCCGCCAGAGCGAAGAAGACGAGTGCTGTGGTCAGCACCGCACGCGGCTTCGCCTTGCCCGACCCGGTCAGCCTGCCTGGGCCGACCCGGTACTTGTCGGTGCCGCGAACGCCGTCGGAGTAGTCGTTCGCGAAGTTGACGCCGATCTGCAGGAACAACGCGACGGCCAGGCAGAGCAGCGCACGCACCCAGTGATAGGTGTCAGGGCCTCCGACGGCAATCGCCGCTCCCGTGCCGATGAGCACCGGCGCAACAGCCAGTGGCAGGGTGCGGAGCCGCGCCCCGGCAATCCAATCGGATGTCGTCGCCGGCTCCACCTTGCCGGGCCGCCCTCCGGGGTGCCCGCCCTTGCGCCCGCTCTTGCGGTTGCGGTTCTGGTTCTGGTTGGCAGGTGACATTCTCTGCATCTTGGGCTTGCTGCTCACAGCCCGCATTCTATCGATGCGGACCATGGTGCATCGGCAGCAACGAGGCGGGCGAGCGCAAGGCGGTCTGGCTTGCCGGAGGAGAGGAGCGGCATCCGCTCGACGACGTGAATGCGGGCTGGGCCGGCCGCCCGACCCAGGGCGGAGACGACGTGCTCGCGCACTGCGACGAGGGGCACCGGGTCATCGCCTGCTGCGACCGGCTCTACGACGACGACGACCGGTACCTGCCCCCACTCGGTGCTGTCGGCCGCGACGACTACCGCTCCGCCGAAGCCGGGCAGTTCGCGCACACGACGTTCGACGGCGTCGAGCAGCACCTTCTCGCCGCCGGACACGATCACGTTGTCGGCGCGTCCGTGCACGGTGACGCGACCATCGACGTCGACGGCGCCGAGGTCGCCGGTGCTATACCAGCGGATGCCGTCCTCGTCGTGGAACGCGGCATCCGTTCGCGCAGGGTCGGCGAGGTAGCCCTCTGCGAGCACCGGTCCGGCCAGCTCGAGCAAGCCGTCGATCTCGCGAGCGCGAGTCGTTCCGATCGGGAGTCCGTTGTAAACGCAGCCGCCACTGGTCTCACTCGAGCCGTAGGTGCGCCTCAGAGCCAACCCGAAATCGAGGGCGCGGTCGCGCAGGTCCGGGCGCAGCGCCTGCCCGCCGACGAGCACGCCGTCGAAGCGCCGCAGAACGTCGAGCAGCTGCGAGTCGTCCGCTGCCGCGTCGACCAAGCGCGCCAGTTGCGCCGGCACGAGCGACACGAAACGGCCGTCGCCGGTCATGCTCGCCGCAGCATCGCCGAACGCGCTCGGGTCGAAGTGACCGCCGGCAAGCACGACGGGAGTCGTGCCAGCGACGATCGAGCGCACGAGCACGTTGCTGCCCGCGACATAGTGGCCCGGCAGGCAGAGCAGCCACTGGCCGTCACCGCCGAGAGCGCCCGCGGATGCCGCTGCGCTGGCCAGCAGCGCATCCCGCGACAGTGCGACGCGCTTGGGCACCCCGGTCGAGCCGGAGGTCTCGATGACGAGAGCGACGTTCTGGGCGACGGTCGTGGGCACAGGACGTGCGGGCTGGGGGGCGGACGCGCTGGCCCCACCGGCGCGCGGCAGCACGGCCGGACCATCGCCAGTCAGCGCAGCACGAAGCGCACGCAGCAGGGCATCCGGCCGATCCGCCGGCACCGTCACGAGCCTTCGTGCCACTCCGTCAGACTACGGCACCGGCCCCTGGCTCGGCATCGGCGCTGACCGCGGACTCGCGTTAGATGCTGTCACCAGAGAACGTGCGGGCATCGGCATAGTGCCCAGCGATGTTCGCATTCCAATCGTCAACGAAAGTCTGTTTCAACGCGTCGGTGGTGTTGGCGACCGCGATCGCACTCTTCATCGTCGCCTGACCAGTGGCGCAGTCGCCGCCGGCCATCTGCTGCGCCGCGGTCTGATACTGCTGGTCGGCCTGTAGCGACACCTGCAGCGCCTGACTGAGCTCAACGATCAGCCGCGCACCACCCGGAACCGTGTCGAACGGGGTGCTCTGGAGCGCCGTAACCAGCTCATGGCGGTTTGCGACGACTGAGGACGCGGTCGCCAACTCGGCCGAGCCGACGGAACACCTCAGCAGTTGCTGCACCAAATCCGAGATCTGGGCCCGGCCCGTCTGCGACTTCTGAAGAATTTGGACGAGGTAGCGAACCTGATCGTTCGCCGTGTTCGCCGGCGCAGCAACGTTGTATGCACCGGTGCCTTTACCCGAGCCGCCCGAGCCGTTTGCGGCGAAGTAGTTCGGAGTAGCCGAGCGCTGCGTGCCGACTCCCCCCTTCGGCGTCAACGTCACGAGGGCAGGCGATGCGTTCGCGCATACCTGCACACCCGCACCAGTCGAACCGCAATAGCGCCCATCCACATAAGTCATGCCGGTTCCTGCGCCGCTGCCGGTCGGATCTGCAAAAGTGAATGACGTGGCATGCAGGGCGTCGGTTCCACAGATCAACAACCAGCCGCCTCGCCAGGTCGATACGGAGATCGGCGTCGAGCCGGCCGGGCAGGTCCGCGGGATCGAAGTGCTCGCTGCGACGAATCCGGTCGTCGCATTCCCGCCGGATGCCGACCTCAAAACGCTTGCGGGCTGTATCACGGACACGGAGGCAGAACTAACCTGCACCAGCGCCCCACCGCCGGTCACGAGCACCCTCTCGTTGTGGGCACAGGTCAGCGTGAAGGTTGAGCCGACGAATGCGAGTGCAGAACACTGAATGCTCTGATGGTTGCGAGAGTAGTCCACGGTGTAGCCTCTCGATCCATTGCAGACGAGCACGTGCCCGCGCGGAAAAGACGACCACGAGATTGGCGTCATGCCGGCAGGGCAGGTCGGAAGCCCCTGCGGCAGTGCCGGGAGCGTGCCGGCAGCGGTCGTAGGTCCTGCAGAGGACGCCGGCACGAGTGCCGCGATGTCACTGCCGTTCCTCGCCCCAGTGCTCACAGGGATCGCGTCTCCGCCTAACGATGAGGGTTGCGCAAGTATGGATGCGTCGTCAATCTCCCACAGCTTCACGCCGGTTCCCGGGTCGAATGCATTGATTATCGAGTGGCCGCTGCCGTTGTCCCCCGAGTCGATGTCTGGAACGAGCACGACGCCGTCGTTCGCGAACATCGGCCGCGGTTGTGTCGCACCGGCCTCGGATTCGCCTCGCGCGGGGGCAGGATAACTGTTCGCCCACTTGACGGCACCCGTTGCCGGGACCACAGACGTGACGTGCCCGCTGGGGTCGACGAGCACGAGTGAGGAACCGTTGTACGCCCCGAAAAACCCGGATCGCATGCCGGTGTACGTGCCGGTTACGGATGATTTCCAAATCGTCGTCTTCGTCTTCGGGTCGAATGCGTTCGCTGCAACCGCGGCGCCGTCGACGGCGTCGCCATCCGCAGAGTAAAGCAGGGGCAGCGGCGCCGTTTTTCCGCTGGAAGAGAAGTTAACGACAGAGCTGTGAGTTCCGAAGTCACCTGCGGACACTAGCGTGACCACGTGGCCGTTGGCGACGGTAGTCGCCGAATCGGGCACCGCGTCATAGTTGCTGGCATCGGCCACAATGCCGTCCGTTCCGAATACATCGAGGGTCTGGCATCTCGGATTCGCTAGGAGCTTACCGGTCGAGAAGTCGAACGCTGCCTGCGCCTCGGCATCACTGATTGCAAGCACATCACCACCCTCATGTGCCACGGTGGGCCAACCGGAACCGCCGTTGCAGATGTTGCTGATCGGTGTTTGCCACATCGTCGACGACAAATCGCCTCTGATTCTTGCCGCGCTCCCTGCAGTAGGCTCACCCATTTGGGTCGAGGTCATGGCGCGCACAACAACGGATTGTCCGAAGACGTGGATCACATCGGGCACATAATCTGCAGCGATCCCCAGTTGAGCAAGAGTGGCATGCTTCATCACCCGACCATCTGCAAGGCGTATGAGTTCGAGGATGATCGGGTCCGCGGGACCTGGCCCAGCGGACGGGCCGAAAGCACACGCGGCTGCCCCAGCCAGCGTTTCGGGTGCGCAGACAAGCTGGTGATCCTCAAGCCCACCGATTCGGGTTTGCCATTTCATCGATCCTGTCTGGGTGTCGAGGCCAACGAGAAAGCGCGAGCCACCAGACGCCTCGCTGTCGTCTTTGACTCCGCCGGCAACCCACACCTTGTCGTCTCCAGCGACGAAGCTGAGACCTTGCGTGCCATCAAGCCCAACGTCAGGGGCCGTCACCCGCCAAGCGATTTTCTGCCCCATGCGGAACCCACCGGATCGGGCGTCACCAGGCGCCCCGGTGACCCGCAGCGTCGCAGCCTGCGCGACAACGCCGGACCCGGATGCCGCGCCTACCGATTGCACGCCCACGAACCCGTCGAACGGCGCTCCAGGGACGCCGGCGGCAAATGCGGTTGCTGCCCCGGTCACGACGAGGGCGATCGAAGCAGCGATCGCGAAGAGCGCATCGCGTCTGCGCACGGTCATCGTTGCACCACCCTGTCGTCGGCCAGTGTCGGTGGCGAATCATCGGCGACCTGCGGGCCACCACGACCGTCGCCGCCACGATCCAAGGCCCATCGGCGCAGCGTCATCCCGCGAGCGATCAAACACGCGCCCACTATGATTCCGACGGTTCCGCCCGCGCTCACGAGACCGATCAGGGCGGTGCCGCCAAACAGTCCGGTCAGATTGACCAGCGTGACCACAGCGACATACCAGCCGAAAGCAGCGACCACTGCAGCTGGTGCGAGCAAGTAGCTCATCGCATCTCGCTCACGGGCAATCAGCCAACCCAACACAAGCACGCCCGAGCCGGCGAAGGCCAACAACGCGTCCATGGTGACGAATTGTCCCGGGAAGACGGCATTCAGTACCGCAGGAACGACGCAGACGGCGCCGACCATGCCCGCAGAGATCAACTTGCGCAGTCGTGTCGCCCCGAGCACGAGCAGTGCCCCAACGTACACCAGATACGCGAAGGTGATTAGAAACCAGGCGGAGGGCACAGTCGAGACTCCAGCGAGGCCGATGACGATGGCGACCGTCACGGCTGTTACGGCAAACGAGGCTGAGCGGCCCCACGCCGAAAGCACGTGGCCAATGGGCCGACGAACTGGCACCCGCACCGGCGCAAGCCCTGGATCGAGCCCAGCCGGCGTGAAGGGTGCGAAGTCACGCACGCCCTGCTCGTTGCGGTCGGGTGACGCGGCGCGGGCTAACCAGCAAGCCCCGACCGAGATGCCGATGAATCCGCCGTATCTCAGCATCAGGAACAGCGCGCTTCCGACCTCGGTGTCGTTGAGCGGCACGATGTCCGCGACCAGGTAGTTCCAACCGAACACGGCCGCCATCGTGCCGAACGTAAACAGGTACGTCCATCCGCTTCGCTCCCGCGCGATCAGCCAAGCCAGCACGAACACGCCGTACGAGACGAACCAAAGCCAATCGAGATAGAAGTACACGCAGGTGATCGACATGATGGCCGGAAGAATACCCACGACACCGACCATCACTCCGGCGACGACGCGCCGTGCCACGGTTGTCGGCAGCAGCACGATCGCGACGACCAGCAGGCTGTACGCGAGGATCTCAAGTGTGATTCCCACACCACGCACCACGAACGGCCACGGAATCGCCACGGTCAGCAGATAGACCGCCACGCCGACGGCGACCAACACCCTGCTGCCGACGGATCCAGACGTGCGCGCTGACTTAGCGGCGGCAAATGGTTGCGTGCCGCTTGCGGCGCTGTTCGCTACAGTGACGGCGGCTATTGCCGACCCGGCCGCGACCGTGCCACTGGGTGTCTGTCCGTAGGTCCTGATCCATTCGATCAAGCCGGGATACGCAGACGGATTGGCCGCGACCACCGCACGCATCGATGGATGATGATACGCCAGCTCCGCGAGGCGTTCAGGCGAGGTCGCCGGGTTGGCGGCCTCCGCATCGAGCGCGGCCCGGGGTTGATCGCCGGAGACCTCGTAAGGACTTTCAGCCATGAGCGCGCTCCTGCCGGTTTCGGTTGGCGTTAACCACACCGTAAGAGTGCGCTTCGTCAACGGCGATGGGTCATATTCCCCATCCGACGTGCGCGCCCACGAGCGAACGCCCCCAAACGAGTGCCGGTAGAAGATGCAATAGCGCCGCAGATTGCGTAACTGCCATCGTGAGCTGTGCCCGCGCGTTCATGGAGCGCCCCGCACAGTATCGCAAGCCGACCGCAACAAAGTCGATGGGTGATTATGCCCATCGCACCCTGATGCCGTGGTCTGCCTGAATGATGCTGTGCCGACGCGCGGTCGGCAGAAGGTGAGGGTCCGGTGCGGTTGTTGCGGTTATTCCGTGGGCGCACACGCGCGGCGCTGTCGTCGGCGGGCATCCTGTTGCTGTCCGTCGCACTCACGGTGGCCGCAGTGATCTCGCAGGGCTACACGACAACCGAGCTCAGCCTCAACGACGGTGGCGTCTGGGTCACGAAGCCGTCCGGCCTGCTTGTCGGACACCTGAACAGCGCTGCCCGCGTTCTCGACTCCGGGCTGACGACGACGAGCAATGAGTTCGACATCGTCCAGGCCGGCAACACCATACTCGTGCACGACACGTCGAAGAACACCGTCACGCCCATCAACCCGGCCAGTGTCACCCTCGGTCAGGCAGCTAACATTCCGGCTCGCGCCGACGTGAGCCTCGGATCATCGACGGTCGCAATTGCGGATGCCTCGTCCGGCAAACTCTGGGTGCTGCCGGCGAGCGCCCTGGGTGGCTTCAATGCGTCTGCCCCGGCCACCTACCGGCTCGGCGCCCACGGCGTCGCTACCGTCGGGCCGGACGGCACGGTCTATGCCGCCTCCGCGAGCAAACACGCGCTGGTCACGATTGCAACCGACGACAGCGGAAACCCGACTGCACCACAGGTCACCGATCTCACCGGGCTTTCGCCGACGGCAACGCTGAGCATCGCCGCCATCGGTAATGGCGCCGCCGTGTTCGACGCGTCGCACTCCAGCATCTTTCTGCCCGGCACGTCCACTTCAACGCATATTGCCGGCGCGGCGAACGCCGTGCTGCAGCAATCCGGCCCCGCCGGCTCAACGGTGTTGCTGGAGAGCAAGACCGCCCTGATCAGCCAGCCTCTGGATGGCAGTACGGCCCACGCAACATCGGCTCACGCGACCGGATCGCCGGCGGCGCCGGTGTATCTCAACGGCTGCGGTTACGCGGCGTGGTCAGGCTCGAACCGCTACCTGCGCAGCTGCGCAGGCGGAACCGGCGACACATCCGCGGCGATCGCGGGCGCGATCGACAGCGCACAGTTGGTCTTCCGGGTGAACCGTGACGTGGTCGTGCTGAACGACCTGACCTCGGGTTCGGTCTGGCTGCCGAACCAGAACATGGTGCTGGTCAACAACTGGGACGACGTGAAACCGCCACCAGACACCAAGCAGCAAGACAATCAAGACAACAGCACTCAAGACGTGCTGTCTCAAGTCGACCCGACCCACAGCAGCGTGAACCATCCGCCTGTCGCGGTGGATGACACGTTCGGCGTACGAGCCGGTCGCTCGACGATTCTTCATGTGCTCGACAACGACAGTGACCCAGATGGCGATCTGCTCACGGCGTCCGTCGCCGACCCGAAGACTTCGCTCGGGATGGTCGAGGCGATCGCGGGCGGGCAGCTGCTGCAGATCGATGTGCCGGCGAGCGCGACCGGGGCAACCACGTTCGAGTACCAGGTGAGCGACGGGCGCGGCGGCACCGCGCACGCCACGGTGCATCTGTCCGTTCATCCGCCGAGCCAGAATTCTGCCCCGGTGCAGAACCGGGTGTCACAGGTGCTCGTCGAGCAAGGTGCGAGCGTGAGTTTCAACATGCTCGGCGACTGGAGCGATCCAGACGGCGACGACATGTACCTCGCCAGCGCGACCAGTACGACGGACGACGGCGTTCACTTCGCCCCCGACGGCACCGTCACCTTCGATGCCGTCGGTCGCGCGCTCGGGACCAAGATTGTCGACGTCGTGGTCACGGATGGCCAGAAGTCCGCACAGGGCACACTCCTGTTCGACGTTCGGGCCGCGGGCACGACCAAACCCATTGCCAATGCCGACCTCGTCACGGCCCACACCGGTCAGACAGTCACGGTCTCACCGCTGCTGAACGATCAAAGCCCGAGTGGCAAGCCGCTGACCCTTGCCAAAGTCGACGACGTGCAGGGGGCGACCATCGCCCCTGACCTTGGCACCGCAACTTTCACGTTCGTCGCCGCGACTGCCGGCACCTACTTGGTGCACTACGTCGTGTCTGACGGGCCGAACACCGCCGACGGCTTCGTGCGAGTGGACGTGATCCCCGCAATGACCGCCGAGCTTCCCCCGATCGCCGTGCGTGACACCGCTCTGCTGCCGAAGGGCAAGAGCGTTCTCGTGGATGTACTCGCCAATGACACCGACCCGGATGGCGGCATCCTCGTCGTGCAATCGGTGACGGTTCCGCAGAATTCCGGATTGGCGGTCGCGGTCATCAACCACCAGATTGTGCGGATCACAGACCAGCCGGGCATCTCGGCCCCGGTCACCTTCGACTACACGGTTTCGAACGGCCATGCGAGCGCGCAGTCACAGGTGACCGTGCTGCCCGTTCCGGCCCCCGCGAAGCTGGAACCGCCCGTCGCCGTCGCTGACCACGCCGTCGTTCGAGTGGGAGACATCGTGACGATTCCGGTGCTCGCAAACGACTACAGTCCGAGCGGCGACACGCTCACCCTCGACCCGACACTTGTGACGATGCCGGACGCGAAGGCTGGCTTGATGTTCACAGCCCAGAACACGCTGCGGTTCCAAGCCGGCAACACCCCGCAGACCGTCAACGCCACCTACAACGTCGTCGACAGCCAAGGCCAGAAGGCGGCCGGTTACGTCACGATCCAGATCATGCCCGCCGCCAACGCGAACAACGCCGCACCCGTACCGCAGAGTATTGTCGCACGCACCATCGCCGGAACAACGCAGCGGATCCCCATTCCGCTCGATGGCATCGACCCAGACGGCGACTCTGTCGAACTCGTCGGTCAGGGCACGGCACCGAAGCTGGGACGCATCTCCGAGGTCGGCGCAACCTGGTTGACGTACCAGGCCTACCCGACCTCGGCCGGCACGGATGCCTTCACCTACGTTGTGCGCGACCGGCTCGGCGCCGAGGCGACCGGGTCGATCGAGGTCGGTGTCGTGCCGCCCAGCACCACCAGCCAGCGACCATACGCGGTCGGCGACCATGTCACGGTGCGCCCGTCGCGTACAGTCTCCGTCGACGTGCTCGCGAACGATTCTGACCCCAACGGCTCCGCGCTCAGCCTGACATCGAAGCTTGTTGTGCCCAAGGGTCTGAGTGCCCGAGTCAGCGCCGGCCAGGTGGTCGTCGATACACCGGCGTCCGACGGTAACTACACAGTGCAGTACACGATCGCAAACAGCTTGGGTGCCACCGCGACAGGCGCGCTTCAGGTGACCGTGGACAAGAACGCACCATTGCTGCAGCCGATCGCTCGCGACGACGTTGTACCGGTTGCAGACACCGTGGGCAAGAAGTCCGTTGATGTGCGCGTGCTCGACAACGACCAAGACCCGGACGGCATCGCCAGCGACCTGATCGTGCACCTGGTCGCAGGGGGCGGAACGGTATCGTCGCGCGGCGTCGTGACGGTGCCCGTGCTCCAGAAGTCGCAGACGTTGGCGTACACCGTCACCGATCCGGACAAGCTCACCGGCACCGCCTTCATCATTGTGCCCGGAACGGACGACCAGCGGCCCACGCTGAAGGCGTTCAACCCGGTGGTCGTCAAGAGCGGGCAGTCCGTCACGCTGAAACTCGCTGACTATGTCGCCGTCGTTCCCGGCCGAACGCCCACACTGGTGTCCGCGAGCAGTGTGAGCGCCGCGCACGCGAACGGCTCTTCCCTGGTCAAAGACAATTCGACCCTTGTGTACACGTCTGCCAAGGACTATTTCGGCCCGGATGCTGTCACCTTCCAGGTGACCGATGGCGCGACCGGCGGCGACAAGAACGCGCATACCGCCATCCTGAGCATTCCGATCACGGTGTCGCCTCCCGACAACCAGCCACCCACCTTCAGTGGCGCCAGCATTCAGGTCGCACCGGGCGAGGCGCCGTCGACCATCGACCTGCGCTCGGCATCCGCAGATCCGGACCCTGGCGACCTCGCCAAGTTGCGCTATGCACTGGCCGACCCGCGGCCTTCCGGCCTCACCGTGTCGATCAACGGCTCCACACTTTCGGTTGCGGCCCCGAGCAACGCCAAGAAGGGCACACACGCGACCGTGAACATCACGGTCACCGACGGGAAAAGCCCAGCCGTGAGCGGATCGGTGGCCGTGGCCTTGATCGGATCGACCCGGCCACTCCCTGTAGCGACGGACGACGTCGTGAGCCAGGCCGCGCAAGGCCAGACCATTACTGTCAACCCACTGACGAACGACTTCAACCCATTCCCGGCGACGCCGCTGACCATCATCAGCGCCACGGTGGAGACCGGTGTCGGCTCGGTGTCCGTGAACGGTTCGAGCGTGAGCATTACTCCCGGCAGTTCCTTCGTCGGCACGATGGTCGTGCGCTATCGCATCGGCGACGCAACAGACGATCCCGATCGTCAGGCCGACGGTCGCATTCGCGTCACAGTGCAGGGCAAACCCGACGCTCCCGGCACCCCGACCACGGCGGATGTCGGCGATGGCTCACTCACGCTCAGTTGGGCGGCCGGGTCGGACAACGGCGCCGCCATCACCGGGTACACGGTGACCGGCGGCGGCTACAGCAAGGACTGCCCGGCCACCACCTGCCAGCTGACCGGATTGACCAACAATGTGCAGTATTCGTTCACGGTCGTCGCCCACAACTCGGTGGGAACCTCCCCCGCGTCTGC
>Ga0208357_1000637_pt1 | contig 27720 bp, 29 predicted proteins | sample NGESurdeep092012_6_FD_184487 | JGI IMG/M metagenome (GOLD analysis project Ga0208357, IMG submission 184487) | Arctic peat soil microbial communities from Barrow, Alaska - NGEE Surface sample F52-2 deep-092012 (SPAdes) | ecosystem: Environmental > Terrestrial > Soil > Wetlands > Peat ...
CTTTGACCAATGACCAATCATCCTGCTGGTCAGGAATTCTGACTACAAACATGGAGCGGGCGACGAGAATCGAACTCGCGTTCTCAGCTTGGGAAGCTGGGCGTCGGGAATGAAAGTTTCCTTTGTAAACCCTGATCCGAGATATAAAGTTCAGTCAAATCTCGGCCAGTTTTTGGCCTCGGGCATACAGCGGGCATATAGCAACACATACTTTTCCCGCGTCAGTCTCGTGAAGTCGGGCATCCGACACCAAAGCGTTACCGAATGATGCGAACCAATGAACCGTTTGATGAGTTCAACTCAGTGACGGTGTTATTCCACTGATTCGCAATCCAGACATTTGTACCATCTACTGCAATGCCCATCGGGGCGCTCAGATGAAACTTTCGTGCCCTTATCACTCGCACGAGAGAGCCGTTTGACGCTCGTAATTCCGTGACCGAATTGTTGTACGGGTTGGTTATCCAGACGTGCGACGACTGCACGGCTACGCCGGTCGGTCCATCGAGTTTGTCCCTTCCAGTATCGATCACTCGTACGAGGGAGCCGTTTGACGCTCGTAATTCCGTGACCGAGTTGCTATCAACGTTGGCGATCCAGATGTACGAGCCTTTAATGGCAATCCCGCTGGGATAGTCGATGTTGTCCTTGACGACGCGTAGCAGAGAGCCGCTTTTAGCGGTGAATTCGGAGACGGCGTTGCTGTCGGGATTAGCCACCCAGATTCGCGATTCATTAACGACCACGAAATTCGTACCGCCGAGTTCGTTGGCGGTCGATCCTCTGATGACCCGCACAAGCGAGCCGGTCGATGCATTGAACTCAGATACCGAGCTACTGGAGAGAATCAAGTTGCCTTGCGTGTTGGTGGCAAGTGCCTGATTAGTTACCCAAATATCTGATTTCGTGGCGGCGACGCTGATCGGATCTTCGAGGGAGGAAGTAATGGTCCTCACCAATGAACCATTTGAAGCGTTTAGTTCTGTAACGGAGTTGCTGGATTGATTGACCACCCATACACGCGAGTTATTTGCGTCGACGCCGATTGGCTCGCTTGCGCCGGAGCCCTCGGCGATCGTTCTCACGTAGGCGCCGGTGACTTCGTCGAGCTCGGTGATCGAATTACCGCTCACGTTTGTAACCCACACATGTGAGCCGTCTATGGCGATGCCCGTTGGTCCATTGAAGTGAACAACGGACGTAATATCTGCGGCCGAGGCAGAGTTCTGAATGGTTGACGCCATCGTCCCCAGCAAAGCTGCGGACGCGACAAGTGCGACGTTTAAGAGCCGAATTGGCTTCATGAAGAATTCCCCTCTAACCATGATTCCGTTTCTCGGATTTTTGTGCATCGATTCTTAATTCGGAAGATGCACGTCGCGCGAAACTCGCCAATTCGTGAGTTTTATGAGATTGCATTTCAACTACATTCCCAAGTTACTAAGTGATGAGACCTATGAATATCGCATCGCCTTTCGTGCGTATGTTCAAGGTGAGGAGTCCATTGCGGAAGAATTTTGTGTCACCCTCAAGGGTTAGTAAGCAACACGTGGAGGTGTGGCATTGACCCTTTTGATGGACCTTGCTGACGAGTACGCGAATTTCTTTCTTCAATTCCAGCTCAAAGGAGCAGCAGCCCGACCCGAGTACCTCTCCAAATCAACCGAAGATTCGCTTTGGGTGCCCAAGTGTATTAATGTCTTAATACATGAGTACTGAGAACCCGATGATCCATTTTCGATTAGATCCCCGGTCAGGAGTTCCGGCGTACCGCCAACTCTACGACCAGGTTCGACAAGCCGTGAGTCTGGGGCACCTCCAACCGGGCGACCAATTGCCTCCCGTTCGCGAGGTCGTTCGACAGATCACGATAAATCCCAACACTGTCCACCGGGCGTACCGCGATCTCGAAGCCGAAGGAATCGTCGAGGGGCGACAAGGACGCGGAACGTTCGTCGTAGAGGTGCCAGAACCTTCGACAACTCCTGAGCGTCAGGCTGAGTTACAAGAAGACCTCGTCGCTTGGATTGACAGTGCGCGTGTTGCGGGGATGAATGACGACGCGATCTTTGCACTTGTGTCGCTCTCCATGCGGATGAGAAAGATCGCGAAAGAGAGGGTCATCCTATGAACACTCCGACGCCCGCAGTTGAGACGGTTGGACTTGGAAGGCGGTACCGACGAAAGTGGGGGCTTCACGACTGTTCCTTTACGTTGCCGCAGGGCCGAGTGGCGGCACTCGTTGGACCAAATGGCGCAGGAAAGTCGACGCTCCTTCGATTGCTTGCCGGCATCAGCATCCCGAGCGAGGGGACCATCAACGTCCTCGGTCAATCGCCAAGAATGCAAAGCGCCGACGCACTCTCTCGCGTGGCCTACCTAGACCAAGATCGTCCTCTTTACACGGACTTCAAAGTAGGAGAAATGCTCCGGCTCGGACGCGAAATGAACCCACGTTGGGATGACGAGAGGGCAAAGCGTCATCTCGAGGAACTGCGCATACCTCTAGCTTCTCGAGTCAAGCAACTGTCCGGTGGGCAACAGGCTCAAGTTGCGCTCACGATGTGTCTGGCAAAGAAGCCAGAGTTGCTTCTCCTAGACGAGCCTGTCGCCGCGCTTGACCCTCTGGCTCGCGAAGATCTAATGCAAATCTTGCTGCAATCCGTCGAAGATGACGGGACAACAGTGCTGTTGTCTTCACACGCCGTCACCGACCTCGCGACAGTTTGTGACTACGTGATCATCCTGTCGGCGTCGCAGGTTCAGTTCGCCGGCGAGCTCGATCACGTGCTCGGCGTTCATCGACTCCTCATCGGTCCGGTGGACTCTGTGTCGCCAACACTCGACGGCGCCACGATTATCTCGTCGGTCATTGCGGGACGCCAAAGCACAATGCTCGTACGCGCCGAAATGCCAATCGTTAATCCGTCATGGGAGGTCTTCGAGCCCACACTGGAAGAAATCGTGCTGGCCTACTTGCGTGCGGACGCGACGGCTTCACAAACTCGAATTGAGCCACTGTCTCGTAGAGAACGTAAGTCGCGCAACGCAATTCGGATAGTTCAATGAATTGGGTCGCGTGGCGTGTACAACGCTCACAGATCATTGCCGTCATCGTCGCGGTACTGGTATTCGCTCTTTGGTTGTTGGTAACGGGCGTCGTTACGGGTCACAGTCAGACGTGGAAATACTGGACCGACGCCGATATCTATGTGCTGTACGCACTACCCGGCGTTCTGGGTCTGGCGCTCGGAGCGCCGCTTATCGCGAGCGAGTCGAATCTCGGAACTAATCGCCTCGCGTGGACCCAAAGCGTCACGCGAACTCGTTGGTTGGCGTACAAGCTCATCGTTGGCGGAATCGTTACAGCGTGCATCGTCATCGCTCTCGGGTTCCTCCTCGAATGGTGGACAGGAGCAGTATCAATTTCGCCGTTCACGAACTCGGGCGGCTTCTCCTCGGCGGTGCATATTCAACCAACCGCTTTTGACCTCACGGGAATTGTCGCCGTCGGCTACGCCCTCTTCGCCTACTGCCTCGGGGTCGCGTTGGGCGCATTTATACGTCGACCAGGATGGGCCTTCGCTCTGGGGTTGCCTATCTTCGCGGCGGCGCGGATACTTGTTCAAGGGTCGCTACGTGCGCACCTCGTGGCTCCCGCAATCTTCACGAATCTCTCTGGAGAGGGACCGTCGACGTTGCCTGTGAACGACGGCTGGCTACTCCATTCCGCGTTGCTGCCATCGAATCTGCTCGGTCCACCTCCGGGAAAGACGTGGGCGTGGTCGGACTACACCAAGAGCTACGACATCTGTCGAGGTAAGCCAAATCTCAGTGATGACGGTGCAGCGCACTGCGCAGCCCTGTCTCATTTGCACTTCGTCATGCAGTATCAGCCCGAGAGTCACTACTGGGCGCTCCAGGGAATCGAGACGGCGATCTTTCTCGGCCTCGGTCTCCTGCTGTTGGGGCTGACGGTGATGAAAATTAAAAGATGGCGAAACTGATGGCAAACGGGATGGACATCAGACTGTTATGACGTGGGTCGCCTGGCGCGTCCAACGACTGCAATATTTGACAGCCGCTGGCGCCGTACTCATTATTGGGCTTTGGCTGATGTTCAGTGGTCTCTACGGTGACTCTTCTTGGTCGCAGGCAGCACTCACGGGCGACATTTTTGTCCTTAGCGGTCTTCCCGGTTTGCTCGGTCTGACTCTCGGCACTTCTCTCGTGGCTGGCGAGTTCCATAACAAGACGAATCGCCTGGCGTGGAGCCAAAGTGTCTCTCGGTCCCGTTGGCTCGTTGACAAATTGGCGACCGGAACTGTAGTGGTCGGCGTTCTTAGTGCGGCACTTGTGCCACTCCTCGACTGGTGGGGTGGTGCCATGAACGTAGGTGTCGACATTCAGCCAAAAATCTTCGACATCACCGGTGTCGTCGTCGTCGGCTACACGCTCTTCGCGTTCATGCTTGGCGCCGCTCTCGGCGCGATCATTCAAAAGCCCACGTGGGCATTCGCAGCCAGTGTTCCGGTCTTTGCACTTGTTCGGCTACTGATAGGGGGCCAGCGATCAACGCTCGCGTCGCCATTTTCGTTGGTCGAGCCGATTCAAGGGGTTCAGCCGAATGGCTGGATCCTTCACTACGGGTATCTTCCTCTCGGGCAGACGAGTCCGGCCTCTGGTCAATCGTGGACGCGATACGGGCAACATCTTTATGCGTGTTTCAACCGAGTGTTGACGAGTGCTAACCAAACGCATTGCGCGCTCGTGGCTCACCTTCATTGGGTGTGGCAGTATGAACCCGAGAGACACTATTGGTCGATCCAATGGTCAGAGGCGACAATTTATTTGGGTTTGGCCATTGTCTTATTGGTCGTAACGTTGATTACTGTTCGACGTTGGGAAACCTAGGGCCTCCTTCGGTCTGACGCCCGTTTTGTTGACGGCGCGACATTTAAATCGACAGCGGAAGTCGCTTTTGCGGGTGCTGTCATCAGAGAGCGTGTCCGTGCCTCAGGGAAACTTTGAAGCTTCATCAGTAAACTCGGTGGAAGACACCCGCACGCCGGCGGAACAGACCCCAACAAGAAGAGATTCAGCAGTGACGAGAGGGGAACCGTAATGAGCAAATGGGGCACTCAAGAGATTCTGGGGGCCCTCGCATCACTTGACGAAACCGTTCTACCGGATGATTTCATTGACGTTCGGACTGCGGAATACAGGCTTCTTCGCTATCCAGAGCGTTTACTTTCACCGACGCTACCGGCAGCTCAGATTGTGTGGTCTATTACGTTGAGATCACTCGACACCGTGTTCGACGAGGTTGCCTCCGAAATTGAGGGCTGGGGCCTCGATGAGATCCATTGGTGGGTATCGAGCGCAACGCGTCCCCTCGATACCGAGGCATATTTACGAGTTCGTGGCGGAGTCATGAGCGACTCCTACCAGATCTTGGCCCGTGAACTTGGTGACGACGTAGAAGAGAGTTCTCCCTCAACGGAGATAAGCGTCGAACTCGTCCGTGATGAGCGTTCCCTCCGAGACGCCATTGCCGTCGAAACGGAGGGTTGGGGCAGATCGTTGCCAGACGAGCAGGCGATAGGTGTTCGACTTGGTGAGACTCTTCAAAATCTCGAAACGTCTACCGAGTTTCAGTTCGTGGCCTATGTAGGTGGTCAGCCGGCTTCGACTGGCCATTGCATAATCGACGGCGAAATGGGAAGGCTCTACGGTGCGGTCACGTTGCCAGAATTTCGGTCACGTGGCTGTTATCAAGCCGTGCTCTCCTCTCGCTTACGTCAGGCCCATGATTTTGGTGCGACAATCGCGGTGACTCGAGGGCGACCTCTTACGTCTGGTCGCATCTTGATCAAAGCTGGCTTTACAGTTCACAATCTCGAAAACTGTTACCGCTTGTCCATCAGTTGAGTGCGTTTCTGCCGCCCCCATCGCGAACCGACATCACCGGACAAGACGAATCAGTGAACAATGACTAGGCCTAGTTTGTCACGTCATAGTTCAGTTACCAATTTCCCAAGTGGAGATCCGCCATTCGGAGATTGTTGACGTCGGCTCTGGGACCACTACAGGCGACGAAACCGAGAGTACGGTGACAGTATGAAATCAAGTCTGAAAGTCATCGCGCCGTTCGTTCTTTCGGGACTGGTAGTTGCGGCACTCGGGACGTTCACCGGTTATTCATCGAAGGCAAGCGCGTCCACGGGTGGCTTTGGCCTTCTTGTTGGGAACGTGCGATCCTGTACTGCGAAGGAGTTCGATGCGTCACCGACCGATCCTCTAATTGTCATCTTGACCAAAGACGCAATGACCTACGACACGTACAACATCTCGGCTGATGCGGGTACGACCTCTTACCACTTTGACGTGCCAGCTGGAAATTATCAACTAACAACGACTTGGCCAAAATCAAAGGACTTCAACGTCGTTGTCAGGTTGGGCAAGACGTCGAGACTGAATTTCGGGGTGTCTTGCAGTCCGTTCGTCATCTAAGAGAGTTTTTCTTTTTCTGCAACTGTTCACGCCCCCACGGATCAATTCGTCGGTGGAAGATCGTGTGAGTCGGCTCCCCGACTCCAAATTTCTGACTTCGCCGTGAAGTCCTACCTCCTCACAAGTGACTTTGGCGGTAGGTGTCCAAACTTCTTGCACGATGAGTTCGTTCGGATGGAATTAGGCGCACGCTGAACACTTGATTCACTACGTCAGCGACATGGCCCTTCCAATCGATTACCTTGACCGCGCGTCTAAGAAGCCGGTGACTCCGGAAAGGATTGGATGCACGACTAAAGAAGTGCAAAGGCTTCCGCGAACGGGAACGGTGAAAGATTCAGCGCGACCACCTTGAGGCAACGTGACGACGAACTTCGTAATCGTTGGGCAGCCAGTTCGCACCAAGTCGCCGTACTCCACCACCACCGACGCGTATCCATGCGGACGAAGAACGACGACGGGTAGGTGGCGCTCGTAGATCTTCATCTTTTTTGTTGAACCGTAGATGCCTCCCGAGTAGCCGGACATCTGATCGCTCGCCCGAGCTACCGAGGGCCCCCCGCTTGGAACAGTCCCGGTAAGGGGAGCGACTACCACCGGATAGCCGGAGAGCGTGCAACTGAGTCGGCTTGTGTTTCGCATCTTGATGTCGTACGCGATGTGACCGAGACCCGCGCCCGAAGAAGGCAAGGAGATTGAGAGCGAGTGCAGGGGACATACTTTGAGGGCGGCGGTAGCCACACGCGAACGCGACGACGTCGAGCTCAATCCACCGCGCGACGTTAAACCTAAACCGCCGACTATTACCGCGACAACGAGAACGATCAGCGCAACGGTGGCGAAGAAATAACGCAACCGTTGTCGACGGCGTGCTTCCTTGATGAGAACGTTGATTTCACCTGAGTTCGTGTTGGCTTCTCCTCGAGGAACGTGGACGCGAACGTCGTCGTGGTCGATGGTCATAGTCTCCAATTCTTCATTTTTAGGGAAGGGTCTCGATCAATCGAATCAGCTCATCACGGCGATAGCCCTGTTGACGCGCGTAGTCCAAGAGTTCGTTGATGCGAGTGAGTACAGCACTCTTTTGGGGCGTACCTACGACCCGCACGCCACGTCCTCTCGTAAAGTCGAGGAGGCCTTCGTCGCGCAAGATGTGCAGGGCGCGAATCACGGTGTTCTTGTTCACTCCCAAGATGTCGGCTAAGTCGATGGCGGGCGGCAAGCGTTCGCCCGGCTTCGCCTCACCGTCCGCGATCGCGCGTCGTATCTCGGCCGCTACCTGCTCGTAGATAGGCATCGAGTCGTTCTTGCTGACTTCCGGTATTTTCATAGTACTATCTGACATAGTACCATCACATTACGATGACCAGGGGGAAGAGATGACGTTGGCGCCAGTCCGGGAGGTGAGTAGTCAGGTACTGCCCGACCCGACCGAACTCTTGATCAAGGAAGCACACCAGAGGGCTCGGCGACGCCGCTTACGTTGGACGTCGTTGTTCATCGTCCTCGCTGTGACGGCCTCATTGTTGGTCGTGTCGGGCGTTGGTCGTTCCAAGCCGGCGGCACTTGCACAGGACACGAATTCCAACTCGAGGGGGAGTTCGGCTCTCGTGACCATGTGCACCGCAACTAACGTCAGAATTACCGACCGTGGGACCGACGTTGGCGCTGGATCATGGCTACAACTATTTCAATTGAAAAACGTCAGTGATCATGCATGTTCGGTGACCGGCTATCCGAAGATTGCCCTAGAGACATCTCGAGGCCCATCACGGTCCCTTGTCGTTACTTCGATCAAGTATGAAGCGGGACGGTACATCGGCGACTCACTCAAGAGCGCTCCGCCTTCGTCGAATCTTGCAGCGCACGGCGGCGTGGCAACATTTTGGATCGCGGGAAGTGACACGCCAGCCGTTAATCAACCTGGGTGTGAGTTGGCGACTGAAGTTCTCGTAACGCTTCCCGGGGCGAAGAAGACTCTTGCCTATAACCCCACGAGGATTCCGTTCAATGTTTGCGAGAATGAAATTGATGTGACACCAGTTCTGCCCGGTCGATCCGGGAGCATTCCCGCTGAGCCCCTCAGCTACTACGACTTAATGAGGTAACGAGGGCTGTCAACACGCAGACCAAATTGGGCTGAACTTTCAGTCACACGCACAAAAATGATGTTGAATCTGTTACGTCATTCTTGGGAAGTTCGACAAGGCGAACTAGCCAATCACCAGAGATTGATGGCAGCCCGGTCGCGTCGGTCTTCCACACTGCAAATCTGCTTTCAGTGCGCGGACCTCCTCTATCAAGTGTTTAAGTCGCTCGTAAATTTGTCGCAACATCACGGCGATGCCGGACATTAAGGAAGTAATGAATCCCCAAGATCGTTTCCGACAGCTCTTTCAAGACAATTTTCGAGCCCTTGCCCGTTACGCAATACGGCGAGGACTTTCAGAACACGAGGCCGACGATCTCATCGGCTCGATTTTCGAGGTTGTCTGGCGACGTATTGACGATGTTCCCGTGGGGGAGGAAGGCGTTCTGTGGCTCTACGGCGTCGCCTTCAATCAGTTACGTAACGCGCGTCGCTCAAGCCGCCGTGTCGGTCGTCTCACATCGCGACTGTCGGTCACGACGTCAATGCCAGCACCTCTCGACCCCGAGGACATTTCTGTTGAGACAATCCTGAACGCTATGAAGTCTCTGAGCGACGACGATCGCGAGGTTTTGCTTCTCTTTGTCGGAGAGGGATTGGCCGCTGTCCAAGTGGGTACCGTCCTCGGATGTACTGAGACCACCGCACGAAGCCGACTCTTTCGCGCGAGAGCTCGTCTCGCCGAAGTCCTCGGACTCGATTCGGCGCAACGCGGGAGTTCTGTCGGACATGTAGTTGGCGTAGTGAACATCAACGAGATAATCGAAGACAGGAGTTTTACAGATGAGTGAGAGAACGAATGATCCGCTGCTCAGACAACTACACGAAGCAATCAGCGCAGAGACCCAAGTCACGCCAGATAGTGACCAGCAGTTGGACGCGCGGGCGCAACGGTTGCTGAACCGGTTCGAAAAGGACCTTCTCACCGCAACGCCGGGAAGACGAAGCACTCGTCTCTCTCGTCCTCGTCGAATCGCCCGCCCTCGCTACGCGGTCGGAGGATCTCTGGTGGCGGGAGTCGCCGTGCTCGCTTTTATCCTCACGGGCGGTTCGTCACCGACAGTTTCGAGCGCTTCGACATTTCTTTCAGCCGCCGCCAAGACCGCCTTGGCACAGCCCAACGTTCCTACGCTCGCGCCGGGTCAGTATTACTACGAACCAACGATTGAAAGTTATTCAGAGGGCTGCCAGGAGTACACGACCCCATCGGGGCAGAAGGAACTAGCTGGAGCCGATGGGACAGGACCGGTCCTTGTCTATGTCAGCCAACTGGCACGTGACGAGTGGAGCGCGCAAAACAATAGTGGCGCCATCCAAATGACATCGATTGGTGGACACTTTGCCACGACCGCCGACCAGTCGGCGTGGGTGAGCGAAGGTTCGCCCAGCGTGTCGGGATGTGCCGCGCCGGCGACTCAGGGTCTTCAAGACATAGCTGCGCCCACTTCTGGCGGCGGCGGTGTTGGATACCTTCCCACCAGCGCTGTCGCGCTCGGGACACTCTTAGCCGAGGGTCGAGTCAACGATGAGGGCCAGGTGTCGGCGAGCGACGTGTATTGTCCAACGACATCGAGCGGCGATTCCCCGAGCAGTGGGGACGCGTGTTCGGTAGCGACGCAGTTCGACATCGCTTCGAACCTTTTGGTGCAGCCAGAGGGGCCGAGTCTTGTGGGACCCGCTCTCTATTCGGTTCTCGCTCAACTTCCGGGCGTGGAAGAGATCGGCACGCTGACCGACGCGTACGGACGGACGGGGACGGCCATCGAGGATCCGAACTCCGGGACCGTATTCGTGATTGACCCGTCAAACGGCCGACTTCTTGAGCAAGAGAATCTGGCCACGGGTACAAACGCCGGTGGCGCGTTCCCGGTGGGCTCTGTGCGGTTCTCGGTCGCCTATGGGCCTCTGTCGGTAGTCAACTCACTCGGAGCCCGACCGACTGGCGACACCCAAGCTTCGAGTTGAGCATCCGTTGAGTCTCGAGACCATGAATCTTGACATCTCCGTCGGATGATCCATGGGTTGGACCAATATGGCAACAGGTCTGGTGTCGATCCTTTACACCAGACCTGTTGCATCGGGTCCGCGTAGTTTGGAAACTTTCCGGTGTTTTGACAATTCAGCTAACGCATTTGCTAAAACATGGTCACGATCTTGCGTGGCGTGTTGATACCGCAATGAAGCACTGGCGGAAGCATGTCCGGCTCGATGCATCAATTCAGCAGTGGTGGCACCGGTGGCTGCTGCGAGCGTTAAGCCAGTGTGTCGAAGGTCGTGCAAATGTAGATCGGGACGCCCAATACTTGAGCGAGCTCTTGACCACGCTCGTTGAAGACTGGTGGCCGTTAGAGGCGTGCCGGACTCTGAGGTGAAAAGGAGGGCATCTTTATCACCCGCAGTGAAGTCATTGAGATGAATCTCGAAAGTCTTCAATACGTTTGAAGGAATTGACAGGTTCCGTCTACCAGATGAAGTCTTTGGGGATTTCGTCAGTGAACTTCCATCGCGCTTGAACGTTCGACTCCGCTCTATTCGAATCGTCGCGTGCATCAAGTCAACATCGCTTCGTTTTAAGCCCAGAATCTCTCCTCTTCTCAATTGACACCATGAAGCGAGTTCAACAAGCAGTTGAAGGCGAGCCGGCACCGCTTGAGAGAGTGCAGCTATTTCAGCGACTGTGGCAATCGGGCGCTCGGCGGCATGTTCAGTTCCGGCTCCAATGACTTTGCACGGTGACTTGATAATGAGGTCATCGTCCACAGCGTTGCGCATCATGGTGGAGAGGAGACGGTACGCCTTAGAAGCAGTACTTGGATGTTGCGCCGCGAGCTGCGCATTCCAGCCTCGAATCTTCGAGGGTGTTAGTCCCGCGATCGTCGTTTGCCCCAAAGAAGGAAGTATGTGGATTCTGAGTAAGTCCTCGTAGAGCTCTCGGGTACGAACTGCAAGATCGGGTCGACGCGTTATCCACTCGTTCGCGTATTTCTTGAGAGTGACTTGCCCGGCAGATGGATCGATCCACGCGCCACGGCGAAAGTCCGCCTCAATAGTTGACAATCGAGCGAGGGCGTCGGCCTTGGCCGTGAAAGTCCCGGCGGAGTGGAGCGCGCCTTCGTGCCAGTAAACCGCTTGCCATCGACCTGACGGCCGTTTACGAACTGTTCCAAAGTGTCTCCGGCTTGACATGGCGCGACCTCAGCTTTCATAGAGCGTGCACAACGGTCGCGGTTGTATCGGATTAGAAGATTTCCAGCATTTCGGTAATGACGTTCTGTGCTGATCCTGCGTGAGAAGAGTTATTGCGCAGCGAAGGACATGTGCGACCGTTGGAACGTATCAACTTCACGTCGTCAATTTCTGCGCATGGATTTTTCACGAGATTGAATCTCTCGTCATCGAATGGCCTCAACACGCTGTTCGTCAACCCAGCGGTCAAGGTCAGTATTCAAGAACCGCACCCTTGTTCCCCCGAGTTTTATAAAGGGGACGCGACGTTCCTGCACAAGTCGTCGAATGAATCTCTCGGAGCAACCCAGGCGGTTCGCCGCGGCCCGAATGTCTAGCAGCGGACGACCGTCGTATTTTTGGCTTGTCGTGTTGTGAGGTTTCAAGAGTTGCGGGACGCCCGTCTTGTTATTCAAGAGAATCACTCCATCTACGAGTGGTCGCGTGTCGCGTCATCGTCTCATTCGACAACGCAGACTCAAGCTGAGACCCGACGACATCGACATTCATTTTCGAACTTCGCTTCACGAGGTTCTCGACTCCACAACGCGGCATTTGCGCTGTGGTTCTGCTTCATCATGTCGCTTGCGTGGGCGACACCGGCGGGCGCGAGTTACGTCAGATCCAGCGGCATTGACTCCGTGGCACAGAGCCATCAGATTCCTGTTACCAATCCTGCGGACGGAACGACGTTGCCCAGTGTGCTGGATTTCATTTCCGCGACACTCGACACGGAGAATCCGGTGAACAAGTACGCGCACGCGCGTCGCGGTCAGATCTACTTGTCGTTGCAGATGAGCTCGGGACCAATTCAACGTGATTACGGAGCACCGCTCTGGGGAGACTTCTTCTCCGGACTGACATCGCTTCCCGCTACGGCCCTTCGCTACGTAGCGGCTTCGGGCCGCAGCTACGTCGCGACGAGAGTTAACCCCATCAATCAGACGTACAACCCCAGTAGCGATACTGACGACGGAATGGTCGACGCGACGTATTACTTCACTGTGCCAATCACGAACCGACGTGGCACGCTCGTCATTTTGCCAACTTCTACCACGGGCGTGCAGTACCACGGCTTCACCGGCTCCTCTCCAGTGCTGTTGAGGATTGGTGGGCCAACGAGGTTCACTCTGTCGTTCCCGAAAAAGTTGACCATTGCGACGCCGACACCTAAGAGAGTGGTTCCAGTTACTGCTCCCGCACCTGGGACGACATCGGCCAACCTGCTGAATTTCTTTGGCACCGTACTGGCCATTCTTCTTGGGGTTGTCTTCTACATGGCTCGACGTCGCGCTAGACGTAGAGGTCGTCCCGTACCGGTTGTCGTCGTCGGTGGTGCCCCGACCCCGCAGCCGCCAATCCGCGACTTCGAGCAGCAGCCAGTATCGCGACCACCAATCGTGGTGCCAACAACAAAGAAGATCGTCGAGCAGGAGACGACACTGCGAGTCGACGTCCTCGGTCCACTCAAGATCTCGCCCATTAACGCTCCCGCCAGTGATCCAGTGCGGGCCATTGTGGCCTACCTCGCGATGAACGCAGAACGTCCTCTCACGCTGGAAGAGATTCAAACCGCCATCTGGCCCCTCACAGACACCGGCACCGATATCAAGAAGCCGGCAATGCGCAACTACATGGTCGACGCTCGAAGGACCGTGGGCGAGCGACACCTGCCCACTGCGTCGGGAAAAGCCGGTTACCAACTCCGACACTTCGCCACCGACTGGTCGGAGTTCCAGAATCTGAGTCAGCAAGCGACGAAAGCTTCGAGAGTCGAGTCGATGTCCCTGCGTCGTGAAGCACTCAACGTGGTGACCGGCCCACCATTCACGGCTGACACCACGCGCTACTTCACGTGGACCTTTACCTCCTCGGTCGTGTACAAAATGGTTGAAGCCGTGACAACATTGGCCCACGGACTCGGTACCGACTTGGTCTTGGCAGGTGATCTCGCCGGTGCCGAAAGTGTTCTGCGTCAGGGACTGCTCAGCGACCCGGCATCCTTGACGCTGTGGGAGGACCTGACCGACGTGCTCTTGGAGACGACCGACCAGAGTTTGCTGGCCTTGCACTGGAAGGCCGCCGCCCTGGTGCTGAACGCTAATGATGTTGTAGCGCTGCGCGGTCGCGTCGACGGGTAGAGCGTTCATCAAATCACGTCCATGGTTGAGAGGTGTAGACGAAGTTTGCGTTCAGCGCGGTTGCGACGCTTCTTCACCGCTTCGTACGAGTCGCCAGTCTCTTCGGCGATTAACTGCATCGGCGTCTTGTCGCCACGAGTTCGCTGAATTATGAGCGACTCGTCACCGGTGAGGACGTTACGTTCCACGGCTCGTGACAGCAGTTCTATCGAAACACCGAAGTACGGTGCCTCGGGCTCTTCTTCGTCGTAGCCGTTAGGAATTCGAACAGTGGGCACGTTGTGGCGGGCCATTCGCCGCTGCTCCGAGCGAGTTTTGCTTTGAGCGTGCGAGAGGACAAAATCGATCCGCTCACCTTCGACGAGTTCGTGGGTCCACTTGAGAGCGACCGTCGCTTGGGCGAGCACCTCAGCGACGGTGTCGTCACTAGGCCGACCCCAGGAAAGTCGACTCGCGGTCCGCTCAAGTTCCGGCGCCAACGCCACCAGGGCAATTAGCAAGAAGTCGTTGTCAAGGGCCGTCCATTCGAGGAGTTCTTCGAGCACGCGACGCGGGTTTGATTCCGGACTTTGTAAAAGCTGCGCGAACTCGAAAGGCCCTTTGGCACCGAGCAGATCGAGACAGTAATCGTCAAGCCGTTCAAGTAGGTCGCGACCGGGTGAACCCGCTGAGCGGACCTTCAGGCTGTGGGTGAATAGGGACAGGGGTGTGTTGGTTGGTTTCATGTCCCCAGAGGACCAATATGAGTTCACGAAAAAGCGCAGAGAGTTTGTCATGTGAACTCATAACCCAGGCAATCACAGGCTTGCAGAACCGTGGAGATATGAATCCGGCACTCACTTATGAGTTCATAAGTGCTCATAACGGCGACTCCGATGAGCCCAACGCGACAGTTCGACGAGCCTGCGCGCTCTCGATTCGAAGTTCTCGGTGCATTGAAAAGAACAACTCGGCGAGCTCGGTGGCCCTTGGGTCGTCGTAGCCGCGACCCTCGTAGTGAAAGGTTCCCTCGAGGGGATCGCCAACGTTTCGACTCGACATGAACTTCGCCCGCGCTCCTCGAAGGGCACCGAAAGTGGTCGAGTAGTCACGGGACTTTGTGATGAGTTGGCCGGTAAAGCCAAATGCGTGCGCGTGATCGCGCAGACGCAGTGGTGCCCACGTCGCGCACAGATCGAGGTCCCAGGCGCAGAGGGCCAGAGTCCGCGCGTGAGGGTCATCGATCAAATGCTGAATCTGTCGCCGAGAATGGAACTGACGGGCCAGTTCTTTGGTGCCGTCGGTGGTCTTCGTGGCGTACTTGGCGACGTAAGAAGGAACTTTCGTGGAGTCCTGGTTGGTGTGGCCAAGATCTTGGATATCGAATCGCTCACCCCAACGAATAGCTCGTCCATCGAGTCCGAAAGCACTCGCCGAGCGAGCGGCGTGACGAACCGTCGAAGTAAGTAACTCAGTCGACAGCCATTGAGGCGGTTCAGCGTCAACTGACTCTGGTCCGTCAGCTCGAAGGATCGCGTGGAAATGGATGAGGCCCCGTCGCTGCATTTCCGCGACCTTTAGGTAGTGCACTTGAGCTAGTGACTTCAGTTGTGTTTGGCGAAGTCCCCCAGCCTCGGCAAGTAAGCGTCGAATCAACTGGATGGTGTTGTTCCAGAGCTTGGACGCGTGAGCGTTCCAAAGCACCGCACCCTCGTAATCGAAACACTCGACGCAGAGCGGTCGCCCAAGTTCGGGGCTGTTCTCGAGATGGTGGAGTTGACAAGCTTGACTTCGACCGTGGCGGCAGACTCGCTCGCTCGCGCTACGTGGTAACGATCGCGAGTGACGTACGCACCCACCGCGAGGCGTAATGGTGTGCACCGTGCCAAACGAAGGCGCCGTCAATGTCACGAACAGTCGCGGATGGGTGCGCACCTCATCGGGCGTGCCCTTGCCACCTAGGAGACCGGTCGACACCAAGATCCACGCGTCGGCCTTGTACGTGTACGAGCACGAGGGACAGATCACGGCACGTCGGTCCTTGCACGAGACTCGAAGTGAGCTGACGTCAACTTCGCCCGTCGTCACGTTGACCATCTCACCCTTGATACGAATTGGGTTCGAACAGTTGCCGGCGAGATCAACTTCGCGCAGCAAGCTGCGTCGCTCTTCGGCGTTCACTGTTCGCGTCGCAGTTGGTAAGCGCGAGACGCAATCATTTCGATCTCTTCGTCATTGAGATAAGGCGTCATGATGAGTGTCGGCACACCACCTTCGGCGAGGAGAAAACCTACGCCTCGTGTCGAAGGGGAGATCGTCGCGGCAGAGAAACCCTGACTTGCCCAGCCCTGTCCGAGAATCGTGTCCGACGCATCCGAACTGGTGCAACGCATCGCGAGGCGGAACGAAAAGAGATCGCGAATCCACGTCGGCACGACCTCGTGGCTTGGCTTCTGGGTCGTCGCAACGACGATGATGCCGGCCGCTCGACCACGCGAGACCAGGTCGCGGAGCAGCTCGGCGAACAGGTCGCGTAGATCCTTTTGACCGCCGCGGAGATAGAACGCCAGTTCGTCGATCACCAGCACGTGCAGACCCTCAAGATCATTGACCGTCATCTTTCGTCGACGAGTAGCCGCGAGTGTGGCGTAGCGAAGTTCCATGAGGTCGCGAAGATCTTGGAGAGCCTCAACCGCACTCTCTTGATCGGCCCCGACGAACTCGTCGGCGATGTCGGACCACGCGATGAGTTCCACGTGCTTGCCATCGAGCAACGTGAGATGTATCGAGGGATCCAGGGCGGCCGCGCCAACGATGGTTGAGAGTGCAACTGACTTTCCCGAACCGGGCTCGCCGCCAATCAACAAGTTGTGTTCGGGTAGGCCTACGGACACCGCGAGTCCGTCTTGACCCACGCCGAGGAGGAGTGGCTCCCAGAGTGACACCGTTGGTAGATCCAGTAGCGGCGAACGCAGAGACTTGGGGAACGCGCTGGTTCGAATGACGACGAGTTCGACGTAGCGAGTGTTAACGGGAGAGGCCTTGACGCGCACTTCGCGAGCACCGAGTGCGGCGGCGAGTTCTAATGCGGAGCGCTGCAATAACTCCGCGTGCAGCCCAATGGGTAGCTCAAGCAGGTATCGGCGACCCACCGGAAGGGTCGCCGAACGAACGACCTTTGGTGTAGAACCTTTGCGACCAACAATCGCGCAGTGCCAAAAGGCTGCGTGCAACCAACGGTGATCGCGGTTCGTTCGCATGTGGTGGAGGAGTCGCCGGCGAACGTCGGGACGCTTGCGAAGAGTCAGTAACACAACTGCGGCGACCAGCAATGGCCCAAATGAGACAATGCGAGATGAGACTGCGAGTACGACGAGCGTGCTGCTGGTAAGGAGAAGCTCAAGACGCCACCCCCAGATGGCCGTAGCCATCCAGGGGCGACGCGGCGAGGTGGACAACGTGCCATTAAGCATGCTGACGTCCACTCCACAGGCTCCACATCCACCAACTACACGCGCCGAGCAAGATGAGTCCGTAGTGAGTCAAAGCCCACGCCAAAACAAATTGGATCAGCACGACGATGACGAGGAAGATGAGGAGCCGGGCCATTAGGCGCTGGCCTTTACCAACTCGATGCGGTCCGCTCGAAAGCTGACCCCATGGTTCGTGCCGACTTCCCAGGTGGTCGCGATCAGGTTGGTGATCTTCACCAACGTGAACTCGCTCAGCCCTTTCACGTCGCCGGCGACTTTCACCGTGATCGAGTCCTTAATCCCGGTTCCCGCCGCGAAGAGTGGAACTGCGAATAGCGCGGTGCCGTTCTCGTCCAACTTCGGCGCTCGAGTCTCGTAGTCGAGGACGGGTTCAGCGGGTCCGGCCGCCGCAAACTTCACGGTTCCGGTGTCAATGGGCAGTCTCATGGTGCTCCTTAACAGAGGAGCGAAAGTTTCGCCCTCTACTTAAGTAGCCACACTTTTTTCGTATTTCGGGACACAACTTTTGAAGACGAGTCCAAATATTTTTGGATTGCAGGAAGTACAACGATTCTGATGATCACTCAGTTAGCCCGTACGGACGGCTTGGCGCTTCGCGCACGCCGTCCTCGGGCTGAAGGACTTGGAGAAGTCAGTGCCTCAAACAGCAGTGCGTGATGAACTCACATATACGTCAAACAAGGAGTGACCTCGGTGCAGCAGCGCACCAAATTTGCGATCCTCTAATTAAAAGAGATCGCTCAGTCCATTACATGGGCGAAAAACGTCATATACGTACCACCCGACGCCATTCAAAGTTGGGTCTTAGGATGGGCAGGCAATGGCTGGCAAACAGGAAATACTCCGTTCAATCCAAGCGACCGCAGAGCAATTAGGCGGAGTGACGCCTGGTCGCGCCAAATTCGTCGAACTCTCTGGAATAAGTGAATACGAAATCGGTTCCTATTGGCCGAGATGGAGTGATGCTGTCGTAGAGGCGGGTCTAGTACCCAAGCAATTTGTAACAATGAAATATACGGACGACGAGCTTCTGGAACTGCTCGCGAATCTCACGCGTCGGCTGGGACACTTTCCTGTAAACAACGAATTACGAATCGAGAGAAGTCTCGACGCTCAATTTCCCAATCAAAAAGTAATCCACAACCGGTTCGGAGCTAAGAGAACTCTTGTCTCGAAACTCGCGACGTACGTGGAGCAAAGCGAGGAATGGGAAGATGTCAAAGTAATCCTCAACACGATGGTCAACGAGTCAGTAACTGGGATTCAGGACGACATCGAATTCGAAACCTTCAGCGTGGGCTACGTGTACCTCATCAAGATGGACAAGTGGCACAAGATCGGTAAGACCAACGATATATTGCGACGCACTGGTGAAATTCGTCTGACGTTACCTGAGCAAGAAACGCTCGTCCATACGATTGCGACCGTAGACCCAAGCGGAATCGAGTCTTACTGGCACCGTCGATTCGATTCGCGACGACGTAACGGGGAGTGGTTTCTTCTTTCTGCGACAGACGTGAAAGAATTCAGGAAGTGGCGCAAGATCTCTTGAACCAGTGAACTTACGAAGCCATCTTCTTAACCCATGAGTTGTAGACGTCATCCAAGGAAAATCGGTCCTTCGCGAAATCGATTCTGAAAACCGTGGCTTGGGGGAAGAGGCTCTCTATACGCTTTTCTTCATTAACCATCGCGAGCACCTCGCTTTCTGAAAAATTGTCCGAACAGTGAACACTTATGGCGAGCCTCTCGGGCTTCGAGAGATGCTGCCTGAGAACCCTCACAAGATACTCATCGTGAAGGGAGTGCCCCAACACAAGAACCCGATCTGACTTTGAAATTAGAGTCGTGAATTGTTCCCAAATTGAGTTGATCACCAAATTGGATTCGTAACTCTTCTCCAAATCTGGGAGCATCACGATAGGAATTGCATCAGCACCGGCTTGACGGACGTTGCTCGGTAGTGCGTAGGTTTCTCCGCCAGATTCAAACCACCCAATTTTGCCATGCAAGTGAAGAAACGGAGTGCGCTCGGGTAGCCCACCGACAATTTTATCAATCGCAAGTTTTGAGTTTCCCGTTCCAAGAACCGACGGGCGTTCTCCACTATCGACGGTGAAACCGAACCGTTCGAGAGCTACTTCGCCTGAGATGTCGTAGTTGGTCGTTGCCATCGCAACCGAATATTGACGGTCGACGTGGAACTGTTGAAAGAGTTGTGCATACGCTTCGGCTGCGGCCTCAAGGTTGAACTGATCCACTCCGAAAAGTTCATTGAGCGACTCCTTTAATAGCCCATTGATGGTGTCCAAGTGAAATTTTGTAGTTGTGAACCAAGTCGCAAAAGTTCCCCCGAGCGCTATTCCTGGAGAGGCCTGAAAGTGCAGACTTGGTTCAAGTATCTGTTCCATCATCGGAAATCTGTCGACGATTCGAAGAAATGTTCCAATACGTTCTTCAAACTCAGTTCCACTGAGTTGCTTCGTCAATCGAAGCGCATCCGGATAAGAATTATTCCGAGCGCTTAGCTTCTCAATCAATCGATCTGACCATTCATTCATCAAAGGTATGGAGTTGCCATTAACTCCAAAATTGTGGCTCGCGCCAGCACCCGTTACTAACGTAAATGCGACCCGAGTCCCATTCCCTTCATCGCCCACTCTGTCTCCTTAACCGGTTCCAATTGATACTCCAATCTGACACTAAAAACGCAACGAACCTCTTATCAATCGTGGAAGCACCTCGAAGAGTTGAGCCACCATCTCATTACAAGTGCATCTCCGAGCCACCCTCTGCGGCAACAGAACTCACTAAGAGTGGATCGTTATATATCGTTTGCCATCGTTCGTGAAGTTCTTTGCATATCTTCGCATTCGCTTCACGAGGTACCGACGAAATCGCGCTAATCGTCAAGTAATCGAAACTCACAATGGCCAGTTGAAGCCATGCACAGCGACGAGCTTCGCTTGCCCAAATCACTTCAGCTCCCAACACACTTGTTTCGAGGAGAAAATCTGCCGCCGATGCATGCACCGCGACCGAACTTGAAGCGTGGATGATACCCAAGCTCTCCAATTCTTTTGTATTTGCCATTTTATGAAGAGTTTGATTCACGTTCTTGTAAGTGCGACGCCGCGGTTCAGCCTTTCCATTGTGAGCTGACCACAACTTCATGATGCCCTCATGATTTCGGGCTGAAAGTTTTGCGTAATCAAGTTCTGGGCTCATTTTCTTTCGAATGCTTGCCCACTCACTGAGGACGCCTGCTTCGAAACGGATCGCACGCAAAGCAGGAGTATCAGGCTCCGCCATATCCGCAATGAAGAACAGGTGCGCCCAAGCTTCGAGTAGCCCACGAAGTAGTGAAAACGCGCCAAGCGAAGATTGGCGAGTCTTCAAACACTGAATGATGCCTAGAAACGTTGAAGTTGCGCCCAGATGCAAACGCCACACGGGGATTTCGGGCATTGAATACCGACTTACATCTTGAAGAAGAGTCTCTTGAATCGCCAAGTTTGATCGGCCAATTTCGGACACCGCTTCGTCCAGCACCTTTGAAAAACGTTCCTCAAACTCGTACGAATTGCCGCTCGACTCGTTCATCCCCCACCCTTCGGTTCGCTCTAATTTCTTCGTGGCAAACTTTTTTATTTTCCAACCCAAAGTAAGGCGCCCGTCAGGTACGTTACGGCGCTCCTAGGACGCTTGTCTGCTCAGCGCGCAAGAGCATCGATTCGATTGCCTCGAACATTTTTTTTGGCCTACGGTTCGGTGGTGAGCGAAATCAGTCATGTCTCCGATGAATTCGCCGGACCAGGCGGAAGTTTGCTTGGACGAGCTCTCGGCTTGACGTCAGGTGGTGAACCGCCGACGGACGCGTTGCTCCTTACATTGAGAAATCTTTGGGTCGACCAGGAGAATATTGCGCACAATCTACGTTAACGAGCTAACGACGAACCGTGGGATTTGGCACTTAGAGGGGCCGCAAATGGTGCTCAGTCAGATGCCGACGATACTGGAATGCGAATCTCGGAACGCGTTCGGGAACTCAATCCTCGCCATACGAACTAAATTCTCGATCTCGAATATCGACGTGAACTCCAACTCGAACCGGGATGTTATTGCTACGGTCACATTCGATTGCCTTTGGGCAAAGGCTTTGAACCATTAGCGCCAATGGGGAGCCTAAGTGACAAATATTCAGTTGCGTCGGAGCGACCAAAAGTATGTCAATTAGGTTTTATGTGGTGACGATGAAACCACGGCCCTTATCCTTTCAAGATGGTGACATAGTTGCAAATTTTCTAAGATGCCAAGTGTGACGACCGAGCCAACGACAAATGACATATGTCCTCACTGCGGCCGTCCAGTATCTATTGGAGGCGGCCCCACTCGCGAGCATATTTTTCCTGAAGCATACGGAGGACGTACAACCGTCATCGCGTGCGCGGACTGTAACAGCGGCGTCGGATCGGGTGTCGAAGGGCGACTGCTCGGCTCAAATGCCGCGATGACTTTTTTTCAACAAGGATCTGGGCTGCCGCACCGGGAGCTTACGGCATCAAATGCCCAAGGCGAATTCCGAGTTGATTTGGGAACCGGCAAACACACAGCGAAATTGAAAGTGAGTGAGAGCGAGCACGAAGGAGCGAAGACGTATCAAATTTTTGGAACTCCTGAAGATGCGAAACGCGTACTAGAGGGACTGGCACGTGAGGGCAAAGTCCCCGCTGATCAAATTGACGAGATCATTGAATCTGGACGCATCGACCCCAACGAATCAGAAAACCTCACGATTGCTATCACACTTGATTTGACACTCATGAGACGGCTCCTAGCAAAAGTCTCGCTTTGCGCCCTCACCTACCTGCAGGGCGATAATTTCATTGTGACGGATATGGCTGAGTGGTTACGTCAAGTTCTCGACGCACCGAGACATTGGGGGAAGGGATTAGCCCAAGCAGAACAACCCGACCCTGCAGGAGTCGGCTCCAATGAGGAAGTCGACACAGAAGCATTATTCGGCTCGTTTTGGAGCATGTATCAAGGACCAGATGAAACCTTGACCGGCGAAGGTGGAGACGACAAGTGTCAATTGATTATCTGGCCTCTCATGAGCGGAGACGGGTCTAGAACGATATTTGCGATGTCGCTCCTAGGCGTAATTATTCCTACGGGCCTTGTGGCTCCCGGCCAGCCCTCCTCGATGTTCGCACCGACATTGTTATCGGAGAGGATCGCAGGACCCCCCATCGTTCGCGATCTCGCCATGGGTCTCCCTAACGGAATGTGAGGACTCGCAGCGGTGAGATCTCTGACATCCTGACGTCCAATTGACGTCCGAGGACGTCGAATCCCTAAAGTGGCCGAAGAATTCGTACCCTGGAAAGCGCCTTTGAGAGGCGACTCATAAAACGACACCCTGCTTCCCAAGCTGGCCATGCGGGTTCGATCCCCGTCACCCGCTCCAAGGAATGCCCCAGCCTCTTGGCTGATTTGTTATGGCGCAACAGGAAATGCCACCCAATCGGAAAGAAATGCAGTTCGTTGCATTCCTTTGGAACCATTACAAGCTCGAGACTTCCCATCTATTCATGAATTATTCATGATTAAATACAAGTCATGGGCTTCCGTCGACCTCAGTTTCTGCTGCCAGAATTCATAGACGATCGTCTCGACCAGATACTGCAGTTAACCCGAGAAGAAGGCAACAATGTCTCGCGGTCGGAAATCATGGCAACCCTGATATTTCATTCCACTCTCGATGGCGACGCCATGGGTTATTTGGTACGTCAATACAGAAGATCATCGAAAACGACATCGACTTCGACAAAGGAGTCGCGCCGACCAGGACCGCGACCACTCCTCCGAGACCAATCGTGAACGGGGCTTTTGGCCCTGCGGCTCACGACTTCAGTTCGGAAGCAATTTTTAGTTTGATTCGTACTCAACTGCATTGGCCGGACAACATCGAGTGGGTGCCACTATCCATTGACAGCACGTTTTACTTTGCTGGATTACAGGTGGACCAAGGTGAGCAAGACAGAAGAAAAAAGGCCGGCCTACAAGCAATCGAATCAACGGGTTTACTTCATGCTCTTTGGGACATTCCAAATGGAATTCCATTCCCCTCAAATGCCTTCAGCACATTGAATCGGGAAACCTTGAAAGAAGCGGACGAAGGCTGGGTGGAAAAGCATGGCACCGACTTTGTTCGTCGATTTAATCCCGCAGGAACCGTCCGTTGTATCGCTGCAACGGACAAATCGCTCCTTCGATCGATCAGAAAAGCCGCGGCTCATCCTCCAACTGTTCGCAGAACGGCGGTTTGGATGACGTCATCTAATGGCCCGCATTGCCGGTATCGAGAAGAACTGACATTCGCCGCATCACTCGGCATTGGTGTTGTCGCCATGGGCCAGCTTGAAGTTCACCCTCTAGTTGATCCAGAGCCACCTATAAGAGGTCGATCAAACGTGTTTCGATGGTGGCAAGCAGAACTTGCATTTAGAAACTTGATTAGAAATACAGTGCCCACTGAGTGAGTTGAGATTTCGGTTGTATCAAAGTCATCCAATTTCCCATGGTTCCATAGAGCAAAACGGCCTCCTGGCACATACGACCAAACTCTCGTCGTCTAGTCCCATCTTCATTCGGAACTGATAAGACATCTTCGGCAAGCGTTGTAATTACTGTGCGATTATGAAGGTCAGCTTCGATATTGAGTCGTTTGTCGAGAAAACGCTCTAATGCTTGTCCTTCACAACAGGAGTCCGAACAAGTCAATATCGAATTAGTGGTTGACCAACTTCCGATTCTGCTCACCGTGAACCAATCCATGAGATCTCTCACGAAAACGCGAGCCGTACGATCATTTGGAATAGCGAATGCTTTTACACCGGGGGGCACCATGTGCCTATGAGTCGACGTAAGACCTATAGCGGCGTGGGCCGCGCCAAACGCTAGCGCCCCTATTCCGCCCTGGTCGCTGCGAAGAATACTTAGGTCCTTCAGCTGACTACAAAGCTTGGCCAAGGCTTCTACGGCCCCCGGGTGACCGAGTGGATCCCGGGGATCTCCGAGGACCAGAGCAATTGGCGAATTGATCGCTACTAGTCCAGTCAACATCTCGTCTTGTCGAGCAGAACTAATTAGCCAGCGGTAATCGATCGCTAGTAGACAAGTTGCACCATTTGAAGACGCCAGATTCACCTCGCTTTCAATTTGAATTGAAAATGGAGGATCCTCTGGATCTAGGCCCACCCATTGTCCCGGTGTCAATATCCGATCCGCGCCTGCGCTGCGCTGTTCATCAAACCACTTACTTGCGTTCAAGTCCTTCGTACGGTTGGAATAACCTCCAGCGTCGAAGATCACCGTTCCAGGCCAGCCCAAGGTTCGAAGGTGTTTCACCGTCGCGGGACCCTCCAGTCCAAGGGCAACCACTGCGTCAGCCTGGGTGCTGCAAGTCAGAATTCGATCCGCGCTTCTACCTGAAACGTAGAAAGAAAAAGTCTCTCGAAGAGTCTTTGGACGAAGAGCAACGGACGCCACTAGCCGCCTACTTCTTCACCGTAACGTAAGGACGAACACGTGGTATAGATCTACGCAGAAAACCCCAGTCTTGATTTTCTCTCTGGATACGGCCAATCACAAAGCACGTATGAACTCGATATCGCTGCGCAAGTTGAAGAATTACTCCCATGGAAGGTCGACCCTCAGGTAGAGAAATGTCTTCTGGAAGAATCCAACTTGCCGCGAGTTCGTTTGCCTCAATTTCAGTACTGTCAACGTCAATGTAATTGTCAATGTCCTCGTCGGTCCTGACAGGGAAAACATCGAGGTGGCCTAGGCAAATATGGGCAAGTTCATGAAACAATGTGAAAACATAACTATCCATTCGATCGCCACGACTAGTCAATCCAATAACCGGATTGCCGCTTCCAAGCATGATCACTGCGCCATCCAATTTGCTCGACTTCAAAGGAAGCAAAGTCACCAAAATTACTCCAATGTCGCCGAGCCAATTCTCCAACTCGCCAAGTTCTATTGGGTCGTGAAGACGATGTATCAACTCGCCTGCAAACTTACGAACGACGTTGACGTCAAATGGAACTGCGTCACGCTCGCTAGCTATTCTTCGAAGTTGGGAGAGCCAAGCAACCTGTTGAGGTGTAAACGGAGTTTCCGTGTCAGTTCTGCGTGCTGCAACCGAGAAATTTGGAACTTCATTCAGTTCTGAAATACCCAACAGATCAAGTACTGCTGTCGCTAGAACATCAACGTCGCTGGAATCCGGCAACCAGCCTCTCTGTCGCAGTTCGGCAACTGGAACCATCGAACGCAACTGTGATCGCTTCGTCACATCGGTAATCGTGGGTCGATTCGACTTTGCCTCATGCAAATTGAATGCCGACTGCAGGTTCGTCCACAACTCCGCACTTGTGCCAAGAGCCTCTGCAAGTGCAAGAGCCGTCTCAGGAATAATCTGCTTGTGGCCGTTTAAAATTTCTGACACGACCTGCACAGGTCGGCCAAGAATCTCTGCGAACTCTGATACAGACCAACCTCGCTCTTCGAGTTCGTCCCGTAAGTACTCCCCGGGAGGAAACGCTTCCGCTGGTACCAATGTGCTCGTCATAATGTCAATTCGTCCTTTAGTTCAGTGATAGTCGATGACCTCTACCACAACAACTTGTTTGTCCTTTTCAATGGTTTCAATGGTCACAACCAATCTCCATTGATCTTTTATCTTCAAAGAATGTTGGCCGGCGCGATCTCCTTGTAACTTCTCAAAGTGAAGTGATTTCACACCCCGCAGATCTCGCTCGTCAACTGCCGCACTCACCATTCCCATCAACTTTCGATACGCCTTGGTAAGTCCCGGTCCGAAGCCGGACAACCGAAACTCGGGCTCCTCGTAGAGCCGTCGTAGGTCGTCATCTTCAAACCTAAATTGCATGAGAGTATTTTCACCTTTGTACTGAAGTGAGTATACACGATTATGTAAGTAAAACATCACCTTAAGGGTGAATTTTAGTAAACAGGTTTCTTCTGAAAGAAAGGTTGACTCTCTGGCGTTGGCTGAGGGCTTCAATTGACCGATCACAGTCGATAGGGGACGCCAACGCGAGGGAGCGCAATGAGTTTCTTTAGGAGTGGCGCCCCGGGACATCAATCAATCGGATTGCCCATGTATCGCCCATGCGCCCCCGCGACCAATTTCGTATCGTGATTAACGAGTCTGACCAGATATTTCAATTCATGGTCGCCAGAGTGCCTCTGGGTTTCTCAAGGTGGTGGGACGGATTCTTTTAGCCGCGCGCGACAACATTCTCTATGAATTCGAAGTGCCGTAATCGGGCCAGATCACTCGGTAGCCGGCCCACGGCGGGTCTGGATCTTCGCCAGGACGCCAGCGCTCTCGGTGTTCGATGATCGCTCGCGACGAGCCATCTTTGACAACAAGGAACCGATACCGGGTGCCGAGGATGTCCTTAGTGAAGATTGCACCGAGAGACTCCACGTTGTGATTGAAGCCATCATCGCCTTTCCAAGTCGAGAGGGGAACGGAGACCGAGCCATCGAGCACTTGATCGGCACAAACGATAACGGTGGCACCGGCTGGAATATCCACGGCCGGCGTGAGCCAACCGTCTTGACCGAATCCCTTGACGACGAGTCGGCAAGAGACAGCTGGTCCGCCCCCTGCGTTAGTTAACTCTATGTTGAGACCCGGACCACCGGAACCGACGACGCTCCCGGTCCAGCGGACACTTGGCCACGGCTCCCACCGAATCTCTCGATCGCGAATAGTTTCCGCGACTAGTGCGTTCGAGGCAGATGCCTCATCTGATGAAGCCTTCACGAGCGTGCGATTCTGACGCCAGGTTGCCGATCCGACCGCCGCGAGGCTGATCGTGCCGAGGGCGGTGGCGATGGCGGGCCAGTCCGTCATCAGGATTGGGAGTTGCAGTCGGTTTGATTGATAGTTTCAGGCATACCACGGGCATACTGCGGGCATATATGGGCATGTAACAGGGGGCATTGGCGGTCAATGAGGGTCGCTGCTGGTCAACCAGAAACCCCTTTTAATCATTGGGTTTTAGGTGAATATCCTTGGAGCGGGCGACGAGAATCGAACTCGCGTTCTCAGCTTGGGAAGCTGATGTTCTGCCGCTGAACTACGCCCGCGCGCCGTACATCGTATCTCGCTTAT
>Ga0208357_1000638_pt1 | contig 27690 bp, 19 predicted proteins | sample NGESurdeep092012_6_FD_184487 | JGI IMG/M metagenome (GOLD analysis project Ga0208357, IMG submission 184487) | Arctic peat soil microbial communities from Barrow, Alaska - NGEE Surface sample F52-2 deep-092012 (SPAdes) | ecosystem: Environmental > Terrestrial > Soil > Wetlands > Peat ...
GGGCAATATTATAGCTGTTTTACAGGAATACAATTTCATAAAAAATGACGAAAATAACGGGCAATTTTGCTGCAAATTATACAGGACAAAAGAAGGTAATTGGTATGATATTGAAGTGGCAAAAATAGGTACCGAAAAAGGCATTTTAAGATTGCTGAAATCAGCTATTGATGCGAAAGAAAATGATACAATTTTAAAGTAATTCTATTGAAATATTTTAATTTTAATTATGAAATTATTCCTATCGGTTTCTTTGCAATTACTTTGACTATTTCCAGTTTAATATCGTGCAATTTAAACGAGAAATATTTTTGTCTTGGTTCATTCGTTTCATAAATACGCAGATGTCGGATTTCTTTTTTGGAATGTCATCTTAATTAGTAGGTTTTATTTTTTTATAAAAGATTACAACCGATTTATAAAATCCGAATATCAGGTCAGTGAAAAATCACACCTGAACAGAAATATCAGGCGTTTTCTTGCTGACACTATTTACTTTAGCCGGTATGTGTCCCGTTTTCAAAAAGTGGAACTAGTGACGCTTCATAAAAGCCCTCACTCGGGTATTACTTCTCTCAATACCTATAAGTTCCTTGATTTTCAATCTTGCTTCATCAATGCTTCGGGATGGCTGGCTGATAGAAAATTCTTTGATGTCAATGCTCTGTTTTTCTAATAAACTTTGATTGCAATGATGATCAGTTTTGCATAATCAAAGCCTTCCTGTTTTTAAATAGCAATCCACTTACTCAAACTATTAGGGTGGGCTCCCATAATGTTCCAAATCTCTTTGTTAGATAAATTCGAGCTTGCCTTGATATAAACACTATGTAATCTTTTTTGCACAATAGGGCAAGGATAATGATACCTTTCGTAATTTAGCCGTGCTAATTCTTCGGAACCAAGTATTAATTTTGTAGGTATCTTTAAGAAGTCGTTTTCCAAAAGTGCTTACTTTTTTCTATTCTAGTTCTCACATTTTCAAGCGGCGCAAAATATAAACAACCACTTTTTCTTTAAAAAAAACCACCATGGGGAAGACTGGCAAATTTTTCTGTATAGATTAGCCTTTTCATAATATATATTTTTTCAATTATGTTAAGTTAATTTAACGGATTTAGTTCATTATTAAAAAATCTAACTTGATATTTTTATCTAAATATAATTTATCTTTCTATGACAAATTTTTTATTTTGTAATTCCTGCTGTAAGCGTTTCAATAGCATTCTTTTCAAAATTAAGTTTTATGGTACTGGGGGTATTTTTATTTTCTATTGATAGCAACGGTTGTTCAATCAAATTTGTTTTCATAGGATGTGTCATGTTTCCAAAACAATGAAGAGTTACCTCCTGGTTTTTACCTGATGTATTATATGATCTGATACAAACTTTATCTCCCTCCTCTGACTTCTTAATTGCTGAAATTAAAATATCGTTGTTGTCAGAATTGAAAAAGCTACCATCTTCTTTCAAAAATGCTTTGGCAGATTTATAGGGATTTACTATAACAAACAATGGCTCATGGTTACCAATTCCTTCCCTGTTTTGTTTCAGTATATCATTGGAACCGGAGGTAAAAGGAAAAGTAAAATGATAGTCCCCTGTTTGCAGGTACTCATTCCCTTCGCCATTACAGCTCTTGCGGGAGGCAAACAAAATAGGTTGCAAAATCGTATATGCAACAGGGTTAGTTGTTGGATCTATGTAATCAGCCACAGCCACGTCAGAAGAAAGGGTAACACTTTCTTTATCATTTGCGGCTCCTATCCATGCATCAACACCACGCGGATGTACCTCGCGGCAATCAGTTTTGTAACGTTCGCCCGCTGCACGGTGCAATTCATTTTCTCCAACCTGGAGTATCTCGAATGGCACTGCATAAGCTACCTTTGACTCGTCCATCTTCAGTGGCATCGCTATCCTGAATTCACGATATAATACTCCTTCCCAATTAAGAATATCTACATTAAAATCAATTCGCTTCAAGTGTTTATATAATTTTACGGTCAATTGTGCATCTGCATATTTTAGAGGACTTCTAAATTGAATAGCAGTAAAAACGGGCCCGTCTTCGACAACCTTCCATTCGGTAGGATGCAAGCTTGACTTATCGAATCCTTCCATATCGGGTCGTTGAATATCAGCAAACTCGCCCGCGCCGTTTCCTTCTGAGTGCATCGTAAATATTTCGCCGCCCATAAACTTTTGGGTGTCCAGTAATTCGGTATTGGTTTCCTTATCAAAGATGGAAGTTAATCCACCTTCTCCCAATTGAATACGATAATAGTCAGACTCAAAGACCTGGCTAACCTTAGTGTCTTTTGCCGATTCATTTGAATGACCTTTTGATTTTAAAGGCACTGCATAGAAAGTGCTGTAACCAATTGAAGGGACTTGTTGTGCAGTGAAAGATACTCTTACAGATTTCAGGCTGTGGTCCCTGTAATACGCTTCATCGCTGGTCTGACATACAATATCCTTCCCGGCAGAATTGATAATTTTGACCCCAAACGCCTTGCCAGGACTGAATTTCATTGTAGTATTTACAGGAGCATCCCTTTTCCATGAAACATCATTAAATACTACAACTGGTGTACCCAATGAGGATTTAAATTGTATTCTTGATGCAATAGCTTCCAGTGAGTTATTTAAAATATTTTCTCCTTCACTCTTTGCTGAAATAAATTTTTGCAAAAAAAAATTATCGGTGATTTCGCCATTCTTACCGCCCCATCCATGGTCAGGGTATATTTTATTCTCCCATGCCTTTTCTAATTCGTTGGTGGGGTAATGGTCGAAGTTTCCGTCTAAAATGGAGTTGATTGTTGCAAATTTTTCTGCTGCCGGTAATAATATATCGGCGTCACGTGAAGCATGCAATGCTCTTTCATGTGAGGGGCCATGTATATACAACCATACGTCAGGTCTTTCTCCAATTATATTGGGCAATTTATTTTGATTACTTTTTAATGCATTATATACTTCCGGAGAAGTAGCATATTTTATTTTTGGTAGCACCAATTTTTTTGTGGCACTTTGCCCGCCCACATTATCATCCAAATGATTCCAATTATCAAGAATGGAGGCAGTTCCACCAGAGGAAGCCATATCCATATCCCACAATAAAGGAACTGAAATACTTCCTGAATCTGAGCCTAATGCCTGCTTTTCAATATCAGATGTATAATCTGCCAAATAACTTAGTCCACTGTTCATATCCTTCTTATTGTAAAAAGCAAAAAACATTTCGCCGTAGTGCCCGGGAGAAAAAGTAAGAACTTTGGAGCCATCGGGTGCTTCCCAGTTGAATATTCCTTTACCCATGCGACTTAGTACCATCATTTTAATGCCTGATTTTGCAAGGATTTGTGGCATTTGATAGGTACGCCCGGGAACATCCACATTCCAGTAGGTAGTGGGCCAAAACTGAAAATTCTTATACATCCATAATGACCCCTGGTAAAATTCCCGGATCAAAGATTCTCCGCCATACATGTCTTCGTAAGGCATGTTGAAAGCGCCGCCCACATTAAGTTGACCGTTATCCAAAAAACGTTTTATCAATGCTTTCCGGTCAGGGTGCCTGCCGATATATTCTCTTATCATAAGTACATCTTCTATATCAAAATGATAACCGGGATCTTTTTCCATTCGCGCTAAAAGCGGCGTGATTACCAAAGTATCCCTGAACAATTCACATTTGGCCGGTGAATCCATCCACGCAATATCCTGGTGAGAAGAATTCATTAAATACAAAGGTTTCGGTTCAGCGCTTCGCTCAGATAATTTTTCCAGGTTGGCGGGTAATGCATTTGCCAGTTTAACGTCTTCAGTGCTTTGAGCTGATAATTGCTGCGTGCAAAGCAGATACACTATTATCATTGCCAACATCTTTATGGTGATTAAAAAAAAACGGTTTTTTATTTTCATAATAATAATTTTATTGTTTGAAACTAATTCCCAGCCTCAGCCAAGGGGCAAAGGAGGCTGCTCGCCAGCCGTCCGGCAAGGAGCTGAACTGCCAATGGAAGGAATAAATGAAACTGGCAGGTCTTGTAAGTTTTTTTGCTGTATTAACCATTTCATTTGACTATACAGATCATCGCACGGATTAGGAGAAGTCATAATCCCCCAGGGGAATGTTTGAATTTTAATATCCGGAGGAAGTATATCAGCAGGCTCAAGTTCCGGAACAAATAAAACCGGATTATCGTCGGCTGTATAAATTAAAAAAGATAATCCCCACAAAGGCATATAGCCCAGGATCATCACTAATTCATCTGGTCGCCAAAAAATTAATGCGCCTAAATTATGCTGATTGATAATTCGCTGAAGCATTTGTTTTCTTTTTAAATCCATAATTTCATCCATTTTTTCTGATGACCTTCTTTTATTTTCAAAAATATTTATAATGCATTACCTGATTCGCAAAGTCTCTATCGAGAAAGGATCAGAGAAAGTGCAGTTGCATTTACAGGAACTCGATCATTTAATTTCTCTACATAAGGAATTAAAGTATAAGTCTTATATCCCAAAGAAGGGACGTTTTGTCTTTTTAAATATTCACGGAGTTCCAAAGCATCTTCTATACTGAAACAATAATTAGGATTATTTTTCATGATTTCCAAAGTAGGAGTTATCATCCGTTCATCTCTAAATTTTTCGCAGGCACCAATAGAATCCATCCAGGCTATATCCTGGTGATTAACCAACCTTCCATAGCGGGGCTTAAATGAAATTGAGCTCTCAGGAAATTAATAGCGCCTGAAATAACTGCTGTATCAAAACCAAATAAAAATCCACCCAGGCCAGCAGTGATACAAATTAATATAAGATAAAATGAGCCTTTTAGTTTCACGGTATAATTTTGCTTGTTCAAAAATCTATGTTAATGCAATTCGCATTAGCAGTAGAGAAAGAAATTTCTCGTTTTTCTATTTTACATACAAATTAAGTATTCTTATTTTCAGGCAATCTAATTATCATTAGCTTTTTTTATAATTGGAACATCCCATTTCTTAAGAATAAGAAACGGGATTTTTTAGCTTCCTGATTATGAGAAAAAATTTAAAAACGTATTCAACTCTAAGTTATTCAACTAAAAGAAAAATTATTTTTTATACTATTTTTTGGTTGAAAATACGATTATGCATCTTTTCTTATGTGCCAAAAAATTCTCCAATAGCAATGTACTTTTTGAAGCGATCTTTATAAAGCACAACCCTTTTAGCATCTGGATGATACACCGCATCAAAGCCATATCCCATTGCATTCATAGCATCCTCCACTTTTTCATAAATTCCGGTTGCAGTTGCCGCAAACATTGCTGCACCCAATGCACTTGTTTGTTCTGATTTATTAATCTTTATTGGAATATTCATTACATCTGCCATCATCTGCATAATGAAACCGGATTTCCTGGCAATGCTTCCAATCCCAATTAAGCCTTTAACAGGTACACCTTGGTCTATAAATCTTTCGACTATTGCTTTGGCTCCAAAGCAGGTAGCTTCTACTAGCGAACCAAATATTTTTGGTGCATTGCTGCCAAGATTTAAACCCGATATACTTGCTTTTAATAAAGGGTTGGCATCAGGCGTGCGTCTTCCATTAAACCAATCTGTGCTAAGTTCACTATCTTCATCAAAAACTAATTGTGAAGCATGTTTACTCAACTCCGGAATTATTTTTTCAATTGTTTCATAAATAAAATGATTGTCTGAAAATGAGGATTGAATAGCAATATAATTAAGAGGCCAGGCCAGTAAATCTTTAAACCATGCATAAACATCTCCGAATGAAGATTGTCCGGCTTCCATACCAATCATTCCAGGAACAATTGAACCTTCTACGAGGCCACAAATACCATGTATATATTTACCCTTCATTTCGGGAACAGGCGCTATCAGCATATCACACGTTGATGTGCCCATAACTTTGCTAAGATAGTAAGGCTCTATTTGTCCTCCTACTGCTGCCATATGCGCGTCCATTGCACCCATACCTATTACCACGTTTGTATTCAATCCCAATCTTTCTGCCCATTCTGCACAAAGATTGCCTGCAGGTTTATCGGAAGTATAAGCTTGTTGATACAATCTGGAGGTAAATCCAGAAAGCAACGGGTCCAACGATGAGAAAAACTCATCCGGGGGCAAACCGGCCCAATCCAATGACCACAATGCTTTATGACCGGCGGTACAAACGCTTCTTTTCATTTCTGAAATATGCTTTCCCCCGGTAAGTAGGAATGGCATCCAATCGCAATGCTCTACCCATGAATAACATGCTTTTTTTATTTGATTGTTACCTCTTAAAACGTGAAGCAACTTGCTCCAAAACCATTCTGGTGAATAAACACCTCCGACATATTTAAGATAGTCTGTTTTAAACTTTTTCGCATGCGCATTTATTTCAGCCATTTCATTGATAGAGGAATGGTCTTTCCATAAAACAAACATTGCACCCGGGTTGTTTTCAAATGAGGGCAGCAAAGATAATGGCGTACCAGTTTCATCTACTGCTACCGGAGTAGAACCGGTAGTACCAATGGAAATAGCTTTGATATTTGCTTGTACAGTATGTCCTGCTTCAGCCAACGAATTCTTAATTACATATTCCAATCCTTCTACATAATCACGGGGGTGCTGACGGAACTGATTGCCCGAAGGATTACAATACAAACCTTCTTTCCACCTTGGATAATAAAAAATAGATGAGCCAACTTCTTGGCCGTTCGCGGCATTCACAATAATACAACGAACGGAATCAGTACCGTAATCAACTCCTATCACATATTTGTCACTCATTTTATCGCGGCATTTTTTATTGTAAAAGTCCTTTTACTTTTTGTCCGTCATAATTAGTATCAGCTTCTATTTTATACCCGGTTACCGCATAGTATAATATGAATGCGAATAGTGGAATAGGAACAAGGAATCCTAAGGACATACCATAAGCGTCTGCAACGGCTCCCATAAGCGGCGGAAAAATGGCGCCTCCGGCAACTGCCATCACCAAAAAAGATGCACCTTCCTTTGTAAGAGTGCCGAGCGATTTAATTGCTAATGCAAATATGGTAGGGAACATAATGGACATCAAAAAGAACACTCCGTAAAGAGCAACCAGCGAGACCCATCCGAATTCAAGAGCAACAACCGGTAATAACAAGCAAACTACCAATGAATACAAAGCAAGCATCCTGGTGGGTTTAAAATATTTCATCAAAGCACTGCCCGAAATCCTTCCTATCATAAAGAGTAAGAAGCCAAATGACAAAAAATAAGGGGCATACTTTACTTCAAAATGTGGGTGCATGCCGTGGTCAGTAACAAAATTTATCAGAAAGCTAAAGACACCAGTTTGTGCTGCTACATAGCAGGCCTGGGCCGCGAAGCCTAATTTAAAATGCCGGTTTTGCCATAAAGGTTTCTTCGATATAAATCCCGGGTCTGATACATCTGTAATTTCCTTACCCTGCTCTGAAGCCACTGCCACACCGCCATGAGCCACATTTTCATCCTCTTCCGTTATTTCCGGTAGTCTTATTCGCGTAAATATAAATGCAACTATCAGTACAACCAGGCCTATAATGGCAAAAGGCAATACAATTGATATCATTTTCTGGCCCTGAACATGGTTCTGATTTCCGTATATATATAAAGCGATTAATGGCCCAATAACCCATGCCAGCCCATTAAAAGACTGGGAAAAGTTAATTCGTCGCTCTGCAGTCTCGGGCGGGCCCAGTTTTGTTGTGTACGGATTGGCAGCTGTCTCAAGCGTTGCAAGCCCTGCACCAATAATTAGCAGGCAAATCAAAAATAAAATGAAGGATTGAAAGGTGGCGGTTCCGGCAGCAATCAGTGCCCCGGCTGCAAAGAGGCAAAGACCTAAAATAATTCCCTTTTTATACCCATACTTTTTCATAAACATTCCAGCCGGTATAGCCATCCCAAAATAAGCGCCATACAGAGAAAACTGAATAAAACTGGATTGCCATTTTTCTAAGTGCAGCATAACCTGGAAATTCTTATCCAATGTATCCAACATGCCGTGTGCTATCCCCCAGAGAAAGAATAAGGTCGTAATGGCAACAAACGGCCCAAAATAACTGACACCGTTTTTTATAAAAAGAGACGTTTTTGTTTTGTGCATTTTAGTTTTCAGTTTTTATTTATAAAGAGGACCATAAGTATCACATGCACGATAATCTGCTCCTCCTGATTCCGAACCAAAAGCGCTCCATGCAGAAGGCCTGAAAATCCGTTCAGATTCAACATTATGCATAGATACAGGAATGCGAAGCATAGCCGCCAGAGAAATCAAATTGTGTCCAATATGTCCATAACTAATCGCTCCATGATTGGCTCCCCAATTTGCCATAACATTATAAACATCTTTAAAAGCTCCTTCGCCGGTTAGTTTTGGAACAAACCAAGTAGTAGGCCATGATTTATCAGTTCTTTCATCTAATATTTTGTGAACATTTTCAGGCAAAGAAATAGTTTCTCCTTCCGCAATTTGCAATACCGGACCAATGCCTTTTATGAGATTTAACCGGCACATGGTGACCGGCATTCCTCCTTTGGTAACAAACTTAGATGAATATCCTCCTCCCCTAAAATAACCATTGTTTGCGGGATACCAGGTAGTAGCATTTAAACAATCTTTCACTTCATTTTCATTTATTTCCCAAAAAGGTTTCATAGCAGGTTTCCCATCAATTGACTCACAACCACTTCCATCAAGCGTTGCTGAGCCGGAATTAATAAGATGAATAAATCCATTAGCAGCAGCACCTTCAGGTTTCCATTTAGAAACTCTCTCAACAGATACAGGGCTCCAATAGGTGCGAACATCTGCAAAGATTTGAGTGGTATTAGTAAGCAGATAATTGAATAGCATAGAAACGCCATTCAGCGAATCGTTTTCAGTAGCTACCAGGTAAGGCTGCCGCAAACCGTTCCAATCAAAAGAAGTATTGAGGATTGCTTCAGAAAAATCTCCGTTCGGAAGAAAATCGGTCCATTGCCTCTGGCCCTGAAAACCAGATACAATCGCATTATGGCCAAGAGACTCTTCTCCAAATCCTTTTTCTTTCAAATGTTCATTTCCAACCATTAAATCGCGAATAATCAAAGTCATCTTAACTACAAATTCCCAGTCTATATCTTTTTGCTCTCGCGAAAACTGTTTTTCCGCCGGATTCAAATCTTCTCCTTCTTTACAATTTTCTTTTACCCAAGCTAATGCTTTATTAAATTCCTCTTCATTAAAAATTTTCCTTTCAATCCGCCTTAATATTTCTGAAGAATCTACATATTCATTTCGCATGCCCAAATATTCCTGAAATAATGAAGGAGTAATCATAGAACCTGCTATGCCCATTGATACTGAACCGATAGAAAGATAGGACTTGCCGCGCATGATTGCTACGGCAAGCCCCGATCTTGCAAAGTTCAACAAGCGGTCTTTCACATCAGGAGGAATATTTTCATCTCTGAGATCCTGCACGTCTCTTCCATAAATTCCAAAAGCCGGTAAACCCATTTGATTATGAGCTGCCAAAGTTGCGGCGAGATAAACTGCTCCCGGCCTTTCTGTACCATTGAATCCCCAGATAGCCTTAGGCAAATCAGGATTCATATCCAATGTTTCGCTACCATAGCACCAGCAGGGCGTAACTGAAAGAGAAACGCCTACATTATTTGTTGCAAATTTTTCGGCACAACGCGCAGCTTCCTGAACTCCGCCGATGCAGCTGTCAGCAATCACACATTGTACCGGCGAACCATCCAGATACTTTAGCTCTTTTGAATAAAGTGCAGCAACATTCTTTGCCATCTTCATCGTGGTTTCTTCAAGTGATTCCCTTACGCCACCGAGGCGCCCGTCAATAATTGGTCTGATACCTATTTTTGGATAATTCGTTGAATGATTCATCTTATAAAATTTTGGTTATTCTAAAATGCCTTCTCTATATCTGTAAGTGAAACTCCCAGTAGCTTTTCGGAAATATTATTTAATGTTTTTTCATCGCCGGTAAAATGAAATACTGATTGCCTGTGAGAAAACGATTGACCGCTTTTCAAAAATGCTGCGGGTGATACACTTTCTATTTCATAAAAAGGCCCCATCTGTGAACCATCAGCCAAAGGGCCATCATTGTAGGCATTTACTGCATCACCAATAAATGAAGGTTTAGTAGTTTTCCATTTCTGGTTCAAATATCTTGCGCTTGAATCCATGTCAAAAGTTATTATGGTTAATAGTTTATTTTGTGAATCATAGCTTCCCGCAAAATGCTTTGCAAATAAGGGAGAAACACCCAATTTTCCACGGCTTTTCCCATCAGCTTTGAAATACAATACATCATCTCTATGTTTCAATCTGTCAGGAGAAATTTCACCAAAATAATTGGTAGTGGCTACCTTGCTGAAAGGTTGGCCGGCTGCATTTTTAAATGGAATTACAATTACTGTAGCCGAAGAAGGTTTAAACATATCCAATATCCAGATGCAAGGCATCCCGGTAGCTTCCGTCCAATCATTTTTACCTGAGTTGGTTATCACATTATTTGTTTCGTAGCCAACAGCTTTTATAGATGTGTCTATAGTTAGCCCAAGGCTGCTATTTATTGCTGAAGACTGTAAAATCTTTACTGTCCTGTCAACTGCTATATCCAGGTTTGTGCCTTTATAATTGGTGAGATGCATATCCTTATGCATGGTAACTGATTGGCTGTCTTTGCTGGTAACATTCCATGGTTCAGAATCGAAAGCTGCTGGTGTTTTCCAATTTTCAAAAACCATTTTAGCGCCGGGTTTAAAAAAAAGGGAAAACTTTCCTCCTTCGGGGCCAAGCCAGAAACGGTTTTCACCACCATAAGCATTCATGTGAGCATCAAGCGTATCGCCAAATGCTTTATAATTAACCCATCCAATACTTATACCGTCGTTTCCATTTGTAGATGATGTAAATACCTTCGCCTGGTATTTGGGTGATACAATAATTTTGGAATTTCCTGCATCATCTTTTAGTACAACTACATCATCATGTTGTTTCAAAAAATTCAGGTCAAACCCAAAACTGCCTTTCTGATAAGATGAGTCTTCATTTTTCACAGAATTGGCTTGCTTTAGCCTAAAGTCATTACAGGAAGATGCAATCATAATAATTATTAAAAGTGAAAAAAAAATTTCTTTAAACATATACTAATGATTTTTATTTTTTAGGTTTCTTATTAATCTGATAAAATTCAAAATATTCGTTTCATTTATCTGGTTTCAAACCCGCTGCTTTTTCTCAAAATTAATTTTGGCTGTACTACAATAGTGGTACATTTTTTCTCATTATTATTTATTCTTTCGATAGCAAGTTTTACAGCCCCTCTTCCAATTTCGGCAATCGATTGGCTTACATAAGTAAGAGGTGAATAAAAGAAATCAAAAACATCACTTTCATCAAAAGAGACGATAGCCAGATCATGAGGAACTTTAATCCCCAATTGGTTAATTATTTTAAGGCCTGCAACCGCTAACGTATTTGTAGCAAAAAATAAAGCATCAACCTTTAATTGAGGCTGCAGAATACTCTTAAGTTCTTTTTCTACATTTTTTGCAAAATTTCCGAAAGACACTTTTTTTAGCCATTCAGTTTTAAACTTGATGTCGTTTGCTTTTAATGCTGCCCTGTAGCCATTTTTTCTTTCTTCAAAATGCTCCAGGTTTGCGTTATAAGTCAGCATCGCAATTTTCTTCCTTCCATTTTTTATCAAATGTTCTACTGCACCATAAGCTGCCTGGAAATTATCAATATGTACGCAATCTATTTCTAAAGTAGGGAAATAACGATCTATCAACACAACCGGAATCTTATTTTTTAATCCTTTTATTTGATTTTCGGTATTTTCTGTTGGTGCAATAATGAATGCATCTACCTGGCGGTTCAAAAAAACATCTATTAAACCCTGAGAGTTCTCAGCGCTTTCATCACTGCTTCCGAAAATAACTACATAACCCAGTTTTCTTGCTTCATCTTCTATGATCCTGGCGATACTCGAAAAGAAAGGATTTGAGATATCAGCCACTATTAAACCTATGGTATTGGTTTTACCACTTTTTAAACTTTTTGCAATAAAATTAGGTTGATAATTTAATTTGATTGCTGCTTTACGGATTTTTTTAGTCATCTCCGCACCTACTCTTGCCTCTTTTTTATTATTAATAACATAGGAAACCAGAGCCGTAGATACGCCAACATAATCCGCAATGTCTTTTAGTAATATTTTTTTATTCACTTTTTCCTTCAAATTTAATTTTTATCCGAATACATTTCAATTTAATTTACTTCCAAAGCATCTTTATTGGGAATTTGTGGAAAAGGATTGTGCGGTTCAGTTTGATACCAGAAGACAGTAGAGGAGATATCATCCTGCAACGGAAGATATCTCCCTCCGCTTCGCCACCCAAGATCCTGAATAGTCACCTTCAAATCTTTTTCAAATCGGATTGGATCTTTAATATGCCATAGGTACAAACCAAACCGTTGCAGTACCTGGTAATGCCCATCGTCTTTTATTACCTGGCAAAGCCCGGAATAAGGGGTACAAAATTCTGTATAATTAGTTTCTTCAACTCCTTTGGCATTTTTCTTTTTGGAATCAAAATCGTAAGAGCCACAGAAATAATCTTCGGTACCGGTACCGTTTATGGTTGGATATTTTGTATCCCCATCTATATATAATTTAATATCGCCTTCGCCCCACCAGCCATTGTTGTGAACTCCCCAGGCGAGATAAGTGCCTACATATTGACCGTGTCCTTTTATATTATCAACTAATGTATTAACTCCTTTATAAGGCAACGAGTTTACTCTACGGAACTGTGCGTGAAAATAAGGTGCATCGGAAGGCACATCGGTTAAGGTATAATCAACCTGATAATATAAAACCATGTCCTTATCATCAATGTTTTTCAAGTTTCTACAAATTCAAATTATGATTACTACAAGTGGAACTCACCCACTTTTGAGAAAAAGTCCCCTATTGAAAAGGAGTAAGTCAAATAACTTAAAATGGTTCTCATCTCCCTATAATAGCGTTTGGATCTAATGCAGGTCGTTTCTTATTCCAGCGTTTCATTAACCTGAAAGAATCAAAACCTAAAGAATTTCCTAAAGAATTATCATCCTTCCCAACCTGCTCGAAACGGATTGTATGCTTCCCTTTTCTTATTACCTCGCTGCCCAAATAGTAATTAAATACGTTTAGGTTCTGTGAATACAAATTCAGTACCATTGCCACTTTTTTGGGGGTTTTAAAGTCAATATCGGTTGTCTCAGGTACCCTTTCAAAAAGTTTGCCATCAATAAATACATTATAATTGCCATAATTAGGAGCATGGCTCATTCTCAAAAGCAAGGCCCGGTATCCCTCATCTTCTTTGAGTATAAAGTCAGTTTCCAGCCAGGCATTGTCGGTTGATGGGGTAAAAAGTATTTGTCCATCGCCTGTCCAATCATAACCTTTCTGCAATTCAACTGTTCCAGGCGAGTGTCGTATTGAGTCAATCATGTCTTTCCCTTCTATAATGAAATCCAGATTGGGCAATACACGCTCTTCGTAGGGTGGTAAAATGGCAAACCTCTTGGGTTGTCCCTCTTGATACCAGAATGCGACAGTTGCCATATCATCCTCCCTTTCCACAAACCCATTAACTTCACCCGTCCCTGACTCATCGGCAGAAATCCAGCCTTTGTGTTCGATTTCAAACCGGAATGATTTAGGGAAACTAACCGGATCTTTGATATTCCAGCGATAAAGCGTATATTTCTGGCCTGGATCTTCTTCTCCTTCACTCATATAGGTACATCCTGAATAAGGTGCAAGGTATTTAGCAAAACCCCAGGCGCTCAGGAAGTAGTCCTCAGTACCAGTACCCCAGTTGGAAGGCTCCTTACTCCCATCCACATAGTACTTGGCATCGCCCTCTCCAAACCAAAGTGGGCTACGAGAGCGAACAGACATAACCGTCCCCACGTATTGACCTTTTCCCTGAATATCGGCTATCAAATAATCCTTTCCCATCACTTCAGGATATTCCTGTCGGTATTGGGCACAAAAATAAGCCGTGTTCTTTGGTAGTTTGTTATACTTTGTGTAATCAAACTGGTAATAGAAGAGTCGTGCAGCCTTTTTACCATCATCGGTAACGGTGATTCTAGCTGATTTATGGAAAGGCATCTGCCAAAAACAGTTATATCCAACTCCGCGCACAACCTCTACGGGGAGAGAGTTGATCTCGTTTTGAAGCCCAAACCCTGATGCGAAAAAGTCACCTATGGGGGCTTCCACTGCAGGCTCAGAAGCGCCATCCCAGTACATCCTGATTACCAACTCACCAGGACTGGCTGATCCGTTTTTATCCACCCAGTTTGGGCGGGCCTCATTAAATGTCATCCAAATATGATTGATCACTCCTGCTCCATCAACATTAAATATTTCCACAGTTTGACCAGGCTGTATGAATGCAATTCTGTCTTTATTACTTTCAGCTGTTGGCGCATGAGAAGACTCTCCCATGGAACTGCCTCCTTTTAGAGATGCAAGACCCAGATCAGGCTCATACAAATTTTTTGTGCATGAGAAAAATACAAGAGTAAATGAACATGCCAAAATAAAAAAAAATTTCTTCATAATTTCTAAGTTTTAAAAAATGTAAATATTAATATTTGTTTTTCATGTTAATATACAGATTGAAACGATTTTAAAATTCCTATTAAAAATTTTAGTCAGAACTAGTGTTAATTAGATCGTATCTCCCTTTGATTTTTACTTTCTATTAAGGCTATTTCAATCCAAAATCTATTACGAAATCTTCCTTGTAAATATTTGATGACGATCGTATACTGCATCTACTTCTTAATTATTATTGGTTTTTAGATAATTAAATTATTGGTTGATGTGAATCGCCACCCCATCGTTGGCATACTTACGAACATATTCGTAAGGCATTTTCCCGTACCCATTTTCACCATATTCTTTCCCATATGAGTTTTTAAAGATAAAATAGCCCCCACCGGGAATATCCTTGTCGTCTTTGAATCCGACCAGCAAAACGCTGTGCCCATCAAACACCCCCTCTTCAGGCGGAACAATCATTAAGCCATTCACTATCTTTCTGTATTTCTCATCTTTCTTTGGCCATCGGAAACCAATAGCAACAGGGTGTATATTCTTAATCTGGGTTTTAACTTGTAAGATTTGAATATTGCTCATACCTGTACTGGGGTTCCAGTCTTTAATCCAAATCGCTGTAACGCCACGCCTCTTTTTAGCATCTTTGATAGCCGCAAATGAAGGCTCTACTTTATTGGTATAGTTTTGCACATAATAAGGAAAAAGGGCATTTTCACATATTCCATATTTCTTCAGGGCTTTAACAGCATCTGAAAAATAGGAACCATCTACCGTTTCACCTACTATCTTATTGGAAGCCCAGTTCAGGTATTCAACCGACAGAGGAAGTACGGTCTGTCCCAAAGTATTGGCATACTCGAACTCGAGCAGGCCTGTAACGGCAAAAACAGAGCAGGTTCCCCTTTCCCCTTGATTATAAATCCCAATATTATATTTTTCAAATAATGGGCGCAGGTCTTTTTCTTGTGCTTGGCTTTTATTGGCCATAAAAAAAACGATTGAGGCCAAAAGCAATATATTTCTAGTTTTTCCCATGTTTAATTCTATTTAAATGATTATTTCCATTTATTCCTTTACCTGCGATATACCGATATTGGTCACATTTATATTTACCTTTTCAGTATTGGAAATAGTAGAAATGTCAGTTCCTTTTAAAGTAATTGTTACCACCGAGACTGGTGGGCCATTCACATTTAGAATTTCCCATGACACATTCTTTGAAAAATGCGTTGGAATACTTTTGGAACCCGAACTATAACTGAAAAAAGCAAACATATAATTACCAGAAAAATCTTACAAAAGGATAAATACCTGTAGTGAGATAAATCAGCTTTTTAAGCAGAAGAATAGATTGTTGCATAAATTGAGGTTTTGTTGTAAGAAATAATATTAATTAATAAAATATTTATAGCAATAAGTTCTAAATAATAACACAGAATGAAATATCGAAAATTCCTAACTGGTGTTAATTGAATAACTACTATCATCTCAGGTAGTCCATCTCTTACCATCACCGACACATCTTGCAATGACTTACAATGACTTGGAATCCGCATCAGTAACAAGCTCCTTATCACTTTTTGCTGAGCATAAAGAGACGAATTAAATAACAACAGGAAGACAAATGATAATGCCAAATGAAAATTAAATTTTAAAGGGCCATCTGAGTTTAAAACATTTTCTCATTGTTATTTATTTTATCATAAAAAAATAATCGATGCTTATTAAAGTGTTATTTAAGCTTTGCAATACGTTTAAGCAATTAAAAATTTATTTACTTTTCGTTTATTTGGTATTTTAAAAATTTAAACGATTAAACAACCCTCAAATGTAATGACGACAATTTTATAAAAAGGGGGTAAGAATTTTAAAATAATTCTTAATTATTGACCTGTCTTTTAATGTAAATCAACATTTTTGGCAGCCTTGGCCTTAAAAGTCTATAAGAAATGTTGGCGTGCGTAAAATTATTTTACATTCTCAATTTTTACCATTGCACAACCACGAACCAATGGTACCTGAATTTGTAAAGAACCGTCATTAAACTTCGCTTTCAATATGGCGGTTACTTCAGATCCAGGATAAATAGCCTTACAAACAACATTCTCCAACTGGGAAATATTTCGAATATAAATAGTCACTTTTTCTGCTTTGCCACCAAAAACGACCGGTACAACGTATCCGCCAGGCACTTTAAACAAGTTAGCTTTTGCAAGCTTTTTAACCACCTCCAGGCAATGCGGTTCAAGTACCCACTTTCTGCCACGCATGGCCGAGAGTAAAGGCCCATAATCCAAATATTGTTTATCTACCCATTCATCAGGCAGTAGAGAATGATCATTGCCGGGAAAGGGAGCCATCGGATAAACCCCCATGTATAGATATTTTTGAAAAAAATTATCTGTTCCCTCTCTTTTTATACTCACTGTATCTTGGGTCCATCCCAAGGCAGGCCTTTCGATACAAAGAAAAGCAGTAAGGTTCAAAGGGGAACCCCCATAAGTGAATTCATCAAATATGCCATCAATATTTTTCAGTAAATCAATTCGTTTTGTATGATTATTCACAAAAATAACTTTATCGTTTTCATGCATCAGTGGGCAAAAGTCCTTCATCAGCCCTTTCCATGAGCTTATCAGGGACCTGGCAGGACGGTCATAATACCAGCTAATTCCATCGTCTCTGTCTTCGTTATACATACGGAGCCAGTCCATCCGGTCGATACAAACACCATCCGATGCGGGAAAATATTGAATATGTTTTTTTGCCTGGTCAAGCAAAAACTCTTTATAGACTGGTTCTCCCGGATCTGTAGCAATAGCGCCTTCCCAGCTAAACCAAACTCCTTTATAATTTCGGCCATTTGGGGAAATTGCACGATCAGGAACGGGAAGTATTGCATCTTTTAAGTGATAATAAAAAAAAGCGTTGGCGTCTTTCCAAACCACTGAATCATTTGGGATATTATTTGACGTTAACGGGTATTTCATTTTTGTACCAAATTCAGTGACATTAAAGTAGTTTAAAACGTGAAACCCCATATCCTTCATTTTCTTTGCATACTGCTGCATCCTGGCAATAGAAGTAGTACCTCCTCCAAACCGGATCCATTTTGTTTTTTCATCAACAGGTGGAATAAACATACCCATGTATGGGAAGTCGAAACTGGCCATCCAATTTACTTTGAAGGCCATTTTTTTCATTTTTGCGATATCGAAGTCAACGTCCTGACCAGCAGAATAAGCGGCTGTCCCGGCCATTGTATCCGCTTTGGGATTTGCTGGATAAAAATATTCAGGATATTTATTAGTCATGTAGCGAAGGCCACCTCGCCAATCTGCCTCATGGGTAATAATATCAAATGAAAACCGGAGTACATTTTTATTGGAAATCCGGTTAAATATTCTATTGAAGCTAATGTTCCCATCCGAATGAACCTGCATGGTCATATCCAAAATATCGTCATCCGGATTTAAAACAATGCTCATCCCCGCATCCTTTTTCTCTTCAAGGATACTCACTATCGGGATACAAAACAAGTTTCTTTGAAAAGGAATATAACCAACAAGTGTATTATTGTATTTAAAATAGGAAGCTCCATAATAAAGCGTATCGTCACGGAATGCCTGCGGCTGTAGCGGATCTGACCAATTTTCCTCAAAAGACAAGTTGCATTCATAAAATTCTTTATTGCTGGCGATTACTTCTTTCCTTCGTGTGTCAGACCAGGCAGTCCAGAAACGCGAAGATTTGGTTGCCGCATAATTAATGTTGGTTTTGATTGCCGTGGTCCAGGGTGCGCCCGATCCACGAATCTCAATTTCACAATGAATGCCTTCTTTTGAAGGGATAAACTTTTCCGTCAACGAGCATGAAACATTCCGGGTGTTATTTTTCATCAAACGTGTATACTCAAATCCTTTTCCTGGCAATTGTTTCGATGTAATTTCACCTTCCGTTTTACATCCTTCCAAGGAAGTGAATACCTTCACCGGATAATTGAATTGGTTTTCTTTAACCACTTGCAGAGATACAATGCCTCCAGTTGTAACTCCCGCAACAAGATTACCTGCACTGATTTTAATAGGGTTGTTTTGAGCAACTGAAAATAAAGGAGCCAGTGCGAAGGCAATACATGCAAAAATGTTCTTTTTCGTTTTTTCTTATTTTATTTTTATTTCAATAATTTAATTTAACTCCGCCTATATATTCAATCAAAAAATGGATTTTATTATCATAAAGCATATTGTATTCATAAAGCCTACAGTCATTATTGGGTCGGGTGTTTTAGAGAAAAATCCCCCCTGATCATTATTGATGATTTTGGTCCTCAGACTCTCAATAAAAATACCAAACTTACCCTATTACAAATCCAGGAAGATAAGTATGAAAAAATATCAGTCATTATCACCTCTCAGTTACCTGTTTCAAAATGGCATGAGTACCTGGAAGAGCCGTCACTTTCCAATGCGTTTCTTGACAGGTTGACAGCCAAATGTCATCGCCAGGAATTGAAAGGTGAATCCAGAAGAAAGAAAAAACAGTAGAAATAATGCGAAACGGCAATGAAATGATCTTGTGGAATCAATTAACTTATTATTGCGACTGAATATCTTCAAGAATTAACTTTTTTATTCTAAAGACACCCTCTCCCTGTTCATTTGCCTGTGTGCGAATGGTGACGGTCCGAATCTGATCGGTCAACTGAACCTCGCCCACAAACAACTTCTTTTCTACCGATTGCTCCGTTGGAGAATAGGTATCTATCCAGTCTGAAATTTTCTCCTGACGCCTCCAGATAGAAAAATCTCCCCCATTGGGAAACTGATCATAAATAACATAAAGCCTGTAACGTCCACTTGGCATTTCACTCAGGTCAATTCTGACTCGCCCTTTGGCTGCTGACCTTTCTGCATCGTCAAGTGCACGTCCCTTCGTGGGAATCGCTCCCGATATTTCCAGTCCGTCATCCGTAAACCGGGTCGTGGTTCCCCACCATAACCTCATTGAGAAATCCTGAGCATAATATTCATGGTCCTTCGGAATGGCAGGTAGTTTGGTGAAATTTGCAGGGTCTACAGCCGAAGCCGACGCTTGTTCCCCGTAATAAAAACATAGTGAGGTATAATCGACCGGCGATTTATTCCCCTCGGGACCGTGTTCAATTGTCAAATGATAGTGATTTTCAAAGGAAGCTTTATCCTCTAAATAAAACCGGTATCCCCCAGTTCGCTCAAACGGGACACTGAAACCAAGCGATCCGTGGATCGGAAGACTGATTCCCTTATCCCATCTGTCAAGTATCCAGTACCATCCCCCGTTAAAATAATCTTCAGATCCTCCTCCGTGACATCGCATCTCCCCATCGACCGTCGACACATCATCCCCTTCAAAAAATTCCGTGGTCCCCGCTATAAGTCCCTGGGCCTGTAAGATGGTTGCCACATGGTGACCCCGTCCACGGGCGTCAAACAAAAGATAAGGCTTTCCCGTTGCAGGGTTTGTTTCCCGGCGCCATACCGTGTATAACTTCCCTTCCTTTCCTTTATCCCTGGGATTTGAAGAGTAATATATACGGGCCGTTCCCGTGACTTTCTCATCCATCCCGGGTAATGCTTTTAAGGATAATGTCGCCGAATGATCAAAAGGCATAGGCAGATAGCAATAGTCATGTCCACTGAATGATCCCAACAATAAGCTTTGTGCCGATACCTTACCAAAAAAATAACCGAAAAAATCATTAGCAGGACTGTAAATAGCCGGCACTTTCTCTTTGTCCCAATGGGCCTCCAGCACCACTCCCTGTTCCCAATTAACTTTATCCCGGTCAATCTCGATACCTAGGATACGCCCGCCCGTATTTTGTTGAAATATTTCCACCTTTCCATCCGGCTGAAGTTCAAATCTCACTTCTTTCTTTTTCACCACTGCCGCCTGATCCTCACTCAACCAATACGGTTTTCCCACCTTGCCCCAGACTTCGGCTACCTTGTTAAGTTCATGATTCTCACCATCGGTGAACGAAGGAGTAAAACTTTCTACCTGTGTGTCTTTCGGTAACGTCCGGTATTGGATCTGGTGAAACTTTTCATCATCACCTTCATACACGATTTTGAGCGATTTTTTATAAAGGATCGGAACATAACAGTAATATCCCCCTACTTCATTGCCAACCAGAGGTGGTAAAAAAGGAGCATGTTTGCCCGAGAAAAGTTCGATAAAAGGCATCCGTATCCGAGGAGTCTTTTCTCCGTCAAAATAAAAGGCAATCATTTTATCCGATGGAGTGGGTGAATGGATCCGCTCCACAACTCCCGGGCCCTTCAGATCTGCCAGCACCTCGTTATTCCCTTCTTTGCGGATAAAGGAATATTTACCTGAGAACCCGTCATCATTCCCTCCCGTGGTGTCATAGGTTGAAATAAGATAGACCTTCGAGTCTTTGCGATACTGGGGTAATAGTTCAATCCGGTATAACTGCTGAAGTTCCTTGATGACCATGTCCGTGTTTTTCTGCGCACTCACATCCGTTCTCAAATAAAAAATAAATGACACGCAAAAAAATAAGGAAATAAAATGTTTTTTCATGTTGGGTTGTTTTACAGTTTATATAGAAAAATAATTCAGAAAGCTATAAATGAAATTTAGGTATAATGTAGCTATAAACATCATATTTTAATTCACTCCAGGCACTTTTTTTCGGAAAAGGAAATCCGGGGAACAATTCCTGATCATCCGGAATAAATTCTATTTTAATTCTTATCAAAACACAATTTTTAGTCAATCTTGCCGGTATTAAAAACTCATCATCTCTGAATCGTCTGTTGGATGTTTCCGTTACCAGTTCCCGTTTTTCCAGTTCTCCTTCCGGATTTGAGTAAAGAACTGTATTTGAACCTGCCAGGTACCAGATGCCTGCTTTTTCCCATAAAGTATCCTCAGCAGAAATTTTCATATTTGAATCCTGCTTTTTGACTGCAGAAACGTACACCTCTGCTGTTTGATTCGGAAAACTATAATCAAGTGTGCGCCGCAACAGGACCCCCAGGTTATCAGGATCCAATTGTACAGTAAATTCTGTTGTGCCTCGGGTATAACGACCATATTCCTTATGAGAAGGATATACTTCCTTACCAATATTTTCTTTCAGACCCGAGAGTTTTCCGGTTTCCATTCTTTTAATGTTCCTTGGAGTATTTGGGATAAAATCTATTCCCAATTCATACCGAGATTCAATAGATTCAACATCAGAAGCCTCAGGGGAAGAATAGTTATGAACTTTTTCACTATTCAGGTTGCCAATATCAATGGAATCTGTCCTGATGAGCGATGGAGCGGGCAATCCATACCAGTATGTAACCGATTCATAATGTTCTGCAGACAGATCTTCCCCCCCGTGTTCCAGATCGATTTCCGCCCTTTGTCCAAAGGGCATAAGGTCCGCAATAAGAAACCTGTATGCCGATTCAATAAGATCCTTTTCATTATTAATATCCTGTTTATTTTCTCCACAGCCAACAGGATGTCCGGCAAAAGGGAGAGTCATATTCTGTCCTCCCCAATAATCGCCTCCTCCGCACCAATCCTCGGTACCTGCTCCATACGCCTGAGGTGTTTTGCTATCGTCAAAGTAAAATCTGGGGTCGCCTTCTAGCGTACTTAATACGCCATTATGAGAAAAAATAATGGACATCCCCACAAAACTACCAGACCATTCCTGATGACCTTCAATCCCTTTTGTATCTAAAAGGCTCATATCTTTTCCAGCTAGAGGATGCGGCATATCCTGATACGTAGCATGAAAATAACTGCTCAGAAAAGCAGGAATCTTATAGGACTCATACCGGATCTCATATTGTATTTCGGTATTATCCGGTTTAATACCAGCCAATTCTATTTTAGCCGATTTAAAAAATGGCATCGGGTAATAACATGCAAGTTCAACTTTATTGTTTGCATAGTCGTACCGGACATTTATAGGGAAGCCTCTGACCAGGTACTCTTTTTTCTCCCGGTTATAAAAGCTGCCTGTTCCAAAAAACAGGCATAGAGGAGCATCTACGGAAGGATACGGAGAATCATCCCATGTTATCACAAGCCGTACTCTTTCAAGATTCATTACTTTATCCATGGGCAGTGTTAATTTAACAGCCCTGATCACAGAAGATGAAGATCTGATCGATAACAGAGTGAGTCTTTCTTTATCAAGCTTAATGTTAGCTATCTTCTTTTTAATATTTTCAGGTGCTATGTCAGTACCGGACTTATTGATCAGATCCAGTACATCCCGGTCAGGTATATTATCGAAACTCCAGGAGCGGATTGGCTTAGACAGATTGTCTTCATTTGCATACAGGTCATAAATATAGTAACCAGCACCATAATGAGTTCTCGAATAAGCGATCCTAAATGACTTCTGAAAGGGCATGGGCGTCCAGATCAGATCCGACCCCCTAGTGATGCCCCAGGTCCAGTCCAAGGGAACAGGAAAAGGACCTTCCGGAATAAAATGCGTGGTCTTGAATTTTTCAACTGCGTGAATGGGATCATCCGTCCCGGTTTCCTTTACGATATAGTCCTTAGCATCCACTATAAAATGCCAGGGGCCGCCATGCCAGTGATTCGCACGGAAAAAATATAATATCCCTTTTCCTTTAATATCCAGAGTAACATTGTGATCTTCCTCATTGGCAAATAAAAAGTGACTTGCATCAGCCCCTTCATTTCCTCCGCTCCTGTCATATGTACTTCGCATATAAGCCCGTACTCCAATTCTTTGCATGGGAATCATATCCCACATTCTATATGCATCAAGACCTACAGGAATTGGTGGAAAGGCATCTAAATTATGACTTCTGTCGGTTTGCTGTGCACGAACATTACAAAATAACAATGTAAATACAATCAATATGATTAATTGCTTTGTTTTTTCCATGATTTAATCTTTTTCAATTATAATGGTTGTGAACTTTCAAAATTTCCTATTCAACTCTCTGAACTCAGCCTCAGCCTTCTTACTTGACTAGTTTCACCAGTTTCACCCCATGAATGGGGATCGTAAATTTCACAGGGCCCTGCCAGTTCCCTAGATCTTTCTGCCTCCAAACATCTCTCACCCAATATTCTCCCTTCAATCCCAATTCCTGCAGATTTAGCGAGACTTCCTTAGGTGTATCACCGAGGTTAAAGAATCCAAGTGCCAATGATGGGCCTGACATTTCCTTTTTCCACACCTGGATATCATCCTTGTCGTATATTTTAATTGCCTGTCGACCTAGCGAGTCTTGATCAATGGCCAGAACTTCCCTGTTGGTAAGCAGATTGAGGGTGAATTTATCCAGCTTGTTCAGATCACAGCCTAACAACAAGGGTGAAGATAAAAGGCTCCACAGTGAAATATGCGTATATTGCTCATCGGCTGATAAATGCGTAGGCCTGATATCGGGGCCCCAACCCAACCATCCAACCACCAACATATCTTCATCGTTCCAATGTCCCGGACCTGCATACGGAGCACTTTTGTTCTGACTAAATCCTATTTCTTTCAGACTCGTCCACGAATCTGAAATATCTTCCGTAGTACGCCATGAGTTTCCACCTACTTCCTTGCCCCATTTCCATACATCTCCCATACCATACTGACAAAGACTGTAAACCAAATCCCTGTTTACTTTGTCAAGAGCATTTCGCATAACTCTGTAAGGTTTTTCAAGCTCTTCCTGGCTGTTTTCGTTAGCTGCAATCAAATAATAATAACACCAGTCGTATTTTATATAATCAAAACCCCAGTCAGCCCAGGTCCTGGCATCCTGCAATTCATGTCCGTATGTCCCGAGATACTCTCCACATGTCTTGGGTCCCGGGGAGGAATACAACCCTATTTTCAGACCAACACCATGTACATAATTGGTTAAGGCTTTCATGTCAGGAAATTTATCATTCGATTGGATATCTCCCTTCGATGTTCGCTTTTCGGCCTCCCATCCATCATCAATATTAATGTTTGTCCAACCATAATTGATCAAACCAGTTGATTTCATGGCATTGGCTGCATTTTTGATCTTTTCATCATTCGCGGAAAGGCCCCAGCAATTCCAGCTATTCCATCCTAATGGAGGCGTCAGCGCAATACCGCCTCCAATCCTTATTAAGAATTTAGAGCTGTCTGCACCAACCGAGTTCGTCGCTTTCAACAAAACATGATAATCTCCTCCTTTATTCAATACCCCCGTTATAATGCCTGAATTGCTGTCCAGAGATAATCCCGCAGGTAAATTTTCAACCGAATAATGAATCGGGGTCATCCCTGATGCAGGAATCTTATATAAGAAAGGATGTCCAGTACCGGCTCCAAACAAGGCCGGAGCATTTATTGACGGTGTATCAGATGCTGCTGGCGTCATTATATAAGGAGCGATTTGTTTAAATACAATGTTATCGACTCCATTATCAGGCTTAAACGTATATGTTATTTCATAGCTTTGGTCTGATGGGGCAGAAAAACTATATTTTTCATTAAAATAATCTCCCGCACGGATTGAGATTTTATCCTTCCTTGAATAGATCTCTTCGTTTGTTATTTGCTTGATCACTCGTATCGACAAATCCCCTGAAATATTCAAATCCTTCATACGGTTGTTTATCTGGATCTGTTTGAAATAAATATTCGATACAATCTCAAAAGGGCTTGAGTTCAGATCGGCATCTATGGAGTCTTTAATATCTACCATACTTATAGAGGCTAGCGGATTGAAGATCCCTCCCCTTCCTCTAATATCGAATACCCGGATTGCGATGATGTTGTATTGATCCCATTTGATATTCGGATCATTTACAGGTAATCGGTAATCTCTGAATGCGTATGACGGATTATCCTTATTAAATTCTCCAGGGCTTTGATCCATGCTCCGACCGTTTTGGCCAACGAGTTTACCGTTTAAGTAAAACTGATCCATATCTAAAATCCTACCCAATGAAAACTGGAGACTGTCGTGATAAAAGGATTTCTTTTTTAAAGAAGAGGGAATCATTATTTTTAGCCGGTACCAGGCAAAGCCAACGTAACTTTCATATCCCTGGGACGCCCATGGAAAATCCGTAGTGATCTCTTTCCATTGCGAATCGTCATACGAAGGTTGGGACCATTCTTTATTATCCCCCTGTTTGAATTTCCAATGTCTTGAAATGTTGATGGTATCATTCCCCGAAGGGTTTTCCGAGCAAGCAACCGCTAAAAGGGATAGCAAAATAACAGGAGCAATAAATTTAAGTGATCGGTATCTCATTGTAGCTGAATTAAATGTTTAATAATAATGATTGACTTCAAAATACAAAATATTGAGAATTGTAATATTCATGTTTTTAATTAATACCTGTCCTATGTCTGCAATACTTAGCAGACATGGAAGACGTTAATATTAAAAAGCATTGCCAGCTTTTAAATTTTATTGGCTATATGCCCCACTCCGATTGCAGATTGGTGGGCTGAACCATAACCCGACCAGCGGTTCATGAATTCTTTTGCCACAAAAGAAAACCGATACCGGTTGTTCGTATTACCGATCTCCAAAATCGGCCCCGGAACCGATACCCCCTCAGCCACCAGTAAGAATAGTTTGTCTTTCCCCTGGACCACTTATAACAGAGTGACTTTTCCATGTTTGACCGACATCTTTATCGACAACCCCTTTCCGCTGCTCCTCAGCATTATGGATAGCCGGTAATCCGGCTGCCGAAAAGAGTAAACTTTTTTTTGCATAACTTGCAATTGATTTGGTTGTTAAAAAATGGATAATACGCCGTTTTTACATCAGCCAATATCGGCCGAAGTGCTACCAACACTATCGGCCTTTTTATTTGCTGAGTAATTATTTAAAAAGCATAAAGCTTAATGCCAGTTATTTCATTAAAACCAGATTTTTGCCTTCTTCCGGTCGGCACCGGAAGCCCGCACCCTTAATAAATATTCTGGAGGTCGGCCGGGGAAGAGATTGTTGCATAAATTGAAGTTTTGTGGTAAGAAATAATATTAGTTATTTTATTATAAAAAAATAATCGATGCTTATTAAAGTGTTATTTAAGCTTTGCAATACGTTTAAGCAATTAAAAAAATTATTTACTTTTCGTTTATTTAGTATTTTTAAAATTTAAACGATTAAACAACTCTCAAATGTAATGACGACAATTTTATAAAAAGGGGGTAAAAATTTTAAAATAATTTTTAATTTTCCAAAGTTTCAGCCAAGTTTATTTGATTTTTTAAGAAACGCATTGCAAGAAACATGTGTTTTTTTACTGTTTCTACTGATATGTTTAAACCTTCAGCTATTTCTGCTTGCTTTATTCCTTGTGCCCTAAGATTATAAATTTTTTTTTGGCGTGGTGGAAGAAGTTTGACTGCTTCCTCAATTTTTTTATAAGACTTTTCTGTTGGAGTTTCTGCGAGCCTATTTTGATGATCATTACTTACTATGGTAATCCATTCTTTTTCATATTTCTTTTTCCGGTTTATTTGTTTCAAACAATCAAAAGTATAATTCCGCGCTATCACAAAAAGGTAAGATTTAAAAGAATCCACTTCAGTAAGAGATGTACGGTTCAGCCATATTTTCAAAAATACATCCTGAACCATTTCTTCTGTTAGAGGGGGAGATTTAGTAATATTCAATATATATCCATTTAACTGGCTACCATAATATTTAAAAAGTTCTGCGAAGGCGCTTTCATTTCCTTCGGCTACCTTTAGTTGCAGCAATTTCATGTTTTGTATTGAGTTTTGGAGCATGTGAATATTTTTAAGCGTAAAGAAGAAAAAAGGACTACTAATTGATGAAAATCGTAATAAACAGATAATTTCAATTTAACAGTATATAGCAATCCTCAAAATAAGATTAATCGTTTAAGCATGCAAAATAAGTTTAAACGTTTAAACAAAAAAATATTTTTTATTAAATCGTTTTAATTCTTTTATTTATTACTGCATTTTTTTA
>Ga0208357_1000639_pt1 | contig 27667 bp, 28 predicted proteins | sample NGESurdeep092012_6_FD_184487 | JGI IMG/M metagenome (GOLD analysis project Ga0208357, IMG submission 184487) | Arctic peat soil microbial communities from Barrow, Alaska - NGEE Surface sample F52-2 deep-092012 (SPAdes) | ecosystem: Environmental > Terrestrial > Soil > Wetlands > Peat ...
CCCGCCATACCGCTCCTGCTGAATGAGGCGCACATTGCCGAAAGCATTGTTGTCGAACACCACGACCACCACGGCGATGTTGTGATGCATGGCAGTGGCCAGCTCGGTCGCCTGATAGAGGAAGCCGCCATCGCCGGAGATCGCCAGCACCGGCAGATCGGGCCGCGCCGCCTTCACCCCCAGCGCGGTGCCATAGCCCCAGCCCAGCGCATCCTGATAGCCGGGCGAGAGGTAGGTGCGCGGCGCATAGACCGGAAAGGCGAGGCGGCTGGCGAAGCCGAGCTGAGTCACCTCGTCGATGAACACGCCATTCTCGGGCAGCGCGTCGCGCATTGCACGGAGGTAGGAGGCTTGCGGCTCGAGCCTGGAGAGACGCTCCGCCAGCCAGGCGCGATGCGGCGCGAGGTCGGCGGGCGGGCGCACGATGTTGTGGGCGGGCAGGGCGCGGAGCAGCGCGCCGGCATAATCGGCGGCATCGCCGACGAGGGCGACGGCGGGCGGATTGAGCCGCGCCGGCTCCTCCGGCTCGATGTCGATGCGCACGATCGGCAGGTCGGGGCCGGTGCCCCATTGGGTCTGCTGAATCAAGAGGCGCGTGCCGATAGCCAGCACGGCGTCGGCCTCGCGCCACATCCGGTGGCCGATCGGCAGATTGACGCTGAGCCGGTGCCGCGCCGACACCACGCCCTGGCCCCGCCGATAGGCGATGACGGGCGCCTCCAGCAGCTCGGCCAGCGCCGTCACCTCGGCGCTCGCGCCTTGCGCGCCGCCGCCGACCACGATGATCGGCCGCCGTGCCTTGCCGAGAATCGCGGCGGCGCGCGCCACGGCGCCCTCGTCAACCGGCGGCGCCTCGGCGGGGCGCGCGGCGTCGATGGCGCCGACCGCGCCCGGCTCACCCCACACATCCATGCCGCATTCGAGGATGACCGGGCCGGGCCGGCCGCGCTGGGCGATGGCGAACGCCTCGGCGATGAGGCGCGGCGCCGCGGCGGCGTTGGGGATGCGGGCGGCGAACTTGGCGATATGGCGGGCCAGCCCGACCTGGTCGCGAATTTCGTGGAGAAAGCCGTGGCCGCGATCGATCTCGCGGCGCGGAATCTGCCCGACCAGCCCGATGATCGGCGCGTTCATCGCCTCGGCGGTGAGGATCGCGGCGCCGGCATTGAGCAGGCCCGGCCCCGGCACCACGGTGAAGACCTGCGGCTTGCCGGTGACCAGCGCCGCGCCCAGCGCCATGAACGCGCCGCCCTGCTCGTGCCGTGTATGGATGACGCGCAGCCGGTCGCGCGCGCCATAGAACGCGTCGAACAGCGAATCGTTATGGGTGCCGGGCAGGCCGTAAACGGTGTCGATGCCGTGCGCGAGCAGCGCGGCGGTCGCCGCCTCGGCGGTGGTGATGGGTGCGTTGCGTTCGGCTGATGTCATTTCCTATACTCTCGCCGCTATTGAGCCTTGCCGCGTCGATCCGTGCAATGGCGGGGAACGCCACCGCCACTAGAATCGTTGTTCCATACATACCGACAAATGGGGAAAAGATGGCCAGTGAAACTCTTCATGAAGATGCCGCCACGCTCGGGCCGGAGATTATCGATCAGCACCGGGCCATCGCCTCGCTGATGGAAGAGCTGGAGGCGGTCGATTGGTACAATCAGCGCGCCAAGGCCACCGTCGATGACGAATTGCGCGGCATCCTCGAGCATAATCGCGACGAGGAAAAGGAGCATGCCGCCATGGTGCTGGAATGGCTGCGGCGCCACGATGCGAAGCTCGACAAGAATTTGAAGACCTATCTCTTGACCGACAAGCCGATCCTCCAGGAGGAGGCCGCGGCCGAGAGCGCCGGCGCGGCGGCGGCGCCTCTGTCCGGCAGTCTCAACATCGGCGATCTGCGCAAGCCGGTGCGGCCGGGCGCGAGCAAATCGGGGAGCCAATCATGAACCATCTCTATCGCGACCTGGCGCCCATCTCCGCCGCCGGCTGGTCGGAAATCGATAAGGAAGCGACCCGCACCCTCAAGACCTCGCTCGGCGCGCGCCGGATCGTCGATTTCGTCGGGCCGAAGGGCTGGGATTTCGCGGCGGTCGGCACCGGGCGCAGCGAGTCGGTCGCCCCGCCAGTGAAGGCCGAGATCACGGCGCGGCTGCGCCAGGTCCTGCCGCTGGTCGAATTGCGGGTGCCGTTCGAGATTGAGCGCAGCGAGCTTGACGCCGTCGATCGCGGCGCCAAGGATCCGAAGACCGATCCGGTGATCGCGGCCGCCCGCCAGATCGCGATCGCCGAGAATCGCACCATCTTCCACGGCTTCCCCGAGGCGGGCATTCGCGGCCTCTGCGAGGCGCAGGCCTCGGTCGCGATTCCGTTCGCCGAGGATTTTGTCAGTTTTCCCAATGCCGTTGCCGCCGCCAAGACCAAGCTGCGCGACGGCGGCGTCAGCGGCCCCTATGCGGTGGCGCTGAGCGAGCATGCCTACACCGCGCTCAGCGAGACCACTAGCGGCGGCTATCCGGTGCTGGAGCATGTGCGCCGGCTGGTCGATGGGCCGCTGGTGTGGACGCCGGGCCTCGACGGCGCCGTGGTGATGTCGATGCGCGGCGGCGATTTCGAGCTGACGGTCGGCCAGGATTTCTCGGTCGGCTATCTCGATCACGACGCGCGGAAGGTGCGGCTCTATATCGAAGAGAGCTTCACCTTCTGGCTTTTGTCGGCGCAGGCGGCGATCCCGCTCAGCCGCCACACCGCGAAGAAGCCGGCCTAATCAGGATTTGAGGAAGAACGCGGCGGTGATCGCCGCGGCGATGACTATGACGGCGGGCCGCAGGTGCTTGGGGTTCATTTTCTTGGCGCCCCAGGCACCGGCCCAACCCCCGACGATGCCGGCGGCCATCATCCCGACGCCGGGCCCCCACGCGATCTTGCCGGCGGCGATGAAGATCACCACCGCCAGCCCATTCAGCAGGCCCGCGAGCAGGGTCTTCAGCGCGTTCATCGCGTGAAAATTGCTCATCCCGAACAGGCTGAACGAGGCCAGCATCAGAATCCCCATGGCGCCGCCGAAATAGCCGCCATAGATCGCGATGACGAACTGCACCACCATCAGCGTCATCGCGCCGAAACGCACGAACCGGCGCAGAAACGGCGTGATGCGCGGGCCGACCGCGAAGATCAGGGTCGCCCCCAGCAGCAGCCACGGCACGATGGTGTCGAATTCGCGCTGCGGCGTGAACAGGAGCAGGGCCGCGCCCACCGCGCTGCCGGCGAAGCTGATCGCGATCAGCTTGGCGCGGCTGATGCCTTCGACCTTGGGCAGGTCGTGGCGATAGGTCCAGGCGCTGACCAGGGCGCCTGGAAACAGCGCCACCGAACTAGTGGCATTGGCGACGATCGAGGGGATGCCGACAAACACCATCGCGGCGAACGTCACGAACGAGCCGCCGCCGGCGACCGCGTTGAGGATGCCGCCGAAAAACCCCGCCAGGCCGAGCAGCGCGAGGTCGCCGGCGCTCACGCGGCGCCGCTCGCGCTCCCGTGGCGGCGATAACGCCATACCGAGGCGGGCGGGAAATTGCGCCACACCCGTCCCGTGACCTCCGCTATCAGCCCCTCGCGGGCGCGGCCCATCACCGGCGAAACCGGCCCATAGGTGAACTGCACGAAGGTCCCGTCCTCGCCCATCAAGGCGAAGGCCTGTTCGACGATGCGCTCCTGCACATCCTGCGGCATCGACAGCAGCGGCAGGCCCGAAATCACCGCGGACACCTGGGTGACGCCCAGCGGGCTCAACAGCGCCGTCAGATCGCGGGCATCGCCCTGGACGATGCGCAGCTCGGGAAAGCGCTGGCGCAGCAGCGACGCGAGCTTCTCGTCGTTTTCGATGACGATCAGCCGGTCGGGGGCGACGCCGGCATCGAGCAGTGCCCGCGTGATGCGCCCGGTGCCGCCACCCAGCTCCACCACCAGCTTGGCGGCGCGGGCATCGATGGCGCGCGCCATTTCGCGGCCGAGATACGGGCTCGACGGCGCCAGCGCGCCGATCCGCAAGGGCGAGCGTATCCAGCGCGACAGGAACAGCGCCAAATCATTGTCGGCGGCGGACGGCTTGCCGCGAAACGAACGAAAATTACTCATACCCCCACCCGGGATTGTTTGGCGGCGCCACACACCCGGCGCGGGCCGGATTGAAAGGCTTTTAGGTCTTGGCGGCAAGCGCGCAATTTGCCTTGCGCCGCGATGGGTTCTTTTGCCGGCGGCGCCGTGCCAGAATCGCGCGTACCCCTTGCCCTATCCGCCCCCAGCCCGATGCCCGCCCTGATCCAACCGCGCAATCCGATCTTCGTGGCCGCTATCGTGGCCTGCGCCTTCTTCATGGAGACGCTGGACTCGACGGTCATCGTCACCGCGCTGCCGCGCATGGCGCAGGCGTTCGATTCGTCGCCGGTGCGGCTCAGCCTCGGCCTCACCGCCTACATCATCACGCTGGCGATCATGATCCCGGCCAGCGGCTGGATCGCGGACCGGCTCGGCACGCGCAACGTGTTCTGCGCCGCGATCGGCCTCTTCACGGCGGCTTCGATTCTGTGCGGCTTCAGCAATTCGGTCGGCGAATTCGTCGCCGCCCGCATCCTCCAGGGCATCGGCGGCGCCATGATGTCGCCGGTGGGGCGGCTCGTGGTGCTACGCTCGACCGAGCGCAAGGATTTGGTGCGGGTGATGAATTTCGTCACCCTGCCGGGCCTGATCGGGCCGATCGTCGGGCCGCCGGTCGGCGGCTTCATCACCACCTATCTCTCCTGGCGGTACATTTTCTTCCTCAACGTCCCGGTCGGCCTGTTCGGCATGGTCCTCGTCTTCACCATGATCCGCAACTATTACGGCGCGACGCGACGGCCGTTCGACCGGATCGGCTTCGCGCTGAACGGCGTCGCGCTGGCGGCGCTGATCTACGGCATGGATCTCCTCGGCAATCGCGGCGCGGACTGGGAGGGCGGGGGCCTGGTGCTGATCGGTCTCGCGGTCGGCGCCGTGGCGATCCGCCACGCGACCCGTCAGCTCCATCCGCTGGTCGATTTATCGGCGCTGCGCTTCCGCACCTATCGTGCCGTCAATGCCGGCGGCTCGTTCTTTCGCATCGCCATCGCCGCGCCGACCTTCCTGATGCCGCTGCTGTTCCAGGTCGGGCTGGGGATGACCGCCTTCGCCTCCGGCCTGCTGCTGCTGGTCCATGCCAGTGGCGATTTCGCGGCGAAGCTGGTGACGACGCGCTTCATCCGCACCTTCGGCTTTCGCGCGGCGCTGGTCTGGACCACGCTGGTGTTCACCCTGTCGATCGCCGCGTGCGCGACCTTCACCGAGACGACGCCGCTCTATGTGATTTTGCCGATCCTGTTCATCAGCGGCGTGTGCCGGTCGCTACAGATGACGGCGCAGACCTCGTTTCAATTCACCGAAATTCCGTCGGAGGGCGTGACCGCCGCCTCGACCCTGTCGAGCGCGCTGCTTCAGGTGGTGCGCGCCATCGGCGTCGCGCTGGCGGCGATGATGCTGAGCCTCGCGGTGGCGCTGCGCGGCGGCGACAGCCTCGGCCTCGGCGATTTCCGCATCGGCTTCGCCGGTATCGCCGTGATCGGGCTGCTGTCGCTTCCTTGGTACTGGCCGTTGGCGCCGGATTCGGGCGCCGAACTCAGCGGCCACCGGCCGCGCGCCGCTCGGGACTAGCGGCCCGCACAATAATCGGGTGCATCGCCCCCTATTAGAATCATCTATCGGCATGCCACGTTTCTTGGTTATCCTTTCATACAGTTAGGATTCGCACTTCAAACGGGGGTTATCGATGCATCGGAAAATCGCCTTCGCCATCGCGGCGGGGATTTATGCGCTGTGCGGCATGTCGGCCGGGTTCGCGAAGGATGTCGGCGGCGATGAAAAGGTCGTCGTCCAGCCGGCGCAGGGCAAGGTCGGAACCCGGTTCAATGTGCTGTGCAAGAATTTTCCCGAGCCGAGCAGCAAGGACCTCGTCTATATCGTGGCCGCCGGCACGCCCGACGTCGATCCGATGTCCGCCGAAGGCCAGCAGGAGAAAATTCTGTGGAAGGACTACGCGGTGAATTGCTTCCACACCGGGCGCTTTCTCTTCCCGGCCGGCCCATTCGCGCCCGGCACATACGAAGTGCGCTTCGTCACGACGCTCTACAATAACGATCAGCGTGGCGAGATCGCGACCCGCACCACCTTCACCGTTACCCGATGAGGCGCGGCCGATACGGCGCGGTGGTGGCCGCGCTCATGACCCTGTTCCTCGCGGTCGGCGGTGCCGGCGCGGAACAGCTTGGCTCGATCCGGGTCGTCAACCCGCAGGTTCGTGCCATCGATGGCATTCTGGTCGATGTCAGCGCCGCCGCGCTGCGCGACAGCTCCAGCATTCGGCTGGCGGTGGTGCCGGCCGGCACGCCCGATGCGATCACGGACACCAATGCCTTTGCCGCGAACTCGACGGTCATCCATGCCGATCGCGTGCGGCTGACCTTGCCCGGCGGGCCGCCTGGCAAGGATGAGGTGCGGCTCTATCACCTGCCGCCGACCGGCACCGCGTTCGTGGTCGCTGTGCGCGCGCCGGTGACGGTGCTGCCTGGCGTGGCGGGCGCGGTGCTGGCCCGCGATCTCGGGCAAGAGGCGGCGGTGCTGGGGCCGCTGCGGTTCGAGGCGCGCTATCGCGACACGCCGATCCTGCTGCAAGCGCAATTCCTGCGGGTGCGGCCGGAAACCGAGTGGAGTCCCAATTGGCTGAGCGCGGCGAATGTCATCGGCCGGCGCCTGGCGGTGATGAGTCTGGGAACGCGAGGGGTGGTGCGCGACCGTTCGGGATCGACCAACGAAATCATCTGCATCATGGCCGACGATGGCGGGCCGATCCTCGGCCGGATCGCCCGGCTCAACCCCGGCGACGCTGTGCTGGTGAAGGGCTATCCGACCAGTTGGGGTGCGGCGTCGGCGGCCGATCCGGTGCTGTTGCGCGGCTGTCAGTTCGCCAACTGACCCGATAATTTGCCGCGCACATTCTTGCCGTCACCATCGACGATGCGATAGCGCACGCACGCATCGTCGATGGTGGCGCGGGCGCGCAACTGCCAGGTTTGATACGCCTCGCGATAAGTCCGATAAGGCCCGAGCCGGTCTTCATGGGCGCCCGGCGCCAAGGTCGTGAAACTGGTATCGGTGAACTCGCCGCCGACCACCCAATAATTCGCCATCGCCATCCCTTATACCGCCGGTAATCGCCCTAAGCTGGCTCGGTTTCCACGCGCCCGCTATAGTGGCGCGGCTGCATAGCACAAAATGGGTTAGAACAAGCCGAATGCCATATGCCTCGCTGCGCGACTTCATGGCGCACCTCGAAACCAAGGGCGCGCTGAGGCGCGTCGCGGTGCCGGTATCGCCCGACCGCGAGATCACCGAGATTCATACGCGCCTGCTGGCAGAGCATGGCCCCGCCGTGCTGTTCGAACAGGTGACGCGCCCCGATGGCGGCCGCTATGCCATGCCGGTGCTGACCAACCTCTTCGGCACGGTGGAACGCGTCGCCTGGGGCATGGACCGCGAGCCGCACCAGCTCCGCGAGGTCGGCGAGACGCTGGCCTTCCTGAAACAGCCCGAGCCGCCGGGCGGCTGGCGCGAGGCGCTGGACATGCTGCCGCTGCTGCGCACCGTGATGGCGATGAAGCCGCGCACCGTGACCAGCGCGCCGTGCCAGGAGGTGGTGCTGCGCGGCGGCGATATTGATCTCGGCGCGCTGCCGATCCAGACCTGCTGGCCGGGCGAGCCGGCGCCGCTGATCACTTGGCCGCTGGTCGTGACCAAGGGGCCGAGCGACCGGCGCGAGGATAATTACAATCTCGGCATCTACCGCATGCAGGTGACGGGACGCGACACCACGCTGATGCGCTGGCTGGCGCAGCGCGGCGGGGCGCAGCATCATCGCCGCTGGAAGGAGAGCAAGCGCGAGCCGCTGCCCGCCGCCGCGGTGATCGGCGCCGATCCCGGCACCATCCTCGCGGCCGTGACGCCGGTCCCCGATACGCTGTCGGAATATCAGTTCGCCGGGCTGCTGCGGGGGCGGAAGGTCGAGCTGGTCGACTGCAAGACCGTGCCGCTCAAAGTGCCGGCGCAGGCCGAGATCGTGCTGGAGGGGCATGTCTCGCTCGACGAGTATGGCGATGAAGGCCCCTATGGCGACCATACCGGCTATTATAATTCGGTCGAGCGCTTCCCGGTGTTCCGCATCAGTGCCATCACCATGCGGCGCGATCCGATTTATCTGACGACCTTCACCGGCCGGCCGCCCGATGAGCCGTCGGTGCTGGGCCAAGCGTTGAACGAGGTGTTCATTCCGCTGCTCCAGCAGCAATTCCCCGAGATCGTCGATTTCTGGCTGCCGCCCGAGGGCTGCTCCTATCGCATCGCGGTGGTGTCGATCCGCAAGGCATATGCCGGGCATGCGAAGCGCGTGATGATGGGCGTGTGGTCGTTCCTGCGCCAGTTCGTCTATACCAAATTCGTCATCGTGGTGGATGACGATATCGACGCGCGCGATTGGAAGGATGTGATGTGGGCGATCGCGACCCGGATGGACCCGGTGCGCGACATCACCTTGGTCGAGAACACGCCGATCGATTATCTCGACTTCGCCTCACCCGACCCCGGCCTTGGCGGCAAGATCGGCCTCGATGCCACCAATAAATGGCCCCCCGAAACCCACCGCGACTGGGGCCGCGAAATCCGCATGGACGACGCGGTGGTGAAGGCGGTCACCGAAAAATGGCCCAGCCTCGGTTTGCCGGGGACGGGAAAGAGCGTGTGGAAGTGAGACCATATTTGACCAATGACCGATCATGGGCGTAGCGTTTGCGATATGACCGTCACAATTACCAAAGAGGCCGCTGCTCAACGGCAACTTGACGCAGCCATCCGCTGGCTCTTTGCGAATGACGACATATTGCCGATCCATTCCGTGGCGGCGGCGGCCGGCGAGGTCCTCAGAAGTCTCGCGGAGAAGCATGGCGTAACAATTGAGGACGATGCCGCCGTGCACGCGATGCGTCGAGTGTTTCAAGCGTTCGATGGCACAAAGCGAACTGACCAAGAGCTGCGGCGGGAACTTCCCCAAGCAAAAAAATGGATTCAAATTCAGCAGCACAAGCCGGCAAATTTTCTCAAGCACGCGGATAAAGACGCGGATAAGGCTTTGGCTATCGACGAATTGGACGTTGATACGGATCACGTCCTGTTGCAGGCATGCGCCTATTACGTCGCGCTTGATTTGCCGCTTACCCCTGAAATCGAGGCTTTCGGCAGATGGCACCTCGCCGTGTACCCAAATGAGCCGGGCGACGAAATCGTGACGGCCGTCGGGAAAGTGGACAAGTTGAACCGCTTAGATCAATTGGATTTCGGCGCCTTCCTTCTCGATCTTGCGCAGGACGGGTCGGTAGGCGATGACGATGCGGGATCGGCTTCCCCCAGCGGTAAGGTTGCTCTCATCCGCGAGGCGCTCGATCAGGTCAAGAAGGGACAAACGATCCCCTCCGAAGAAATTGAAGCATGGATCGACTCTTGGGATACGCCTAACGAACTTCCCACGCCCACTCCTCATAAACATTAGTTCTAGAAAATGCCGCGACGGATTGCCTATTCGCAAGCTGCTGCGGTCGACATCGTTAACATACGGCGGTGGTATCGCCAACTTGGCGCTGGCAGACTCGCGAAGGAACGAATACGTCGAATTTCCGACGCCATTCGACGACTCAGGTTCGATCCGGTGATATGGCCGCGCGGCGAAATTCCAGGAACCCGCGAGCGGGTCGTTGAGGCCCATACCATCGTCTATGCGGTCGATCCTGATACCAATGACGTATTGACGGCTGGCAATATCGTAATACTTCGAGTTTTCGGTCCCGGTCAGAGTCGTCGAATATCATGATCAAAAGCGGAATCCGGCCAATCATCCCGGTGAATTTCTCGCCGAAATCCTCGATGCTGTTGGCATGACTCAGGTCCGGTTCGCGCGGGCGATCGGCGTATCGCCGATGCGTGTCTCGCACATCGTCAAGGGCACGCGGCCGGTGACGGCGGAATTGGCGTTGTTGTTCGGGCGCGTCTTCGGTCAGTCGCCGGAATACTGGCTCAATCTCCAGACGGCTTACGATTTGGGCATGGCCCGACCGTCGCTCGCCAAGCGACTCAAGGCGATCGCGGTCTTAGCTTGACGTTCGATAAATCGGCTTTCAGGAACGGCGCCGCCCCGGCGAACTCCGGGGCTTGATCGGGGGGCGGGGTCCATGCCTCAAGCGAAATCCGCATGGACGATGCGGTGGTGAAGGCGGTCACCGACAAATGGCCCAGCCTCGGGCTGCCGGGTACCGGCAAGCCGGTGTGGCGGTGACCCGCGCCGTCCCTCCGCCCAGCCGGTAGATGGAAGCGGCGCCGCTTCCGTCTACCGAACTGGGCTATTCAGCGGCTTGCGCCTTCTTCTTCGCTTCCTCGGTGAAGTGCTTCTGGATGGTGTGCATCATCGCGTCGTTGCGCTTCTGCGAGAACCCGACATTGTTTTCGCGCAGCCATTCCATCGAGGTATTGCGCCACTCGTTTGTGCGATTGAACTTGGGCAGGACATAATTGGCGAACAATTCGTAGGAGCGCTTGGTCGCCTCCCAATTGGCGAAATCATGGGCCAGCATCAGGATGGTGCCGAAGCCGCCGGTCTTTTCCCAGAACCGCTCCAGCACCGCCAGCGCGTCGTCGGGCGTGCCGATCGCGCCATAGCCATTCTCGTTGATGCCGTCGAGGCTGGGCAGGCCAATCGCCGCGCCGCCATTGGGGCTGACGGCATAGCCATATTTTTCCCACTTGGCGAAGCCTTCGCGGCAATTCGCCAGCGCCTGCTCGCGCGTGTCGGCGATGTGGAACGGCGCCATCAGGCGCCATTCCGAGCGCTGCATGGTGCGGCCATTCTGCTCGGAGATTTCGTTGGCGAGGCGCCAGTTAGTGGCGAGCGCGTCATAGCCGTCGCGCGCCCCGGCGGCGACGCTGATCATGCCGGTGCCGTATGTGCCAGCGATCTTGCCGCCGTTCGGCGTCGCCGAGCTGGCGATCGCCATGTAGGGCCGCGGCTTGGTATAGGGCTGCAAGTGGAGGCGCGCATTGTTCAGCGTGTACCAGTCGGTGGTCTTGGTGATGACCTCACCGTTGAACAGCCGGGTGATGATGTCGATGCCCTCGATCATGCGATCGCGCTGCACCTCGGGGTCGATGCCCAGCATCAGCGCGTCGGAGGGCAAGAGGCCGGGGCCAAACCCGAACATGGCGCGGCCGCGCGTCTGATGGTCGAGCTGGCAAATGCGGTCCGCCAGGATCAGCGGATTGTGGTACGGCACCGATATCACGCCGGTACCAAGCCGTATTGATTTGGTAACCATCGCGGCGGCGGCGATAAACATTTCGGGGCAGCCGTAAATCTCATAGCCCCCGGAATGATGCTCGCCGATCCATGCCTCGGCGAATCCGACCCGGTCGAGCCACTGCATCAGCTCGATATCGCGCTCCATGGTCAGCGTCGTGTCTTCGTCGGTGGGATGGAACGGTGGCAGGAATACGCCGGCTTTCAGGTTTCTGCTTTCGCTCACGAGACGGTCTCCCTCTGGGTTCGTGCATTCTGGTCCGGCAGGGCGTAATGGCGCAACCCTAGTCCGCGAAATCCGTGTCCTTGAGGATGATCGGCGTGCCGTGCGGGGTGCGCCGCGCGGCGTGGCTCCAGGCCGCGCTGTAGCGGCCGATGGCGGCGCCATCGGTCAGGCCCTTCAGCGCGACCATGCGCTCCAGCGTCGCCTGCCAATGGCGATAATAGGTCTCGCCGGTGTCGGGATCGCCCGCCGCGTGGGCGCGCTTGATTTCGTCGGCGAGCATCGCCGCCCATTCGGGCCAGGCGAACAGCCCGGCTTGGTGCAGCGCCAGCGCCATGGCGAAGGATTGCGCTTCCCACGGCTCGCGGAACACCGGCCCGTCGGCGTCGCGCGGCAGGCCCGGCAAATCGATGTCGGCGCCGCTCATGCGGGTTGGAGGTAGGGCTCGAACGCCTCGATCGAGACGGCGAGCGTCGGGTCGGCGGCCTCGCCCCACAGCTCGCGGCCGCTGAACACCAGCGTGTAGAGCCATTGCGGCTGATCGCCGGCGCCGATCGCGGCGGTGTCGGGATAGACATGGCAGCCGCGCACCGCCTCGATCGTGCCGACCTTGTCACGGGCATAGCGCGGCAATCGCGTATGGGTGACGGGGTTGATGTTGAGCGTGCGGACGCGATCGCCCGCCTGGAAGCGGGCCGACGCCGGGGCGGGCCGCGCATAGTCGCCGCGCTTCAGGCCGGCGACGTCGGCGGGCGCCATCACCCGCGTCGCATAAGAAGCGGGACGCAGCGCGTGGCCGGCCGCGATCTCATCCGCGCCGACCAGCCCTGCGCGCTGCACGCTGCTTTCGAGCCCCATCAACCACTTGGCATAATAGGACGCGACAAGATATGTCCGTGGCGGCAACGCCTCGATCTGGGCGCGGCCGCCATCGATGGTCCACAGCCGGGCAAACCCCATCGCGCGATAGAGCGCCGCGACGCGGCCCTCCCACGGTTCATGGAAGGGCGGCTCGCTCGCCTCCGGCTCGACCGGTCCGAACCCGTGCATGCCGCCCATGTCATGGAGCGAATTCATGGCGCGATGTCGGCGGCAAGCGGCAGGCCGGTGCCGATCATGCTGTCGCGCGTCACCAGCTCGGCGAGCCGCGCCTCGCTCCAGCCGTCGGTGCCGGGGGGCTGCATCGGCAGGACGAGGAAACGGGTCTCCGCCGTCGAATCCCAGACGCGGATGTGCGTATCGGGCGGCAAGGTCACGCCGAAATCGGCCAGCACGGCGCGCGGCTCGATCACGGCGCGACTGCGATAGGCGGCCGATTTGTACCAGACCGGCGGCAGGCCCAGCACCTCCCACGGATAACAGGAACAGAGGGTGCAGACGATGATGTTATGGGTCGCGGGCGTGTTCTCGACCGCGATCAGATGCGCGCCGACGGGGCTGACCATGTTCAACGCATTGGTGGCTTCGGTCGCGTCGGCCAACAGCCGCCGCTTGAACGCCGGGTCGACCCAGGCGCGCGCCACGATCCGGGCGCCGTTGCGCGGCCCGATGCGGGTCTCATAGGCCTCGACGATCAGATCGAGGGTTGCCAGATCGACATGGCCCTTCTCGGTCAGAATGGTTTCGAGCGCGCGCACCCGGGCCTGCATCTCGGAAAATTCCGAACCATGCGGATGCTCGTGGCCGTGATGATGATCGTGGTCGTGGTCATGTGACATGGCGTTCAGCTTGTCCGCATCGGTGAATTTTGACAAGCACGGTGACCGGCGCGGTGACTGGCCCCCGTTTTACGGGGGAGGGTTGGGAGGAAAATGGCGGAAGAGAGTGGGGGTCGAACCCACCAAGGACCGGCTGACGGCCCCTGCCGGATTTGAAGTCCGGCCGTCCCACCGGGGACGCTTCTCTTCCCTATCCAGGATCGCGGCAACTTGGTATCTCACCCGGAGAGAAGACCACAACATTTCATCTCAGACGCGGTCCCGCCAGGTGAGATCGGAAATCCTTCCATGACTATCCCGCCCGCCCTTCCCGCCGCGACCATCATGCTGCTGCGCGATGGTCCGGCTGGCATCGAGGTGCTGATGGTTCGCCGGCATACGAAATCCGGCTTCGCGGCCGGCGCGCTGGTCTTTCCTGGTGGCAAGGTCGATGCCGCCGATGCCGCGCTGACACGCCACAGCCGCCCCGCCGACCTCTTGCCTTTTCGCATCGCCGCGATCCGCGAGACGTGGGAGGAGGCCGGCATTTTCCTAGCCCATCCTCGGGGTGAGGATCGCCTGATCGACGGCGCGGACATGCGGCGATTGCGCGATGCCTATCCCGATTCGGCGGTCGATCCGGTGGCGCTTCTGGGCGAGGCGCGGCTGGAATTCGCAACCGATCGGCTGGTGCGGTTCGCGCACTGGATCACGCCGGAGGCGGAGCCGCGGCGCTTCGATACGCATTTCTTCATCGCCCCGGCGCCGGCGGGGCAGATCGCGGCGGCGGATGGCCGCGAGACGCTGGAATGTGCCTGGCTGTCGCCGGCCGACGCGCTGGCCGCGGGGGATGCCGGCCGCGCCCTGGTGATGTTCCCGACCCGCCTCAATCTGATGCGGCTCGCACGGAGCCGGTCGGCGGCGGCGGCGCTCGAGCGCGCCGGGCACGAGCCGATCGTCACCGTGCTGCCGGTGATTACGGTCGAAGCCGGCGAGCGGATCATCCGCATCGCGCGCGATTGCGGCTATGAACAGAGCGAGATGCGCCTGCCGCCAGCATCGCGATGAGCGGGCGCGTTAAGGAGTTTTCGCGCCAGGATCGCGCTTGATCGCGTCTTCTCGTATTCCTCCGTTACCCAGCGGAACACACCTTGGCGCCCTGTCCGATTTTCCAGGACCAGCTCAGGTGAATCAACGTCTCCCCCGGCCGATCGCGGTGACATGGCGTGACAGGTCGGCGACAGGCCCTGAATTTAACCACGGCGCGCATGTTTCGGCCCCACTAATAGGCGCCACGGCATTTTTCTCCACGATGACCGACCATCGCGCGGCCGCCTCGCTTTCAGACTGCGATAAAATTCAATATCATAGAGCGTAACGAAATTCTCTGGGATCTCCTTGGGAATGATGTCGTCGACGGCGAGTTCGCTATCGCCAATTCGCCTATAAAATTCCGCGATTTTGTCTCGTATCAAATCTTCGCGGCGCTGATCAAAAAATCGCGGACCATGTGGTTTGGCTCGCGGCGGACGATCATTTATGACTGGAAATTGGAAAGGCTCCATCGCCGCGACGATTTGCGAAACAATCACTTCTTTCGTGTATCGTGGAATTACGTTCTCATTTTGCCATCGCAAGACATAATCGTGGATTTCCGGAATCTGCAATGTCGCCATGGCCGCCGCGAACCATCGCGGTGAAAGATCGCCGCCAGATAGCGGATGACCAATCATCAGTTCCGCCGTCGCATTCGCCATCCAAGCTAATACCGGCAAGCCTGTCCGCATCGCCTCGAAGACCGGAATACCGAACCCCTCATGCTCGGAGAGACAAAGAAAAACGTCCGCGCCGCGATAAAGTTCTTCCAATCGAACATTATCGACCTCTCCGGGCAATTCGAGTTCGACCCCCACTTCTTTCGCAAGGGCGATCAGGTCTTGGTGATACGCGCTTGTTCCGCTGTCGAGACGCCCCGCGAACACCATCTTGGCTTGGATGCCCAGTCGGTGCTTGGCATAGGCCGCGCATAAGATAGCTTGCCTGTGGCCCTTATGGGGCACAACTCGGCTGACAAATAGGATGCTCTTGACTTGACGGCCGATTTTCACGGCGACTGGTTGCGGGCGCGGGAAATCAATATAGCGAGACGCTGGGAAGACCACATGGATTCTAGTGACGGCTACATTTAAAATCGCCAGTTGCCGGGCGGTAAATTCGCTGTTGCACCAGAAGCGGCAATTGGTGTTCCGCGCGAGCCTGACAATGGAATCATATCCCGTCATGGTTCGATCGACGTATTGGGCGGCGTATTTTGCCAAAAACCATGGCGGTGTATTGTTGTGCCATCGCACGATGAGGTTGCCGCATCCCGAGATTAGCCGTTCCTCGAACCGCGGCCAGCCGTCGCAAAAATGGTAAATGATCACGGCATCCGGATAGGCAGTCATCGCCACAAAGAAGTTTTCGAGTGGCTCAATCGCGACACCGTCGTGAAGCTTCTGATCGAAATGCTCACAAAAGAGGCGGACCTCGACCGCTTCCTTGAAAACCTCCCTGAGCGCGCGCCACTGAAAGACAGCATCGCCACCGATGGAATCGCCTTTTACAAACAATCCCTGCACGCAGATGAATATTTTTTTCCTGAGCATCATACCGCCTCATATGACCGGGAAACAGCCGGCGGTCATCGCTTCCAATAGGGGCACGCGGAAACCTTCATGATCGGAGGGTATCGCGAATATATCGGCGGCGCGATAGGCGCCCGCCAGATTGTCATCCGACAGCTCGCCCCGATCGGCGGCCCGTCTCATCGAGGGGCTTTACCTCGCCTTGGCGGTTGCTATGCTCGGGACCGTCGAGACGATGTCGGGGGGACGTCATGACCGAGCGTGCGATGCGGCCCGATCGATACCACGCATGGCGGTAACCGCCCCCGCTCGGTCCGTCTAGCGCCATGTCCGGCCTTGAAACCGCGATGGTTCCGGTGCTGCAGGCGCTGCTCAGCGGCATTCTGGTCGGCGGTGTCTATGGCCTCTTGTCGATCGGGTTGAGCCTCGCCTTCGGCGTGATGCGGATCGTCAATTTCGCCCATGGTGACATGGTGATGTACGGCATGTATGTCGGCGTGGTGGCGTCCGCCGCCTTCGGCATCGACCCGCTTTACGCGCTGCCGGCCAGCTTCGTGCTGATGGGCATTCTGGGCGCGCTGCAATACCGCATCGTGTTCCGCCGGTTCGTCGGCCATACCACGCTGAACCAGTTGCTGGCGGCGATCGGCCTCGGCCTCGCGCTGCAAATGGTGGCCCAGCTGGTGTTCGGCGTCGATGCGCGCAGCGCCACCTCGATCTTCGCCGGCAAATACGATCTGATCGGGCCGTTCTTCTTCGCCCGCGCCCAGATCGTCGCCTTCGCGCTCGCCGGCGTCGCGACCATTCTGGTGGAGCTATTGCTGCGCAAGACGCAATGGGGCAAGGCGGTGCGCGCGGTCGCCGACAATATCGAGGCGGCGGAAATCGTCGGCCTGCGCTCGCAGCGAATCAATCTGATGGCGTTCGCGCTGAGCTGCGCCCTCGCCGGCATCGCCGGCACGGTGATGGTGACCTATTATCCGACCGATCCGACCAAGGGGTTCAGCCTGATGCCGATCGCGATCATCGCCACCACCATTGGCGGTCTCGGCAGCATCGGCGGCGCGTTTCTCGGCGGCATTTTCTGCGGCATCATTCAGCAGATGACCGCGATGCTGTGGAATTCGGCGCTGCAAGATGTACCCCTTTATATCCTGTTGCTCGCCTTCATCGCCTATCGCCCGATGGGCCTGTTCGGCCAGAGGTCCGAATAGGATGAGCGCGCCAACGCTGGCAAGTGGCGCCGCCCCGCCGCCGGTGAGCCGGCCGCGATACGCCACCGATTACCGCGCGCTCATCCTCGGTATCGTGGCGATCATCGTCGTGGCGGCGCTGCCGGCGCTGCCGTTCGTCAACAATTACCTGATCGCGGTCACCGTCCGCGCGCTGATCTTCATCGCGCTGGGGCAGGCGTGGAACATCGTCGCGGGCATCGGCGGCCTGCTGTCGCTCGGCCATGGCGTGTTCCTGGGCCTCGGCTGCTATGCCACCGGCATCCTCTTCAACGAATATGGCCTGCCGCCCTGGCTGGGCGTGTGGGTGGGCGCGCTGCTGTCGCTGCTGGTCGCGCTGATGATGGGCACGATGACCTTGCGCATGCGCGGCGTGTTCTTCGCCCTCGCCACCATCGCGGTGTCGCTGGCGCTCGATCAGTTGGCGCGGCACTATGTCGATCTGACCGGCGGCGATAACGGGCTGGCGCTGAGATTTCTCGGCAATTCGCTGTGGTTCATGCAGTCGCGCACGCCGGCGCCGTTTCTTTATGCCGGCCTGGTGTTCGTCATCGTCTATTTCTGGATCACGAAATGGCTTCTCGCCAGCCGCTTCGGCCTTGAGATGCGGGCGGTGCGCGACGATGAGGTCGCCGCCGCCGCCGCCGGTGTACCGGTATTCCGCACCAAGCTGCTGGGCCTCTTATTGAGCGCGGTGATGACCTCGGTCGCCGGCACGCTCTACATGCAATCCTATCAGGCGATCGACCCCGAAACCGCGTTCGGCCTGTCGCAGGCGATTCAGCTCCAACTGCCGGCGCTGATCGGCGGCCTCGGCACCGCATGGGGACCGGTCGTCGGCGGCGCGGTGATGATCTTCCTGTCCGAGACCACCAATTTCGGCTCGACCAAGCTCGGCATCGCCGGGGTCGATATTCTGGTCTATGGCCTGTTGCTGCTGGCGGTGGTGATGTATGCGCCGAAGGGGATCATGGGTCTCTTCGCCGATCGGCTGCGAGGGCGGCGGTGAGCGCCGCGATCGCATTGGAGGTGAGCCATGTCGCCCGCCATTTCGGCGGGCTGGTGGCGCTGCGCGATGTCTCGTTCAAGGTGAACGAGGGCGAAGTGATCGGCCTGATCGGACCCAACGGCGCCGGCAAATCGACTTTGTTCGAGATTGTCAGCGGCAACCTCGCCCCGACCGCGGGGCGGATCGCGTTTTTCGGCCGCGATTGCACCGCCGATCCCGCTTATGTCCGGCGGCGCGCCGGCCTGTGCCGCACCTTCCAGAAGGTGCGGTTGTTCGAATCGATGAGCGTCGCCGAGAACATCGCCGTCGCGGTTCGCCAGTGCCTGCCGCCCGGCGGCGATTGGCGCGCCGAGGTGGCGTCGATCCTCGACCGCATGCGGCTGCGCGCCCAGGCCGACCGCATGTCGTCCGAGATTACGCTGGCCGACCGCAAGAAAGTCGAGATCGGCCGCGCCATCGCCGGCTATTGCCGCGTGCTGATGCTGGACGAGAGTCTCTCCGGCCTGACCCATGACGAGGCGGAGGAGCTGATCAACGAAATCCTCGCCCTCAATCGCGACACCGGCATCACCGTCATCGTGGTGGAGCATGTGCTGTCGGTGCTGGCGGCGATGGTGAAGCGCCTCGTGGTGCTGCACAACGCCACCGTGATCGCCGACGGCGCGCCCGGCGTGGTGGCGCATGACCCGGTGGTGATCGAGGCCTATCTCGGCACCCGCGCGAATTCGCTGCGATGAGCCTCCTCGAGATCAGCAATCTCAGCGTCGCCTATGGCGATCTGTTTGCCGTGCGTGACGTCTCGTTCGCGGTGGAGACGGGCGCGGTGTTTGTGCTGCTGGGCGCCAACGGTGCCGGCAAGACCAGCATCCTGCGCGCGATTTCGGGGCTGGTGCCGGCGCGGGGCGGGCGCATCGCGGAGGACGGCCGCGATTTGCGCGGCCTCGCCCCCAATCAGGTGGCGCGTGCCGGCATCGCCCATGTGCCGGAGGGCCGGCGCATCTTCCCCAATCTCACGGTCGACGACAATCTCACCGTCAGCTTCCTCAAGGAGCGCACGACCGAGCCGATGGCGGCGGCGCTCGCCGCCATCTTCGAGCTGTTTCCCCGCCTCGCCGAGCGGCGCCGGCAATTGGGCGGCACGCTGTCGGGCGGCGAGCAGCAGATGCTGGCGATCGGCCGCGCGCTGATGAATTTCCCCAAGCTCTTGATGCTTGACGAGCCGTCGCTGGGCCTGTCGCCGGTGCTGGCGGATCTGGTGTTCGAGCGGCTGGCCAAGATCGGCGCGCTCGGCACCACCATCCTGCTGGTCGAGCAGAATGCCACCTGCCTCGAACTGGCGACCGGGGGTATTATCCTCGCCAATGGCCATGTCGTTCTTGCGGGCAGCCGCGACGGGCTGCAGGATTCGGAGTTCGTCCGGCGCGCCTATCTCGGCGTCTGAGGCGAAACCATAACAGGGAGGATGGGAACATGATGAAGCTCACGCGCAGAGAGACCCTGGCTGGCCTCGCCGCCGGCGCCGCGGTAATCGGGGCGCCCCGCATCGGCCACGCCGCGGAGCCCGACATCGTGATTGGCGCGCCCAATTCGCTGACCGGCGGCCTTGCCGAGGGCGGGGTGCGGTTCGTCGCGGCGCTGAGGATCGCGGTGGATCAGATCAACGCCAAGGGCGGCATCAAGTCGCTGGGCGGCGCCAAGCTGCGCCTCGTGGTCGCCGACACCACTACGGAGAGCCCGGCCCAAGCCGCCAGCGTCACCCGCCGCATGATCGATCAGGACAAGGCGGTGATCATCGCCGGCGCCACGGCGAGCGCGATGTCGATGGCGGCGCAGATCGAGTGCGAGAAGGCGCGCGTGCCCTTCATCACCAATTCCTATGCCGACCCGATCGTGACGCGCGGCATGAAATACACCTTCAAATACATGCCGCAGGGCGGGGCGGTGTGGAACATGGCGATGGACGGCATCGTCGATATGTATAAGGACACCACCGGTTCGGCGCCCAGGAATTGCGCGATCTTCATGAGCAATGACGGGGTCGGTCTCTCGGTCCAGAAACAACTGCCGATCGAGGCGAAGCGGATCGGCCTGCCGGTGCTGTTCTCGACGCCCTATCAGATGGGCCTCTCGGACCCCTCCGTCGCGATCGCGCCGATCCTGTCGCAGAAGCCCGACATTGTCTTCCTCGGCGCCTTCACCAACGATCTGATCCTGATCATCCGCGCGTTGCGCGGTCTCGGGCTGAAGACGCCGCTGGTCAATGGCGGGTCGTTCTATGGCGAGGCGGTGATCAACGCGCTCGGCAATCAGACCGACTATCTCTATGGCATCGAGACCTGGAATTCCGATCTCGATCTGCCGGGCAACAAGGAACTGGTCGACACCTATATGAAGGCCAATCCCAAGGCGCATCCCGGCAACGAACAGCTCGGCGTCGGCTTCACCTGCGGCCTCATCATCGGTCAGGCACTGGAGAAGGCGGCGAGCCGCGACGGCACCAAGATTCGCGACGTGCTGGCCACCACCGAATTCACCAATCTGCCGGTGCCGGCGGGCAAGGTGAAATACGGTCCCGACGGGCTGAACATCTATAATAGCGGCATTCTGGTGGAGTGGCAGTCGAGCGTGCTGCGCACCGTGTGGCCGAAGAATCTGCAACGCGCGAAGCCGGTGATCTAAGCCGGGGGCGGTCCGTCATGGCCAACCCGCTCGGCACGCTGCGCATCGGGTTGATCGGCAGCGGCTTCATCGCCAATTTTCATTTGCAGGCGCTGGTCGCCGTCCGCCATGTGACGGTGACCGGCATTTTCAGCCCGAATGCCGCGCATCGCGAGGCGGCGGCCCGCCTCGCCAACCAGCTGGAATTGGGGCCATGCCGACCCTATGCTTCGCTGGAGGCGATGCTGGTCTCGGGTGAGGTCGATGCGGTGTGGATCCTGGTGCCGAATTTCGTGCGCCTCGACACGATGCGCGAAATTCATCATCTGGTGAAGGCCGGCAAGACCCGGCTTCTCGGCGTCACCTGCGAGAAGCCGCTGGGCCGCACCCTGGCCGAGGCACGCGAGATGCTGCGCCTCGCCGAAGATGCCGGGCTGATTCACGGCTATCTCGAGAATCAGGTGTTTTCCAGCGCGGTACAGCGCGGCAAGGACATTGTCTGGCGCCGCGCCGTGCCGGTGTCCGGTCGCCCCTATCTGGCGCGCGCGGCGGAGGAGCATAGCGGCCCGCACATGCCCTGGTTCTGGCGCGGCGATCGCCAGGGCGGCGGCGTGCTGTCCGACATGACGTGCCACAGCGTCGAGGTCGGGCGGTTCCTGCTGACGCCGCCAGGCGCGCCGCGCAATGACTTGACCCTCGTCAGCGCCACCGGCAGCGTCGGCAACCTCAAATGGACGCGTCCCAAATATGTCGCGCGCCTCAAAACGATGATGGGCGACGAGGTGGATTACGCACGCCGCCCGGCGGAGGATTTCGCGCGCGGCATGCTGACCTTCCGCGATGCCGAGGGCCACGAGGTGATGGTCGAGGCGACCAATAGCTGGGCCTATGTCGGTCCCGGCCTGCGCATCCTGATCGAGCTGCTGGGGCCGGAATACGCGATGGAATTCAGCTCACTCGCCACCGGGCTGAAAATCTTCCTGTCGCGCGACGTGACCGGCGGGCAGGGCGAGGACCTCGTTGAAAAGCAGAATGCCGAACAGGGGCTGATGCCGGTGCTGGAGAACGAGGCCGACGTCTATGGCTATGTCGGGGAGGACCGGCACGTGGTGGAGGCGCTGCGCCACGGCCGCGCGCCGCTCGAAACATTTCATGACGGGGTCGCGGTGACGCAAATGCTGATGGCGCTTTATCGCTCCGCCGAACTGGGCCAAGTGATCAAGCTGCCGGCGACCGATCTCGAAACCTATGTGCCGCCGGTGGCCCGCCCCGATTGAACCGGATGAGCACCGTCATTCGCGATATCAGCTCGGACGAGCTGCATCTCTTCGGCGACATCGCCGCGCGGCTCGAATGTCTGGAGCCTGAATTCGATGCCCGCGCCGCCGTCCTCGCCGATATCGTCCGGCTGATCCGGGGCGATTTCGCCGGCTCCTTCGTGTGGAACGCGGCCAAGCGCCGGTTCGATCAGGCGCTGAGCGTCAACATGGACCCGGCCAATCTGCGGCGTTACGAGGATTGGTATCAGTTCCGCGATCCGATGACGTTTCAGCTCCGCGCCCGACGCAAGGCGACCCTGGTCGACGACATCATCCCGCGCGCGAAAATGGAACGTACCGAATTCTATAATGATTTCCTGGCGCGCGACGGGCTGCATCACGGCGTCAATCTGTTCATCTTCGATGCCGATCGCGACCTCGGCGATCTGCGCATCTGGCGGGCGCGCGGCCGGCCGGAATTCGGCGCCCGCGAGATCGGCCTGCTCGACGCGCTGGAGCCGTTCCTGGCGCGGGCGTTGCGGCGTAATGGCCGGCTCGCGGGCTTGACGCCGCGCGAGCATGAGGTGGCGGCGCTGGTGGCGCGCGGCTGCACCGATCGCGATATCGGCCGCGTGCTCGGCCTGCGGTTCGGCACCGTGCGCACCCATGTCAGCAACGCCATGGCCAAGCGCGGCTGCGCCAACCGCGCCGAACTCGCGGCCTCGATCGCGCGCCGGGTATAGACGGCGCGCCTCGGCATTAATGCCGATGCCGTCGCGCGGCCGGCGGCATTAAGTTAAGGTTCCATCTCCGCCGCAGTGAGCGAGGGGCCGTGACCGATCTGTCCAATCTTGGCATTGTCGACGCGGCCGCCGCCATTCGCGCCGGCGAGATCACCGCCGAGAATCTGGCGGATTCGCTGCTGGCCCGTGCCGCGGCGCATGCGGATTTGAATGCCTTTATCGCCCTCGATCCCGAGCGCGTGCGCGCCGCGGCACGGGAGGCGGATCGCCACGGCAAATCCGGCGATGCGCTGGGTCCGCTGGGCGGGGTGCCGCTGGCGCTCAAGGACAATATCGACACCGCCGATCTGCCGACTACCGCCGGTACGCCGGGGCTGCGGGATAATCGGCCGTTTCGCGATGCCCCGATTGTCGGCGCGCTGCGCGACGCCGGCGCCATCATGTTCGGCAAATGCAACATGCATGAGCTGGCGTTCGGCATCACCAACAACAATGCCGCCTTCGGGCCGGCGCGGAATCCCTATGATCCGACGCGGATTCCGGGCGGCTCCAGCGGCGGCACGGCGGTCGCGGTCGCGGCGCGGCTGGTGCCCGGCGGCATCGGCACCGACACCGGCGGCTCGGTGCGCGTGCCGGCGGCGCTGTGCGGCATCGTCGGCTTTCGCCCCAGCGCGGGCCGCTGGTCTCAGGCCGGCATCGTACCCATTTCGCATACCCGCGATACCGCCGGGCCGATCGCGCGCAGCGTCGCCGATTGCGCCCTGATCGACGCCATCGTCACCGGCGAGCCGACGATTCACGACATCGCGCCGCTGAAGGGGCTGCGCCTCGGCGTGCCGCGCCGCCATTTCTGGGAGGGGCTGGACGACGAATTGGGCCAGATTTGCGCGGCGACGCTCGACTGCCTGCGCGGCGCCGGCGTTACCCTCGTCGAGATCGATCTTAGCGAAGCGGCGCGTCTCGACGCGGCCGCCGGCTTCCCCATCGCGCTTCATGAGACGGTGATCGATCTAGGCGCCTATCTCGCCGACCATGGCAGCGCGCTGGATTTCGCTACCCTGGCGGCGCGGTCGGCCAGTCCCGACGTCAATGGCCTCTTATGCGGTCTCGCCGATGCCGGCGCCGTACCCGAGGCGGTTTATCGCACCGCGATCGACGTTCATCGCCCGGCCTTGCAGGAGGTTTATCGCCACGCCTTCCGCGAGCATGGCATCGCCGCGGTGATCTTTCCGACGACGCCGGCCCCGGCCGCCGCGATCGGCGAGGATGAAAATTTCATGATCAATGGCGTCGCCGTGCCGACCTTCACCAGCTTCATCCGCAATTGCGGTCCCGGCAGCGTCGCCGGCATTCCCGGGCTGAGCCTGCCGGCTGGCATGAATCATGCGGGCCTGCCGATCGGCATCGAGATCGACGGCCCGGCGGGAAGCGACCGCCGGCTGCTGGCGGTCGGCGACGCGCTGGCGATGCTGCTGCCGCCTTTGCCCGCGCCCAAACTTGCGCACCGACAATAAAACGAAGGGAGACAGTCATGGATCATCGGACATCAGCCTTCACCCGGCGCGGCTTCTTGGGTGCCACCGCCGCGCTCGGCACCCTGCCGCTGCTGCGGCCGGCCTTCGCCGCCGAGCCGTTCAAGATCGGCCTCTTCATCGCGCTCAGCGGCCCAGCCTCGCTGTTCGGCCCGACCCAGCGCGCCTGCGCCGACCTCGCCGCGGCGGAGATCAACAAAGCGGGCGGCATTCTCGGCCGCCCGATCAAGCTGTTCCCGACCGATGCCGGCGGCCCGCCCGCCGAAACCACCAAATCCGCCGTGCGGCTGATGCTGGACGAGAATGTCGATCTGTTCGTCGGCTCGCATGACAGCGCCACGCGCGAGGCGCTGGTCTCGACCATCAAGGGCAAGATTCCCTATATCTACACCCCGCCCTATGAAGGCGGTGAATGCGACTTCAACGTCTATTGCCTCGGCGAGACCCCGGCGCAGCAGGCGAAGCCCGCGATCGACTGGCTCGCCGCGCAGAAGCACGCCAAGAGCTATTACCTGATCGGCGACGATTACGTCTGGCCGCACAAGACCAACGCCGCCGCGAAACAATATATCGCCGACAACAAGGGCAAGGTGATCGGCGAGGAATATGTGCCGTTCGGCGCGCCCAACAAGTTCGAGGAAATGGTGACGCGCATCAAGGCGGCGAAGCCGGATGTCGTGGTGATCACGCTGGTCGGCGCCGACAATGTCAATTTCAATCGCACCTTCGCCGGCTTCGGCCTCGACAAGGACATCGCGCGGCTGGCCTTCCTTTTGGAGGAAAACACGCTGCACGGCGTCGGCGCCGAGAGCAGCCGCGATCTCTATTCCTGCATGGGCTATTTCGCCAACGACCCGTCGCCGGCCAACCAGAAATTCAAGGCGGCCTATCATGCGATGTATGGCGACAAGGCGCCCCAGCTTGCCACCATCGGCGTCGATTGCTATGCCGCCCTCAATTGCGCGCGGGCGCTCGTCACCAAGGCGGGCGGCACCAATGCGCGCAAATGCATGGCGGCATCGGAGGGGCTGAGCTTCGCCACCGCCGCGGGCATCGCGACGATGCGCGGCCGCCAGGTCGATAAATCGATGTTCCTCGCCGACTGCAAGGGCGTCGAGTTCCAGGTGCTGAAGACCTTTACCGACGTGCCGAGCGGCACCGCCTGCAAGGCCTGACGCCGCGCGGCCGCCGGCGGAGGCACGGGTGATGGATCCGCTGGTCCTGACGCAGGCGATCAACGTGCTCTACGGCGTCAGCATTCTGGCGGCGCTGGCGCTGGGGCTGGCGGTGATCTTCGGCCTGCTCGGCGTGCTGAACATCGCGCATGGCGAGTTCATCATGATCGGCGCCTATTGCGCCTTTGTCGTGCAGTCTGCCGGGCTGCCATTTCTCGCGGCCGTGCCGCTGACGCTCGTGGTGTGCGGCATCGTCGGCTATGTGGTGGAGCGGGTGCTGATCCGCCCGCTCTACCGCCGGCCCTTCGATACGCTGGTCGCGACCTGGGGGCTAAGCCTCTTGCTGCGCGAGATCGCCAAGGCGGTGTTCGGCCTCGGCTATCACAGTCTGGCGATTCCGCTGCCGGGCACCGTCGCCATTTTCGGCGCCGAGTATCCGGCCTATCGCTTGGTGCTGATCGCGGTGTCACTGGCGGTGGCCGGCGGGCTGGTGCTGTGGTACGGGCGAAGCCGCACCGGCGCCTGGATTCGCGCGATGATCGGCAATCCCGAGCTGGCGCAGGCGCAAGGCATTCCGGTGACGCGGCTGGCGTCGGCGACCTTCGTCACCGGCACCTGCCTCGCCGGGCTGGGCGGCGTCATGGTGGCGCCGCTGGTGCCGATCGAGCCCTATATGGGCCTCGACTATGTGCTGCGCGCCTTCTTCGTGCTGGTGGTCGGCGGGCTGGGCAGCGCACTGGGGCTGCTGTCGGGCGCCGTGGCGATCGGCGGCGTCGACAGCGTCATCTCCGCCGCGCTGAACAATACCTATGGCTATTTCACCGTGCTGGTGCTGGCGATCCTGGTGCTGTGGCTGAAGCCCCGAGGGCTCGTTGCGCGTCGCTAGCCTGGTCGCGGTCATCCTGCTGGTGCTGCCGCTGCTGGTCGGCAAGTTCTGGGCGTATCAGCTTGGGCTCTACGCGCTTTATGCCGCCGGCGCGGTGGGGCTGGGGCTGTGCTGGGGCCAGGCCGGATTCCTGCCACTGGGTCAGGCGCTGTTCTTCGGCCTCGCCGCCTATCTCTCCGGCTTCGCGTTCATCCGCTTCGACGCGCATCCGTTGATTGCCGTCGTGCTGATGCCGGTGGCGGCGATCGCGGCCGGGGTGCTGGCCTTTGTCATCGGCGTGCTGATCTTTCGCCGGCGCGGCGGCAGCGAGGGCGCCTATTTCTCGATGATCACGCTGGCGCTGTCGCTGCTCGGGTTTCAGATCGCGACGAGCTGGAATTCCGTGACCGGCGGCTTCGACGGGCTGAAGGGCATTCCCGGCATTCCCGGCCTCGACGATATTTCCGATGTCTACTATGTCTCGGCCGGCGCGCTGCTGGTGGTGCTGGCGCTAGGCGCGTGGCTCTATCACGCGCCGATCGGCGTGCTGTGGCGGGCGCTGGCCCAGAACGAGCGCCGGCTGCTGCTGTTCGGCTTCGACACCAACCGGCTCAAGGCGGTGGCGTTCGGCATCAGCGGCCTGATGGCGGGCGTCGGCGGCGCCATCTACGCGCCGCAGCAGGGCATCGTGACGCCGCAGCTCGTCGGCTTCGGCCTGTCGGCGGATTTGGTGATCTGGGTCGCGGTCGGCGGACGCGGCGCGTTGCTCGGGCCGGTCATCGGCACGCTGCTGGTCGGCTCGCTCTCCTCTCAACTGCGCGATCGCTTCGCCTATTGGGAGGTGACGATGGCGATCTTCTTCATCGTCATCGTGCTGGCGTTTCCGCGCGGCATCGCCGGGCTGGGCGCGCCGCTTGCCCGATTTCTCGCCGCGCGCAAGCGGGCCGCGAAGCCCATTGCCGCGCCCGCCCGCGCCGCCATCCACGAGACGCCGCGCCTCGCCATCGAGGCCGCCAGCGTCGCGGTCGGCGAGGTCACCCTGCTCGACCGCTTGTCGCTGGCCTTCGACCGGGCCGGCATCTTCTGTGTCATCGGGCCCAACGGCGCCGGCAAGACCTCGATGTTCAACTTGGTGACGGGCGAGCTCGACGCCGCCGGTGGGCGGGTGATGCTCGATGAGGCCGAGATCACCGGCCTC
>Ga0208357_1000640_pt1 | contig 27525 bp, 24 predicted proteins | sample NGESurdeep092012_6_FD_184487 | JGI IMG/M metagenome (GOLD analysis project Ga0208357, IMG submission 184487) | Arctic peat soil microbial communities from Barrow, Alaska - NGEE Surface sample F52-2 deep-092012 (SPAdes) | ecosystem: Environmental > Terrestrial > Soil > Wetlands > Peat ...
CTCCAGCTGAGCGGTCTGTTCGCCGTCGTTCTTCTGAAAGACGGCCATCCCCAATGAATGGACCTCGCTCGCGACCCACTCGTCATAGGTCACCTGCTCAGCCGCAGTCAGCGGGAAGCCCGTCTTGTTTTCATAACCATCCATGTTGTCGGGCTCGACCGCATCAAAGCCCTTCTCCTTGCACATCTGAAAGCGCGCGGTCATGATCGGCTCCAGCACGCTTAGCTGACGGATGTCGAGCCACTTCTCGCCCGGCCAACCATTCGTGTCCCCCTCCACCGAGGTCGGGAAGGAAGCGAAGTCTGGTCGGTAGTTCTCCGAAGTACCCACGTCGATGTAGCAGATGACATGCTTGCCCTGAGCGTGCAACGCGGCAACCTCGGCGGCTGTGTTTTCAAAGCCGTCGATGTCATATGCCGCGACCGACTCGTTGTTGTTGACCGTGCCCTGTATCTGCCAGTACCAGGGGAGGTGCTGTGGCGGAATCCACTGAGCTGTGCTCGCGCCGCCTGAGCCGCCCGTCGATCCGCCTGAGCCACCAGTCGTACCGCCACCGGTCGAACCGCCGGACCCACCAGTAGTGCCGCCGCCGGTCGAACCGCCCGACCCGCCCGTCGAGCCTTCGCCAGTCGATCCGCCTGAGCCACCAGTCGTACCGCCACCGGTCGAACCGCCCGACCCACTAGTCGTACCGCCGCTGGTCGAACCGCCAGTGCTACCGGTCGTACCGCCGGATCCGCTACCGGTCGTTTTCGTTTTTTTGGAGGTTTTTGAGCCTTTCGACCCAGTGGACGAGCCACCGCTTTTGGACGAGCTCTTTTTCGAGGACTTTGCCGAGGTGACCTGAGAGCGCTGCGCGAGGACGCGAAGACCCGTACTGCGCGCCGACCGCGCCACCGCCACGCTTGAAAAAGTGAGAAGACAAAATGCCGCGAGCAGCGTCATCGCAATGACGGCATGCTTCGCGGTTCTACAAGAACGAGCGAGCATCAGTGACCTCCGTGACAGGCACGACCGGGGAGAGATATGTCGTGCCTTGTTGTGTAAGCGAGAGCACCACAACCAGAGAGACGCTCTGTTGCAGCCCTCAAGTACTCGGCCACCCGTACGGCTAATGCATCCTGTCGAGGCGATTCCTGGACGCATTGCCGACATGAGCCGTACTGCACGGGGGGACTACCCGCGGCTCACCGGTAATAACCTTCACGATGCTGAGCGATCAGGAGCGAGCGCGCAGTTCGATCGTCCAGGCGGCGTGGGACGCAACGCGCACGCCAGGGTAGCTGCCGCGCGCGAGCTTCACATTGCCCGCGAAGGCGTGGCTGCTCACAAGAATGAATCGATTCGCGGCGAAGATCTGCAGCGGCGGCCGCTGTGCTCTCCACACCAGCACCTGCCCCGAGCTCACGGCGATCGTCCCCAAACGAGTATTCCCAGACCCCGAGAAACGGCGCAGAAGGCGGCCGCCCACCGCGGGGGACACGGGATGACTCGAACCGGAGGAGTCTGCTTTTGCAGACGAGGAGGTCTGGCCCGGATGCACGGTGGCGCCCCCGCTCGATTTATCGCTAGCACTGGCGCTTGACTTCCTCGAAGTCGAGGCCACGCTTGCCCCTGTGGAGCTCGCGGGAGCGGAAACGGCGCTAGAGCCGGATTGTCCACCGCCTCCACAGCCAGCCATCGGGATCGCGATCAGCGCCGCGGCGGCGAGCACGCCGAGATGTCTTTGCTGCGAGCTCATCGAGAACCTGCCAAGCGGCGAGCTTATTGGATCCACAAGCTCGTGGCGAGCACGCGACCAGGGCGCATCAGCAACCTGAGCAGCGGCGGCAGCGCCACTACTATGCCCACGAGCGTGCCGGCGATCAGGGCCGTTCCAGGCAGCGCGGAGTGAGCCAGCACCAACTTGCTCAAGATCAGCTCGGTTGTGACACTCGCCAGCGCCGCGAGGAACGCCCAGCGCGCAAAGGCCAGCGACTCGAGCAGGTTGACGAGCATCGTCACGAGCGCCACACAGCCAAAACCCACGAACAGGCTCAACCTGTTGGTCCCCGACGTCCACTGCGAGAGCCCGATCACCACGCCCGAGAGCACAACGGTCGTCACAAGCAAGCGCAGCAGCGCCCCGAGCAGAATCGACATCGCCGCGCCGCGCGCGTCGCGCTCGTTTGCGCGCTCGAGTCCCACCCCCTGAAGCCCGCGAGGGACGGCGTCATAGAACTTCCACAGGTAGTAGCCGCCCCAGAAGCTGCCGAGCACCGAGGGCAGCAGGGCAAGCGCGGGAAAGGCGCCGTGCACGCCCCAGCCGAGACTCGAGTCGCCCACGAGCAGACCGCCGAGCGCAAGGCCGATCGCGCCGGCCCATAGCGCCCGTCCCACGCGACCCGCGGGTTCATCCGAGCGCCCGCCACCGGTGATCACCCCCACCACCGCTCCCACCACGATCACAGCCGTGAGCCCCTCGAGCAGTGGATAGGCGGAGACGTCCTGGCGCAAGCCCACGACCGCGCCCACGAGCAGCAATCCATATGCAAGCGCCCACCCCCGACGCGCCAGCACGGTTCCGCCCACCCAGATCGCCACGAACATTCCCGCCAGCGGCCCATAGGAATGCAGGAGCACCAGCGGCACCTCGATCACCAACAACCCCAGAGCACACACGATCATGCGATCGTTCGCCAGACAGGCAAGGCCCGAGCGACGGCTGAGATAACGGCTGCGCAGTGCCCATTGCAGCCCGAGGGTCAGTGGCAGCGCGATTACGATCGCCTGCTCGAGCGTCGAGGTACCCACCTGATGACTGAGCGGCCCGGCCCAGGAAGCCACCGCGAGGATCGCCATGATCAAGGCCAGCGCCTCGGTGAGGATGCTGTCGCGGCGACCGGACTCCTCGGTCGTGAATCGCCCCGGGATCCAGCCAGGCGCTTTCGGGGGAACCACCCTCGACCCCAGGCTCAGCGCGGCAGTGGCGCGCATGCCGCCCCACGCCTCGAGCACGACAGCGGCCTCGAGCACATCCTGCGCGCCGCGTCCGAGTCGTGCTTGGATCACACCTGTCGCATACTGCGATCCTTGCGATTCGTCGCTCACGCCGATCCCATCGCCGCGCTCGTGAGCTCGCCCAGCAGATCGCGGTATCCATCCAGGCACGCCGCGCGCGTGTAAAAGCGATGCACGCGCGCAAAGCCCCGCTCGCCTAGGCGCGCGGCGAGCTGTGGGTTGCGAAGCAGCGTGACGACACCCGTCGCCAAGCCGTGGACATCGCCCGGGGGAGGCACGATGCCACACCCTCGCAACACCTCCGGCACTCCGCCGACGGCTGTTGCCACCACCGGGCGCGCCTGGGCCATCGCCTCGAGGATCGACATCGGCATGCCCTCGGAGATGCTCGTCATCAGCACCACGTCGGCGTCGCGCACCACGCCCTGCGGATCTTTGGTGGAGCCCATGAATTTGAAATGCCGCTCGGCGCCGAGTTGGCGCGCCAGCTCCTCGCACGCCCGCGCATAGGTCTCCTGACCCTTGGTGGGCGGGCCCCAATACTCAAAGCGCGCCTCGGGGACGCGCCGGCCCACCTCAACCGCCACCCGCAGCATCGTCTGCACATCCTTGAGCGGGTCGATGCGACCGACCGACACTACCTTCAGGTTGCCAGGCGGAGCGGTATAGCTCTCGGGAGCGTCGATCCCGTTCTGGATCACGCGAATCTTCTTTGGATCCACGCCCAGCCCGCGCTCCCAAGTCGCGTTGGCCTCAGTCACCGGAGATACGAAGTCGGCCGCCGTGTAGGCCGCTCGGCTGAGCCCACGAGCAAGGCGGCTGGATAGAAAGCGCTCGCCCTGAGAGGAGGGACTGCGCGCGGCCGCCAGATATGCCTCACGCACGTACACCCCGTGCTCCGTCAAGAGCATGTCGGTGCCGTGCAGCTGCTTGTGCACGAGCGCCGGTATCGCGGCCCAACCGGCGGCGGTCACGTGCAGCAGATCGGTCTCGGGGGTAGGAGTCCCGGCAGCGCGTGCGATCCAATAGATCGTCTGGTAGAGCCGTGCTGCCTCCACCGCGTCGAGCGTCGGAGCCACCCCGGCGTCGGGATGGTTCTCGCCCAGCACCTCCTCGAGCGCCTCGATGAACTGCCCCCAGGCACGACCCCGCCTGAATGCCCTGCGCAGCGCATCCGGCCGGCGCCTGCACCACAGCAGGGCCTCGAGCAGATCCTCGTAGCTCCCCTCCCAACTGATCAGCGCGCGCATCAGTTTCGCCGGCAGGCACTCCTCGGCAGCGCGTTCGCGACGAGCCACGAGGCGACGCCGCGGCAGACCCTCCGACCACAGTTCGATCTGGCCCGCCATCTTCGCGTGCGTGGGCAGCTCAAAGATCGGGCTCAGCCGACGATCGCCGGCCATGATCGGCAGGATCTGCCAATCGAACTCGGGTAGCCCGCCGATCACCAGATCACACCATGAGCTCACCCCGCCGACGGCATAGGGGTAGGTCCCCTCCGTCGTCATCAGGATGCGCGGCCGTCGTTCGCTTGGGCGTCTCCCAGAGACCTTCCGCAGTGGGATCGGCACCAGCGGCTGGGGGTGACCAGGCAGCACCGATGCGGAGGAAACCGGCGCCACTGGAGCGGCCACGCCAGGGGTAACCTCGATCTCGGGTGCTGCCTGGGTTTGACTCATTGGGGGAGTGCGGGCTGCGCCGAGCCGCTATCCGTTCGCAACTCAGCAGCGCTCTCTCCGTGCTCAGCGGTGCTCACCTCGTGCCCAGCGGCGATCGAGCGATCCTCGGCGCCCAGCTGCGGCGCGGCGGGCAACCCCCCGAGGCGCTGCTGTATGCCCTCCATCGTCTGCTCGATCTCATGACATGCATCCAGCAAGCCGTCGCGCAGGACAAGGCACTCGGTGAGTAGGCCCCATGCCTCCTCCAGCAGCGTCCACGCTTGATCGTGCAATCGCTCGCTGACGGGCTGCTCGCCCCCGACGCGCTGCAACTCTGCCTCCAGCCGCCGCAGCGGATCGGGATCGTGCCTCCGATCGAGAGCCTCGCCGCCTGCGCTCTTCTTAGGGTCAGAGCCAACCTGTGGATCGGAGGCGACATGTAGCGCTACGCGTGGTGTGTTCATCAGATTCTGCTCGCCTTCCAAATCCTCGTCATCCTTGTCGAGTGCCAAGCACCGCACAGAGGAGGCAGTCCACGGATGAGCTCACCCGCATATCCCAGCTCACGCAGCCGCCGCGCTTGGCGTGTTCAGTGTCCTCGCTTGCGGTCCCGCGCCCAATGGCCCATGCGCCTCATCTTGCGTTCAGCCATTGAACGCTTGAGGTGGAGGCCAGCTATGCTTGACGCTCGCATGGGCTTCACAGGCATGGACAAGCCATCAAGCCCATGAACGAGCCAGTCGATAGCAGCGCGCTCGGGTTGCTCCCGCACCAACGCTCGGACGGAGATTCCAGGACACGTCTTCTCAGGCCGCCCTGGGCAGCGATGCAAGCCCAGCTCGGACTCCTGCTCGTGATCCTCCTTGCCGTGGTGTTCACGATCGCGTCCAGCGCACTCACACTCACGGTGCACACCGTCTCTGGACCGACGATGGTGGATACGATCACTGGGCTTATCGGGATGCTCGCGGCCTTCGCCTTCGCTGAGCGCCTGTCCTCAACCAGGCAGCTGCGAGATCTCCTACTGGCCCTCGCACTTGGGATCTTCGGCGCCACCGACCTGGTCCACGCCGCCGAGCCAACACTGATCAACACCCAGCCAGGCGATTCGTGGTGGTGGATCGTCCTCACCGGCCGGCTCGTGGCGGGTGGAATCCTGATCGCTGCCGCATTCTGTCCAGCCGTAGATCTCGACAGATCCCGCCGTCTTACCAGAACGATCGTCGTCGTCGCGGGAGGCGCACTGGTCGCGATCGCCGCCGTGCTACTGGCCCTGAATTCGCATCTGCCGAGCCTGCTCGAAAGCACTCGGGGATCTACCGGGACCGGCGAAGCCCACGTACGTCCGCTGCTGAGCTATCTGCAGCTCGTCGGGGCGCTGCTCGCCGGGATAGCCGCCGTGGGCCTCGCCCGACACTCCACTCGCCAGGAAGACGGCCTCGAACGAACGATCGCCGCCGGTATCGCCGTGCTCGCGATTGCGCGCTTCAACTACTTCCTCGTTCCCTCCATGAGCAACAACCGACTGTACGCGGGCGACATCCTCAAGCTGGGCGCGTTCATGCTGATCCTCTATGGGTGCCTGATCGAGTTCCGCGCCATCCAGCGCAAGCTCGTCAAGCGGGTGGCGGTCGACGAGCGCAGACGCATGGCCCGCGACATGCACGACGGGCTCGCTCAGGAGCTCGCCTTCATCGCAACCCACTCCCAGCGCCTGCGCCACACCGGCGAGGACGCCACAACGGTCGCCCATCTGCAGTCCGCCGCCGAGCGCGCCCTGCACGACTCGCGGACCACGATCGCCGTCCTAACCGCTGCCGAGGACGTGCCACTCGACCAGCTGATCCTCCGCACTGTCGAGTCGGTTCGCTCGCGCTTTGGGGTCGAGGTCGAGGTCGAGCTGAAGCACGACCTCGTCGTGGGCGCGGAAGAGCGCAACGCCCTGTTGCGCATCCTGCACGAGGCACTCATCAACGCCGTGCGCCATGGCTCAGCCCAGCAAATCTTCGTGCGCTTGAGCGACGGCTCGCGTGCTGGGGGACCCTCGCTACGAATCACCGACGACGGCAGCGGATTCGACGTGCCCGGCGCCGTCAACGCCGGCAAGGGCCTTGGCCTGACCAGTATGCAGGAGCGAGCCGGGATCCTCGGTGGCACGCTGAGCATCGCCTCGCGGCCCGGAGCGGGCACCGTCGTGGAAGTCGAGCTGCCATAGCGGACGCGCTGCGCATAGTGCTCGCCGACGATCACGCCACCGCGCGTCTCGGCGTTCGTGTGGCGCTCGAGGACGGCGGCTTTCAGGTTGTCGCCGAGGCCGTCGATGCCCCCAGCGCCGTAGCCGCCGCGCTCGAGCACCGTCCCGACCTCTGCCTGCTCGACGTGTACATGCCGGGAGGAGGCATCGCCGCCGCCGCCGAGCTCACCGAGGCACTCCCCGACATGCCCATCGTGATGCTGAGCGTCTCAGAAACCAACGACGACCTGTTCGACGCCATACGAGCTGGCGCCTGCGGCTATCTGCTCAAGGACACCGATCCCCAACGGCTTCCCTTCGCCCTGCGTGCCGTACTTGACGGCGAGGCGCCACTGCCGCGTGTCCTGACCGCCAGGCTCATCACCGAGTTTCGCCGCCACGGTCGCGAGCGGCGTATCGCGGACGCCGACGGCAGCCTGGTCACGCTGTCCGAGCGGGAGTCCGAGATACTCGAGCTGCTACGCACCGAGCTCACAACCAAGCAGGTCGCCGAGCGGCTCGGCATCTCCCCCGTCACGGTGCGCCGACATGTTTCAGAAGCGTTGCGCAAGCTGCGTGTGTCCGACCGCGGCGAGGCACTGCGCCTGACAGGCGACTCCTAGACTGCCCTCCCGAGCCCTACAGGGAAGTGCTCGGGAGTCTCCCGCCCATACCGAGCTCATCGTGCGCGCGACTCTGCCCCGCGAGATCGATCTCACACCACAGCCTGGTCCCCATGCTGCGATCGACTCCCCAGCGGTCGGCAACGCGATCGACGATAAACATGCCCCAGTCACCTCCGTCCATGGCAGCGGGCTGGGTCACCACCACATCGCGCCGATGCTCCATGATTTCGGCGCGCACCAAATGCTCGTTGCGCAGGACGGCGAGCTCAATCTCATCACCGCTCGCCGGCTCCGCGCGCTGGACGCTTTTAGTGACCAGCTCGCTCACGCACAACGAAAGGTCGTAGAAGAGGTTCGGCTCGAAATAGCCATCCCACTCACGTAGTGCACGGCGTGCGGCGCCCACCGCCTGTGGCAAGCCGCTGAACCTGAACCTGCGCTCGGTTTCGCTCAGAACGAGCGGCATGAGCGGACTAGTTGCGCCCCATGCCTCCGCGCTCAAGTCCAACTGAAGCGCCGGGGGCGCACCCGCGGAGGCTCCCTCCGAGGGATCTCCGTCCACCGCTGCGCTGATCGCGCTGAGAACCGTCGGTTCCGACACAGGATTCCTTTCCTTCAAACTTGATGCTCTAACTTGAAAACTCTGCCGCAGCTGTTCCGACAGCCAGGAGAATACTACCCCTCAAGCCCGCAGGCATCCGATCTGTGGGCTTACACGGAGGCGTGATAGTCGCACGTATACGGCCAGAATGTCAAGCCAAGTCACAGATATGTCACGGCGGCCCTCCGAGCAAGCCCGCATCGACGCAACGAGCCACACCTGAGCTCGAACGGCCGCGCACCGGAGTCGATCGCGCGAACGTCGTTCGTGAGTCCAGTCCAAGGCGCCCACGGCGCCTGCCCTCACTCGACGGTGACGGTCTTGGCCAGATTGCGCGGCTGATCCACGTTCAGGGCACGCTCGCGCGCGATGTAATAGGCCAGCAGCTGCAGGGGGACGATCGCGAGGATGGTCTGCAGCAGCGGATCGGTCCTGGGGATGTAGACGACCTGCTCGGCGTGCTCGGCAACCTCCTTGCTGCCCTCGCTCGCGATCGCGAAGACCCGCGCGCCACGGGCACGCACCTCGGAGACATTCGAGAGCATCTTGCCCAGAATGCTCACGTCGGTCGTCACGCATATCACCGGCGTCTGCTTCCCGAGCAACGCGATCGGGCCGTGCTTCATCTCACCGGCGGCGTAGGCGTCGGTCGGGATGTAGGAGATCTCCTTGAGCTTCAACGCCCCCTCGAGCGCCACCGGCAAGCCGGAGAGGCGTCCTAGGAACAGAAAGAATTCGTTGTCAGCGAGTCGCGCAGCCAACTCACGCACCGGTGCCTGCGCCGACGCGAGCACCGCATCCAGCCGCTCGGGCAGCAGGGCGAACTCGTGGTGCAACTCCTCTAGCTGCACATCGGAGAGCGTGCCACGCAGCGGCGCCATCCGCAGCGCAAGCCCATACAGGGCGGCCACCTGTGCAACGAAGGTCTTGGTCGCGGCCACCCCGATCTCGATACCGGCGCTCGTCAGCAGCACTCCGTCGGCGTCCTGAGTTGCCTGGCTACCGGGCACGTTGGTCAATGCCAACACAGTGGCGCCGCGCGCACGCGCCAGGCGCATGGCCGCGAGCGTGTCGGCGGTCTCCCCGGACTGGGTGATGCCAATCACCAACGAATCTTCCTCCAGCAGCGGCGCCCGATAGCGAAACTCAGATGCAAGATCGACTTCCACCGGGACGTGCGCCCAACGCTCCAGCGCTATGCGCCCGGCGAGCCCAGCGTGATAGGAGGTGCCACAGCCGAGGATCACCACGCGACGTATCCTGCGCAGCCGCTGCTCGCCGATCCCGATGTCCGGCATCGGCGCGTCCCGATCGAGCCAACCGGCCAGCGTGTCCGCCACGGCCGCGCTCTGCTCATGAATCTCCTTCAGCATGAAAGTCTCAAAGCCGCCCTTCTCGACCACGTCGTCGTCCCAGTCCACGCTGACCGGAGCCGCCGAACGGCGCTTGCCCGCCGCATCCAGGAACCTCGCCTCGTGCGGCTCGAGCACCGCGATCTCCCCCTCCTTGAGCACCTGTACTCGCCGGGTCTCCTTCAGGAACGCGGGGATCGCCGAGGCGACGAAGTGCTCGTCCTCGCCAACCCCCACCACCAGCGGGCACTCGCGCCGGGTGCCAACCAGCAGATCCGGGTGCTCGGCGCTCATCGCCACGAAAGCGAAGTGTCCCTCAAGCTGCTCCAGGGACCCCTGCACAGCTGCCACGAGATCGCCCTGGTAGAGCTGGGCGAGCAGGTGCGCCACCACCTCGGCATCCGTCTGTGAGCGAAACTCAGCTCCGAGCAGACTCAGCTCCTGGCGTAGGACGTCGTGGTTCTCGACGATCCCGTTGAGCACTATGTGCAGGCGCCCGTCGGTGTCGGCGTGTGGGTGGGCGTTCTCCCAGGTGACCGCACCATGCGTCGCCCATCTGGTGTGACCGATGCCGGTGGTGGGCTCGGCCACGACTGTCGCCGTGCCACCGCCCCCAACGTCTGCTCGCGCAAGCGTACGGGCCGACAGGGCGCCCCTTAGCGACGCGAGATTCCCCACGGCGCGAACGGACTCAATGCGATCGCCCTCCTGCAGAGCCAGCCCCGCCGAGTCATAGCCTCGATACTCGAGACGCTCCAGACCCCGCAACAGGATCTCCTCACATGGCCGACGGCCGACATATCCGATGATCCCGCACACGGTGGCTTACTCCTTCCTTGGACTCTGCCGGATCCGAGTACTTAGGGCTCACTGCCACCCACTGCGGACAGATTGGCCCGCATGACTTCGAATCTCGAATATCTGGCTCTTGGCTTGGACATGCATTAGATGTGTCAGGACACTGACAATCAATGGGCCCAACGGGTCATCCTGACGTTCAGTGGATGAACGCTAACGACGGCCCGCATACCCGCTATCTAGACTCCTCGCGCGATGCCCCCGTCAATAACAGTGGTCGTCATCGACGACCACGTGCTGTTTCGCTCAGGACTACGCGAGCTGCTCGAGCAGGAGCAGATCCAGGTCGTCGGCGAAGCCTCGAGCGCCGAGGCCGGCCTCGAGCTCATCCAGCGCTACGCCCCAAACGTGGCGATCATGGACCTCAACCTGCCCCGTATGTCGGGTCACGAGGCGATCCGCCAGGTAGCCAACGTGGCGCCCGAGACCCAGGTACTCGTCCTCAGCATCTCGACAGATGAGGCCGACGTCACCGAGGCTGTGCTCGCCGGCGCGTGCGGCTATCTGCTCAAGGACGCCTCAGTCGGTGACATCGCCGCCGGCGTGCGAGCCGCCGCCAGCGGCGATTCGATGGTCTCCCCACGCATGGCCAAAACGCTACTGCGCCAGCTGCGCCGCCATGAGCAGGACGACAGGCGCCCAAGCACCCACGGCCTGTCGCTCCGGGAGAAGGAGGTTCTACGCCTCGTGGTGGACGGCAAGGACAACGCCGCGATCGCCCAGGAGCTGTTCATCAGCCCCTACACCGTCAAGAATCACATCTCGAACATCCTGCTCAAGCTACACGTCGAGAATCGTCTGCAGGCCGCCGTCTGCGCGGTCCGCGACTCGCTTGTCTGAGCTAGACCCGAGCGGTTCACCGAGACGGTCTTACGATGGCCCAAGGTGAGCCATCCGGACCTGGAAGTTCTAGGAGCTGGCTCGAGGCGCGTTCTAAGAGCTGGCCCGACGCGACTGAGAAGCTCCATCCTCGGCCTCGATGCGCACACGCGCGGCGTCGAGCAGCCCGCGCAGCTGACCGCTCGTGGAGGTCACGCTCCGCAGCAGTGCCGAGAGCTCGCGTAGCTCACCTGCCACGTCCGGATCGCCGGACTGAGCCAGTCGGCCGATCTCCCGCTCGAGCCTTATGCCGTCAACGTCAAGAGCCAATACGTGTGCATAACCATCCACGATCAGCTCGAGCGAGCTCGCCTTCGAGCGCGTTGCCAGCACATCCTCCTCGGACATGCTCCTGATCAGCATCTCCGCCTGCACGCGGAGGTGATCGGGGCCACGCTGGGCGAAGCTCTCGTAAGGGGCAGGTATCACTTGCACGGTATGCGGAATCGAAATCGAGACTCCTACAGAGTGAGTTCAGCGCTTCACTAGGTCAATCGACCGCACGGCCCTTTTGACGTTCAGCCCATGAACGCCCGCCTGCCAGCCGAACTATCCGTCCGATCGCAGCCATCGAAAGATGGCCCGCTTAAAACCTGAAGGCATGGGCACGCGATGGCCCGCTAAAACCTGAAGGCATGGGCGCGCGCGGCCCTGAACGCCCGGTGAGCCAATCGCTCGTCGACCTGTGCCCGGGACCCTTGCGCCGCTATCAGCAGCGGCGGAAGACGCTCGGCGGTGTCAGTGATCTCGATCAGGCGGCGCACACATCTTGAGGCATCGGAGATCGCAAGCTCGCGACCTGCCCGCCGTGCGCGGCTCGTCGCGTTTATCAGCAGACCCAGCCCGCATCCGTCTATGAAGTCCACCCGGGTGAGATCAAGCTCGACCAGACGACCCAGACGCGCAGCGCCAGTCAAAGCTTCTCCGAGCGCACCCGCGGCGGTCAGGTCGAGCTGACCCTCGACGAGAAGCCGCACCACAGTCGGCTTCGTCGTTGTGTCTGTGTCGATATGAATCATCAACCCTCCAAGTCACACGCCGTGACCCGGCATCCCCACATGACGGGCCCTACCCACCCCGACAAAGTTCAACCATGTGAATCGATCTGGAAAGATCCCATCGGAACCAACATAGTGAGCATCGTCAGGACCCGGCTCGACAGAGCTCACCATCTCACCATTGAGCCCGCCCCGCTCTGCCAGCGATCCTAGGGCCGATTCGCTCGATCGCGCAAGACTCAAAGCTCGTCGACCTCGCAAACTGGGCGAAGCAAAAGCGGCCCAGTGGCCTCCTCATGGCGCACACCGATTGCTGAATTCACCATTCCCCCCTACTTTCGGTTCGCTTTGCAAGTAACCTGCCCCGGTGTCGGTGGGAGCGCTCGACAGCACAGCCACGGCGCTGAAGGCGCCCTCCAGCGCCACCGCGACGCGTTCGTCGTTCGAGCGGATCGGATGGATCGCGCTGGTGGCGCTCGGCCCAGCGGTACTCATCTACCTGTCTTTCAACGCCGGCGGCTACTTCCCAAGCACGTCCGGATTCGTTGGGATCGTTTTCGCTGGGGCGCTCGTGCTGCGAAGTACCCTGGCCGCGCGACCGTACGAGGGCCTCAATCGAGTGCTCGCCCTCCCGCTCGTTGGCCTGACTCTGTACGCCGCTCTCCAGCTGACCTCGGCACTGTGGTCGCAGGCCACCGCCAACACCCTGGACAGCTTCACCCGCACGCTGCTCTACGTGCTCGCCTTCGTGCTGTTCGGCTCCATCCGATATACGCGCCAGCGTCTCGACTGGGTGGTGCGGGCCGTGGTCGCGGCACTCGGAGCTGTATGCCTGATCGGCCTGATCTCGCGCGTGCTGCCACACACCTGGCCAACCGCCAGCAGCTTCTTCGCCGACCGGCTCAACTATCCGCTCACCTATTGGAATGCGGAGGGCATGGTGGCCGCGATCGTGTTGATCCTCGGCTTCCATCTCAGCGCCGATCGCACCGAGCACTGGAGTGTGCGGGTCCTCGCGGCCGCCATATTGCCCGGGATTGCCGCCACGCTGCTATTGACGTTCTCGCGCGGAGCGATGGGAGTAACCATCCTCGGTCTGCTCGCATACTGCCTGCTGACCCGCTTCAGCACGCTTCCCACCGCGACCCTCGCCGTAGCTGCGCCAGTCGCGATCGCGGTGCGCTCGGCCTGGGATGCGACCGCGCTCGCCACCAACCATCCCACCAGCCCCACTGCCGTCTCCCAGGGACACCACGTGGCGATCGTCGTCGGCGTGTGCATGGTGAGCGCCGGCTTGTTGCGCGTGCTGCTGCTGCTCGCCGACCGCCGCATCGCCGCATCGACCCTTGTGCGCACACCTCCCCGCCGTGGCGTGCGCGTGGGCGTGGGCGTGGGGGCCGCTGTCCTGGTCCTCGCGGTCGCGCTTGCCGCCGGCGCCGGCGGCTTTGCCCATCGCCAGTACGACAAGTTCGTCCACGGTACGCACGAAACGCACATAGTCCAGACGCGCGATCGGCTCACCGACCCGGCCAACGATGGTCGTCTCCCCCTGTGGAGGGCGGCCCTCGACATGTACGACACGCAAGAGCTACGCGGGACCGGCGCCGGTACCTACCAGCAGTACTACCCCCGATACCGCAGCGAAGCGGGGTATGTGGTCGACGCCCACTCGCTTTATCTGCAGAGCCTCGCCGAGCTTGGCATCGTCGGCTTCGTGCTGATACTCGTCGTCGTCCTCGGCATCCTTGGCGGACTGGCCGTGCGAATTCGTGGCCCCGACCGCCCGCTCTACGCGGCACTGTTCGCCACGTCGCTGGCATGGGCGGTGCATCAGGCGTTCGACTGGGACTGGCACATGCCAGCCGTCACCCTTGTTCTGTTCATTCTCGCCGGGCTGGCGCTCGCGCGGCCGCGCGATGGCAAAATCGGCCTGTCGGGCCTGCCGGGCGGGCGCACGATCGTCGCGCTTGGCTGGCTGGTGCTCGCCGTCTGCCCGCTGCTCGTCGGCACCTCCTATGCACGGCTTCAGCGCAGCGGAGGAGAGCTCAAGCGCGGCGAATGCGCAAGCGCCAAGCAGGAGGCGCTGTCCTCGCTGTCGCTATCCGCCAAGCGCCCGCAGGCCTACGTGATCATCGGCGTGTGCGACCTAGAGCAGGGCTTTGCCCAGGCGGCCGTGCCGGCGATGAGCGAGGCGGCCACGCTGGAACCGCAGAGCTGGGAAGAGCAGTACTGGCTCGCCATCGCCCGCGCCGCCGCGGGCCTCGATCCCCATGCTTCGATCGACCGTGCGATCGTGCTCAACCCGCTTGAGCACGGCTTGCGAAGCGCCGCCCGCAGGCTGCGCTCAGATGACTCGCGCGCATGGGAACGTGCCGCCCCACGGCTACGCATCGAAGCGTTGGACTCCGGCAAGTTCGCGATCACCAACCTCTGAGGACCGCAACTCCCTCAAGAACTTTCGGGCGAGGCTGTCGGAAAACTCCTCGCCCGTTCGTATAGGCGGTCAGAGAACCTTTTTCGCAAGTCCACCCAGGAGGCCAGGAGACCGATATGCCGCGCAAGCACGACGCACACAAGGATGAACTGGAGGGCGTCGCTCAGCGCTTGCGCAACGAGCGCCCGCAAGCAAGCCCCCTCGACTTGGACCGCATCAAGACGACCGCCATGTCCCGCGCCCAGGCCGGCACCGGCCGTGGACGCGTAGGCGCCCGCCGCCTAGCCGTTGCGAGCCTAACCGTCGGCCTGTTGGCAGCTGGCACAGGCGGCGTGCTCGCGAGCAAAGGCAGCGGCCAGACAGGCAACGCCGCGGTCGCCCAGTACGGCAGCCAGTGCGACGTCAACAACGGCGGCAACAACACCGGTAGCGGGAACGGCAACGGGAATGGCAATGGAGACGGCAACGGAAACGGCAACAGCAAGTTCGCCTCCTTCCACGACAGTGGCAAAGGCAAAAGCAGCGGCAGCAGCAACAACAGCAGCGGGAACGGCAATGGAAACGGAACCGAAAACGGCAACGGCAACGGGACTGGCAACGGCAACGGCAGTGGCAACGAAGACAACAACTTCAACTGCAACGAAAACAGCTTCAACGAAACCACGATCGACGAAACAAACACGACCACCAACAACATCACCAACACCTACAGCAGCTCCACGGTGACGGTCGTCGCTTCCCCCACGACGGCCACCGGCGCCGTGCAGGGCACGACGACGACCAAGCCGGCGACCAGCAAGCATCCGGTCAAGTTCCACATCAACATCTCGAAAAAATCAAAACTCAAGAAGGTGACGCTCAAGATCAACGGCAAAGTCGTGTCGGTGCTCAAGGGCAAAAAGGCCTCGGCGAACATCAGCATCGCCAACCTGCCCTGCTCCGCCCAGGGGACGACCGTCACCGTCACTGCGGTCACGACCAGCGGCAAAACGATCACGCAGAGCCACACGTACCACATCTGCGTGTAGGAGCACAGCAGTCGAGAAGCACGGTGTGAGCACAGTGCTCACATGAGGCACAGGCAAGGGCCCCGGGAAGACCTCTCGGGGCCCTTGTGCCCGTAGTACCAGTCGCAAGCCCCAACGCACGAAACCCGCTCGTATCGTTGCCGGCGCCAGTGCTCACTCAAAGGAAGTCAATGGCCCACGAACTGACACCAAGGACAACCGCTCGCCTCGCCACTTCGGCGCAACCCGCCAGAATGTCATTGCGTATGCGGACCGACAGCTTCGAGCGACTGTTCGAGGAGCACTCCGAGCGGCTCTACTCGTTCCTCGCCTACCACACCGGCAACCGGGCCTTGGCCGAGGACCTACTCTCCGAGACCTTTGAGCGCGTGCTGCGCTCACGCCAGCGCTTTGACCCCAGAAAGGGCAGCGAGCGGCGCTGGCTGTACACGATCGCCTTGAACCTGCTGCGCGACCACGCGCGGCGCCACACGCACGAAGAGCGGGCGCTGCAACACGTAGGCGCCGGCACAAGCCAGCAGGAAGCGGACCCCGCCCTGGGTGCGGTGGAGCGCCGCGATGAGCTGCAGCGAGCGCTCACCCAGCTCAACGACGACGAGCGCGAGGCGCTCGCGCTGCGCTTCGGCGCGGATCTCAAGCTACGCGACGTGGCAAGCGTGCTCGGCGAGGGCGAGAGCGCCGTCGAGGGGCGCATCTACCGCGCCCTGGGCAAGCTACGCACAGAGCTCGGCTGAGCCACGCGGCGCAGTCACAGACCGTCAGCCACGCAGCAGCCGCTGACGGTGAGCACGCCCCCGGTCCGCTGGCCTTCCGGTTGCCCTGAGCCGAAGATCGAGCGGTCCGCGTGGACGGTCACGCGGTAGCGCACATCTGGAGCGCGCGGGTAGCGCACCACGCAGCTCCACGGGTTGCCCAAAGCGCTGGGCGCTCCCGCAACACACCGCGCGGCGCGGCCACGGGCGGACGGGCCGCCGTACCCAGGGCGCGGATCGCTGGTCGTGAGGATCAGCCGCTCAAGTTGTGTCGCGCCAACCAGCGCCAGAGACTGCTGCTCGGAGACGAACTGCGTGTTGCCTTCACGGCTGTGCAATGCCAGCACGGTCCCCGCGATCCCTACGACCACGATCAGAGCAACGAGCAACCCCCCGAACCTCATGCGCAGTCCTCCACCATCTCCCCCAGCATAAACGCGCATCCATGACAAGGCATATCCCCCAGCCCCGTCCAAGCATGCGCGTAACGCTCATATAGACCACCCCGCCGGCCGATAGCGGGAGTATGGGCCGCCCAACGACTCTTCTAACAGCCATGGCCGTGAGCGCCACGTGCTGCCTAACCCCCACGGCTGCCGCCCTCGCCTCCGACCAGAGCCAGGCACGCGCGTTGCCAAGGACGCCAATCGCCACCGATGCCCACGCGGGAACAGCCAAGCATCGCTCCGACCAGGCCCGCACCAGCTGCCGCCTCTCGCGCAAACACCGCCGCAAGCAGCCGCGGCGCTGCCCCACGCTCACCGGGATCCGGCCCGGCCAGCGCACGCGACACAGCACAAACACCGGAACAAGCGCCCGATCGCACGCCCGCAACAGCTCACCGCGCCACCGGGCCACTCCCTTGCAAGCGGAGGACACCGGCAAACCGGCCACGGTCGTGACGGTCAGCCTGCCGCCGCCTAGCGCCACGATCGCACGGGTGCTCGCCACACCCTGTCAAAACACCGAACTCACGCCCGAAGCGGGCACCCTCGAAGCGGTCCGCGAAGCCACCCTCTGCCTCATCAATCAGGAGCGTGCTCGAAACAACGAGCTGCCGCTGCAGCTAAATACTCAGCTCACTCGGGTAGCTCAGCAGCACAGCGAAGGCATGATCGGCGAAGACTATTTCTCCCACACCACGCCCAGCGGCGAAACGCAACTGGACCGGGTGCTGGCAAGCGGCTACATCCCCAACTCACAGGTGGGCTACACGATCGGCGAGAACATCGCCTGGGGCACCCTCTACCTGGCCACCCCGAGCTCGATCGTGGCCGCTTGGATAGCTTCGCCCGAGCACCTCGCGAACATCCTCAACAGCGAATATCGCGAAACCGGGATGGGCATCGATCCAGCGGCCCCCGCTGCACTCTCCGAAGGACAACCCGGAGCGATCTACACCCAGGAGTTCGGCGCCATAGTCCGCTAGTTCTGCCGCTCCCGAGTTCGGCGCCATAGTCCGTCAGTTCCGCCACTCCCGAGATGCGGACTACCGCCACAGCCAGCCAACGGATACGCTCGTGAGCCAACGCACAAGTTGGACGGGGCGTACAAACGTCTCGGACATCTGTTTGGTCCGCTCCATGCGGTATTCAGTCAGATCCGCATACATCCGATCTAAGAGTAGAGCCGCAATACACAACCGAGTTACCCAGGAATTCAACCGAGCAGCACGAAGCAGAGTCCAAGCCAATGATCGTCATTTTGATTTCAACCGCATGGCTCGCCACCCTCTCACTGGTGGTGGCCGTCTGCTGGATGGCCGCGCACGGCGAGCGTGTGGTACTCGGAAAGCCGGGCCGCTCCCCTAACCTGCTTGGCCCCAGCTCGGGAGCGCGGACGATCGGCCTGAAGCTCGAGGACCGCCGCTCAAAGGCCGCGGCGGCAGAGCACATAGGGAACCGTGCGCAAGAGGATCTTTACGTCCGTCCATAGAGACCAGTTGGCGACGTACAGATAGTCGATCGCGACCATCTCCCGCAGCGACACACTCGCAGGACCCAGGATCTGCCAATGCCCGGTCATGCCCGGGTGCAGAGCCAAGCGCCGACGATGCCACCCCTCGATGCGCCGGTCCTCATCGACGATCAGCGGGCGGGGCCCCACGAGGCTCATCTCGCCCCGCATCACGTTGAACAGCTGAGGCAGCTCGTCGAGAGCGGTCCGTCGAAGGAGCCTGCCGACCCGTGTGACGCGCGGGTCCTCGGCGATCTTGAACAACCCCTCCTGCGCTTCGTTGAGATCGGTCAGCGTATGCTTGAGCGCCTCGGCGTCGGGCACCATCGTGCGGAACTTGAACAGTCCAAAGTGCCGTTCGTCGCGCCCGACCCTGAGCTGACGGAAGAACACCGGTCCTTTGCTGTCGAGCTTGATCGCGATCGCGATCGCGATCATCAGCGGCGAGACGGCAAGCAATCCCAGCGAGGCGCCCACGCAATCAAAGGCTCGCTTGACCAACGCCGAGGAGCGAGTCAGGTCGAAGCGGCGCACCCCCATGAGCGTCACCCCGTGCAGGTCGTCGAACTCCACCGAGGATCCAACGACCTGCAACAGCCGCGGCACGACGCTCACTCGGATGCCAACGGCTTTGAGCGTCCTCACGAGGTCGAGCATCTCGCCCCCTTCGCCGCTGTTGGGCGCCACGATCGCACGGTGCACGTCCAGCCCGCTTGCCAGATCGCGAATCTCCTGGAGCTTGTCTTGTGAGAAGGCGTCCGTCGACCAGGGGGCGATGTCATCGAGGTCGACGTGAGCCACGATCTCTGCCCTCACACCCCCGTGATTGGTCATCCGGGAGCGAATCGTCTTTTCAGATGCGGCATTGCCAATGAACAGGCATCGCTCTACAGGGGCGGCACGCAGGGCGATCGCCCTCGCCGCGCAGCGCCCCACAATCAACAAAACGGCAAGCGCAAACCACAAGAACAAGACATCCGCACGCGTGAGCCGCCCGTAGCCGAGCGGACTCTCCGCGAGCCAGGCCACCAGCGCACACAGCGTGGCGACCTGAATCAGCTTGGGCACCTCGTCGAGTGTGGTCTTACGAATCACTGCCTCATCTCGGTCGTACAACCCAAATAGCTTCGCACCAAGAACCACCAGCGGCAGACCGGCAAGGCAAATTCGAGCAAGGTGCAGGCGTCCGCCGGACAGCTCCATGGCAAGCGCAAACGCTGCGGTGATCGCAAGCACGTCGCCCGCGAGCAGCATCCGGCGAAAGAGCGCGTCGCGCAGCATGCTCGCCGCGGGACCCCTCGTCTCGAGAATTGGACCCGTCCCACCTATACGCCGTGCGAGCCCCCGTTGGCCCCGCGAACCGTCGACCAGCCCAGGATCGAAATCCACTGGGATTGCGGACTTATGCTTCAGCTTGCTACCGACCGACTCCAACCTTGTCTCTCCCTGACTCGTGTTGAAACGAGAATCAGCACGACGAACATCGGCATCCAGCCGAGTCATCAGACCTCCGTGCTGACTCTTTCTTACATCATGCGTATGTCGGTGAGTACTCCAGCTCCACCTTCGTCTACCTGGCGCGGCGCAGGCTAGCCCTACCAGGCCTCAATGTCAAGAGATGCTTTCACCATTCGGATGAGGGAAGTGGCAAAACCCCCTCATTCCCACTCAACCCGTGCGTGCGCGAAACGGCTCCTCGACACCCACTGTGCCTGGGCCGGAGAGCTCGAAAGCGCTGTGCAACGCCTGCACTGCCCGCTCGACGCGATCGCGTGCGATGACGCAAGAGATCTTAATTGGGGATGTTGAAATCATCTCGATATTGATGCCCTCGGCGGCGAGCACGCTGAACACCTTGGCGGCGACGCCCGGGTGCGAGCGCATACCGGCACCGACGATCGACACCTTGCCCATCTCCTCGTGGGCGCTCAGCCCCGAGAAGACATCGCCCTCGATCGGGTCGAGCGCGGCGTGAGCGGCGCGCAGGTCTTCGCGCGGGACGGTGAAGGAGATCTCGGCGCTGCCTCCGGCGGAGGTGGGCTCGTTCTGGACGATCATGTCCACGTTGACGTTGCCCTCCGCAAGCGCCTCGAAGATACGTGCGGCGGCACCGGGCGCATCCGGTACGCCGACGAGCGTGAGCCGCGCCTCGGCGGTGGAGTGGGTGACGGCTGTAATGAGTGGCTGCTCCATGGTTTCTCCCTCTGAGAGCACAACGGTACCTGGGGCGTCCTCAAATGAGGAGCGACAGTGGATGCGCACACCCTGGTTGCGCGCGTACTCGACCGAGCGCAGCTGCAGCACGCCGGCGCCCGAGGCGGCCATCTCAAGCATCTCCTCGAAGGAGACCGTGGCCAGCTTGCGCGCGTCGGGCACCATGCGCGGGTCGGCGGTGAAGACACCCGCCACGTCGGTGTAGATCTCACACTCACGCGCCCCCAGCGCCGCCGCGACCGCCACGGCAGTGGTGTCAGAGCCCCCGCGCCCGAGCGTGGTGACGTCGTCGGCGGTAGACACCCCCTGGAAGCCCGCGACGAGCACGATGTTGTCTTGATCCAGGGCGTCGCGCACGCGGTCGGCGCGCACGTCGAGGATGCGCGCCTTGGTGTGGGACGCATCAGTGACGATCCCCGCTTGCGATCCCGTCAACGAGATGGCACGGTGGCCGAGATCGTTGATAGCCATGGCGCACAGCGCGCAGGAGATGCGCTCGCCTGTAGAGAGCAGCATGTCCATCTCGCGCGCATCGGGGGCCGCGGAGACCTCCTCGGCCATCGCGATCAGCTCATCGGTGGTCTTGCCACGCGCGGAGAGCACCGCCACGACGGAGTAGCCGGCCTCACGCTTCTCAACGATCCGCCGGGCCGCCCGCTTGATGCGCTCGGCGTCGGCCACGGAGGTGCCGCCGAACTTCATGACCACGATCTCAGACACCTGCCGAGGATAAAGCCCCGCGGTCAGCCCGCGTCCCGCGGGGACGGCGTGGGGACCGTCACGGCAGCCACAAAGGGCGGGGTGGGCAGCGGGACATCGCCCGGTGGGCGCCCACCGTGGCCGGCACCCGCCGCGCTTGGGCTGAGCCGACGCTCGTTGGCTTGACCAGCGTAGGCGCCGAGCCAACGGGCGAAGCGGTGTGAGGGATACTCGACTAGACGGAAGAAGCCGGCGCAGGCCGCGAGCGAGAGAACGACGGCAAGCGGCACAAAAAGCACGGCGCTGGAACGGCCGCCGAGCGCGAACGCGAGCGCCACGACGAGCGGCTCATGGACGAGATAGAGGCTGTAAGAGCGCTTGCCGGTCCACTGCATCGGGCGCGAGCAAAGCAGCTCGGCCAGCGGTTCGACCACAAGGGCGGCGAGCACAGACATGCAGGCGCCGGCCGCGAGCAGCACCGCATCGACCCCTGAGCCAGGGAGCCACCAGTCGGCCGTGAGTCCGCAGGCGCACGCGATGAGCAGCGCCACCCTGAGCCACCGGCTTCGTGATGTGGGCGCGCGCAGCGGCTCCGCCATCCGTTCGATGCTCTCCAGCGAGAATGCCATGCTCATACCGAGCAGGAAGGGAGGCAACTCGAGCAGATATTCGTTCGATTCATGACAGAGCAGCGCAAGCACGCACACTGCGGGAACCCCCCAGGAGAGAGGACGGCGAGCACGCAGAAAGAGCCACAGCAAGGGTGGGAGCGCCAGCGAGAAAATCACCTCCCAGCGCAGCGACCACAGAACGCTAGTGAATGCCCAGTTGCCGGCCCCGTATCCAAGCGTGCCATCGCTTATGAGCCCTTCGACGCCCAGCGGCTGAGAGTGAGCGTTCAGCCACCAGCTGGCACCCGTTACCTGGCCGTGACTGACCACCACGTGCATGAGCGCCGCAAACGCGAGTGCGCCCCACACGGGCGCGTACAGACGGATGAAGCGGCTCGGGTAGTAGACGACCGGCGAGAGAGCGCGTCCCTGCGCGGCCGGCAGCGAGAGCACGAAGCCACTGAGCACGAAGAACACGACGACGAACTCCTGGCCGGCCCACACGATGTGCAGAGGGGTGTAGGTGAAGAGCCATGCGAGCAAGCCGCGCGGCGCCGGCTGACCCGGGGCGTATGCGCCCGCCAGACGCGGAGCTGACGCAAGCAGGGTGTGATGGAACACGACGACGAGCGCAGCCAGTCCGCGCAGGCCGTCGAGCGAGCGGATTCGCTTTGCCGGGCCGACCACCGGCGATACGGAGTATCAGAGCGAGCGGCGGCCGGCGAGCGCCTTGCCGAGCGTGACCTCGTCGGCGTACTCCAGGTCAGAGCCCACCGGCAAGCCGGAGGCAAGACGCGTGATCGTCAGCTGTGGGACGCGATGGCGCAGCTCCTCGGCGATGTGCAGCGCAGTGGCCTCGCCGGTGGTGGTGGGGTTGGTGGCGAGCACCACCTCCCGTACCCCCGTGCGCGCGGGGGACACCGCCTGTGGAGCATCCTCGTCTCCCCCGAACCCGCCCGGCTCCGCGGTATCGGCGACGCGCGCGTATAGCTCCTCGATCTTCAGGTCCTCCGGCTCGACGCCATCGATCGGAGACAAAGCGCCCCCAAGTACGTGGTAGAGGCCGTGGAATTCGCGGGTACGCTCCATCGGGATCACATCAGATGGCTCCTCTACGACGCAGATGACGTTCGCGTCACGACGGGTGTCCTGGCAGATACGACAGCGGGGTTCGTCGGCGAGGTTGAAGCACACCTCGCACAGACCCACCTTTTCCTTGACCTCCTTGATGGCCTCCGCAAGACCGAATGCGTCCTCGTCAGAGGCACGCAGGATGTGAAAGGCCAGCCGCTGCGCTGTACGAGAGCCGACGCCCGGGAGCTTTGAGAGCTCAGTGACGAGCCGCTGGACGGGGGGAACGAAAGAGCTCAATCCGCCTACAGCCCTGGAATACCGAGGCCGCCGAGCGCGCCAGGGTCAAGGCCACCCGTGACGGCACCCATCTTGGAGGCAGCCAGCTCTTGGGCGGAGCGCAGAGCCTCGTTGGTGGCGGCAAGCACGAGGTCGCAGAGCATGTCCACGTCCTCGGGGTCCACGGCATCGGGGGCAATCTTCACCGCGCGCACCTCCAGGCCCCCGGAGACCGTGACCGTCACCATGCCCCCGCCGGCGGAAGCCTCAACTGTCTGATTCGCAAGCTCCTGTTGGGCGAGCTCCATGTCGTGTTGCATCTTCTGGACCTGCTTGAGCATCTGCTGCATGTTGGGGCGTTGCTGCTTTGGGGGCACTAGTCGCCGCCTTTCTGCTGTTGCCAATCCTCGGGGAGCTCCTCCGCGTCGAGCTCGGCCATCAAGCGCTCCATTATCTGCTCCTCGCTCGGGGGGGCGCCGCCGGCACCCTCATCAGCGGGTAGATCCTCGCGCAGCTCGAACTCGAGACGGTAGTGGCGTCCGGTGAGCCGGCGCAACGTCTCGATCAAGATGGAGCGATTGGCGGAATCCTCGGCCTTGCGCTTGTGAAAGGCAGCGGTGGTGGGAAACGCGAGTGTGAGCTCCTGGTCGGTGAGGATCACAGGCGTGGCCTCATTGAGAACCGCCCCGAGCAGGCCATGCTCGGCGCGAACGGACTCGTGCGCGGCCGCCCACAGCGAGTCGAGATCGCTCGGGCCAAGCGTGGCAACCGCTACGGGCACCGCGGCGGGGTGCTCTCCGTTGCGCGACTCGGCGGGCGGTTGAGAGGCGGACTGCTCGGATGGCGCGCTCGGCTGGGGAGCAGGTGAGACAGGGTGCGAAGGGCTCGCCGCTGGCGGCACGAGCGGAGGTGCGGGCGACGCGAGGGGTGACTCGGGCGCACTCGATGACTTAGGCGCGTTATGGGCCTCGCTCGTGCTCGGTGACTCGCTCGTGCTCGGTGACTCGCTCGTGCTCGGTGACTCGGACGTGCTCGGTGACTCGGGGGCGTCAACTGACGCTGGCACGGATGGCACGGGCGTGGCGGTAACAGACGCGGCCGCGGGGGGGGCCGCGGCGCCTGCCAATGCCTGCTCGAGTCGCTCAATGCGCGAGAGCAGCGCTCGCACCGAGCCGTCGGCTTGCGGGGAGGCAGCCTTGACGAGCGCGAGCTCCAACTGCGTGCGGGGGTCGGCGCCGGCGCGCACGCCCTCCATCGCCGCACCGAGCAGATCGAGCATGCGCACGACCTCGGCACGCCCGATGCGCTGCGCCTGCGCGCCCAGGCGCTCGTCGATCTCCGGCGTGAGCGACAGCTCGGCGGGCACCTCGCCGAGCGTTTGCACGACCAGCAGTTCGCGTGCACGAGCCTCCAGGTCGCGCGTGAACGAGCCGGCGTCGCGGCCGCCCTCGGCGCAGCGAGCCACCGCCAGCAGCGCACCGCGCGCGTCGCCCTGCTGCACGGCGTCGAAGGCGTCTGAGAGCAGTTGCTCGTCGGCGACGCCGAGCACGGCGAGCACGTCGGTGAGCTCGATGCGGGCGCCGCTGTAGGTGACGAGCTGCTCGAGCGTGCCGAGCGCGTCGCGGAAGCTGCCGGTGGCCGAGCGGGCGATCGCGGCCACCGCCTCGGACGGGATCTCGATCGACTCGGCGGTGGCGGCGCGCGTCACGACGCTCGCGATCTGCTCGACGGTGGGACGGTGGAAGTCAAAGCGGTGGCAGCGGTCCACCACGGTGGCGGGCACCTTGGAGGCCTCGGTCGTGGCGAGCACGAACACTGTGTTCGGCGGCGGCTCCTCAAGCGTCTTCAGGAACGCGTTCCAGGCGGCCTGGGAGAGCATGTGGGCCTCGTCGAGGATGTACACCTTATGGCGCCCGGACACCGGCGCGAACACGACCGACTCGCGCAGTTCGCGGATGTCGTCTACTGAATTGTTGGAGGCGGCGTCCATCTCGATCACGTCGAGCGAGGTGGCGGAGGCAATCGAGCGGCACGAGTCACACTGCCCGCACGGCTCGACGGTGGGGCCGCGCTCGCAGTTCAGGCAGGAGGCGAGGATCTTCGCCATCGAGGTCTTGCCCGTGCCACGCGAACCAACGAATAGATAGGCGTGGTGGACGTTGCCGCGTTCGACGGCGTGACGCAGCGTGCGCACCACCGGCTCCTGGCCCACCACGTCCGCAAAAGAGCGCGGACGGTGTTTGCGGTACAGGGATTGAGCGCTGGCGGCCACCGAGGCCAGTCTACCCACGGCCGCGGTCCCGCCAGGCGGCGTCCGTGGACGCGTGGATACGGCGCGTGCAAACACCCGAATCGAGTCCTACGGGCCGGTCAAACGGGTAGCGTGCGCCGCTGTGGCAGACATTCGCAAACCGCTGCTGTCCCGCGTCCTGGCGGGGGCAGTCCCCGATCGGAGGGCCGAGGGGGATAGTCACGCGAAACCCCCTGCCCCCCGCGCGCGGAGGGGGCAGGGCACATGGGCACATCTCGCCCGATGGGGACCGGCGACGCTCGCCATCGTGGCGGGAGCGCTGGCGCTGTGGCTGATCACAGGGGTCGGGTTCGTCAACTACGACACCCTGTACGGGCTCGTGTGGGGCCAACAGCTCACGCGCGGGGAAACGCCCGAATACGGCCTGCCGATCGCCCCCACCCCGCACCCACTCGTGGAGCTGCTCGGGATACCGCTAGCACCGCTCGGGGCAAGCGCTGCCACCGCGATAACCGTGGCACTCGCGTTCCTAGCGCTGTCGGCTTGCGGGTGGGTGATCTACCGGCTCGGGAGCGAGTGGTTCGGGCGTGGCGCCGGAGCCGTGGCGGCGCTAGTCCTGCTCACGCGCGTGCCGGTCCTGTCATACGGGGTGCGGGCCTACGTGGACGTCCCTTACCTGCTGCTCGTCCTGTCGGCCCTGCTCGTGGAGACCCGGAGGCGTCGCGCGGGAGCGCCTGTGCTCGTGCTGCTCGGATTGGCAGGACTCCTGCGGCCGGAGGCGTGGGCCTTTTCTGGGATGTATTGGGTCTATCTGGTCGTCTCATCCACTCGTTCGCCCTTTCCCGCACGCACGCGCGCGCAGCTCGCTCGCCTCGCCCTGCTCGCAGCCGCCGCCCCCCTGATCTGGGTGCTCAGCGATCTGCTCGTGACGGGCAATGCAATGTGGTCGCTCACGAACACCAAACACACGGCGGAAGTACTCGGGCGCGAGACCGGCATTGGCAAGGTGCCGCAGTACATCCCGCGACGCATCGGCGGGATCCTGCGCCCCGCGGTACTAGTGGGCGCCGCGCTCGGTGGGGTACTGTCGCTCGCGTGGCTGCGCGAGCGCGCCCGGCTCGGTGTTGTCGCCGGCATACTCGCGGTGGTGGTCTTCGCGGCGATGGCGTCGGTCGGCCTACCGATCAACGAACGCTACGCGTTCCTGGCGGCGGCGGTCCTATGCCTGTTCTGCGGCGCGGGAGTGTTCGGCTGGACCCAGTTGCCAAAGGGCGACAGGCGACGCGTGCCGTGGATGGCGGGTGGCGCGGTGGTACTGGTGGCGCTGCTCGTGACACTTCCCAGCCAGGTGCGCTCAGCCCACCACCAACTGCGGAACCTAGCCCGTCAGGAAAGCATCCAGGACGACCTGCTCGCGCTCGTGCACAACGGGGCGATCGCGCCCAAGTGCGGGCCCGTGGGGGTACCCAACCATGCGCCGATACCGTTGCTCGCGCTCTACCTGAAAGAGCGCCCGGGGTTGATCGTGAGCGCCGAAGCGGCACGCGCCGAATCCAGGCAGCAGAAAGACGGCACCTACATCGACCCGGCGAGCATCGAAGTCGAAAGGGAATACGTGCTCGACCCGAAGGATCCGCACCTCCCGGTGTCGATCCCGCCGGGCTTCCTGGAGTCGCGCTCAAACCGGTCGTGGCTGATCTTCGCGCACTGCCGCTGAACGCCCCAAGCGTTTCCAGCTCGTTTCAGCGACACAGGCGGTGCCAACACCGCGGCCTCACGGCGGAGCCCGGGAATGCTGAGCACGTACGGGACGCCTCACTTGAGCCGACCCGAACGAACAGCAAATCCAAAAAAAATGGACCGTGCACCCCTCGTCGAGGCTTCCGCCTCCGATCGCCTGACCGCCGCCCGGGACTCCGGATCGGGTACTCCCGCTGCGCCTGCCGGGGATCGCTTAAGGCTGCTTCCTTCCGGACCTGACCTGGTTCACAAGCCGACACCGCGCGGGACCCGAACCATCGACGC
>Ga0208357_1000641_pt1 | contig 27496 bp, 23 predicted proteins | sample NGESurdeep092012_6_FD_184487 | JGI IMG/M metagenome (GOLD analysis project Ga0208357, IMG submission 184487) | Arctic peat soil microbial communities from Barrow, Alaska - NGEE Surface sample F52-2 deep-092012 (SPAdes) | ecosystem: Environmental > Terrestrial > Soil > Wetlands > Peat ...
ATGGCGCTTAACACCATTCCGGGAAGACCCATTTCACACCTTCTTCTGACTCCCTGACTCATTGTCAGGGGAGAAGGATGCTGGGTCTAGACGTCCTGATGCGCATCGTAACACCCTTGGAGGAAATTCGCGCAAAAGTATTTAACTCTTCACAACTTCACAGCGTGTTCCAAACTCACGCGTTTTACTTGGTGGCAATGGCTGCAGCATCGAAAGAGGTGCACCTCGCCTTCTTCGGGCCGGTCAACTGACCCGTGACTCGGTTTTCGACGTCCGGGACGCCGCGAGGACATAATGGATGCCAACGAGCCCTCGCTGAACGATGCTCGTACAACGCGACAACAACTGAGACTGAAGCGATGAACAAAGTTCTTCAAACATTTGGATTGACGACACGCGACGCGCTCGATGAGGCGAACGGCATGAACGTCGGGCGCGTCGTCATTGTTCATGGTGAGCGCGCCGAAGTCATCTGGTTGAGCGATGAAGGCGAGGAAGTGCTTTCGCAATGTGAGTTCGAAGCCAACCTCAACCTCGTGCCGGTTGCGGGTGATTGGGTCGGCGTTCGTGGCGAGCGAATCGCGCGAGTACTGCCTCGGCGAAGTGAACTCCGTCGCCCCCATCCCAACGGTCGAGACGTTCAGATACTCGCGGCCAACGTTGATCTGGTATTGATCGTGGTGCCCACGAACCTCGAGCTCAACAGTCGGATGCTCGAGCGACTGACGATCATGGCGCGCGATAGTGGTGCTCGACCCCTCGTTGTCGTCACCAAGATCGACGCAGTGGACGACCCTCGAATCTTCCGAGACGAGATCGCTCGCGAGGTCCCCAACGTCGAGGTCGTGATGACGAGTTCACGCACTGATGAGGGAATTGACGTTCTGCGAGACCTCTTGATCCAGGGCGTCACCGCCGTGATGCTCGGCGCTTCTGGGGCCGGCAAGACGTCGTTGCTGAACGCCCTTGAGGGTAGTGACGAACTGACGCTCAGCGTTGGCAAGAGCGGCGAAGGGCGTCACGCCACCACCACGCGCAAGCTGTACCGCCTCTCTTCAGGTGGAGTCTTGTTAGACATTCCAGGAATCCGCCTCCTCGACGTGATGGTCGATCAGGAGAGTCTGGACAAAATGTTCGCCGATATTGAGGAACTCGCGACGCACTGTCGATTCAGGAACTGCCGACATCGCGGCGACGAGGGATGTGCTATTGAGCTCGCGGTGGAAACCGGGCAGCTAACTCTTCAACGCCTCAACGTTTGGCGAGAAATGCAGACGGAGGTTGTCAACAACGAGCGATTGCACGATCCCGTCGTGGCAGCCACTCATCGTAAGCAACGCAATTCTTCGCCCAAGCGCATTCGCGACAAATAAACGTCAACGTTGAGCCGACACCGTCGCCCTTTGACACGCGCGTCTCAGAAAGACGGATCGCCCTTCCAAGTGAATCGGTACGTCTTGGCGTGACCGTGCAACCTGTACGTCACCGTCAGCAATGAGAAAAGTTTGCCATTTTTCGTTACCACCGGCGCCGAAAGGGTGACGTGGCTGTTGGGGAAGTAACTCATCGGCGACGCGGCGCAGTAGGGCGTACAGAGATTCATCGCGAACGTGGTTGTCCCCGACGCTCCCGTTGAGGTCCACGACGACCAGTGGGTCTTCGTGAGTTGGGTGTTCGCGTCAGCACACGTGATAACGAAGGAACGCGGCTCGATGACGGAGTTGCCGCGACAGGTGACGATGCCAGATTTCGTGCTCGTCGCTGCCGAAATACTTGCGCTGGCTGACGGTGACGGTGAGGATCCAAAAGCATTCATCGAAGCGCCCGTTACGACGCCGCCAATCGCGAGCATCGCGAGGAGTGCACCGAGCCATTTAAGTCGTCGGCGCCGTTCGCGTTGTCGGGCCTCCTTGAACAGCACCTCAATCGTGCCAAACGTCGACTCTTCTCCGGATGTGGGTACAGAGTTTGGCTTTGCAACGCTCAGCATTGAAGCTACTATAATTGTTTTTATGAGTTCTGTCAAACCCGCCGAACGTGACGAAGACGAAGCGGAGTTCGCACTGGTCAGGCTCGATCGAAGTGACCCGACCTTGCTTCATGAACAAGTGGCCGCAGAGATCCGTCGTGCTATTGGCGACGGTGAAGCGGGCCCGGGCGAGCGAATTCCCCAGGCTAAGGATCTCGCCTCAGAATTGGGCGTGAACACCAATACCGTGCTTCGAGCATTGCGGGTTCTTCGTGATGAAGGCTTGATAGAGATGGGGCGGGGACGTTCGATTCGTGTGACAAAGACGCCAGAACGTGGAATCGTCGCCGTGAAGTTGAAGGAACTTGTTGACGTGGCGCGTCAGCAAGGATACCGACGTGATGATCTCGTTGTCATGTTGCAAAAGATGCCCAGTCGTTAAAGCGCGTCGCCAGCGCACTACGTTCGAGGCCCTGCCAGCAACGGATCTTTTCGCCCGGAGATCACTGGTCATTAGGGACCCCATAAAGTGCTTTTATGAGCACACCAATTCCCCCCTCCTCACTGCCCACGACCCTTGGGTCGCTCCGAGCGTCGGGCTATGAGTCGCGAACCATTAGAGACGAGATTCGTCGAAATCTTGAAACTCGTCTCGTTGAAGGACTACCTCTCAGCACCTCAGTTGTTGGCTACGAAGACACCGTCTTACCTCAACTCGAGACGGCGTTGCTCGCCGGGCATGACGTCATTCTCCTCGGTGAGCGTGGACAGGCCAAGACGCGCATTATTCGCTCGCTCGTCGAACTGCTCGATGAGTGGTTGCCTATCGTGGCCGGCTCGGATATTCGTGACGACCCGTACAACCCTATTTCTGCCTATGGAATCGACCTCATAAAGGACAAGGGCGACAAGACGCCCGTTTCGTGGATACATCGAAGTCAGCGCTTCGCCGAGAAACTTGCATCCCCCGATACCTCAATGGCCGACCTGATTGGTGAAGTGGACCCGATCAAAGTGGCCAACGGTCTCTACCTCGATGACCCGAAGGCTCTGAGCTATGGACTCGTGCCCAAGTCAAACCGTGGCATCTTCGCGATCAACGAGCTCCCGGATCTTTCGGAGCGAATTCAGGTTGGACTTCTCAACGTGCTCGAGGAGCGTGACGTTCAGATCCGTGGACACTTAGTGCGACTCGAACTTGACGTGTTAGTAGTGGCGACCGCCAACCCGGAGGACTACACAAACCGCGGACGGCTTATTACGCCCTTAAAGGACCGCTTCGGTTCGCAAATTCGCACGCACTACCCCTTGGACGTCACCACCGAAATTGCGATCATGCACCAAGAAGCTCGGATACCGACGTCGCCGGTGCCGATCAAGGTGCCATGGTTCATTGATGACATCGTCGCGCGTGTCAGTCACGTTGCACGCCGTAGCCACGTCATCAGCCAGAGTTCGGGCGTCTCTGTCCGACTCTCTATTTCAAACTATGAGACAGTCATTGCGAACGCGCTACGACGTACGCTGCGTACTCGTGACGCGGTTGTCGTGCCACGAGTGAGTGACTTGAGCGCGATGGTGCAGTCAACGCAAGGCAAGATTGAGTTCGACACGATGGACGACTCCGACGCCGATCAGGTCATCGCAGCGTTGGTGTCGCTGGCTGTTCGCCAGTGCTTTAGCGAGCACGTACTGCTCGAAGAGGCACCCGAGATTGTCGAGGCCTTTAACTCTGAAGCCATCGTGCACACTGGTGATGACCTTCCTGACCAGGACTATCTCGCGGTGCTCGCGGCAATGCCCGCACTGGAGTCGCCCGTTGATCGAATCGCTGGGCCCGGTGCGAGTGACGGGGAAAAGGCCGCCGCCGTCGAGTTTGTCTTAGAAGGTCTGTACCTCACTAAGCGTCTTGCTAAGGACGCTTCAGGAGCTCGGGCGCTCTATCGCTCAAGGAATCGTTAGTGCCCGTACGCTACGGCTTTCGTCGCTTCGGTGAGGATGATGATTTCAACGACCTCGACGTCGAAGAGATGCTCGCGCACTTGAGCGACGACTTCATGGAGAGCGGTGACCTCGACGACGCGATGGACCGCCTCCTTCGTGAGGGCTACACCACCGACGAAGGCGAACGCATCGAAGGACTTCGCGAGTTGCTCGAACGCACTCGAGCGAAGCGCCGCGAGCTCGAACAACAGGCCGACCCCGATGGAGAGATGCAGCGTTACCGTGACTGGCTCGATGAGATCGAGGGCATCGAAGACCAAGAACTGGAGGAGCTGTTGGCTGAGGCCGACGCATCCGACGACGATCGCCGAAAGGAAGTGACGGGCGACCTCGTTGATCAAAAGAAGTTGCAACGTGACCTCATGAGTGATCGCCTGAGCGATCGACTAGGGGAGTACCGCGACTATGAGTTCGTTTCCTCGAAGGCGCGCGAAGAGTTCGAGGAGTTGCTGAGCGAGCTTGAGCGCGACGTGCTCGACACGTATTTCGAAAAGAGCAAAGAGTTCATGGGCCGACCCGACCCTGAAGAGATCGAGCGCATGCGCGACATGATGGATGCTCTCTCAACGATGATCGAGCAAGATCGACGAGGCGAAGAACTCGATCCGACATTTGAGAACTTCATGGAGAAGTTCGGCGACTTCTTTCCGGGTGCGGAGAGCCTCGACGACGTCATGCAGGCAATGGCCGAGCGAGCCGCCGCCGCTGAGGCGATGTTCAACTCTCTCTCTTCGGAACAACAAGGTGAACTGCGCTCGCTCTTTGATCAGATGATGCAGAACATGGAGCTGAATTTCTCCATGAATCGACTGGTCTCGAATCTGCGCCAGGCCACTCCTGATCTGGACTGGAATCGAGCACACCGAATGCGCGGTCAAGACGGCTCGCCCTTTGCTCAGTCCGCCTCGGTTGCTGAGCAGTTGGGGCAGCTGAAGGGACTCGAAGAGTTCCTCGGCCAAAGTAACGCCGCTCAGGGACTGCCTGAAGTTGACGTAGAGGCCGTTCGCCGCAATCTTGGTGACGACGCCGCGCGACACGTCCAACGTCTCCAAAAGGCCCTGCAAGGCCTTAAGGACCAGGGCTTCATTGACCGCAAGGGGAATCGTCTTCAACTGAGCGCGAAGGGCATCCGCAAAATCGGCCAGATTGCACTCAAAGACATCTTCAATAAGTTGAGCGACTCGTCGACCGTTGGCGCTCATCCGGTGGCGACGTTGGCTCGAGGCGGTGACCGCGAAGAGACGTCGAAGCCGTGGGAGCCAGGAGAAGCGTTCGCTTTGCATCTTCCAAAGACCCTTCGCAACGCGCTGCTTCGCCAAGGTCCCGGTACGCCGCTGCGTTTGCACCCTGATGACTTTGAGGTTGAAGAGTATGAAGCCACGCGACGATCGGCGACGGTCATTGCAATCGACCTCTCGCTCTCGATGGCGATGCGTGGCAATCTCATGCCCGCCAAAAAAATGGTGCTCGCGCTGACCCAACTGATTCGCTCGAAATTTCCTCGCGACTTTGTGGCGGTGGTGGGATTTGGCGAGCGCGCCCAGGAGCTCAAAATCGAAGACGTGCCAGCGCTCACCATCGACTACAACTACGGCACCAACCTTCAACACGCCCTCGCACTCAGTCGTCACCTGCTTCGAAATGAGCGAGGTGAGCGCCAAGTCGTGGTCGTTACCGACGGCGAGCCCACGGCGCACCTCACGGCCTCGGGCGAACCGTTCTTTTCCTGGCCTCCCATCCAGGAAACCCTTGAAAAAACCATGGCGGAAGTGCTTCGATGCACCAAGGCGGGGATCATCATCAATACGTTTGCACTCGACATTGAGCGCAGCCAGTTCCCCTTCGTCGAGCAAATTGCTCGCGTTAACGGGGGGCGACTCTTTTACACCGACGTTGATGATCTTGGTACCTACGCCCTGGACGACTTCGTAAAACACCGCAAAGCCAGTTGATCAAATTCCGCTTTATCAGGAAGTTTGAAAATTCAATTTGCTATTTGTTCGAAATCCCGTAACAATGACACCGTTGTAATTACATCGGTGGCACTGGCCCCGAGTGGGAGGAAACAACGTGGAAATCGTCGAACTCTTAAGCGGTATGGAAGATCGTGGATGGCAAGCTCGTTCGAACTGTATGGGCGTTGACCCTGACCTCTTTTTCCCCGAGCGCGGTGCGTCCACCCGCGAGGCCAAAGAGGTTTGCCGTGGTTGCGTGGTGCGTGAGGACTGCCTCGAATACGCCCTCGACAACGGCGAGAAGTTCGGAATCTGGGGTGGCATGAGCGAGCGCGAGCGCCGCCGCCTTCGCCGGGCCCGCGCCCTCGAACGGCGCGCTCAGGCCGGTTGATTCACCGAGCCAGGCGAGCCTCGATGGTCGCCTCGAGGCTCAGTCCGAGTTGCTCCCAGCGGGCGGGATCTTGCGCTCTGACAACTGCTTCGGGAACTAATCCCACTAGTTCACAGCGTTCAATCACTCCACGTTGCAGGCGCCGCTTGACGTCGTCGTAAACAACGCTCGGACCGATGTTGAACGGGTCGATGAGGTTGCAACTGACCTGGACGATGTCGCCGACCTCAAAGGCGAGTGAGCGAACGCCGGGTCCTCTCACTTCGATGGCGATCGCCTTGGCTTCAGCGAGCGTCACGTCACGCAGGCATATGTTCCAGGCAACGAGTACGCCTCTCGTGCCCACGGCAGTGGCTCCGAGGAGAATATTGGGCTCCTCTGGGCCCATATCAGGAACGAGAGTCCGAAAGGCGCCGCGGCGGATCTCTGGAAGAGTGCGCGCGGTGCCGTCCTCAAGTGGCCCATAGAGAAAGACCGGTACCGTGAAGGTGGTGGCGATCCACGTCGCGGTTTCATCGCGCAGCGCTCTCGCTTCGTCGCTTCGTGAGGGGTCGAGAGCCACGAAGGGAACGACGTCGACGACCCCAAAGCGAGGGTGCACGCCGGCGTGGCTTTCCAAGTCAAGGAGATGCATTGCCAGCGTCACCAGAGCGTGGACGTCGTGAAAAAGTACGTCGGGTTCGTTAATGAGCGTGAAGACACTTCGGTTGTGCTCCGCGTCCGCGTGACGGTCACGAAGCGAGGGACCGGCGGCTTCACTGAGCTCGTCGAGGAGCGCTAGGCGTTGTCCCTCGGAGAGATTGAGGACACACTCGAACAAAACGTGTGCTTAGCCAGCGTCGCGGTAAAAGAGGCGAACACGGCGGCGCTCGCGCGACAAGCGGCGTCGCTCGCGCTCGCTCTTGCCACCCCAGACGCCGTGGTCGACGTGATTGTCGAGAGCGTACTCAAGACACTCTTTGGCAACCGGGCAGGTTACGCAGATCCGCTGGGCGACGATAACGCCCATGCCGTCACGTGGAAAAAAGGTCTCGGGCGGGTACTCGCGACACTTTCCATCAGCCATCCATTCGCTGCTCATAGTTACCTCCCCTCCCTATGTCTTACTCTCACAGTAGCGACTTAATCGGGCACCTCTGGTTACGGTTTGAGGACGACTTGGTTCACGTATTCACGAGCGTGAGCGCCCGTAAAAGCCTTATAAAGAATGGGGCCCTCTGACCAGTAGAATGGCTGAAGTAAGCGCTTTCTAAAGGAGTCCCGTGAGCCACGTTCCGACAGCAGAAGTAACCGAGGTCATTGACCCAGTCGGCCACGTCCAGGTCATTTACCTCGGCCCCGTTGCTCCTCACTGGGAGTGCCGCATGGTCTTTGGTGATGAAGAGCAGATCCAGGCATTCGTCGACCGCGTGGACGCACGTCTCCGTTTCCTTCCCCCGCACGACCCGCAGTTTCGTCGTAATCGCGAGCGAGTGAACCGTGACGCAGAGCGTGAGAATCTGCTCGTGGAGTGGAACCTCGGTTACGAAGAAGACGCTTAGGCCAAGGGCGAGTTCGTCACTCGCTCGTACCATGAATTGGGATCACTGAGTTCTTTCGCGCTTGGTAGACCATCAACGCGAAGCAGTGCGCCAAAGACACTAAGCGTGTGCTCGGCTGCCAACGTCGCTACAAAACTCGTCGCCGCCTCGTGGTGCGGCCCCTGGGTCGCGATACCAAAGAGCGCCGCGGCTGCGTCTTCGCCACGCGCGTCACTACGGCGGTGGCGCGCGTAGGCCTCAAAGAGCGCTGGACGTGGTCCGAGCAGCGTCTCAGTGATGTCTTGCGCTACGGCGCTGAAGAATGCGAGCAGCACGCTCGCGGCGGCGTTGATCGCGCGCGTCGCGTCGCTCTCTTCGGGCACCTCAATACCCTCGAGGAGCCGTTCGGGATTGTTCATCATCTCGTTGATATCGCCCGTTTCCATCATGGTTTGCAGACGGCCCATGAGGTCGCCCTGGACGGCGTTGGATTCATTGACCGCATCGATGAGCAGCGCTCGAAGCGCGTCACCGGTGCCGGGCTGGGTAAGAACCAGTGACGCCACGAACTCCTGCGCGAGCGCGAAGACGTACACCTCGTCGTGATCGAGGGACCACTCGTTGGCGAAGTTGGCCAAGTTATTAACGACGAGAAGTCGGTGGTCGTCGAGTCGAGGTAACGGCAGCACCGCGAGCGACCAGGCGCGCGCTGAGAAGTGGCCCGCGACTGAGCCCATTTGAAAGCCCGTGAAGAGCGGTCCAATTGTCGAGGAGATCTGTGCCATGAGCTGATTGCTCTCGAGGTTGAGCTCTTCTGTGGCCACGGGAGGGTTTGCAATCATCGGTTGCATCAATGGTCGCCACTGTTCGAGGGCTGCGAGCGTAAGAGCCGATCGATTTACCGCGATGACGGTGGCCTCAGTAGAGACACCAAAGAGTGCGTCGATGTGGCGACCAACGAGAGGTGCGAGTTCTTCGAGTCGCTGACGCTCAATCGGCAAGGGATTGGGGTCACCATCGTCACCGCGCGCGATGTTGAGCGCGAGTTGCGAGGCGGTCGTGAACCAAGCGTCGGGACCCTGTTGGTTCAGCATCGAAAAGATGTCGCCAAACATGTCGCCGAAGGGGTTAGTGCTCACGGGACCAATTTAGAGGGGCAACCGAGGGACACGACCACGTGATGCACGAATGTCTTGTGAACAAAGGTCAAACGCGCTGAGGTGTAGGCGGGGGTGAGGTAGAGCGTCGAGACCAACTGGTCCCACGTGTCAAGATTCGCTCCGTTCCATCCCGTGATCACGTCACCAATCGCCAAGTTTGAGTGCGCGGCGGCGCCGTAGGGAGTGATGCCCGTGACCAACACGCCGCCGCCCTGCTCGTTCTTTCCCGTGATGCCGAGGTCGGCGTGACAACCTCGACCGCTCGCGACGACTTCAGCCACTTGCGCAACGAACTTCGCCGCGTACCAATAGTTTCCAGACGACAAGACGGCCACCACGTTGCCATTTTTGTCAATGGCGACGGTGTCTTTGCTGAGGCTCGTGTCGGTCTTGGTGGCGAGATAGTGCACAACGCCTTGGGCGTTGTTCGTAGGATCGCCCAACGTAGTCATTGACCAGTCGTATTCAGGTGCTTTCGTCGAACCTTTGACAATCGGAGCCACCGCAACGACGGTCGTGCTCGAGGGCATGGCGTCAAGTTTTTGCGCGCTCACGTGGGCGCTCAAGCGCACAATGGAAAAACCCATGACGTTGTCTCGTCCAACGAGGGTGACGGGGAAGTTCAACTTTGACGCCGTCGAGCCACTGATGATGGCATTCCCAGGAATCACCGTCGTCGTTACGGCCAAGTCGTCAGGCAGCGCCAGTGCGGCCACGTCAACGACGTGACCCGGGGTCGCGATCGTGAGGTCAACGGCGTGGGATGCCGCGCTTTGGCTCACGGCGGGCAGCGCCTTCAACGTGGTCGCGAGGTCCGTCGGACTGTCGCTTCCGGGCGCACTCGGGGCGCGATTTACCATCAAGACGACCGCGCCCACGACTAAAAGCAGGGCGATCACGGCCGCTGCGATCCGCGGACTTAAGGAACGCCGGTGCACGTCGGTGGTCGCGGGAAGATCCTCAAAACTCGGCAATTCACTCGGATGGACCCAGTGACGACTCTCTGCAGGTGGTCGCGGCAGGCGCGCAGAGCGGCGCCCCCTTAGAAAATTCCACCCTGACATGGGCTAAAGGCTAGTAACGAAAGGCTTCTTCGTGAGGTCGCCCTAACATCGATACTCATGGCTTTAGACATCGCGCTCGACATCGGGACCTCGCACACTCGTTTAGCGACGAGCCAGCGTGGCGTGATGTTCGATGAACCAACGATGGTTGCCATCGATACCAACACCGGCACGGTGCTCGATCTTGGACACGGCGCTCTCGATCTCGTTGGAAGAACGTCGCGACACGTCATCGTGTTTCGTCCCTTCTCTCAAGGTGCCACCGTTGATTTTGACGTCACCGCGCGACTGATTGAGGCGCTCTTTGATCGCGCGGGTGTGTCCAAACTCAGTCGCGCTCGAGTGGTGATGAGTGTTCCTTCACTCGCGACGGCCATCGAACGAAGGGCCCTTCGTCAAGCCGCGATACAAGCAGGCGCTCGCGAGGTTTCGCTGATTGAAGCACCGCTGGCCGCGGCCATTGGACTCGGACTTCCGGTCCAAGATCCCATTGGTTCGGCGGTGACGCTGCTCGGCGCCGGGGCGTCGGAGACCGCGATCATTTCGCTCGGCGGAATCGTTACCGGTGGTGCGCGGCGATTGGGCGGCACCGACGTTGATGCTTCGATCGCCACGTTGTTGCGGCTCAACTTGGGTGTTGTCGTGGCACCCGCGATCGTCGAATCGCTCAAATGCACGTTGGCCTCGGCGCTGGGGCGATCCTCAGGGATGAGTGAAGTAGTGCTCGCTCGAAGCGTTGATCGAGGTGCGTTGGTGGAAGTTGAAGTGAGTGCCGAACTCGTGAACGCTGCGGCGCGCGACGTGTTGAACTCAACGGTGCGCATGATCCAGGAATGCCTGGGCGATACGCCACCTGATCTCTCCCAAGACGTCAGCGCGCGGGGTATGACGTTGGTTGGCGGCCACGCGAACTTAAAGGATTTCGACGAGCTTGTCGCTACGAGCACGGGCGTTGAAGTGAGCGTCGCGTCGCACGCGGATCTCGTCGTCATTCAGGGTCTTCAGTCCTGCCTTGATGAAATGTCCTCGCTCCACGCACTGTTTCGAAGCGCGGACCGCTAGTTCTCCTGATTGCGCAACTGGGTTACCGCCGAGCGCACTTGCCAGTCGCGATCCTCGCCTGCTTCGAGGAGAGCGGCCTCGATGTCGGGGCCTTCAAAGTTCGACAACGCGACGATCGCGCGGCGGCGAATGGCTGGCTTGTCCTTGAGCGCGTTCAGAATTGTCAAGCGTGCCCGGTCGTCGCCAATTGAACCCAGTGACGCAATCGCGGATTCTCGACACCTGGCGTCCTCGTGATTCGCCGCCACCTCACAGAGTTCTAGAACAGCCCCGTCAAAGAGGTGTTCGCCGAGGGCGAAGGCGGCTGCGTCGACGACGAGCGCGTCCTCGTCGCCAAGTAGTCGAACAACGTCACCCAAAACGTTGGAATCATTCACTTCATCATGAGCGAGAAGTTGGAGGGATTCTCGACGAATTTCAACGTCGCCATCGCGAAGGGCCTGTTGCCATAGGTCAGACGTCATCAGGGAACGGCGGGTTAATCCGCGTAGGGCGAGAATATGGTGGCGAACATTCTTTGCGTTCATTTGGGCGAACAGCAGGGTCTGGCTGTTCTCGTCAGCGGCGAAACTAGCGCGAAGGAGCTGATTCTCCAGAGGCTCCACTATCGTTGCGTCATCACTTTGCACCCACCCATTTCACCACCTTCTCTACGACGCCGTCGCCGAGCGACGATTTGGATCGTGGCCGCCCTCATTATCGGGGTGATCTACGGACTTTTCAGCGTGCACACCTCTGACTACGCCATCACGCCCGGTGACGCAACGCCCGTGGCGCCCCTTGTGAAGATTCAAGGCGTCGCGACGAATCCGAAGCACGACACGATCATGCTCGCCGACGTCTACCTACAACAGTTAACGCCGTGGCAGTGGCTCACGTTCCACTTTCAGTCGCACGTTCAGTTTGTTCCGGGCTATGAACTCACACAACCTGGAGTCTCTGACGCAGAGCTTCTCGCCCAGGGTTTCCTCGAGATGCGTGACGCAAAGCAAGCCGCCGAGGTCACGGCTTTTCGCACCCTTGGCTGGAAGGTGCCCGCGACCGCGACCGGCACCATAGTCAACGCCGTCGTCGCCTCGTCACCCGCGAGTCGCGCTGGTCTTAACGTGGGCGATGAGATTGTGGGCGTGAATGGCACGCCAATACGTGACCAGTGTCAGCTCTTTCAATACCTTCACACCCGCTCGCCGGGCGCGGTGCTGAAGCTCAGTGTCGATCGGGTGAAGATCTCTAACTCGGGAACACTGTCGTGGGGTTCGCCGACGAATCTGAACGTCGTCACCAGCGCGACCCCTTCGGGCACGGCGTCCTGGACGTGCGCTGGAAAGACTGAGAGCAATTCGTCGTGGTTAGGAACCGCGATCGAGAACGATGTCAGCTATCAGTTACCCGCAAAAGTGTCAATTAATACTGCCAACATCGGAGGGCCGTCAGCGGGGCTCGCCATGACGCTGACGCTGATCAACAAATTGAGCGGAGGATCGCTTACGGGGCACCACGTCATCGCCGTGACGGGCACGATCTCGGTCAACGGCACTGTCGGTCCGGTCGGGGGAGTAGAGGAAAAGGCTGTCGCGGTCCACAACGCGGGAGCCTCGTATTTCATCGTGCCTAAGGGTGGGGGCAACGTTGCGGGGGCTCGCGCCGCCCACCAACCCGGTCTCAAAATTCTTGGCGTTACCACGCTCAAACAGGTGCTGAGCGACCTTCGCGCGTTCGGCGGCGTGAAGCCCGTGGCCATTACAAAGCCTTCGTAAGCCCAAATCCAGGTCTTCTACGCCGTAGTCTTGAAGGAATGGACGACCGGCGAATTCTTTCTACGACGCGTCAGTCGTCGTCCGAGATTACTCGGGCCAACTTCACCACGGTGAGAAAGGGTGGACTGGACCCCAATGAGGTCCGCGTCCATCTCGAGGCCGCCGCACGCGAGATGGGACATCTCGAGCACCGTATCCGTGAACTTCAAGAACAACTCGCTGAGGCCCAGCGACGTGCCGCGAATCCAAGTTTTGACGAGGCGACGCTCGCGGGAGCGCTCGGCGCACAGAGTGCCGCAATTCTTCGCTCGGCCCACGAAGAGGCCGGACGCGTCACCGCCGAAGCACAAGAACGGAGCGCCCAGGTTTTTACTGAGAGCCAACAGCGAAGTGCTGGCCACCTCATTGAAGCCCAAGAGCGCGCGACGGCGCTTATTACTGAGGCGGAAACCACGGCGGCGCAGATCGATCTCGAATCGCGCTTGGCAGCCGAGCGGCTCATCGACTCCGCCAAAGTAAACGGTGAAGCACTGATTGACAGGTCGAGAGAACAGGGTCGCGCCATTGTCGAACAGTCGAATGAAGCCCGTCGAACGGTGCTGAACGACCTGGCCGTGAAGCGCAAGGCTCTGCACTTACAGATCGAACAGTTGCGTGCCGCGCGCGATTCACTCGGTGCGTTCGTCGCCACCGTTCGCCAACAGATCGATGACGTGCTTCTCGGCATTAACGCATCCGACGAAGTGGCTCGAGGCGCCGCGCTCGACGCGTTACGCCTGCATCCCATATCGCCCGAGCCAACCGAAGAGGAGTTGCTCGCGGGCACGCCGCTCCGCGAAGTGCCAGAAAGCGCTCCAGAAATGCCCGGCGACGCAACCGAGGTGAAACCAAAAGCGCGAAAGGCCGTGAAAGCGACCTCAGATCACGAGTCGTTGCTCGAAGACGACCCGTCGGGCACCGACGTGGTGAACGAGATCTTCGCTCGCCTGCGTAAGGCTACGCTCGAAGAACGCGGTGCCTCGGCGGCACCCGCTCCGCGAAAAGTGCCTGTTCAAAAGCCTGAGACGCCGGTTGGCGAACTCTTTCATCGACGCGACGAAGCGCTCGATGAGTCCCTTACCGTTCTCACGCGACGCGTGAAGCGCGCCTTGCAAGACGATCAGAACATCGTGCTCGAGCGCCTTCGTGACGTAAAGGCAATGATTACGACCGAGCTCGAAGACGAACACGCTCAGCGCGCGCGCTACGCCGACGCGGCCTACGAAGCGTTGACGCACGCTGGCGGCGCTGGCGTCCAGTTCGCCAAAGATGAAGGCGGCGTTCCTGGGGCCACTGTGTCAACCTCGGCACTCGATGACTGCGTGGCCGACCTGGCCGTGACGATTGTGCTGGCGTTGCGTAAGCGAATTCTCGGGGACGCTAGTGGTGATGGACCGGAGCGCGCGAACGCCGCGTACCGCGAATGGCGAGGCGCGCGCGTCGAGCGACTCTGCACCGACGCCGCGCGGCGGGCTTTTCATCTGGGTGTCGTTACCGCGTCCCAGGGACGTTCAATTCGATTCTTCGCCACGCCCAACGACGCACCCTGTGACGCCTGTGCTCTTGACGCTTCGTCTGGTGAACGCCGCGCGGGCGAGAACTTTCCTAGTGGATCGCTGTACCCTCCGCTGCACGCAGGTTGCGCGTGCACTGTCGTACCCGTCTAGGAAAGTCGTAGGCTTCCTAGGTGCGCAGCCCCACCGACGTCCCTCAACGCCCGCGTCGCCTCGGGCGGCTTTCACGACGATTTTGGTTTGGACTGACGTTCGTTGTTCTTCTGGTGGGCTTTCTTTCGCTGCGCAACTTGGCCGTGTTGTGGACCGACCAGATGTGGTTCTCTTCGCTGGGCTACTCAAGCGTCTTTTCCACCCTCTTCTTGATCAAGGTTGGTTTAGCGTTCACTTTCGGCGCGATCTTCTTCTTCATCATGTGGGGCAATCTGCTGCTCACCGATCGATTTGGCGCGCGCGACCTCTCTTTTGACCCAGAAGACGAAGTCGTTCGGCGCTTCCAGAACGTAGTTCGCCCCTACGCGAAGCGCATCTACGCGGCGATCGCGATCGTCATGGGCCTCGTCGCGGGACTGAACGCTTCAAGCCAGTGGAAGAACTACTTGCTCTTCTCACACAGCCAAACCTTTGGCCAGACGGACCCTGTTTTTCATAAGGACTACGGCTTTTACATCTTCACGTTGCCGTTCGTCTCCTACGTCATTACGTGGTTCCTGGTCATATTGATCCTTGCTCTCATTGTGACAGCGGGTTTTCACTTCCTCAATGGCGGTATTCGAACCACGCGCTCGTCACCACGAGTGTCGCCTCGAGTTAAAGCCCACCTTTCGGTTATCGGCGCCGCGATTGCACTGATGAAGGCAGCTGGTTATCTCATGGCGAAATGGGAGCTCGTCAACTCCAACCACGGCTTCGCCCAGGGTGCGAGCTACACCGACATTCACGCGCGCCTGCCGGCACTCACGATTCTCTTTTACTTGTCCCTGGCCGCAGCGGCGATTCTTCTCTACAACGTTCGCTCGCGGGGTTGGTCGTTGCCAGTCGTTGCGGTGGGACTCTGGGCATTCGTGGCACTCGTGATTGGCGTGTTGTACCCCACGTTCCTCCAAACTCTCAAAGTCAGCCCTAACCAGCAGTCACTCGAGGCGCCGTACATTCAGCGCAACATCACCGCCACGCGCGCGGCGTACGGCCTTGACAAGGTTAAATATCACACGTTCGCAGCTTCGACGTCAATCTCCGAAAGCCAGATAAAGACTGACGCGCCGACGCTCAACAACATTCGACTTTGGGATCCGTCAAACTTGATTGCACTTGAAACCGTGAAGCGACGTGAGTCGATTCGTTCGTACTACACGTTCTCCAATCTTTCGGTTGACCGCTACTACATCAACAAAAAGTTGACGCCAGTCCTCATTGGCGCGCGCCAGATCAACCCCAATAACTTGCCTTCACAGAGTTGGGTCAACCAGCACCTTCAGTACACCCACGGCATCGGTGCCGCGGTGGTTGCGGCCAACGCAGTCGACACCTCGACGGGCAATCCCGTTTTTGCGGTCTCGAATGTTCCTCCTCAGTCAACGAGCGGCATGCCGGTGTTGACGAATCCCGAGATCTACTTCGGTATTAACGACCCCGGTTGGGTTGTTGCCAATACCAAACAACCCGAATTGGACTACCAAGTCAACTCAGGGGCGAACGCCGGGACACCAGTAGAGACTCACTACACGAGCACCGGTGGCGTTGCGGTCGGGAACATCTTCTCGCGCGCGGCACTGGCACTGCGACTTGGTGACTTCAACTTCTTAATTTCCAATCAGATCGAATCCAAGAGCCGAGTGCTGTTCGTGCGTGACGTTCGTCAAATGGCTCAAAAGGCCGCGCCGTTTCTTACCTTTGACTCGTCGCCCTACGCCGTGATTGCTAACGGCGAGGTGCAGTACGTGCTTGACGGCTACACGACCACCAGTGATTATCCCTACAGCGAGAACGCCGCCAATCTCCAGATGAACACCGGTGGACTCCCGTCGAGCTTTAACTACGCGCGCAACTCCGTCAAAGTCGTCGTCAACGCGTACACCGGTTCGATGAAGTTTTACGCGAACGATCCCAACGATCCCATCTTGAAGGCGTACCGTTCGGCCTTTCCAACCATGTTTCTCCCCATGAGCTCGATGCCTTCGACGATTCGCACCCACCTTCGCTATCCCTCGGACCTTTTCTCGGTGCAGGCGGCGACGCTCGGCCGCTATCACATCACGTCGGCGAGCGCCTTCTACAGCGCGTCAGACCGCTGGAGTATTTCGCCCACTACCGGCGCCGGTTCGCCCAGCAAAGCGCTCGCGACGAAAACGGTCGTTGACGCCGCGGGCAATGTTGTCTCGTCGTCACTGGCGCCGATGAGTCCGCTCTACCAAGTTGGATCGTTGCCGAACGCCAATGAACAACAACTCCTCGAAACCATTGACTTCGTACCGGCGGGCAACTCCTCGACCGTCCAGGGACTCACGGCGTTCATGGTCGCGACGAGCAATCCCAACGACTACGGGCAGATCAACGTGTACGTGACGCCCAGAGGCACGACGGTAACTGGTCCGCTGCAAGCCGACTCCGAGATTCAACAGACGTCCAAGGTCTCGAAGATCATCACACCACTCGACCAACACGGCTCGCAAGTGCTCTTAGGTAACAACTTGACCGTGCCGCTTGATTCGAGTGTGCTCTATATTCGACCGCTGTACGTGTCGAGTACGTCAAACCCGTTGCCGCAACTGCGCTACGTGATCGCGGTGTTTAACCAAGACGTCGCGATCGAACCAACACTGGCCGGCGCGTTAAGCGACGTACTAGGTCAAAACGTCAGTGTTATTTCGGGTTCTGGAAAAGGATCGGGGACGAATTCGGGTGGCAAGGGTGGTACAACTCCTACGACCAACACGGCTTCTACCTACCTCGATCAGGCTGCGGCCGACTACGCGAACGCCCAGGCGGCACTTGCTAATGGCAATCTTGGTAAGTATCAACAAGACGTCATCGCGATGAACAACGCGATTCAATTAGCTCAGACCGCTCTCGGCAACGGTTAGCGACGAGCTCGCTGCTACGTCTGCGCCTGCGTAGTCGAGGTCGGTCAGTTGTCGTCGCGCGCGTCAAGGTGTCGAAAGGGATTGAGAAGGCCCTTCGGGTCAAACACATTCTTTATCTGTCGCTGAAGAGCTACGAGAGCGGGGTCGGCGAGGGCGAGATACGGACCGCGCTTGTCCATGCCCAGACCGTGTTCGCCTGAGATGGCGCCACCGAGCGCCACGCCCGTACGGAAGAGTTCGAGTAAGAGTTCGTTGCGACGCTCTTCATCAGGCTGAAAGACTGACATATGAATGTTCCCGTCGCCCACGTGACCACAACCCGCGACGAAGGCGTCGTATTTCGTGGCCAAGGCCGTCACCTGGTCGAGGAAGACCGTCACCGTAGAGCGAGGCACGACGATATCGATGATCTCGTGCGCGCCGGCGGCCTTGGAGATCCAAAAGGCACGTTCCCTCGCCTCAATTAATCTCGTCGCGGCTGCTCCTTCGAGCACGTAGACGTCAAGTGCCCCGGCGTCGCTCACGAGTGTCGCCGCGTCAACGAGGTCGGCCTCTAGTTGTTCCTTCGTTCTCGTTTCGAGCACAACGATGAGATACGCCTTCGTCATTTCAGCAACCTTGGCGTCGACGCCGAGTTGGAGGTCCGTCGCCTTGGCGAGGGACGCCATGGTGAGAACGTCAAGGTACTCAAGAAGCGAAGGGGCGAGACCTGAGGCGACGAGCGTCGGCACGATGTTCATCACGGCGTGAAGATCGTCGAAGGGCACCAACATAGTGGCGCTGTGCTCGAGAACGGGTGAGAGTTTGAGCGTGACCTCGGTCACGAGCGCGAGAGTACCTTCGCTGCCAATGACGAGCTGAGTGATGTCGTAACCAGAGGAGGTCTTGACGACCGGTCCGCCGGTCGAGATGATCGTGCCGTCCATCATCACGAGCTTGAGACCGAGAACGTGTTGGCGAGTCACACCATGGCGGACGGCTCTCATGCCGCCGGCGTTGGTGTTGACGTTGCCACCTAGTGATCCTGAAAGTTCGCCTGGATACACGGGGTAGTGCAGTCCAGTACCTCGTAGCGCTGCGTCAAGCTCGCGAAGCGTGATGCCCGCTTGCACGACAGCAACGTGGTCGCGAACGTCGACGCGCAGCACGTCGCGCATGAGGTCGAAGCAGATAACTAAGCCACCGTTGACTGGTACCGCACCGCCCGAAAGTCCCGTGCCCGAACCTCGCGCTGTGACGGCTATCTCGTGCTGACTGGCCCATTGGAGAAGCTTCGCCACCTCTTCACTCGAGTGCGGGCGAGCGACGGCGAAGGGCTCGCGAACGCGGAGGTGGAGTGATTCGTCGTGCAGGTCGTCCGGCGAGTGAGTGCCCACAAAGGTCACGTCACCGTGGACGATGGCTGCGAGCTCGTTGCGTCGTTGTGTGTCGCTCACTAAAAAAACCTTACTCCTCGGCGTCGGTGATCTTTCAGTCCTACGAAGAGTACGGCGTATCGTCGAAGTTGATTGGGAGAGCGTTGCGATCAAGAGGTACCCCGAAGTTTTCGTCAAGCTCAGGGTCGCGCACGCCGCGGACGAACAACACCGCGAAGGCGATGGCGCCAGATATCAATCCGCACAGCAGCAGCGTATGGCGTGTGCCAATCGCGCTCGCCGCAACACCGCCAAACAATATGCCGAGTGGTCCGAGTGAGAAGGCGAAGAGAAAGACGAGTGAGGAGACCCTGCCGAGGACATCTTTGGGAACCAGCTTTTGCATCATGGTGAACCACAGCACGTCGCCGTAAATCATGAGTCCAACCTCGACAGCGGTAATGAAAATCGTGACGACGACGTTGGGCGCGAAGGCGAGCGTGGCAATCGCTACGCCGCTCAGTCCGTACGCAATCCACAACACACTCACGAAGCGACGAGGCGATCCCACCCGCGCCACGATGAGAGAGGCAATTACTCCTGTCGCTCCGCCGGCGGCGAAGACCATGCCTAGGCTGAGCGCACTCGCGTGGAGTGTTTGGCGAACGAAGAGTGGGAGAAGGACGCTGAGTGGCGCCATACCGAAGAAGTTGGCGAGCGCCGCAGCAATGATTGAGTAAAAGAGCCAAGGACGCGTCACGACGTAACGAAGTCCCTCGCGGGCGTCGTCGAGAGGCGATTGGACCGACTTCTTCGGCTGACTCTTCGAGCGCATTGCTGCGAGGCACAGCGCCGAAACGACGAAGCTCGCGGCGTCGATGCCGAACGACCACGCCGTGCCAATGGCGGCGACGACAACGCCGCCGATGGCGGGGCCGAGCATGCCTTGGGTGAGTTGATAGCTCATCTGGCTCATCGCGTTACCCTGAACCAATAGCTCGGGAGTGAGCAGTTCGGGCATTATTGCGCTGGTCGCTGGAAAGAAGAAACTGTCAGCGGCACCGAAAATGGCCGCCATCACGACGAGTTCCCACAGTCGAAGTTGACCCCTTGCGATCAATACACCAATGACGCCTACCGCAATGCCGCGTACCGTGTCGGAACTCAACATTGTCAGTCGGCGAGAGACTCGGTCGACGACTACTCCTCCGACGAGAGCTAGCAGCACTGAGGGGACTACGCGTGCGGCAAAGACCAAGGCGATGCCCGAGGGTCTGTGGTCAATCTTTAGCGTAACGATGGCCAGAGCGATGGTAAAGATGCCGTCACCGAGTGACGAGACCGCCTGCCCCGACCAGAGCAACGCGAAATCGCGAACTCGTAGCGGCCCAAAGGTGCCGTGTGCTTTAGTGTTTGGCGACACTGAGTGATTCTAGAAACAACAAAGCCCCCTCCAGTGGAGGGGGCTTTGTTGAAATCGCACGAGGCGACAAGTAACTACTTAACGAGGTACTTCACTGTGGTCTTGTGGCCACCCGAGAACGTAAGGGTGAATGTGTACGTACCCTTCTTCGCGCTGGCGGCTTCGATCACTTTGACCGTCAAGCGAGAAGCTGACGCGGCCGTGACGGACGCGCGAGTTCCGGCGTGACCCGAAATCCTTGGCTTTCCGATGAAGTGACTCCCGGTAATAACAACCTTTGTTGTCCTACCAGGAATGATGGAGCCAACGGTCCGTGAGGCCTTCGGTGGTAGCGCCGCGACGGCAAAGGCGATCGGCGTTGTACCGGCGTCAGTGCCGGTCGCGGTGGCGACGTTGATGACACAGTCTTTCGCGTTCGCCGCGGTCGTGCCGCATGTCCCTGTCCCTACAGCTCCCGTCGTTACCGTAAACGTCGTGGACGGCAACGTGCCGTCAGTTCCGACAGTGACGGGTGTCGCGGTCGCCAGGTCGCAGCCTGATTGTCCGGTGGCACTGGCCAGGCATTCAACCGCGTACACGGAGAGTCCGGCCGTGAAATTGCTACCCGTGATCGTCACGGATCCACCGGATTTCAGTCCAGTAGCCGGCGTCGCCGACACCGTTGGCACAAGTGCGAACGTGACGAGGGAGTCTGCGAGAAGGGTGCCGGTGAGAGAACCGACGACGACAGCGCAGTTGAGATCTGTTGCTGACGTGCCGCACGTTCCGTTACCAATGGTTCCGGTTGACACGGCGAAATTCGTTGAGGGCAACGTTCCGTCGGTGTTGACCACGGCAGTTACTGGCGCTGAGGGAACGTCGCAGCCGGCGATTGTTGTCGCCGTTGCAAGACACTCAACGATCGCAACCGTGGCCCCGGGAGAAAAGCCAGAACCCGTAACGACAACCTGTTGGCCGTTAAGCAATGCCGTACTGGGCGTGACGGCAATTGTGGCTCCTGCCGCACCAGCGGTTACGACGCCAAACGTTGCCATACTTGCTAGCGCAAGCGTCGCTACCGCAATACTTCTTGCGAATTGTTTCATGTTCAATAATCTCCCATATAGCTCATGTATCGATGTCTGTCACCAGGACGTGGCAGCGAGACGAATTGTCGTCACTGTCCTACCCCTTTGTCGAACCTAGCACCACGTCTTTTGGTTTTATATGGCAGAAGTCTAGGAAGTTTTTTTCTTGGAAAGGTTTGTGGGCCAATGTCTACGGCCTTTGCCGCACTCGGAGCTCGCGATTGGAAATAATTATCGCTCATTTGCACTGCGGTCGGCACATCATTGAATGTGCTTCAAAAGACGTGCCGTTCGGCGTTGTACGAGTTCTCGAGAGATTCAGCGCGTTCAACGCTCCAAGACGTCCCCTACGCGCGCCACGCAATGACGCTGCCTCGAATTTTAAGAGCGACGTGCGAATCAACTGATGGGAGATTCGTGGCGAGCGACGTGCGAACGCTCAGTACCGTCGACGAATCCCAGTCGGCTCGAACCGTCACGACAGCGTCGTGACCGAAAAACTCTGTGCGCACAACGCGTGCCGTCGCTTGAGCGTTCGTGAGGTCACTGCTGAGGGCCATCTGCTCGGGGCGGATGAGCACAATGAGAGCGGAACCTTCGCTCATTGTTCCGAGTTCAGGCGTCGAGTCCTCCAGATCGAGCGTGCCCATTGGCGTTTCTGCACGGCCTTGACGAGCCTGCCCGCTGAGAAAATTCACCTCACCAAGTTCTTTAGCGAGTTCCGGCGTCGAGGGGTGAGCGTAAAGATTCGCGGGCGTGTCGCATTGGCTGATACGACCGTTGTGAATGATGGCGACTTTGTCTGCCAGGGACAGCGCTTCATCTTGGTCGTGGGTGACGAGTATTGCGGTGGTGCCCGCTTCTTTTAAGACCAGACGTACGTCGTGTCGAACCGATGCGCGGAGATTCGCGTCGAGCGAAGAAAATGGCTCGTCGAGCAGCACGAGATCCGGATTGATGGCGAGTCCTCGCGCGAGCGCGACACGTTGCTGTTGACCGCCTGAGAGTTGATGGGGGTAGCGCTCGGCGAGTCCACCGAGACCGACCATCTCGAGAAGCTCCGCGACCTTCTTGCCGTTTCGATCTTTTCGAGCGAGACCGAATCCCACGTTCGCCACGACCGAGAGATGAGGGAAGAGACTTCCGTCTTGGGGAACGTAACCAATGCGACGGCGAACTGGTTCGATGAAGTGCGTCGCGTCGTCCACGATGTTCGAACCCAGGCGGATAGTCCCGCGGTCCGCTCGATCAAAGCCCGCGATGATGCGCAGCAACGTCGTCTTGCCACTGCCCGAGGGGCCAAGGACGGACACGAATTTGCCTTCGTTGACCGTGAGGTCAAGACTATTCAGCACTGACTGGTTTCGAAAGGACTTGTCGAGTCCGCTGATCACGAGTTCGGTCACGTCAGCACCTTATTAATTGGCGACGACGTGCTGCGCGCTGGGAGTCGGTCGAAGAATCGTCCGAGCACGTACGCCGGGACCGCCGAGATCGCGATCATCACGAGCGCAAAGGGCGCGGCTTGGCCGTACGACAGGTTCTGTTGATACGCCCAGAACTGCGTGGCGAGCGTTTGCGCGCCCGTGGGAATAAGTATTAACGTCGCGGTCAACTCGGTAACGCCCGAGAGGAAGACCAGGCAGAATGCCGCACCGAGACCCGGCGCGACAAGAGGGAACGTCACGCGGCGAAAGACGCCGAATCGGCCTACGCCGAGTGAATTCGCGACCTCCTCTATGGCGAGCGGTGCCTGGGCGACCGATGAGCGCACACCAACGAGCGCGAGAGGAAAGAACATCAGCGCGTAGGCGAAGATCAGCATGGGCGCGGTTTGATAGTCGTAACTCCCCAGGTGCTGTTCGGAAAAGTACGTAAGTGCCAAGGCGACGACGAGGCCGGGCATGGCGAGCACAAGAAATGTTGAGCGCGCGAGGAGCAAGCGAAGTCGAGTGGGGTAGCGCACGACGAGGACAGCGACCGGTAGGGCTAGGAGCGTCGCGACGAGCGCGGCGGCTGCGCTGTAGCCAGCGGTCGTGAGAGCAGCTGAGACAAGTGAGACCCCACTGAGGGAGTGCGCACCACCTTGGAAGATCCAGTAGATCGACGAACCGACCGGCACGCCGAGCGCGGCGCCGACCAGCAGCGCAAAGGCGAAGAGAACGGGAATCTTTGCTCGTCCGAGTGGTCGACGCGTCACGTTGCGTTGCACACCAGGACCACTTCGCGCGACGTGTCCGCGACCTCGTAGTGAACCTTCACCAAAGAGGACGAAGAACGACAGCAGGACGAGGACGAGTGAGAGTGCGCACGCTGACGCAGTATCGAAACCAATATTGAACTCGCTGAAAATCTCGGTCGTGAACGTCCGATAGCCGAGAATCTCGAAGGCCCCGTATTCAGCGAGAATGACCAGTGCAACCAAAAGGCACCCACCGAGAATTGAGCGTCGAGCCTGACCGAGCGTGATACGCACGAACGTCGAAAGACGACTCGCGCCGAGACTGCGCGCGATTTCCTCTTGGCCGGGATCGGCGCCTCGAAAACTCGCCGCAACCGGGAGATAGACGAGAGGGTAGACGGCGAGTGTCATCACGAGAACGGCACCGCGAAAGCCTTGGACCCACGTTGAGAGAGAGGACCAACCAAAGCTCACCACAAAGTCGGGAATCGCGAAGGGAATCACGACGAGCACGGCCCAGATGTGGCGACCCGGTAGATCGGTTCGCTCAACAAAGTACGCGGCGAGTGTGCCGATGATGGCGCAGAGAATCGTAACGATGACGGTTAAGCGCACCGTGTTCCAGAGCAACGTCGCGGTTAGTGCTCGCCAGATGAGATGCCAGACGTTTGACGTGCCCGCATTCGTGGCTTCGGTGATGAGAAAGGCAAGTGGAAGAGCAAGTAGAGCAACGACGAACAAACTGATTGCGAGCAGTGAGCGAGGATGAGGTCGGCGTCGACGCTTCGCGTTGCTCGAAATAACGATTGACGGTTCGAGAGGGTTTGAAGGTAAAGGCGTTGAGGTGAGTGTCACAGGCGCGACGTCCTATTTGAATCGCGGAACCTCGAGGTCAACGTGTGCATCACAACAGTTGCTCTTCGCGCAGAAGTGCGATGGCCTTGGAACCGGTGCCGAGTTGAGCAATGTCTATCGGGTAGGGCTGAAGTTGGTTGAATGCCGTTTCGGGTTCGGAGGTTGTCACACCTGAAGCAATCGGATACTCGTAACTGGTCGAGTGAGCAATAATCTCTTGTCCCTTCACTGAGACGAGGAATGCAAGAAACTTCTGCGCGGCGCCTTGGTGCTTTGAAGATTTCAAGATTCCCGCTCCCGACACGTCAATGACGTAGCCCGGATCGTGCGGTGCGAAGTGTGTAATCGATGAGTGCGTGTTCGACGCGCCGATTTGCGCTCGCATTCGGTACCAGTAGTACTGATCAACAACACCAAAGGCCACTACGCCTCTATTAACTTCGTTGGAAATGGTTTCGTTGTCGGGGTACACGAGACTTCCGGCGTTGGACTTTATGCCGCGCAACCACTTCAGTGTTGCGGGCTTGCCATAGGCCTTTAAAACGGCGGTCACGATGGGCTGAAAGTCGGTCTCGCCCGCGGCGAATGCCAATTCGTTCTTGTACTTCGGATTCTCGAGTTGGAGAATAGTGGTGGGAAGGGCACTTTTCTTGATGAGCGTCGGGTTGTAGATGAGCACACTGACACGTGCGGAAATACCGGCCCAATCACCCTGGGGCGAGTTGTAGTTCGATGGCGTTTTGGCCAACGTCGTCGCGTCAACTTTTGCGAGAAGGCCTTTCTGCTGAAGGTAGGTGAGAGCTGGTGAGTTCTCGGCGTAGAACACGTCGGCAGGAGATCGCGATCCCTCGGCGACAATCTGTGCGGCAAACGTATCTTCGTCGTTGCTTCGTACCGCGACGTTGATGTTGGGGTATTCCCTTTCAAACCCCGCAACGAGCGCGTCGGTGGTCTGCACGTGCTGACCGCTGTAGAGGGTGATCGAGACTTTGTTCGCACTGTTTGTTGACGATGTTCCGCACGCCGCGAGAGCGAGCGAAGCAATTGTCACGCCAATGAGCGCTACGCCGAACTTTTTCGTTCGCGCCTTTTGGGATGTTTTGTACCGATTCATCGAGGTTCCGTCGTGACAATTCTTAATGCAGTTGATCGACGCGACAGGGGGCTGCTATCAATGAGAGATAAGGAGTCGGAGGCTCGGGCCGAGGAAAGACCCGGGATTTCATTTAGGTTAGGCTAACCGAACTATCCATGGAGGTCAACGCTTCTTTTTATAGTTGTCTTTGAGATTTTGGCTCAGACCGGGTAGAGTGAATATCCTCATCGCGGGGTGGAGCAGTCTGGTAGCTCGTCGGGCTCATAACCCGAAGGTCGCAAGTTCAAATCTTGCCCCCGCCACCAAGTCCAACAGGGCCTCTTTCGAAAGGAAGAGGCCCTGTTGCATTGCGTCTGTTCCTAGTTACTGGACAACTTCGGGCTATGGATGGAGTTCACCATTTCGTGTTGCACGATGGTCTCTGTGCTTACCGGACCCTGTTGATTGGTGGTCATGCTGAGGAGCGATCCCGTGGTTGGATCAATGATGATCGACTCGACGTAGTGCACGCGTCCACAGTTTCCGAGGCAGCCGGGGGGTTGCGTGATCGCGTGGGAGAATCCGAGTCCGCTTCTCCCCAACGAATCCTTTCGCGGGCCGAGCGCTATGACGCCCTTTAACCGAGCCAGGTCTGTGAGTATTGCGCTACGTAGGGCCGGTGAGGGTGGCGTGGCACCAAAGTAGATGTTGACGAGGCCGAGGAAGATCTCAGCGTCCGACGGGTGGGCCGCCCTTCTGATGGCCGATAATAAAGTCGCGGCAGTCAAGTGGGTGGGCGGCTTGACACCGAAGCCGAGCTGCTCGTAGCGGCCACAGCCTCGCTGGGAAAGGTCAGCGTTCCTGGCGCCGATCGAGGGTTTACCCAAACTCTTCCATATTCTCTCACCGTCACCAAAAAACTTGACCGGACCGACTGTTTGCTTAAAGCGACAGCTCCGAGTCACGCCGCCTTTCAGAATCTGGATCCAGGTCTGTGACGTGACGCTCTGGGTGGCGTAGATCCGCTTGCCGTGCATCTTTCGACTGATGTCGTTGGCTGAATCGTACGTCTTGAGGTAGTCGTATTGGTGGGGAAGCGACGTAGTGCTGCGTTGCGACCGGGCGGCGGTGGCGATCTTGGTGAGTTGTGCGGCCGCGGCGTTCGGTGGCGTTCCCAGCGGCCATGTGCCACTCGACACGAGAGCAATCGCCACCGCTGCGGCGGCAATTCCAGCAATGCCGATCATCCTTCGACGGCCCGTGTGAGGCATCGCCACGCTGGAGCGAAACTCCGACCACGCAGCGTCCGCGGACTTTTTGGTGGGAATCCTGACGGGATTAGCGGCCTCGAGATCACGGATGACGGTCTCTTCGTTCATGGCAGTACTTCCTTGCTAGGGGCGGGGTTAAGGCGAACATGGTTCTGCGCATCGGTGATTTCGAAGATTGCTGCCGGCGCCATCTGATTCGAAAGATGTTGGAGTGCGCGATGGTGACGAACATTCACCGCGTTGGTGGTTACGTCGAGCACCTCGGCTGCATCGTTGCGGCTGAGGCCCTCCCAGTGGATGAGTTGCAGTATCTCTCGGTCAAGTTCGGAGAGTCGTTGAAGTGCCGCGACGACCTCGAATCCATCGAACTGGTCGGTGCCACTCAGCGTCGGCAAGTCGCCAACTAGTTCGAGCGAGACGTTGCCATCGGATCGGCGCATAGTACGACGATGGTTCGCCACCTCGTAACTGGCGATGCGAAACAACCAAGGCAGCGACGGACTCTCTGCAATTGCGAACTTCTTCCACGCGACTACGAAGCTCGTGGCAACGACGTCGTCCACTCCTGCGCTCGGTACCCTTCGAGCGACGTAGAGTGAGAGGCGCTCGTAGTGGACACGGAAGAACACCTCGAACCGCGCGAGCAATATCTGTTGTAGGGCGACGCATTCAATGACCAGCAACTCCTTCTGAAGCGCCACTGACCGTGATGATGAGTTAGTGCACCGTTGGTGGTTGCGTTGTCGCTGG
>Ga0208357_1000642_pt1 | contig 27475 bp, 30 predicted proteins | sample NGESurdeep092012_6_FD_184487 | JGI IMG/M metagenome (GOLD analysis project Ga0208357, IMG submission 184487) | Arctic peat soil microbial communities from Barrow, Alaska - NGEE Surface sample F52-2 deep-092012 (SPAdes) | ecosystem: Environmental > Terrestrial > Soil > Wetlands > Peat ...
GGAAGCAGTGGGTCCGCCAGCCGTCCATGCCATGAACGCCGACAAGCGCTTGTCGTTCGCCCGGCGCATCTCGATGGACCTGATGGCGGTCGACATCTACGCTTTGCCGGAGAAGGCCGTGCGGCGCGGCGATCTCGTCACCCTGATCAGGCGATGATGTGACGATCGCCGACAGGGCCTGCACGATCCGCTGTGAGGTGCTGACGAGTGGGGGCGAAGGTACCGGGTGTACGTTCGCTTACCCGCCGGCGAGCCCAATTGAATGAAAAAGGCCGCCAACGAGGCGGCCTTGCTGCTCTCACGACTAAACGGACTATTTGGATTTGCCGTGGGGATGCCCGTTTACCGTCCGCCGTTGAGCGGTTGCCGATTGAAAGGCCTTCCCGACTTCGGTGTAGATCGCGACGACCGGAGCAAAATATCGGGAAACGGTCTGCGCGAGCTCTACCTTGATATCATGACCGGTGACTCGGTAATCGCCGGCTTCGGCTCGCATCTTGTAATGGCGTGGTGCTTTGGACTTTTTCATTCTCAACCTCCGCCTAGATCCCGTCGAAGATTTCGCGAATTAGCTTATAGGCCTCCACACCGACATAAACGAGGAAACAAAGCGCATCGAGCCAAAATACGAGTTCCGATATGCCGTAGCAGACGATCCATAGAGGATATGGGGCTCCGAGAGATTTTAGCCACTCCGTGAACCACCAAAGGCCGAAGGCGAACGACGTGACCGCCGCAAACAGCACGGAGGCCAACAACATATGAATGACGAAATGAAATAAAAGTTTGATGTTTTCCGGCATCCAATCGCGGCCGATGATTAGGGACGTGAGACCCTGTCATATACTCGCTATAGTAGCAACTTGGGGACATGCCCCCAAATTAGGAGCCGCCGACCCGGGGGTGGTGACCTACAATTTTAACTAATGTTCTTGTAATGTTCTCCTGACGTCGATAGCATCCACGAGAGCATTCCGAGGCGATTCCCTGCATGTCCAAGCGCGGCCTGACCTTCATCTGCCAGAACTGCGGGGCGGCCCATAACCGCTGGCAGGGCAAGTGCGAGGCCTGCGGCGAGTGGAATACGCTGTCGGAGGAAGGCGCCGACCGGCCCGCCGGCCCGGGCCGCAAGCCGGGCAAAGGCCGCCTGTTCCGGCTCGAGGACCTCGCCGGCGACGCCACCGACGCGCCGCGCATGGCCTCGGGCATCGGCGAACTCGACCGCGTCACCGGCGGCGGCTTCGTCAGAGGCTCGGTGCTCCTGCTCGGCGGCGATCCAGGCATCGGCAAGTCGACCCTGCTCATCCAGGCGACGGCAGCGCTCGCGCGGCTCGGCCAGCGCGCGGTCTATATTTCCGGCGAAGAGGCAGTCGCGCAGGTCCGCCTGCGGGCCGAGCGCCTGGGCCTGCGTGAGGCGGCGGTCGAACTCGCCTCCGAGACCTCGGTCGAGGACATCATCGCCACCCTCTCCGAAGGCAAGACGCCGAAGCTGATCGTCATCGATTCGATCCAGACCATGTGGACGGACACGGTCGAATCCGCGCCCGGCACGGTGACGCAAGTGCGCGGCGCGGCGCAGGCGCTGATCCGCTTCGCCAAGCGCACGGGCGCGGCCATCATGCTCGTCGGCCACGTCACCAAGGACGGTCAGATCGCCGGACCCCGCGTGGTCGAGCACATGGTCGACGCGGTGATGTCGTTCGAGGGCGAAGGTTCGCATCAATTCCGCATCCTGCGCGCCGTGAAGAATCGTTTCGGTCCGACCGACGAGATCGGCGTGTTCGAGATGACCGGCGAAGGCCTGCGCGAGGTCACCAATCCGTCCGAGCTGTTTCTGTCCGAGCGCGACCTCGGCCAGCCCGGCACCGCGGTCTTCGCCGGCATGGAGGGCACACGGCCGCTGCTCGTCGAGATCCAGGCGCTGGTCGCGCCCTCCTCGCTCGGCACGCCGCGGCGCTCGGTGGTCGGCTGGGATTCGAGCCGGCTGTCGATGGTGCTCGCGGTGCTGGAAGCGCATTGCGGCGTGCGCCTCGGCGGCCACGACGTCTACCTCAACGTCGCCGGCGGCATGCGTATCCAGGAGCCGGCGGCCGACGTTGCCGCCGCCGCCGCGCTCGTCTCGTCATTGGTCGACGCACCGTTGCCGCCGCAGTCGGTCTATTTCGGGGAAGTATCGCTGTCGGGCGCGATCCGTCCGGTGGCGCAAGCGGGGAGTCGCTTGAAAGAAGCGGCCAAGCTCGGCTTTACCGGGGCCATCGTGCCGGAATCGGCGCGCGAGGCGGGCGACCCGGGCCTCAAGGCGCATGAGATCGGCAGCCTCGCGACTCTGGTCGCCGAGATCGCCGCCAATGGCCGCCGAAAACCGGCCAAATCCGGTGGACAAGACGGGTGACGCGCGGGTGACACCCGGTTATATAGCGGGCGTCAAAGCGCGCCCGCGGCGGGCCTTTCCGGAGCCCGGCGCCGGTGCCGATATGGTCTAACGAATAAGCACTTAGGGTCTTGTCTGCCGCCGAGTTCCTCACGCCTGGTGTAGGCTTGAGGCCACGACTCGTTTTGGGGCACTCCCCACGGAGCGCATGCGCCGATGCCGATCACGCTGCTCGACGTCCTGCTCTTGGTCGTGATGCTGATCTCCGGCCTTCTGGCCATGATCCGCGGCTTCATCCGCGAAGTGCTCTCGATCGCCGCCTGGGGCATCGCCGCATTGGTGACGGTGTGGGCGTTCCCGCGGGTGACGCCGTTGGCGCAGACCTATTTTTCCAGCGACACGGTCGCCAAGGGCGTCGCCATCGGCGTCGTCTTCCTGGTGACCCTGCTGGTCGTCTCGGTCATCACCGTGCGCATCTCCGACATGGTGCTCGACAGCAAGGTCGGGGCACTCGACCGCTCGCTCGGCTTCCTGTTCGGGCTCGGCCGCGGCCTCATCATCGTCGTCGTCGCCTTCCTGTTCTTCGCATGGCTGGTGCCGGACCGCAGCCAGCCCGAATGGGTGCGCGGCGCCAAATCGAAGGTCGTCCTGCAGAGCACGGGACAATGGCTGATGGGCATGTTGCCGGACGACCCCGAAAGCACCATCTTGAAGAGGTTGAAGAAACCGAAGCCCGACGATCAGGACGCCCCCGACGGGCCTCCTGATAACCGTTCCCAACTGTCCGGGCCGGTTTTGGCGAACAACAGCGGAAGCCGATAGCGATGCAGAAAAGCCCGCAAGCCCTCGAGCCGGCGCCGCCTCTGGACCTGGAGGCCGACCGGCTCCGCGAGGAATGCGGGGTTTTCGGCATTTTCGGCCATCCCGACGCCGCGGCGATCACCGCGCTCGGCTTGCACGCTTTGCAGCACCGCGGCCAGGAAGCGTGCGGCATCGTCTCCTTCGACGCCAAGCGCTTCCATTCCGAGCGCCGCCTCGGCCTCGTCGGCGACACGTTCTCGCGGCGCGACGTCATCGATCGCCTGCCGGGCACCGCGGCCATCGGCCACGTCCGCTATTCGACCACCGGCGAGACCGTGCTGCGCAACGTGCAGCCGCTGTTCGCCGAGCTCGAGGGCGGCGGCTTCGCCGTCGCGCATAACGGCAACCTCACCAACGGCATCTCGCTGCGCAAGAGCCTCGTCCATGACGGCGCCATGATGCAGTCGACCAGCGACACCGAGGTGATCCTTCACCTCGTCGCCCGCGCGCGGCGCAACCGCTTCGTCGACCGTTTCATCGAGGGCCTGCGCCAGCTCGAAGGCGCCTACGCCTTCGTCGGCCTCACCAACAAGAAGCTGGTCGGCGCCCGCGATCCGCTCGGTATTCGCCCGCTCGTTATCGGCCGACTCGACGGCTGCCCGATCCTCGCCTCGGAGACCTGCGCCCTCGACATCATCGGCGCGCAATATGTGCGCGACGTGGAGAACGGCGAGGTCGTCGTCTTCGACGAAGACGGCATGCAGTCGCACAAGCCCTTCCCGCCGCAGACGGCGCGGCCCTGCATCTTCGAATACATCTATTTCTCCCGCCCCGACTCGATCGTCGGCGGCCGCAACGTCTATGACGTACGCAAGGCGATGGGTGCCGAGCTGGCGCGCGAGGCCCCGGCCAGTGCCGACGTCATCGTGCCGGTGCCGGACTCCGGCGTTCCGGCCGCGCTCGGCTTCGCGCGTCAGGCCGGCATTCCCTTCGAGCACGGCATCATCCGCAACCATTATGTCGGCCGCACCTTCATTCAGCCGACACAGGCGATCCGCGACCAGGGCGTGCGCATGAAGCACTCGGCGAACCGCGCCGTCGTCGGCGGCAGGCGCATCGTGCTGGTCGACGATTCGATCGTGCGCGGCACCACCTCGCGCAAGATCGTGCAGATGATGCGCGATGCCGGCGCCGCCGAGGTGCATTTCCGTGTTTCTTCGCCGCCGATCACGCATCCCGATTATTACGGCATCGATACGCCGGACGCCGAGAAGCTGCTCGCCGCCACGCACGATCTTGAGGGGATGCGCGCCTTCATCGGCGCCGACTCGCTTGCCTTTCTCTCGGTCGACGGCATCTACCGCGCCATGGGCCTTCCCGGGCGCGACAATGCGCGGCCGCAATTCACCGACCACTGCTTCACCGGCGACTATCCGACGGCGCTCACCGACCTCAACGCCCAGCAGGCGAGCCCGCGGCAATTGTCGCTGTTGGCCGAGGCGATTTAGTCGGCGTCATGCTCGGCCTTGTGCCGGGCCTCCACGTCTTCTAAAGGCACTTCAGACACCGAAAGACGTGGATGACCGGGTCAAGCCCGGCCATGACGAAAGAACAATGGCCGACAACTCCAAACCCCTCGCCAACCGCATCGCGCTCGTCACCGGCGCCTCGCGCGGCATCGGCGCCGAGTTGGCGCTGCAACTGGCGCAGGCCGGCGCCCATGTGATCGCAGTGGCGCGCACGAGCGGGGCGCTCGAAGAACTCGACGACAAGATCAAGTCCGCCGGCGGCAGCGCCACGCTGGTGCCCGTCGACATGAAGGATGGCGACGGCATCGCGCGCCTCGCGCTCGCGCTCAACGAGCGCTACGGCAAGCTCGACGTCATGGTCGGCAATGCCGGCGTGCTCGGGCCGCTGTCGCCGCTCGACCATGTCGAGCGCAACGACTTCGAGAGCAACATCGCGATCAACGTCACCGCCAATTGGTGGCTGATCCGCACCATGGACGCGCTGCTCAAACGCTCGGATGCGGGGCGCGCGGTGTTCGTCACGTCGGGTCTCGGCTGGCACGGCCGCGCCTATGTCGGCCCCTACGCGGCGTCGAAGGCTGCGCTCAACATGCTGGTGCAGACCTACGCTACCGAGAGCGCGAATACGACTGTGAGGGTGAACGCCTTCAGTCCTGGTCCGACGCGCACGCGCATGTATGCGAGCGGCTGGCCCGGTGTCGATCCCGCGACGTTGAACGCGCCGGAGGACGTCGCCAAGGCGATGCTGGCGCTGTGCCTGCCGTCGTGCACCGAGAACGGCAAGGTGTGGAATTATGCGGACGGCAGGTTCCTGTCGTTCCGCGTGCCGGAGTAATAATCCCGCGAAAGCGGGGACGAACGACGCGACTCAATGCTTGCGTTTAGCGCGTCCCTCGAACGGATTGGCCTTCTCGCGCAGCATCAGCCGGATCGGTGTGCCGGGCAACTCGAAAGCCTCGCGCAGCGAATTGACCAGATAGCGCTTATAGGAATCCGGCACCGCGTCGGCGCGCGTGCAGAACACCACGAAGCTCGGTGGCCGCGCCTTCGCCTGGGTGATGTAGTTGAGCCTGAGCCTTCGACCCGATACAGCCGGCGGCGGATTGGCGGCGACCGCCTCCTCGAACCAGCGGTTCAGCGCGCTGGTCGAGACGCGCCTGTTCCACACGTCGTAGGCGTCGACGATCGCCTGCATCAGCCGGTCGAAGCCCTCGCCGGTCAGGCCCGACACCGCGACCAGCGGCACGCCCTTTAATTGCATCACCTTCTCTTCCGCCTGGATCTTCAATTTGGTGATGGCGCCGGGCGTGTACTCCTTCAGGTCCCACTTGTTGACGGCGATGACGACGGCGCGGCCTTCGCGCTCGGCCAGATCGGCAATGCGCTGATCCTGCTCCTCGAACGCGTTTTCGACATCGAGCAGCACGACCACGACCTCGGCGAAGCGCACGGCGTTGAGCGCATCGGCGACCGAAAGCTTTTCCAATTTCTCGTCGATGCGCGATTTCCGCCGCAGCCCCGCCGTGTCGTAGAGCTTGAACAAGCGGCCCTGCCAATCGAGATTGACGGCGATTGAATCGCGCGTGATGCCCGCCTCCGGCCCGGTGAGAAGCCGTTCTTCGCCGATGAGGCGATTGATCAAGGTCGACTTGCCGGCGTTCGGCCGTCCGACGATGGCGACGCGGATCGGGTGTGGGCCACGCGTTTCCGCCTCGGCTTCGGCCCGCTGCGCCGCCGTCTTTTCCGGTAGCGCGGCGACCAGCGCGTCGTAGAGATCGACCAGGCCCTCATTGTGCTCAGCCGAGATCGCCACCGGCTCGCCGAGGCCGAGCGAATAGGCCTCCATCCGTCCCGCTTCGCCGGCACGACCCTCGCATTTGTTGACGACCAGCACGCATGGCTTGCCCGACTTCCGCGCCACCTCAGCGAAGCCGTGGTCGGCCGGGATCGGACCGGCGCGCGCGTCGATCATGAAGAAGATCGCGTCGGCCTGGCCGATAGCGGTCTCGGTCTGCACGCGCATGCGGCCAAACAGCGACTCGGGCGCAGCCTGTTCGAGACCGGCCGTGTCGATCACGGTGAAAGTGAGATCGCCGAGCCGCGCCTCGCCCTCGCGGCGATCGCGCGTGACGCCCGGCCGGTCATCGACCAGCGCCTGGCGCCGGCCGACGAGCCGGTTGAACAGCGTGGACTTGCCGACGTTCGGCCGGCCGACGATGGCGATGGTGAAGCTCATGCGGGCTTATCTATCTGCTGCGCGGTGAAAACGCACCGTCATTCCGGCGCGGCGTCTGCCGGCCCGGTCCTATGCCGCGTGCGTTACGCGCTTATTGCTTGCTGAAGGTGCCCGGGGCGGGCGCCGACGGCCACGGCGCCGGCGCCTGCTGCTGCTGATCGGGCCACGGCGAGGATGCCTGTTGCGCGGGCTGCTGAGCCGGCGGTGGCGGCGCCGACGGCCAGGGCGGAGCAGCCTGGGCCGGATGCGGCTGCGTCTTCGGCGACGACACCTCGACGCGCGTCGGTTTCGGCTTTGCGGCGACGCGCTTGCGCGCCTTCGGCTTGGGCTTGGGTTTTTCCTCGGCGCTCTGCTGTCCGGCCGAGGCGGTCTGCGCGGCCTGCTCCGGCTTCAGCGGGTCAATCGGCACCGCCGCGCCCGACTGCTCGGCGAGGTTGCCCTTCAGGTATTCCGGCGGAACGCCCTGACTCACCCCCGGCACGCCCTCCGGAAACAGCGGGTGGCGTTCGCCGGGCAGTTTCTTTTTCTGATTGAGGCCGAGCACGTCGAGCTTGTCGGGATCGAAATCGCTGCAGCCGGCGATGACCGGGCCAATGCCGATCAGGAGCGCGAGTACGACGGCGCGGTGAATGCGGCGCATCAGACGTTCCTCAACTCTTGCCGTTGCCGGCCATCAGCGCGGCCAGCACATCGGCGCGCGAGCGAATGCCCGACGGCGTCTCCGCGTCGGCGGAGATCATGTCGAGATATTTCTTCGTCGAGGCCATGTCCTTGACGCGCCACGCCGACAAAGCCAGCAGGTCGCGCGCGCTGTGGCGATAGATGCGGCCGGACTCCGCGAGCGGCTCGAGCCGCTTCTGCATCTCGGCGAGCGGCGCGGTGTCGACCAGCAGGAGCCCGGCGCGGATGGCCGCGAGATCCTGCCACAACGGAGACAACGATGCGTCGGAGGCGAGCGCATCGTAGGCCTTCACCGCCTCATCTTTTTTCGTTTTGGCGAGTTCGGCAGCGGCGCGGAAGCGCGCCATCGTGGCGTAGCCTCCCGGCGCAATGGCCGCGACCTTAGCAAAGGCGGCCTGGGCATCCGCGGTCTTGTTTTCATCGGCCAGCGTCACGGCCGCCTCGAACTGAGTGCCGGCAAGGGCCGCCTGGCGCGCCAGGTACCAGTCGTAGCCGCGCCAGCCGCCCACACCGAGCACGACGAGGATGCACGCAGCAATGATCAGCGCGCTGTAGCGCTGCCAAAACCGGACCAGCCGCTCGCGGCGGACTTCCTCATCGACTTCATGAAAGATATCGGCCACGCCGCTCTCCCCGTTTCGCGCGTCGCCGTTCGGCCCCCAGCGCGGGCTCTCCGTAGGGCAGCCATGTGGCACAGGCAAGGCGGGGGCTGCAAGCCTTTGATTTTGAAGGGGTGCGGCGGCGTTAACGGACGGCAGCGGGCGCGCCCCCGGAAGGACCGCGCCCGCCCCGGATCGGCTGGGTTCCGTACGCCTCAGCGCAACATCACGAACGATGCCATCTCAGCGTTGCCGCCAAGATACTGCCCGGCCGGCAGAACAAAGGCGCCGATGATCAGCGGATTTCCCGCCTGCGACGTCATCGTATAGGTGAGGTTCGAGTTGGAATTGAAGCTCACCGAGTTGTTGTAGGTGCTCGAGCCGGAGCCCCAGTAGAACGGCCAGAAGCCGGAGCTCGCGTTCTGCGTGATTTGCGTCTGCTGCGAGGAGGAATAGCTCGCATAGGACGTGATCGTGGCGCTGATGCCGTCGGCCACCACCATCGAGCCCAGGAAGTAGCGCATGTTGCCGTTCGGCCCGAAGGTGCTCTGCCAGCTTGGCATCGCGCCCGAACGCCACGGAGCGCCGCCGTTGCCCGAATAGGCCTGGCCGAGGGCGCTTGAGGAGTACCAGCCGTTCGGCGGCCCCGGCGGATCGGCAACGAAGGTGATCAGCTTCTGGAACGAGATGGTCGCCGTGACCCGCTCCGACGCGAACACCTGGGTGAGTTGCGACGTCGTCTGATCGCCCTGCCCGAAGATGCCGAAGAAGCTGCCGCTGTTGCCCTGCGCCCAGGTGTTGGTGACGTTGGAGCTTGCGGTCGAGCTGTCGAAATTGATGGCCGGCACCGAGCCGCCATTGGCGACCTGTTGCAGCAGCGCCTGCACGCCTTGCGTAAAGTTCGGCGTGTTGTTGACGAAGCTGCCGGTGTTCAACGCCATCGTCTGCGCCGCGAAGATCGGATCGAGCAGCGCCGCGGCGAGCGACGAGCGGCCCGGACCCGCCACGGTCGGCGCGTTCACCATCGCCCAGGTATAGAAGATGTTCGGCAATTGGTTCAGCGGCGGCAGCGGACTAACGCTCGCCAGATAGCGCTGCCACAGCGGATAATAGCTGCCGAGCACGCTCTGGAAATTCGTCAGCGCGTTCGAGATGAGCTGCGACAGCACGCCGGTATAGTCGGCGAAGAACTGGTTGCCGCCGGACAACGTCAGATTACTCGTCAGGGAAGCAGGCGGCAGGTTGTTGAAGTACTGCCAGACCTGATCGTCCGTGGACATGCCGGACACGGGATTGTTCGGCTGGATGATTTGGAAATTGGCATTTCCGCCGACGGCGGCGGCCAGCGTGTTGTACCACTGGTTCTGCAGGTTGGTTACGGCGGTCGGTGCAGACATCTCGTCCTCCTGTTGTTTCGGGCCGAGCGCCATCGCTCGCGCCGGGGATGCCGGCGGGCCCGTGCTTGTTCGCTGATCGAGCAGTCGCGTGGGGAGTGCGTTGGTGGCTCGGACGCCGCCGCGCGAAATCGCCTCGCGGAGGCGACACCTGTGCAACCATTCAGAGCATAATTCTGTAACACAACCTAAGGACGCGTGCAATGGACTTCGCAACCGGCTTCGCCCGAACGCCAAAAAGCCTCGCGGCCCGCAGTTTTCATGCGAGCCGCGATCACAGTCTCGGTTGGCGAGGGGCCTCTAGCGCCGGCGCGTCAGCTCTTTTTCATCGGATAGACGTTCTCCGGGCCGGGAAAGATCCGGGCCCGGACTTCGGCGGCATAGGCGCCGATCGCCTTGTCGATGCCGGGACCGAGATCGCCATAGCGCTTGACGAATTTGGGCACCCGCGGCGACAGGCCGAGCATGTCCTCCATCACCAGCACCTGGCCGTCGCAGGCGGCGCTGGCGCCGATGCCGATGGTCGGGATCGGCACCGCCGCCGTCATCTTGCGCGCCAGCGGTTCGGCCACCGCCTCGATCACGACCGAGAAGGCGCCGGCCTGCGATACCGCGACGGCGTCCTGCTCGATCGGTGCCCAGTCGGCCTCGTCGCGCCCCTGCGCGCGAAAGGAGCCAATGGTGTTGATCGACTGCGGCGTCAAGCCGACATGCGCCATCACCGGTACGCCGCGCTCGACCAGGAAGCGGATGGTGTCGGCCATGCGCTTACCGCCTTCGACCTTGATCGCGCCGCAGCCGGTCTCCTTCAGCACGCGCGCTGCGCTCATGAAGGCCTGCTCCTTCGACGCTTCGTAGGAGCCGAACGGCATATCCACCACAACAAGCGCGCGTCGCGAGCCGCGCATCACCGCGTGGCCCTGCAAGATCATCATGTCGAGCGTCACCGGCACGGTGGTCTCGAGCCCATGCATCACCATGCCGAGCGAGTCGCCGACGAGAATGACGTCGCAATGCTTGTCGGCGATTGCGGCCGTATGCGCGTGATAGGAGGTGAGCATCACGATCGGCTCGCCGCCCTTGCGCGCGCGGATGTCGGGCGCGGTCAGCCGGCGCATGTCGCTTTGCACGGACATTGGCGTGTTACCTCGTGAACACCGGCACGCCGATGACGTGCGGGTGGAACCAGTAGCCGAGCGCCAGGAAGATGGCGATGCCGGCAATCAGTACGGCGACGTCGTTCTTCCATCCGCGCGGTGCGACCGGCACTTTCACATCGGTGCGATACTTCGCGGCGATGCGCGCATAGACCGCCCAGGCGAGCAGCGCGCCGAACAGGATCATGCTGCCGAGATCGCCGTTCGACAGAAGATGCGCGAAGGCCCACACCTTCACCGCGGCAAGCAGCGGATGCTTGGCGCGCGCCTTGATGTGACTCGGGATGAGATAGGCGGCGATCAGGATCGAGGCGATCAGCATCAGCCCGATCGTGATATGATTCATGAAAGCGGGCGGCGTCCACACCGGCGTCCATTCGGTGGCCCGGTAGTCGGCGAAGCCCCACACGATCAACGCGAGGCCGACGAGCGACACGATGCCGAACAGCGTGTGATAGACGGGCTTGCCGAGCCGCGCGATCGCCGCCGCCCGGGCGCCGCGGAACGTCACGAACAGGTGGTTGGCGATGAAGATCACCAGCCCGATGACGAGGACGGTCAAACCCATTGCTCGCCTATGTCGCGCCTTGTCGCGCGTCCTGCGCGATTGCCCAAACGCTGGGCGCCGCAGTAGAGGATAGCGGCGGCCAATGCAAGCCGCGGTGACCGCATGGGACGAGTGCCAATGGCCGCAGGCACGAATGCCGCATTCCTGACCGAGCCTGAACGGCAAACGCCGGTCGGCGGCGACTACGAGGTCGTCGTTTTGGGCGGCGGGCCGGCCGGCATCGCGGCTGCCGCGTCGGCCGCGCAGCAGGGGCGCAAGACGCTATTGATCGAGCGTTACGGCTTCCTCGGCGGCATGGGGACCGCTGCCGGCGTCACCAATTTCTGCGGCCTGCACGCGAACGTGTTTGGCGAGATCAAACAGGTCGTGCACGGCGTCGCCGACGATCTGCTGGGACGCATCGATCGCCTCGGCGGCCTCAACGAGCCCCATCTCGTGCTCGGCAAGACGCATGCGCAGGCCTACGACACCGCCGCCTACAAGATCGCCGCCGACGATCTCCTGCTGTCGCGCGGCGTCGACATTCTCTTTCACGCGCTCGCCGTCGGCGTCGTGATGGAGCACGACGGCCGCATCCGCGCGCTCGCCGTCGAGACCAAGTCCGGCCGCATGGCGATGCTCGGTCAAACATTCATCGATTGCTCGGGCGACGGCGATCTTGCGGCCTTTGCCGGCGCGCGCTTCGAGAAAGGCGACATGCTCTATCCGAGCATGATGTTCCGCCTGAACAATGTCGATCCGCATGCGGCCGGCGAAGCGTGGAAGACGGTGCCGGCGCTGATGCAGGAGGCCGAAAAGCGCGGCGAGACATTTCCGCGCAAGGGCGCGATCCTCAGACCGCAAAAGCACACCACCGAATGGCGCGTGAACGTCACGCAGGTCAAAACAGCCGACGGCAAGGCGGTCGATGGCACCGATGCGCGGGCCTTGAGCGCCGGCGAGATCGACGGCCGCAAGCAGGCGCGCGCCTTTTTTGATTTTCTCAAACGCGAGGCGCCGGGCTTTTCCGACGCCTACATCGTCGACATTCCGCCGCAGCTCGGCATCCGCGAGACGCGCCGCATCGTCGGGCTCGCCACGCTCACCGCCGAGGACGTGACTGCCTGTGCCGACTTCGCCGATACTGTCGGCGTCAATGGCTGGCCGCTGGAGATGCACGTCGCCGGCGATGTCGTCTGGCGCTGGCCCGACATTCCCGGCTCGCGCGGCTACAATCACCTGCCCTATCGCATGCTGGTGCCGACGAGGGCCGCCGGCGCGCCGTTCGACAACCTGCTGGTCGCCGGCCGCTGCGGCTCGATGACGCACGAGGGCCAGTCGGCGGCACGGGTCTCCGGCGCCTGCTTCGTCATGGGGGAGGCAGCCGGCGCCGCCGCCCATCTTTCGCTTGCCGGCAATAGCGGCTGCGCGGATATTGCGGTCGCCAAGCTGCAACAAACACTGGAAAACGGCGGCGTGTTTCTCGGCCGCGAACGACACTGAAGGGAGGATTCAAGACATGCTGAAACGTCTCGCGCTCGCGGCTTCGCTCGTGATCGCCGCCGCGCCGGCGATGGCGCAGACCTGGCCGGCCAAAACCGTGCACATCATGGTGCCGTTCGGCGCCGGCTCAACGCCCGACACTGTCGCGCGGCTGATCGCCGAAGGCCTGAAGCAGCAATATCCGGACAGCAATTTCGTCGTCGAAAACAAGCCCGGCGCCTCGGGCAATATCGGCACCGATGCGGTGGCCAAAGCCGCGCCCGACGGCGGCACCATCGGCATCTCGATCGGCGGCCCGCTCGCGATCAATACGCTTCTGTTCTCGAACCTGCCCTATGACCCGAAGAAGGACATCACGGCGATCAGTCAGCTCATCACGCAGGCCAGCGTGCTGACCGTTACGCCGTCGCTGCATGCCGACAATATCGGCGATCTGCTGAAGCTGCTGAAGGCCAATCCGGGGAAATATAATTACGCCTCGATCGGCACGGGTTCGTTGTCGCAGCTGGCGATGGAAGCGCTCGCACAGAAAGCGCACACGAAACTCGTGCACGTGCCTTACAAGAGCTCGCCCCAGGCGATGCTCGCGGTGATGCAAGGCGAAGCGCAGATGGCATGCATGCCGGCGGCCTCCGTCGTGCCGCAGGCAAAGGCCGGCAAGGTGAAGATGCTCGCGGTGTCGACCGCCAAGCGCTCGCCGTTCCTGCCCGACCTGCCGACGCTGAAGGAAAGCGGCATCGACGTCGATGCCGATGCCTGGATGGGCCTGATCGGGCCGGGCGGAATGCCGAAAGACATGGTCGATCGCATTAACAAGGACGTCGTCGCGATCATCCGTTCGCCGGCCGTCAAAGCGAAGCTCGCCGCGGTCTACATGGAGCCGGTCGGCTCCTCGCCCGAGGAATTCCGCGCGCGCATCAACGGCGAGATCGAGCGCTGGGCGCCGGTGATCAAGGCGGCAAACGTGAAGGTGAATTGACCGCAGCTCGCGCGGCTCAATGTCCCATTCGGCTGGCGGCTATCGACTCCGAAATCGCCATGCCGAAACTGGCCAGGAACGCCGCCGCGAATATCCAGGCAAAGGACTCCGCTATCAGCGTCGCGGCTTCCGCCTCGGCGTGTCCAAATCGGATAATCGCGACCGCCCCGCCGATGAGCGCGACAGCAAAGCCGACGACCATGGCGCCTGCTAAAACGGATTGGGCAGTCTGGCGTGAAACAATGCTTCCAGTCATTCGCGTGCCCCCACGAGCGCATCAGCAGTCAGCGCGCAACGAGGTTAGCACGCGAATGCCGGGAACTGAGGCAGCAAGGCTTACGTAAAGCGGGCTGATCGGGAAGAGATCGCCCTCATGGTGAGGAGACGCGCGCAGCGCGTCGGCCAAGAGACCGCTCCTCAGGATGAGGCGAAAACGCCTGCGTCAAGCGGCCTTCTTCACGTCCTTGATGTCCGTGAAGGTAATCCCGGGCGCGCGCTCGCGCGTATAGTCGAGGATGAACTGGTTGCGCGCCATGAACACCTTGTCGCCGTCGAGATCTTCGGCGACCGACGAGTAGTTGGCGGCGACGAATTCGTCGATCGTCTTGCGGTCCGCAGCCGCCATCCAGCGCGCCAACTGGAATTCCGGCTGCTCGAAGGCGATCTCGAGGCCGTACTCCCCATCCAGCCGCACCTTGAGGACGTCGAGTTGCAGCGGGCCGACCACGCCGACCAGGGCCGGTGCGCCGTCGAGCGGGCGGAACACCTGCACGACGCCCTCCTCGGCCATCTGCTGGAGCGCCTCTTTCAATTTCTTGGCCTTCATCGGATCGCCGAGCTTCACGCGGCGCAGAATTTCCGGCGCGAAGTTCGGCACGCCGAGAAAGGCGATATCCTCGCCCTCGGTGAAGGTGTCGCCGATGCGCAGGGTGCCGTGGTTCGGGATGCCGACCACGTCGCCGGCGTAGGCTTCGTCCGCCACCGAGCGATCCTGCGCGAAGAAGAACTGCGGCGCCGACAAGGTCACGGGCTTGCCGGTGCGCGTCAGCTTCGCCTTCATGCCGCGGCGCAGCTTGCCGGAGCACAGTCGCGCGAAGGCGATGCGGTCGCGATGGTTCGGATCCATGTTGGCCTGAATCTTGAACACGAAGGCGGTCATCGCGTTCTCGTGCGCGTCGATGCGGCGGACGTTGGAATCCTGCGCGCGCGGCGGCGGCGCAATGGTCGCAAGCGCGTCGAGCAGATCCTTGACGCCGAAATTCTTTAGGGCCGAGCCGAAGAACACCGGCGTCAGGTGGCCTTCGCGGAACGACTGGAAATCGAACGGCCGACAAGCCTCTTTCACCAGCGCCAGCTCTTCCTTGATGGCGGCGGCGTTGAGCATCGGATTTTTCGCGGCGAGCACGTCGACGTCGAGTGGCTGGCGATCGACGGTCTTGCCGTCGTCGCCGATGAGCCGCATCTCGCCGCTAGCAATGTCGTAGGTGCCAGCGAAGTCGCGTCCCTGCCCGATCGGCCAAGTCATCGGCGTCGTGTCGAGCGCCAGCGTCTTTTCGATTTCGTCGAGAATATCGAACGGGTCCCGCGCCTCGCGATCCATCTTGTTGATGAAGGTGACGATCGGGATGTCGCGCAGCCGGCAGACTTCGAACAGCTTGCGCGTGCGCGCCTCGATGCCCTTGGCGGCATCGATCACCATCACCGCCGAGTCGACGGCGGTCAGCGTGCGGTAGGTATCCTCCGAAAAATCCTCGTGGCCGGGCGTGTCGAGCAGGTTGAAGACGCGGTTGTCATAATCGAAGGTCATCACCGAGGTGACCACCGAGATGCCGCGCTCGCGCTCGATCGCCATCCAGTCCGAGCGGGTGGAGCGGCGGTCGCGCTTGGCCTTGACCTGCCCCGCGAGATTGATGGCGCCCCCGAAGAGCAGAAGCTTTTCGGTCAGCGTGGTCTTGCCCGCGTCAGGGTGCGAGATGATCGCGAAGGTGCGCCGGCGCTCGACCTCGATGGCAAGCGGCGTCTGCGCGGCAGAATCGGCGGGCAGCGGCATATGCATGGGCCGCATGTGGCAAAGAAAGCCTTCAGGATCAAGGGCCGGCGGCTTGGTCGCAGCACGCCGCGCCCCTGGTCATTCGGGCGCGCCCAGCGCTTTCGCGTCCGGGGCCTTCGCCGGCAATGGGAATAGCTTGATATAGCGTTCGAACAAAGCGCGATCGCCGCCGATCTTCAGCGCGCCCGCCTTTTCCAGTTTCGCCAGCGGCACGCCGCCATAAATCGCCCCGGCCAGCGCCTGCTGGTCACCTTCGACGACGACATCGGCCTCGTTCGCTGCCCCGCGAGCGATGGTCAGCTTGCCTTTGACGAGCGTCGCGACGAATTCCTCACGGCCGAGGCGAAAACCGATTCTGCCCGATAAGTCCTTCGCGCGGTCGGCAGCGAACATCGTCCGCATCGACATGACGGTCGCGGCAACGCTGATCGGCAGGCTCGGATCGTGCGACGGCGAGCGCGCCGCCCAGCGGCCGATCACCTTGACGATCTCCTCCGCTTCGAGCCCCCACGGCGTCAATTCGTAGACCCAGGCCGAGGCCGGCGGCGGCAATCTGCGCCGCCGCACGACGGCGTTGGCCTCGAGCTCCTCAAGCCGCTGCGTCAACACATTGGCGCTGATGCCGGGCAGTCCGGCGCGCAGATCGCTGAAGCGCTTGGGCCCGAGCAGCAATTCGCGGATGACCAGCAGCGCCCATCGGTCGCCGACCAGTTCGAGGGCGTGGGCGGCCCCGCAGGCATCGTCATAGAGCCGTTTTTTCAAAGGTTTAGTCCCTTTGCGGACTAGTTGGTTACTTTTTCTAACTTTCTTGTTGCGTAATATAACTCTTCATGCGATGGTCCGCAAGTCATCGCAACGCCACCACAGCCCAAGGGGAACGCCCCGATGTCCAAGCTCATCTTCGTCAACCTGCCCGTCACCGACCTCGATCGCTCGGTCGCCGTCTATGAGGCGATCGGCGGCCGGAAGGATCCGCGCTTCTGCGACGCAACGGCCGTCTGCATGGTGCTCTCGGAGACCATCCACGTGATGCTCCTGACGCACGACAAATATCGGCAGTTCACCGCCAAGGAGATCGCCGACGCGCAGAAGACCAGCGCCGCACTCCTGTGCATCTCCGAGGACAGCCGTGCGGCGGTCGATGCCACCGTCGCCAAGGCCGTCAGCGCCGGCGCGCACGAGTTGGAGCCCCCGAGCGACCACGGCTTCATGTACGGCCGCAGCTTCGACGATCCGGACGGCCACGCCTGGCAAGTTATGTGGATGGACGTCGAAGCTTTCCTGAAGGCAAGCGGCCGGCAGGCCGCGGCCTGACCGCAACGCGGCGGCCGCGACCGGCCGCAGTCACAACCTCAACCCAAGGAGCACATCATGTATCTCGATGGCGTTATTATCCCCGTTCCGTCCGGCAACAAGGACGCCTATCTCGACCACACCCGGAAGATGTGGCCGCTGATGAAGGAATTCGGCGCGACCCGCATGATCGAGTGCTGGGGCGACGACGTGCCGAAAGGCAACGTCACTGACTTCTACGCATCGGTGAAGGCGGAGCCCGGCGAGACCATCGTCTTCTCCTGGATCGAATGGCCCTCGAAGGCCGTGCGCGATGAAGGCAGCAAGAAGATGATGTCGGATCCGCGCATGAAAGACGTCGGCGCCATGCCCTTCGATGGCAAGCGGCTGATCTACGGCGGCTTCACGCCGGTTCTCGATCTCAAGTGAGCGGCCGGCAAGCTTGCCGGTCGTAAGGCGTCAAACAATCGAAGCAATGGACGGAGACAAGACAATGCGCGTGATGGTCCTGGTCAAAGCGACCAAAGAGAGCGAAGCCGGCACCCTGCCCTCGACCGAACTGCTCGAGGCCATGGGCAAGTTCAACGAGGACCTGGCCAAGGCCGGAATCCTGGAGATCTGCGACGGCATGAAGCCGTCGTCACAGGGCAAGCGCGTCGCCTTCGATGGCGCGAAGCGCACCGTGATCGACGGGCCTTTCGCGGCCACGAGCGAACTGGTCGCCGGCTTCTGGATCTGGAAGGTCAAGGACATGGCCGAAGCGGTCGCATGGGTGAAGCGCTGCCCCAATCCGATGCTCGGGCCGAGCGAGATCGAAATCCGGCCATTCTACGAGATGGCAGATTTCGCGCAGAACCTCACGCCCGAGGTGGTCCGTCTGCACGACGAAGTGCGCGAGAAGATCAAGGCGTAAGGCCACACGGCATCATGCCCGGCATCGCGCCGGGCATGTGCCTAAGCCAATTCGGCGTACTGCTCCGGCTTGAAGCCGACCAGAAGCTTGCCGCGCGGCAATTCCAGCACCGGACGTTTGATCATCGAGGGCTGCGCCAGCATCAGCGCGATCGCCTTCTTCTCGGTGAGCCCGTCCTTGTCCTTATCCGGCAACTTCTTGAAGGTCGTGCCGGCTCTGTTGAGCAACGTCTCCCACCCGGCCTTCTTCGCCCACCCCTCGAGCTTGTCCTTGTCGATTCCGGCGCTCTTGTAGTCATGGAAAGCGTAATCGACCTTGTGCTTGTCGAGAAAGGCGCGCGCCTTCTTCATGGTGTCGCAGTTCTTGATGCCGTAGATGGTGATGGGCATGATGCGTTCCGAAACTCTCCGACCGCCGCGTTCCTAACACGAAATCGAGTCCTCCAAACACCGCCGGCATGGCCCACAAGACTCACGTCTCCATCCCGCACTGGTCGTGGATCGCGCCCGCCGCCGGCGGCCTGCTGATCGCGCTCGCTTTTACCGGCATAGCGGCCGGCGGCTCTACCATCGTCACCGGCGCGGCCGCGCTGCTGCTCGGCGCCACCGTGTTCGCCTCGGTGCATCATGCGGAGGTGCTCGCGGTCCGCGTCGGCGAGCCGTTCGGTTCGATCATCCTCGCCGTCGCGGTGACCGTGATCGAAGTGGCGCTCATCGTCTCGATCATGCTGTCGGACGCGAGCGGCACCGCGGTGGTGGCGCGCGACACCGTGTTCTCCGCCGTGATGATCGTGCTCAACGGCGTGATCGGCATGTGCCTGGTGCTCGGCGGGCAGCGCCATCACGAGCAGAGCTTCCAGTTGGACGCCGCCTCGGCGGCCCTCGCCGTGCTCGGCACGCTCGCCGTCCTGACGATGGTGCTGCCCAGTTTCGTGCTCGCCGGGGGCGAACGCGAGTTCGCGCCGATCCAGCTCATCGTCGTCGGCATCGTCTGCCTTGTGCTTTATGCGGTCTTCGTCTTCGTGCAGACGGTTCGCCATCGCGACTACTTTCTCGACCTCGCCGACACGGAGGCCGATGCGGACGAACCGCCGCCCTCGAACGGCGTGACGCTCGCCAGCACGATCCTGCTGCCGCTCTCGCTTACCGCCGTCATCCTGCTGGCGAAGCTTTTGTCCTATCCGCTGGAGAAGGCGGTGCAGGCCGCCGGTCTGCCGCAGGCGGTCGTCGGCGTGGTCATCGCCGCCGTCGTGCTGCTGCCGGAAGGCATTGCCTCGGTGCGGGCGGCGCTAATGAACCGGCTTCAGAGCAGCGTCAATTTGGTCCTCGGCTCGGCGCTCGCCAGCATCGGCATGACCATTCCCGCGGTGGCCGCACTCTCCGTGCTGATGGATCGGCAGTTGACGCTCGGCCTGATCGGCAAGGACATCGTGCTCTTGTTGCTGACTTTGTTCGTCAGCACGATCACGCTCGGCACCGGCCGCACGACGGTGCTTCAAGGCGCGGTGCACCTCGGCATCTTCGCGGTGTTCATTCTGCTGTCGGCGGTTCCTTGAGGCCAGCCGTCGCGAATGATCTGCGGCCACGCGACGATCGAGGTGCGCCGAGTTTGGTCGCCGCCGCATGCTTGAAGTAAGACTCTTGTCTGGAATGGTGCGACAAACCTCTTAGCCGACTAGCGAACCGAACCGTAATGACCAGAAGCTTCAAGGTTGGCGACCACGTGAGTTGGAACTCGGAGGCCGGGCGTGTCAGCGGCACCATTATCGGTGTCCATACGCGCAATTTCGAGGTGAACGGCTATACTCATCATGCGAGCGCGGATGCGCCGCAATTCGAAATCAAGAGCAGCAAGACCGAGCACATCGCCTTCCATAAAGGCTCGGCGCTCACCAAGCTCCGCGACTGACATCGTTGCCAGACGCGATCGAAAGAAGAAAGCGATCGCCCATGCTCACGAATCTTCAATCCCCTTCCCCCGAGCCGCTGCGCGTCAAACTCAGCGATGCGGACGATCGCATCCGCCTCAATCACTGGATGCCGCCGCAACAGGGTATCGCGCCGCGGGTCCGTATCGGCCGGCGCTGGTTCAACACTTTGTGGGCGCTGCCGATCGGCGCGGCTGCGCTGCTTTGCCTGATCGCTCTGGCACAAAGCCTGCGTGAGCTGCCAAGCGTGATCGCCTTCATCCAGCAGCATCCCGGCATCGCGCAATCGGCCCCGTCGGTCGATTCGGGCTTTCCGTGGTGGCTGCAGCTTCAGCATTTCCTGAACATGTTCTTCATGCTGTTCATCATGCGGGCCGGCCTGCAGATCCTCGCCGACCATCCGCGGCTTTACTGGGGCCGTGACTGCACGCCAGGCTCCGACTGGTTCCGCTTTCAGGTGCCGGTGCCCAAGGGCCGCATCTGGACCGCTAAGGACGATTCCGTCACCCTGCCAAAGTGGCTCGGTATTCCAGGGCTGCGTCACACGCTCGGACTGGCGAGATGGTGGCATTTCTCGGTCAACCTGTTGTGGCTGATCAACGGCGTTGCCTTTTACACGCTGCTGTTTTCGACCGATCAGTGGCGCCGACTGGTGCCGACGACCTGGGAGGTGCTCCCAGCAGCACTTTCGACAGCAATCCAATATGCCTCGCTGAATTTTCCGGTCGACGAAGGCTGGACCCGCTACAATGGTCTGCAGCAACTCACCTACTTCATCACGGTATTCGTCGCCGCGCCGGTCTCGATCATGACCGGCCTGATGCAGAGTCCTGCCATATCCAATTCGCTCGGCTGGTTCGGCCGGCTGTTCAACCGGCAGGCGATGCGCTCGCTCCACTTCATCTCTTTCGCCTGGTTCGTCGGATTCATCCTGGCGCATGGCGCGATGGTGTTCGTCACCGGCATCCGGCAGAACACCAATCACATGTTCGCCGGCGTCGATGACGCTTCGTGGACGGGCTTTCCGTTCTTTCTGCTGGCGATGGCCATTCTGATCGTATCGTGGCTGATTGCTTCTCCAATCACCATCAGGTTCGCCCGCGAGGTCCAGCACGTCGGGCAATTCATGATCGGCTGGCTGATGGGGCTGGCCGAAGGCTGGGACCCGCGATCGCAGCTCACAAAGAAGGACATCTCGCCATATTTCTGGCCGAACGGCACGATGCCAAACTCCACGGAATTCGACGGTCTCGTGGCTGAGGAATTCGCGAGCTACAGGCTGCGGGTCGGTGGTTTGGTCGAGGCGCCGCGGGAGTTCTCACTAGTCGATTTGAAGGCGATGGCGAAGCAGGAGCAGATCACGACGCATTTTTGCATTCAGGGTTGGTCCGGAGTTGCCGAATGGGGCGGCGTTCCGATGCGCGACATCGTGGACCTGGTCAAACCCACGCCCGAGGCTCGCTACGCTGTATTCTACTCCCTGGCGGACGGTGCTGACGGCGGCCGCTATTACGACGTCCACAAAATCGAGAACATGCGCCATGAACTGACAATTCTCGCCTATGAGATGAATGGAGCTCCGGTCAGCGTCCTCCACGGCGCGCCGCTGCGGCTGCGATGCGAGAACGAGTTGGGCTTCAAGATGGTCAAATGGGTCACAGCGATTGAATTCGTGTCCGGCTTCGCCGATCTCGGCGCCGGCCAGGGTGGCTATAATGAAGATCATGAGTTCTACGGCTATAGGATGCCGATCTGATTACCGTTCGATGGGTAAAAGATCGACGGTTCGACAAACGTCGCTTTCGTAAGATTGATGACACAGAAATATCGGCATCATCTATGCGCGAGATGCGGTGCAATGTTTGCGAAGTGAAGCAGAAATTGAAGACGAACTGTTTCGCGATTACATATCCGGGGTCGGTTACCATTAAGCCGGAGCGAACATCGCGGGTTCGGAGCTATCGATCGACGCGACGCCTTGCGCCGGCTAATAAATGTTTCAGAAGGAGAAGCGATGCCACGCCAGAATTCAGAGACCTCCGACGACGCACTTCAGCGCCAACAGGCGCTGTCCAGATGGGATGATGAAGGTGGCGCCGATCCCGCCGCCGCTACGCCGGGCGAGATGGACCAAGTCCCAACTCCGGACATGAGTAATGCCGACCTGGTCGCGCTACGCGTGCGGGTCATCGCGCTGGAGAACCTCGTTATCTCGCTGCTTGCCACGGCGTCGGATCGGCAACTCGAGCTCGCCCGCGAAATGGCGGGGTACATTTCCCCGAGGCCAGGCTTTACCTCGCATCCACTGACCATACATGCCGCGGCCCATATGGTCGATCTTGTCGAACGATCGACGCGATTCCGTAGTGAGCCTCATGATTGACAAGCGGCTCGAATGATTGGCTGCTGTCCCTGCCGGCCAGGCCCGTTCTCGCGCACCCGCGCCGAGCCGAACACGACGATGGTCGAACGTACGCTCCAATTGCGTAGCGCTTCTTCGGCCTTGGCGTACTCGAGCAGGAAACGCACCCCACGCATCGAGTCGCCGAGGATGAAGTCCTGATCGAGCGCGGGGAGCGTGTAGGATGGGAGCTGCGTGCGGTCGGAGTCGGGAGGCATATCCGATGAGCTCATGATCGCTGCCTTGTCTGCGAAAGAGTGCCGCCGCCGAGCTCGCTTCCACTCGAGGATTTTAGGTTGTTATAACGCGTTGATCTGGCCGCCAAACTTTTCAACAGACGATGACGGAATGCTTGAGCAAGTGCATGGGTCTCTTTGGGTCGTTGAAGGAGAGATCGTCAGTTTCTTTGGCATTGCCTATTCGACGCGGTCGGTCATCGCCCGACTGGAGAACGGCGATTTGTGGGTATGGTCGCCAGTCAAGCTGACCGCGGAGTTGCGCACCGAAGTGGATCGTCTGGGCTCGGTTCGTCACCTCGTGAGCCCCAACAAACTCCACCACCTTTACCTCCAGGAGTGGAAGGCGGCCTATCCCGACGCATCGTTATGGGGGCCGCAGTCGACAATCAAGAAACGTCCCGACCTCGCCTTCCGCGAAGCGCTCACGGACAGCCCACCGCCCGAATGGATTCCCGATATCGACCAGGCCTGGTTCCGCGGTTCGTTCGCCATGGACGAGATTGTCTTTCTTCACCGCCCTTCCGCCACCGTCATCGTCGCCGATCTGATTCAGACGTTCAGCGATCACTTTCTCCGGGAGCATTGGGGATTTTGGCGCTTCCTGGCGCGCCTCGATGGCCTCACCCAGGACCAAGCCTGTGCGCCGCGCGAATGGCGATTGTCGTTTATAAATCGCGCACCGGCGCGCCGGGCGCGTGACAAGGCGCTGAGCTGGAGTTGTCAACGCGTCATCGTGGCTCACGGCGAGTGGCCGCACGCGAACGGGAATGCCTTTCTGGCAAAGTCATTTCGCTGGCTCGGCGCTTGATCGGCGGGTCAGCTGTATCCTGAGCGGCGGTGCCTATTCGCGCGGCTCTCCGGTCACTCCCACTCGATTGTTACGCGCGATCGTAACGCACTGATCTATCGGCGCAAATTTTTCTGCGCACGAAGAAGAGCCGTCTCTCTGAACCGTCAAAAATTTGCGCTCTTGATTTCAAAGAGAATTTCGACGGTCCACGAAATGCTCGGCTTCAACAGCTATCGACAACGATCGGTCGATTTTTGAAATTCGCGGCGACGAAACATCCCCCTCACCTGGAGAAAAATACCGTCAGAGCCGATGGCGTGACCTTATGCGGCTGCCGGATGTGGCTCGGCGGTCACTCGACCGAGAAACCCGCTCGATCGGTAATGTCGCCGCCGGTCTGGACCAAAGCCTCGCCGTCCTTGGCGCGCGCGCGCAGATTGGTCAGCGGCGTAGAGCCCTTGTCGGCGACCAATATGGCGTTGGAGCCTTGTCCGTGGGCAAGAACCTTGCCCTTGATGTCGATCGCAATCACCTTCCCGCCTTCGACGGCGTAGGTCGTAACTTTGGCGCCGTGGGTGGCCAGGTCGCCATGGACGACAAGTTTCTCGACGACACCGCCGGGCTTCACGCTGAAGGCGTCCGCCGGAAGCTGCATGTTCACGCCCTTCACCAGCGTATTGCCGATCGAGCCATGCGTCGTCACGCCTTCGTCGACCACGATCGTGCCCACAGGTTTGCTCACCTGTATACCGATAGAGCCATCGCCGAAGGTCTCAATGGATTTGAACCGAATATTGCGCACGGTGCCGTCGTACTGGTTGAATCCGCGCGCGCCCAGGCCGTGTGTCGCTACTTCGGCTTCCGCGACGAAATTCTCCACGGTGCCGAAGTTGACAAAGCCGATGCCGCTCGGCCCGTACGAGACCACCGGCGCGTGCGCGATCCACTGGTCCACCGTACCCCAGGTGTCCAGCACCATGTCATTGACGCCATAGGTGACAATCTCACCGAAGTGCTCAACACGTTTGGCGTGGACGCCATAAACGATGAAAATGCCGCCTGTGATGATGTCCGCCGTGCCGTAAGGCAGCATCCCGGTGGAATAGACCGCGCCGGTCGTGAGCGTTTCGAGTTCTACCGGTCCGGCACTGTCGCCGAAGCCGCTGACGAAGATGCCAGACCCCAATACCGGAGCATTCTTCGCTCCAACGGTAATGTTGGTCAGGGCCGCTTTCAGCCGGGAATTGGCATCGCCATTGAAATTGTAGACAGTCAATGCCCCCTGGTACACGTTGACGCCGTACTTCTGCGGCTGTTCGCTGTAGCGGCGGCTATCGCAGGCGGCAACGTGCAGTCCGTCCACCACCAGATGCAAATTGTCCGTTCCCGTGCGCGTGAGGATCGAGACCTGCCCCGTCACGACGAGATCGCTGAGGGAAATGATGCCCATGTCTGATATTCCAGTCTGCGTATAAATGGCACGCGCACTGGGCATGGCGATGATGGTGATGCCTGAAACCTGATTGTTTGCGGTCAGCCCGATACCGTCCCCGTTACTGAAGCTGAGGACGCAGCGGTCTTTATCCTTTCCTGTCAGCGAAAATCCCGGCGGCAGAGTGATCGAATAGGGACAAGCCACAGAAGTCTGAAGATCGAGATTGCGAGTCTCTGCCCCGGACAGTGCGGACATCAGCGTGGCGAGGGACGTGATAGGGGTGCTGGGCGTTTTCACAAAGCCTCCTCCAGGTGGCCGCGAGCATTTGAGGCTGACGGACGAGGTAAAACTATCGGCCACTATCGCTGCGACAATATCGCGTCTAACGCGCTGGTCTATCCTACTTTATCCTAGAGTACCCCCCGTTACTCCCACTCGATCGTTCCTGGCGGCTTGCTCGTCACGTCGTACACCACGCGATTGACGCCCTTGACCTCGTTGATGATGCGCGTCGCGACCATCCCTAAGAACTTCATGTCGAACGGATAGAAGTCGGCGGTCATGCCGTCGGTCGAGGTCACGGCGCGCAGGCCGACGACAAAATCATACGTGCGGAAGTCGCCCATCACGCCGACGGTCTTCACCGGCAGCAGCACGGCGAAAGCCTGCCAGATATCGTCGTATTGCCCGGTCCGCCGAATTTCCTCGATATAGATCTCGTCGGCCAGCCGCAGGATGTCCAATTTCTCTTTGGTGATCGCGCCGGGCACGCGAATCGCGAGCCCGGGTCCTGGGAACGGATGGCGGCCAACGAATGTTTCCGGCAGGCCGAGCTCGCGGCCGAGCGCCCTCACCTCGTCCTTGAACAATTCGCGTAAGGGTTCGACCAGCTTCATGTTCATGCGTTCGGGCAGACCGCCGACATTGTGGTGCGACTTGATCGTCACCGACGGGCCGCCGGTGAACGACACGCTCTCGATCACGTCCGGGTAGAGCGTGCCCTGCGCCAGAAATTCCGCGCCGCCGATTTTCTTGGCCTCGGCCTCGAACACGTCGATGAACAATCGGCCGATGGTCTTGCGCTTGACCTCCGGATCGTCGACGCCTTCGAGTGCCTTGAGGAACGTGGCGCTGGCGTCGACGTGCACGAGCGGGATGTTGTAGCTGTCGCGGAACATCGTGACGACCTTCGCGGCCTCGGCGAGCCGCATCAGGCCATGGTCGACCAACACGCAGGTGAGCTGGTCGCCGATCGCCTCGTGCAGCAGCACCGCCACCACCGACGAGTCGACGCCGCCGGAGAGGCCGCAGATCACCTTGCCCTTGCCGACCTGCTTCCTGATCTTCTCGATCGCCTCGTCCTTGAAGGCGCGCATCGTCCAGTCGCCGGTCAGCCCCGCGATTTTGCGCACGAAATTGCGCAGGATCGCCGCGCCGTGCGGCGTGTGCATGACCTCGAGATGAAATTGCGTCGCGTAGAACTTGCGCTCGTCGTCGCCAATCATGGCGATCGGCGCGTTCGGCGAGGTGCCGAGCACCTTGAAGCCGGGCGGCAGTTCGGTGACGCGGTCGCCGTGGCTCATCCACACCGGATATTTCTGACCGCGCTCCCAGACGCCGTCGAACAGCGGCGATTGTGACTTGATCTCGACCTCGGCGCGGCCGAACTCGCGGTGATGGCCGCCCTCGACCTTGCCGCCGAGCTGGTGCGCCATGGCCTGCTCGCCGTAGCAGATGCCAAGCACCGGCACGCCGGCCTCGTAAATCGCTTTCGGCGCCAGCGGCGCATCCTTCTCGTGCACCGAAGCCGGGCCGCCGGACAGGATCACGGCCTTCGGCTTCATCTCCTTGAAGGCGGCCTCCGCCTTCTGGAACGGCACGATCTCCGAATAGACCTTCTCCTCCCGCACCCGCCTCGCGATGAGCTGGGTGACCTGGGAGCCGAAGTCGACAATGAGGACTTTGTCGTGCGTTTTTTCGGGCTTCTTTTCGGTCATGTCGCTCGCATCGCTCATGTCGCTCATGTCGCTCATGGGCCTGCCGTGTATCCGACGGCCCCGTCGCGAACGACATGGAATCGACCGAAACGGCCGCTGGGAAGCATCCGTATTTGCGGTGCAAAAAGACCGCGGTCAAGCCTGCGACGCCGGGCTGTGGGCAAGCCGCGCGGCGCCACATTTGGCATGCGATTTAAGGATGCGTTCATGACGATTGCGCCGGGCGGCTAACCGGCCGTTAGCCGCGGCCATGCCACAAAGGCCGCGCATTATCGGACACTTGCTGGACGAGCCCGTGACATTCCAGACCGAACGCCTCTCCTTCGCATCGCACGGCGTCGACCGGCGCGACGCCCTCTTCCGCGAGAGCGCGTTCGAACGGATCGAGCGCTGGACGCTGGCCCTCGCCTGGGTGCTCAGCCCGAAGCGCATCGCCGGCCTCCCGGGTATGCTGCGGATGTGCGCGCGCGAGGCGCTCGCGCCCGACTACGCGTTGCCCGATCCGGAGCGCGCGCTTGTCTCGCCGCCGGGGCTTGCCGGCATCGCCCATGATCTGCCGCTCACCAAGCTGATCGAAGCCTACCGGCGCGGGCTTTATCCGCTGGCGCATGCGGGGCCGTTGAAATGGTGGTC
>Ga0208357_1000644_pt1 | contig 27459 bp, 38 predicted proteins | sample NGESurdeep092012_6_FD_184487 | JGI IMG/M metagenome (GOLD analysis project Ga0208357, IMG submission 184487) | Arctic peat soil microbial communities from Barrow, Alaska - NGEE Surface sample F52-2 deep-092012 (SPAdes) | ecosystem: Environmental > Terrestrial > Soil > Wetlands > Peat ...
TACTACCTAATTCTGTTAGGTTTGGTGGTGACTTTGGTACTATGGTACAAAAACTTAATATCACCCCAATAAAAGTAGAAATGGCACCCCTATTATGTAAGGGTACATCATTAAATTTGGGTGAAGAATATATTGTAATTACAACAAAGCTAAGATATGTAGAAAAGAATATTTTCTTTCCGCGCTCTATTCAACTATGGAAAGCATTAAATAAGCTTTCTGAAAAATATAAGATCGTTATTTTAGGTGAGCGTATTGTAGAAATGAGAAGAGAATATTTATCTAGCCAATCATCTATATTTGGCATATATGATAATCTTATAGTAAATTTACCGGCTGATCGTATTATAGACTTAACAGTTCCTGCTCTCGGAGAAACCGTATCAGATTTAAAACAAATACAACAAGATTGCCTCATCATGAATGAAGCGAAATTTGTTATCACTTTAGGTGTTGGAGGAAATTCCTGCCTAGCTCATTCTACCGCCAAGATGGCAATAGGATTTAGAGCCGATCCGCTTCCTATTGCAGATATAGTATACGGCAAAGAGTATCCAAATATGATCGTAACTAAAGATTGGAACTATTTCATTAGTCTTTTAGAAAAATTTTATAGTGCTAATGATGCATAAATGACAGGAGTAAAATATGGATACAATCGGTAGCTTAATGGATAAACTATCCATCATCAATATTAAATTATGGTTCACTTTAGAAAAATTCAGAGATGATGACAAAGATGTCGTTTTTGAGGCTGTTAAAAATCACAATGTTCTCAATGCTCAACGTAATGCTCTAATAAGAGAAATAGACGAAAAGATCAATCATATAGTTTCTTCGGGAGAAGCACAGACGCTTCATCACGCCATAAAAACATATGTAAATAAATGAATCAAAGAGCGTTACCAACAGGAACAAAATCAGTCTCTATGGCAATCCCTACTGCTTTAGGAGAGGTGATTAATATTCGCTGGAATTTACAGCAATTATTTGACACATATGACCAAATCAATATCACTTTTGATCCAAAAATATATTGGAGTGAGGTTATGAATACTCACCTTCCTGATTGGCCAGAAAAAGAAGCCAAGCTAAATAAACTATGTAGCGAATTAGGCAACTTGCTTTTTACTGAAAAACCATTCACTTTCGGAATGTACTTACCATATCCACGCTTGTATCATGCCGGATATCTAATCGATGATTGGAAATTGACTCCCAAAATGCCCCAGATGGCCAAATATCTTTGTAAGGGAACCCCATTAAATATTGGAGATTATGTTGTCATCACAACCAAAGTAAGAGAGGTTCCTAAAGCTCGTTATGATCAGAATAAACAAGAGCTATATGATTTACTGAAAAAAATTAGTGAATCTTACCCTATTGTTATTTTGGGGGAGAGAATATTAGAAATCAGAAAAGAATATGTTATTCTTCAACAAAACAACACTCTCTTTTGTTTATATGACGATTTGATTAATGCTATTCCAAAAGATAGGGTTATTGATTTAACTAAATCAGCTTTATCAGAAACCGTATCATCTTTAGCAGAAGTTCAGCAAGATTGTCTTATAATGCAGAACGCTCTAGCTACTATTACAGTCGGTATCGGTGGAAATTTTCTATTAGCAACATCTTCTGAAGGCAAACATATTGCCTTTCGTGATGATAATTATGCTGGTACCCCATTTTGTGATATCCACTGTCAAAGTGCCGTAAATTCTAAAATTAGTAAAGGCGATTGGTCAAACTTTATTGAGAATATCAAGGCCATCATATGAAACTGTTAATAACGGGTGGACATGGTTTTTTAGGCAAACATGTCATATCCGAATTTGAAAAACATAACTATATTGTTTTTACTCAATTAAAAGATTTAGAAAACCACCAAAATACAAAAAATATAATTTGGTCTCCCAATAGACAAGAGTTAGATTTAACTAATGCTTGTAATTCTAATGAGTGGACTAATTCTTATCAGCCAGACGTTATCGTTCATATGGCCGCACTAATGGGTGGTATTATGGCTAATCGTTTGCGTCCTGCTGATTTTATGTTAGAGAATGTACAAATGGCCATCAACATTATGGTAGCTTGTCATAAATCGAATTGCAAAAAATTCTATGGTATTGGTAGCGTATGTGCATATCCAAAACACTGTCCGGTTCCTTTTAAAGAAGATGATCTTTGGAATGGAATGCCAGAAGAAACTAATGCGCCATATGGTGCCTCCAAAAGGTTTCTTATGATGTTACAGCAAGGCTATCGTCAACAATATGATATTGGAGGGGCTCATTTTCTTTTAGTGAATTTGTATGGTGAACATGATAATTTTAATTCTCTTACCAGCCACGTTATTCCTGCCTTAATTAAAAAGTGTCTACATGCTAAAGAGAACAATCTTCCAATTGTAGAAGTATGGGGCAGTGGTTCAGCTACTCGTGAATTTTTGCATGCTCGTTCCGCCGCACAAGCTATTGTTAAATCTGTATTGATGAATTTGGATACACCATTACCAATCAATTTAGGTGTAGGTAAAGATATTTCTATTAAAGAATTAGCCAATCTTATTGCTGAATTAACTGAGTTTTCTGGTCAATTAGTTTTCAATCATGATTTAGATGGTCAACCAAAAAGACTTCTGGACACTTCACGTGCAAAAGAGCTTATTGATTGGGAAGATAAGACAGATTTCAAAGAGGGACTAAAAAATGTTATTAAGTGGTATCGAGGGCAACAATCATGATTATTACCACAGCACTTGGTATTGGAGATCTTATATATTTAAAAGCGGCCCTAGATGATATCAAAGATCAACATTCGGAAATAAAAATTCATTTAGCTTTAGATTTAATTGGTTGGAGCCGGAGAAATGTAGATTATGTTTATTTCATTTCTCAATTAGCAAACTTATTATTTGCAGGACATCCATATCAGGTTGTGTCAGAGGGTCCCGAATTCAGACCTATGCCTGACATTTATGCAGAACATAATTTGCAACAATCAAAACCCAATCTACCAATTCTTTGTGATGGAAAATCCTTGGATATTGGCAAGTATATTGTCATGACTACTAAAAATAGATACATTACTAGAGATGATATTAATTTTCCACAACTTTGGAATGTAGTTCAGCAATTAAGCCAAAAATATAAGGTAGTAATTCTAGGTGAACGAGAAGTAGAGATGAATGTTGAATATCAAGGCAACACTTCTAGAATGGTTTATAGCATATACAATGATATCATAGCAAATGTACCTACCGAGAGATTGGTCGATTTAACTATTCCTGTCTTGGGTATTACCAGTCCAAACATGACGCAATTACGTCAAGACTGTCTAATTATGCGAGATGCAGTGTCCATTATAACTTTTGGAATTGGCGGTAATTTTACTATGGCTAATGCAGTTGGCAAAACGGTGGGATATAGAGTAGATCAGGAGCCGTGTGCGAATGCTATTTTTGATAGCAAAACATATCCACACAACATCTCTACCAGAGATTGGGGATTTTTTCTCAAAAAATTAGAGGAATTATAATTTTAGGATTTAGAAGGAAGAGTTAGATGATAATGCAAATTCCAATTTATAAACCATATTTGCCAAAAGAATCTCTTGATTACGCCCATAAAGCATTAGATTCTACTTGGATTTCTTCTAAGGGAGATTACATTCAAATAGTTCAAGAAAAACTACAAGAACTATTAAATACTAAACATGTTCTGTTAGTTAATAATGGAACAAGTGCCTGTCATCTAGTAGCCAAAGCCTTAACTCATAAACATGGTATTAATAAGATTATTGTCCCTAATAATGTGTATGTGGCCGCTTGGAACGCTTTTCTTTTTGATAAAGAGTATGAGTTGCTTGGCATAGATGCCGATTTGGATACTTGGAATTTTGATTTGCAAGAATTAGATATCACCATTAAAATGTATCCTGAAGCTGCAGTTTTAGTAGTTCATAACGTTGGTAATATTATTAATGTTCCAGAATTACAGAAGAAGTATCCAAGTACTGTTTTTGTAGAAGATAACTGTGAGGGATTTTTAGGGACTTACAATGGGATGCAGTCTGGTACAGCTGGATTTGCTTCAGCCATCTCTTTCTTTGGAAATAAGAATATTACCTGTGGTGAAGGTGGAGCTTTTATTACCAATGATGAAAGTGCTTACAACTTCATTAAATCTACCCATGCACAGGGTCAATCTAGCACTAGATTTATTCATGATATATTGGGCAATAATTTTAGAATGACCAATATACAAGCCGCTATTTTGTTGGGCCAATTAGAAGTTTTACCAGAAATCTGGGACCGCAAATTATCTTTGTTTGAAAATTATCGTGATGCTTTAGATGGGCGTCAAGACATTTTTATGCAAACTATGGCTCCAGATACTGCACACTCCAATTGGATGTTTGGCGTTAGAATTCCTGGTAATGAAAACTATGAGAAAGCTGAGTTATATTTCAAGGGGCAGGGAATTGAAATAAGACCCATGTTTTACCCAATTCACGCTCATCAATATTTAGTAAATGATTATTCGGTCTCTTGGTCCAATTGTGATAATGCAGAACTATTAAATAAAGAATGTTTTATTTTACCAAGCTATGTTGAGCTAACAAAGCAAGAACAAGATCATATTATAACCACAGTTGAAGCCTATATCAAATATAATAGGGACAAAAAATGACCATTCAATGTCCTATTTGCCAATGTCAACAAGGTACCTTTGAAGTATTTGAGTGTGATTGTCAATTTGTAGCTATTGAAGGATTAGATCAACATTTGGTTAGACATAAATGTCCCGATTGTGGAGTTATTTTCGGAACACAACAAATGTTGAATTTAACCAAAGAAGAGTTAAGCTCAGCATATCAAAAATTATTTGATACTGGTCATCGAGATCCTGGTGAAATTACTGTCAACGCTGAAGTAAACGATCTGTTGGCACTCAATCCAACTAAAGAAGGGATATATCTTAATTGGGGAGCACAAGAATCTACGGCCCCAGATAAAGCAAAAAATTTGGGGTTTTCACTATATAATTATGACCCGTTTATAACGAGCACATTATCCTCTAATTATCTAAATACAGAACAAATAAAACAGATGAAGTTTGATGGAATTATATCACATAATCTATTAGAACATTTTCAAAATCCAATTGAAGATTTAAAATTTATGGCATCTTTGCTTAAGCCAAATGCCAGTATGATACACTCTACTGAGTGTTATAAATACCTTCACGCTCAAACCAAATATCATTTATTCTTTTTTGAAGGAAAGTCTCTAGATATTATTTGCGATAAAGCTGGATTAACATACGAATACATAGGTCCATGGGACGTAAAATATCATATTAAGAAAGAAAAATAATGAAGACAGCGTGTATAACTGGAATTACCGGACAAACCGGAAGTTATCTATGTGACTTACTTTTAGATAAAGGCTATAAGGTCTATGGCTTAAAACGTCGTAGTAGCTCCATCAATACAGATCGAATAGACCATGTATATGATATTCCTCAACATAATGGAAACTTACATTTAGCTTATGGTGACTTATGTGATTATTCTTCGCTGTCTAATTGGATTAGTAGCATTAAGCCCGATTTATTTTTCAATATGGCAGCCCAAAGTCACGTTAAGGTTAGCTTCGATATTCCAGAGTATACCATGGATATTACTGGAACTGGAGTAACTAGGGTTTTAGAGGCTATTAGAATACATAGTCCACAAACTAAATTTTTAACCGCTTCTAGTTCGGAGATGTTTGGCAGCTCCCCGCCCCCACAGAATGAACTTACTAAATTCCACCCTCGCTCACCATACGGGATTGCTAAAGTGTCAGGATATTACACTACAATTAATTATAGAGAAGCCTACGGCCTACACGCTTGCAATGCCATCTCTTTCAATCACGAATCTAGTCGCAGGGGAGAAACCTTCGTAACTCGTAAAATTACCAGGGCAGCCACCCGTATTAAAGAGGGTTTACAAGATAAATTGTATCTTGGTAATCTATCAGCTCAAAGAGATTGGTCTCATGCCGCTGATGTAGCAGAGGGGATGTATAGAATTATTACCGCAGATACACCTGATGACTATGTTATCGCCAGTGGCGAAATGCATTCAGTAGAAGAATTCTTGAACGTTGTCTTCACCAAACTAGGACTAAATTACCACGATTATGTGGAATTAGATTCTCGTTATCTGCGTCCATCTGAAGTAGATTCTTTGTGTGGAGACGCTAGTAAAATTAAAGACAATTTAGGTTGGGCACCTAAGTATAATTTTGAGCAATTAGTAGATGAGATGATTAGCTGCGATTTGAAATTGGCACAGCACGAAAAGATTTTGTTATCTCACAAATAAGGTATTATGAAAATATTAAAATGTAAATTGTGTTCCGGTGAAGTGGACATTGTTGGAAATGATCGTTCTATTATTAAAAAGACCAAGTGTAATAAATGCGGTCATACCAATGATACGACCCATAAAGAGCCAGAAGTCATTATTATGCGTAGACGCAGTTAACGATTATTCTTCGTGATCAAATGAAACAATAGTAAATCGATCATCAAAATATTTTTCAATAATTGACTTAACATCAGCCCACGGTAAATTTCCAATACCTACGCCTGGACGTGGACAGACAACATTTCGTAATTCAAAACGCTCCACTAAAACTTTTAACTCTTTAGCTGAGCGCTCTATCAAATTTAATTTGGCTCCATCCATCAAATCATCAATAGTCGGATAACTAATAATTAAACATTTAAACTTCTGATCTTTAATCATTTTAAGGGTTGGTTCAATATAATCGCCCTTTTCATCCAAAGCTCCAATTACATACGGAACATTATCCGTTCTATTTTTTAAACAGGTAGCTAATCTTGTTGATGTTTGAGGCCATCGTTTAGCACAAACCCCAGCACATCCACCACCCATCGCGGCCCGACCTTCTTTATTATACATACCATTAGTGGTAATGCATATTGCATCTACATTGGGATCGTTAATACATTCAAATAGATCTTTTTTAAGCTCTTTCATATGTCTCCTTTATATGTTTGTCAAATTCACTTTCCCAAATACTAACAACATTTTTACCTGAACTCATCTTATCTCAAAACTCGATTTATAATATTCTTTTTGTGCTTGAACCTGAATGATTTCTTTTGTTTCCCAAATTAATGCGGTAAGTCTACCGTTAAAACAACAACCAGTGTCAATTCCATAACAGGCGTTCCCCTCATAAAAAGTATCCACTTTAATATCCGTCATAGAATGAACGTTATGTCCATAAACTATATTTTTAGTAAACGGACCATATTCTGTCCAAAATATAGCGCCTGCTGCTTCTTTGCCAATACTGTTAATCTTTTTTAAACTAACGAATTTCTTATCTGCATCAGTATACCTCAAATACATGAGGTCGTCTTTTCGTTGATTAGATAAAAGAATGCCGGGCTTTAACCCGGCGTGAACTGCTATAACATCATCCAACTCAATATAAGTTGGCATGTTGTGAATGTATTGTACATCTTCGTCTGAAAATTGATTGTAATACTTTTTAGAGTCATACACGTCTACACGTGTGCCTTGTGATCGATACCACTTGACAAACTTATGTTCATGGTTGCCCATTAAACATTCTAAGTTCATTTCTCTAGCTAGTTTGACCATTCCAACAGAATCTGGGCCACGATCAATTAAATCTCCTAATAAAATGAGCCTATCTTCTTTTGGATCATAAGAAATATTAATTAGTAATTCTTTAAACTCATCTACACAACCGTGTATATCGCCAACAAATATGTGACGTGACTTACTCATAATTTCAATAATACTCCAATTTTAATCATCAAAAACAATTCTTGTCCTACCTTCATGTCCATGAACTTTGATAACATCGTCAATAGAATGATAAATATTGATACTACCGTATTTACCTAACCAATGAACAACCGCTTCTCCAGTTTCAAACAGACAACCTTCTGCTACTACACCAGTACCTGAAACTCCACTTGCATCTTCAACTCTATCGAAATGAAAACGTTTTAACATAAAGTATCCTTGTTTTAATCCCTATAATCATATCTTGATATTCATATAATTATTCGGAAGTCCTTTTCAACTTATTCTTAACAATCTCCTGATCTTTCCAATGATCAGATGTTTGTACATGATTCTTACGAACACATTTCATCACACTAGTAGAAAAGTCTTTATCATCAAAGGCTTCAGCTACTCTGGCCACTACGCCTTCTCTTATACCACCGCATGCCGATGGTTGTTGCATAAGAGACTCAACTAAATCTTTTAATTCTTTTTCAGAATTAACAGTTCCTCTGAATAGAACTGGAACAGTAGGAAGGTTTAATTCCTTAGCCCAAATTTCAACTTCTTCCCAAGAAGCCCACTCATCTAAATCAGCAGCAAGGTTCAAATACCTCGCATTAAACAATAAAAAGTATCCTGGCAATTCATTATAAGGAATAGAGTGTAATGCGTAACACCACTCTCCAAACAGCTGAACTCCTTCTGTTATCTCATGTTTAATGTTAGCGTGTAATGCTTTTAACTGATCAAAAGACTTGTGCGTGGGTGGACCTGCATGTGTGCGTGCAAAACAACCATCATATTCCAAAGAGGTGTTGGAACCATCCATTTTCTCAGTAATAACAATATCTTTGCCTAATAAACTATCTACAGACAAAGCTTTCTTGTCATCATTGGTACAGCCCTCGGACCATGGCATATGGTATGTTCTATTGTATTTCGGGGAATCCATGATATTTACCTGCGTCACAATGATATTTCATACAGAAATATTTTAAATCAGTTACAGTAATGTGCCTATTGCCAAATTCTAAAGAATGATACATTAAAGTATCAATACCCTCAATGCCATTGATATGGTCTAATCCTAAAGCGTGACCTAACTCATGAAGAATAACTTGAGTATAATTTTTGGAATCTATTCTTGAATCAATTAATCCAATATATGGAATATATCCTTCATCATGAAAATATCCTAATGTGCTTTTTTTATTAAAATGATCGTAAAGCATTGCTTCTGGAAAATCAGGATTAACAGTTAAAAACAAAATAGATTTAGAAGGTTCAATGTTTTCTGCCGGTAATCTTTGAATGTCAAAGATAACGTCACCATTAGTAGCGTCAAACCACTCTAAAGAGGCTTGCAGAATATGCAGCTCCTGATTGTTTGTTATTCCGCGTTCTAAATATAAAGTTTTGTGGACTTGTAAAGTTTGTTTGACATTTTTCTTTTGAGAAGAAAGGTTTATTAACCCCTGAAACGAAATGAGAAAAACAATCGTTATCACTAACGACCACAAAAAAGGACGCATGGCAAATCTCTATATTAATTAATTTTTCTACTAGAAAGTGCTACTTTAACGATTTCATCAAATTTTTCAGGATGAGCTAATGCTTTTTTAGCGTCCTCTTTAATATTTGGATTATACATCTTAAAATTTCCAAGGTGACCCAATTGAAGGTGGCACTCTTTTGTATCCATACAAAGAGTAATTAAATTGTTGGAATCTAATTCTAAATCTGGAAAAACATGAAATGGATGAATATGATGCACATTGAGTCTGGTTTTAGAACCACAAGCGGCACAAGTAGGATGAGTTTCTTTAAAATGTTTCTCAACAGTTGGCCATTTGCCAGAACGTTTCGCGTCAACCCCTACATCTCTGAAAAAGTGTCTAGCTAAGTTGAAACCGTGTTGAATAGTCTTTATCATACAAAGAATGCATGATAATTACATTACTAATAAGAATTGTTTCATTTTAGACTTCTTCACATATTTAGCAAACTTTTTAATCTCTGGACCATTATCAGAAGCTAAAACCGCCTGTTCAATCTTATCTACATTGGCTTTTTTAATCTTTTCCGCAAAAAGTCTCATATAAGTAAGATTACCAGATTTAATAATCAAATCCTCTATTTGCTCTATGTCAGCCGCTGATGTCATATTCTTAGCTAACTCAAACAAATAACTAGGCTTTCCAGAATCAATTATAATTTGCTTAAGTTTTTTAACATCAATTCCCTTTAAATGTTTCAGTGCCATATGAGCATATTTGACATTCTTAGAATTAAGAATCAGTGGTTCTAATATTTTACGGTCAGCTTGATCAACAAAACAAGCGAAGTTAGTGATATACTTCATCTTTTTAGAATCAACCACTATACTTTGTAGGGCCTTGATATCGGCATTACTAATATTCTGAGCAAAGACAAAAGCATATTTGGCATCTTTCTTATCTAGAATGATTTTTTGCATTCTATAAGTTTTGAAAGCAAACTCACTGGCAAAGAAATAAGCCATAGCCGCATCATTAGAAGCTACGATTTCATCTTGAAGTTTTTCTAATCCTTCAGGTGTGTTTAATTTATTTTGATACTCAATTATTTTATTGAGCCATTTAAGGTAGTCTCTGCTATAATCAGATCCATACACGTATTTGTTCATACTATGTATATATCGTAATTACATTATTTTATTAGACTTTTTAATATTCTCAATCGCCTCTAAAGGACGCAAATTATCTAAAGTCCAACATTTTTGAAAATTATCGTCAGTCATAGATGAATACAATAATTTAGACTGAGGTATAATATGGTCAATATGCCAATAACTACCATAATTATCCCAATTCATTTTATCATCAAACTGACTTTCTAAATGCTGCTTTAGCTCATCTATTGAATATGGCAAATAATCTAATATCGAACCCCCATTTTTAATGCTGCCAATTCTTTTGATAGCATCACGCACATACTTGGCAACACCTTTTCTTAATCTAAAAGAAATATCCAGTTTTAACTTTTTTCTTTCATATTCTCTATGTGATGTTCGTATTTTATCTTTATTTGTATGTCGATACTGCTTCTTTTGTTTTGAAATATTATCAACATTATTATCGTAATATTCTTTTTGAGAAATCCTAATACTATCTTTATTTTCCGTATAATATATTTGTTTATTTTCTTTTATTAATTCTTTATTTTCAGAACGATATTGAGAAGCATTTACCTTAACTTTATCACTATTCTTTTGATAAAAAAGAGTATTATATTCTTTTACACAAAGCCGGCATCTACCACTATTCTTTTGGAACTCAGAGGGTGAAAAATCAGATTCATCTTTTGGAAAATTACACTTTGCGCACACTTTACTCATATTTAATATACTATAAAAATCATGTGTTTAGGTGGAAACGCTGAACAAAATTTTATCCAAAAAACTATTTGACCAAGTGCCATTTTTACGGTTATTGTAAATGAATTCTCGAATAGAATTAGCCTTACCGTCATAAATAGAAAACATAGCTGCCGATATATCTGGCTTATATTTTTGCACAGTTAAAGCGAAAGTCTTTTTGTCGGACGCAATAGACCCCGCTTCCTTAATAATTGTTTGCGCCAATTCTTCTTGATGCTTAATCCATATTGCATATTTGTCTTTGATAGACAATAGATTATTCAGTATTTCTTGTGGTAAAAAAGAAGCGGCATCATCTTCTTTGCCAAGTAAAATGAGTTCCAAACAATTTCTAGGAGAAGTTGCTAATGTATCTCTTAGTTTGGAGGCAGCAACATAAGCTGCATTTTTTATTTTAATTCTGTTGTGTTGTGAATCTTTTACTACCACACCCTCGTGTTGAGACGGATCGAGTGAAGATACCCAGGTAACTAATTCATCAATAGTATTGTACGTGTGAGCCTGTACGACAGGAATACCGGTTATCGCCACATCATTAGGATTAACTTCTCTTAAATTAGAAAGCTTACGAGCAGCTAAAAGCGTAACTCCACTATTAGGATAATTAACAACAATTCTATTGTACGGAGTTGTTAACTCAAAACAATATGTTGTTTCCTTATCAAGATGATCTGTCAAATACTGAAATGATTGCTTTGAGGTTTCTTCTACCGCTTTTTCGAACAAAGTTCGGAAAGTGAACAGTCCATTATCCATTAACAAGTCTGCTTCAGAAACAGAACGAGTTGCCACACACCATATGTTAGTGAACTTATCCCAATAAACAATGCATAAAGTACCGTCCAGCTTTTCTAAAACTGTTAGGTCTGGATCGGACCAATCGATATCAGCAGCAGATCCTTGACCATGATTGAAAAATCTTTTCATGGGATAAGCCAAGACATGAGTCTTGCCTGGACTTAAATGATTATATGTAGTTTTGTTACCTGGCAGAGTCAAAGATTGAGGTGATAAAGAAACGCCATTCTCGCAAGCTAAGACTAGCCCTCGACATTCTTGTGCCAAAGGATCATTTTCTTTTGCTTCAATTTGATCATAGTTCAAAGAGAACTTGTGACCTGATTTAGAGAAAGATGCGTAGACCCCATGTTCCCTAATTAGATCATCAAATGAATGGTTTTCTAAAAATTCTTGTACTAATAGCTTCATGTTAAAATCTTTTAATTTTTATTTTGTTTATGATCGGTAAAGGATTTACCTACCATATTTGCCACGTTACTTTGAAAGGCCATTAATTCTCCAGCTGACATCTCTCTGACTGCATCGCTATTTAATAGTTCTTCAAGAGCTGATTTTAATTTAGAAGTTGCCTTTTCACCTTCTTGATTCAAGAAGCCATTTTCTTTCATCAACTTATTCATGATCATTCTTTCGTTGTAAGTAAAGCTAGGAAACATATTACTGTTGGAACCACTTTTGCCCAGGTAACAATAGTGCCCCCAGCAGTTCTAAAACATTCTGTATCAGCCCCCATAACACACAATATAATATAGAGTCCAATCCAACCGGCTATAAATAATACTCCCTTGAAAAGCCAACCATCAACTAACAATTTATATAGGAAGAAACCAACAACCAGCATTAAGACTGCAGCTAACATGATTTAAAAACTCCTACAAACTAATATTGGTAATTGGTTCTCGGTCTCTAATATGAGAGCCGGAATTAAGAATGGTTTCTAAAAACTCGTGTCGAACATATTTATAGCGATGATCCACTTTACGGTCAGACTCGTTTTTGATATACAAGCCTTCCATTAAACCCGATTGATCCGTTTCTTGTAAAACCTGTTCTAAGTTTTGTCCGGTCACATCACACTTATTACAAAGTGCTTCTCGCCATTTATGTGATTGATAACGAGATTTACCAACACAATTAGTAATTTGACTTAAACTAGTTGGTTCGAATGCGGCAATGACGGGCACAGAAAAAATATAATGATGTCCAGTAAGTAGCATAACTCTTCCCATAGTAGATAAGAAGATGTTAGCCTTACGGTCATATATGTCTGACTCTAGAAAATAATGAGATAGTTGATCATAAAAGACAGAGTGTTTATTCATCATCCACTCTCCAAAAAGAATGAATCTATCTTCTAATAAGTTGAATAACTCATCAAGGTGAAGCTTAATCCAAATATGAAGCTGATTAAACTCTTTACCAATAGCAGGAGAACCTCGATGCCAAACTTGCACATTAAGATCATCATCGAAAAAGATACTGACACCTGTGCCGTCTACCTTCTCCTCTATCACTAGATATTGTCCAGATAATTTAAGAAATTCCACCGCTTCGGGATCGACCTGGCCAGCCTTCAGCCTGGACCCCTCAATGTGTAACGTTCTGGGCAGTTTTATCATGGACTTGTTCTCGCACCTATACTATAATTTTTATAAATAGGGCGTCAAGGCCGGTCTCACTTTTTTAGGGCAGCTATCTTATCCTGAAGTAGCTTCATTTCTTGCTGTGTTTCCCACTCTTTAAAAGCCGCTGCTTTCTTTTCATATTCTGCCCATTCAACATCATATGCGGCTTTATCTATTTTAAATCGTTTCATATCAGCAGGAAAAGTTTTTCTATATGAAAAGACAAGTTTTGAATACGGCACCCCAGCCCAATCATGGTTAATCATTTCGATTTTTACATCTGAAGGTTTTACCCCTTCAGGTAACATATCTAATAAAGATTGAAGAGTCATTTTGTGCAAAGAAGTATTTGGTATTTTTGGTTGATCCATGTACCCTTCTTTAGCATATTCATTAAGGCATTGTCCGCTACAAGTTTTTTTACTACAATGCGGGCAATAGTCATTGTTTTCAGTAGCATTCTTGTAAGCTTGATAAATAACTATATCTGCTGTGCGTTTCTTATAATTCCATTCGTGCACAGGATGCAGTTTCACATAAGGACGTTTCATATTACCTCGTATACTTAGCCATCTTGTCTTTTAATTTTTTAATATCATCAGCGTCAATCTGAGACTTCTCTAACTTAGTTTTAGCCTTGTCTTTTTTCTTTAACTCCGCTTCAGTCAGTGGCAGATTAGGATCAATGATTTCTACCACATCCATGGAGCGCAATAAATCATGCACAGGATGATATTCTGATTCTGGAAACTCTATTACTACTTGTGGTAAGTTACCAATCTCTTCTAGAATTTTAACACTCTTGTTACAAGAAATGCCATCTCGAAAAGACTTATAAGCAGACATTAATACCTTTTCCTCTAATTTCGCCAACTCTGCTACTTTCAATTTCTTATTGTCAGGGTTGGTATCCGCTAATTTAAGAAATACAAGTCGTTTCATAAGAAGGCTTTATGTTTTAAGGCTTTCTCAACTTCTTCTAAGGTTTGGAAGGTATGTTCTTCTATATGAAAACCCTCTTCATCGAAATGGAGAGTGCCATTTGATAAACTACTCAATGTATCGTATTTTTTATATAGATGTAGATATCTAAAGGATTCATCGATTAACGCTTGCATCTTTTCTAGATCAATTAAAGACCAGGTATTACCATCTTGTATAGATGCGCTCATACAATCAAACGGTGCTTGAATGGTTGAATGATATCTGTTTTTTAGCAGCAGTGAAAGATCTGAACACTGGGGGTTCGGATCTCTAACACATCTTAAATTGCCATTATAGATCGAATCAGCATATTTGGGACCTATTAAACTTGCATGTTCTTTTTGGTAAATTTTACTTTTTCCCGTTTCCATATCCACCTTCTTTTTTAGAAAAGCCATTCTTGCTTCCATTTTATTAGGATAATCGTTTGGCATTAGCCCTCCAAAAATTAAAAATACAGACTACAACTACGCGATAATCATGGCCATCTTCTTTTTCTTGCGGCTGACAATCTATAACAAATAAAGGCGGAATTGGTTCGTCAGTTAAACGCTCTTCTTCTGGATATGGATAATCCTCAAATGCAGAAGTATCTTTTTCTGTTCCACATCCCCAGCATTGCATTTTCATGTTACTCCTAAGAACTTTTCTATTCTTTCATACCACAATGGCATCCAACGTTTAATTTCTTCTAATGTTAGATCATTTTTGCAAGTATTAATTTTATTGCTAGCAAATACAAAATTACCTAAAACATAACCCTTATCAGGAATTATCTTATCTATAGATAAACTATTCTTATGTTTGCCACTACCTAATTCACAAACCATTTTTTCGTCAGTAAAAAAGCACAAACCCTTCTGTTTATTATACTGCTCCATATACTGCTCTTTTGTTAAATCAAATGGTATGCTTTTCTTTTGTGCCCTAAGTTTTGTACGATTATAGTGATCGTTAAGAAATCTATTGATATCAGAGTTAAGATTTAATCTCAATTGTCTTTTACGACAAAGATTACAATAGGAAAATCTATACTCGTAATTTTTACTTTTACGACCAAATTGAAAATTGTCGATATGTAAAACATCTTTACATTTACTACATCGGGCATTTTCTTCATCAACCATTTCAATTGGCTGGCCAAAATAATTTGCTTTGAGATTATTCTTATCGAGCCAATACTTTACCGTATTATGATGTATAGACAATTCACGAGCAATTACTCGATTTTTCTTGCCCTGATTATAAAGTTCTAAAATTCGGGACTCCAATTTGTTTGTCATAGATGACGACCTTTCTATCTATCATCTATAACAAACTATTAGTAGTTGATCTTAAAAATCGCCAGTAGCAACTTGGAAGCAAGTGAGACCCTTGTCACGCCAGAACTGGACAACACTTGATCTGTCATCCAAAATAAGTAGCACATTAAACTTATCAAGAATAAAATTCTGATAAATTTCCTCTTTGATTATAGCGTCTTTTCTAAAATCATCTGTCTTGCGCATATGAAGTTCGTATGCAACATTCGGCAAATGCTTTTCTATAAAGCGCCTGGTCTCAGGCTCATATTTATTTTCACGGCCCGAACAAAACACTATCTTATATCCAGCATCATGATACATCTGAACTGATTTTACCACAGGAGTGTTTGGTAAATCTTTAATATCACAATCAGAAGCATCATAAGGGCTTCTGCCATGAATCAAAGCTAACGTACCATCAAGATCACATAGAACCGCTTCAGGAAGACCGGGAATATGAGCCGGTCCCTCCATAGCTTGACTGTTACCTTTACGTTCTTGAAAGATTTCCATACGAGGCTTGTAGAACTTAAACTGCTTGCCTCCAGAATCTTTCCACCACTTTTTGATAACAACTTCCCCGACTTGAGCCTTACCTTCTCGCTTAGAGTCTCTAGCAACAGCCTCTTCTAACTCAATATAAAAAGCCTTCTCAAAAACCTGCACATCAGTATTTACAGACTTAGCAATTTTGCAAACCTCATCGAAATGACGTCTGTTAAGGTTGAGGTTATCAATGATAACATTCTTGCCTCGCTTCAAAGCATCACGAATTAAATAATTACGAGCATCCGTAATCATCTTTTCGTAATCCTGAGACCAAACAGAACCATTCATCATAGCTCTCAAGTCATCGTTGTTCACTCGAACCCAATTGCTTGGATCCTTAGCAACTATGGACTTTGCATATGTTGACTTTCCTGAAGCAGGGAGCCCGACTAACATTTCTACCTTAATCATAATTTACTCCAACAAGATTTAATCTCAAAACACCATATAGCCGCTTGATAACAAACATAAACGGTACTCAAAGCGAAAATGAGACACATCATTATATAAAAATCACTAAACCATTTTTTCACAGAAATGCCACATTATCTAATGCCTTATCTACTTCATCTAAGGAATGAAACGTATGATCGTCTATATGAAAACCATTATCATCATAATATAGCTTCATATTAGATACATAATGTAAATTCATATATCTAGCTTTTAGTTTTAAAAAATCTAAAGATCTAGAAAGATATTTATCTATATTATCTAAATTAAGCATAGTCCAAGAACCATCTTCATATGCATTGATTATTAATTTGAATGGCTGTAGCACCGTTCCACGTAATGAAACATCATACAGTCTCAATAATTTGTATTCTTCACTTGGAAACTTGAAGAACTTCTCTTTCTTCTTAGCCTTTCGAGGCTTCTTATTTTTAATATCTGTCATAGGAAAACTTTAATGTTAATGGCCTTTTCTACTTCATCGAGCGTTTCAAATTTATGTTGATATAATTCAAAATGAGTTGATGTAAATGATAATTTTCTATCAGATTTTTTTACTAGGGCACGAAACCTCTCGCGTATTTCAAGATAATTAAATATTTCATTTACCTTTTCGCGACACTCATTAATTTTGAGAACAAGTGTGTTGTTGGTACAAATAGCTTGAGATACCGTATCAAATATACCCTCCAGTTGATACGAAGAATACTCATATTTATTAAGAAGCTCTAACTCATTCATTTGAAAAACGAGCCCCCTCGCGGGATAAACTGCCATTATTTAGTTCCTTTAAGTTTACGAGCGGCAATCTTCGCTCTTTGTTCTTGTAAATATTTTTCAGATTCTATGCTGTAAACGGCCATCTTTGCATCGTATTTCTTTTTCTTTTCTTTATACTTAGCATATAATGGACGATATTCTTTCATTGCTTCTGCATATGATTTCTTTTCGTCATCAAAAGAGGGGTTATCTATTTCTTCTCGACAATAGAGATGAAGATGAATGCTGGTTGTACAGTCATCGGGATAATATCCCCATTCTTCTTCGATGGTAAAATCTAATCTGGTGTTTTCTCGATCAAAATCTGGTTGATCTGCCCCAATAAGTTTTGCAAAATCATCAAACAAATAAGAGCCCCATTTTTCAACTTCAATGGTTTTCAATACTTTGATTTTAGTTATTCTTTTGGGCGGAGCGTGTGGTTTGTAAGGCGGATAAGGTTTTACAGGAATCTTAGGGGCTTTCATGATTTTTCCTCATCTGAATATACAATATTCATATGATTCACTATACTTTCAGTGATAATTTCCCAATCATCAGCCAAAACATCCTCTGTAACTAATCTTGAGTAAGGCATTCCAGCTTTATCATAATAATGTAATGAGTTCCATGCTGACCTTCTAATTCTATATCCGCACATCATGTACTTAAATGCTGTTACAATGTCCATGAATCACCAAAAAGAAAAGCCAGCTAAAGCTGGCCATATAGTAACCGTTAAGTTGTATAGTTATTGTTAGCCTAACTTAGTTAACACGAAATTGTTCATATCAGCTAATGAAGTCATACCAACCTTATGACCCAAAGAATTTCCATCTTTGAACAACATTAAAGTAGGGACTCCTTTAATACCAAGTTTAGCGGCTATGGCAGGAGCATCGTCAATATCTACTTCACAAACTTTAATTTTACTAAGATTATCAGTTGCAAACTTTTCTACCAAAGGCAATTGTCTTTGGCAAGGGCCACACCATGCGGCGCTAAAATCTACTAGTACAGGTAGCTCTGATTTAAGAACTTCTGCTTCAAAATTACTATCATCTACATGGATCAAATCGCTCATCGGGCCTCGCATAAAAGATAAATTTTATAAATAGGGTGTCAAGGGCACGTCCCTCATTTATTGAACCTAACGTTTTCGCTCAATTTAGTAAAGTGATCATAAAACAATTTGCATGTATATAGTTTGTTAATTCTGATCATATCAAAATCAAAAGAGTTATGTAACCCCATGACTTGTACTTCTGACTCTACATTATATTTATTGAAAAAGTTACATAAGTTCTCTAAATATACAAACCTATTCTTAGATTTAGTTAGAAAAACTTTTTGTTTTGCATAATAACAGGCAGAAATAACAAAGACAATTTTTTCACTGGGTGTTAAGTCATTGAATTTAAGAGACATTTCGTTACGTTCAATTAACGAATGAACATGAGGTTCAAAAACGCGATAATGTTCATACCATATTTTAAATCTTAATCCAGCTTCGCTGCCCACATATCCAGAAATGATTTGAGTGACCGTATCTATATCTGACATTTTCAGCTCTCTAGCTTTTAATAAAGCAAGAGAGGCCCACGTCCAACTTCTTGGAGACGGAGAAGCATAGGAGGATTCTTCTAAAGCGCCACAAGCAAAACTAGGATCACTACGTAAAAATCCTAAAATAAGATCATGTACTCCATGGGCCTTAGCCCAATCTACCCATTTTTCAAAGTTAAACTGTAATATAAACTTGGCACCTCTGTCCAATAAAGCCGAACTAATATCATTAGAATAAGCTCCTTCATTAGCTAGGTTGCCAGTTAAGATGCAAGCCGCTGCATTAATAGGGATGCCATTGATCTTTTTAAAGAGAAGAATTTCCAATAGAGGAGCCGTTATTTCTGCTTGAGCCTTATCTACTTCATCAAATAAGATGACACTATCAGGCTTATCACCATCTAATAGTTTAGGTAAAAAATAAGGCGATTTATAATGAATAATGTCACCGGGCACACTCATATCTGGATAACCAGCTAAATCAGGGCGCTCAATAACACTTAAATTAATATAATTTATTTTTAATCCACAATCTTTGGCAGCTTGAATAGCTATGTCTGTATTATGAGTAGGAATACATGCACGGGTTACTAAGTAACAATGTGATGGACTATCTACCGTAATACATCTCATAGGAATAGGTTCAATAGATTCAACTTTAACAATATATCTGTGATTATTTCTTGCACATTGTGCTGTAGGTTTTTTTAAATTTTTTAATTTTCTTTCAAGTTTAAAAACAGGAAGTTTAGTTACAAAGCTAATTCTAAATCTATCAGCACAAGTTTTTCCATTTAAATAACTTTTATTGCAGTGAATAGTAGATTTGATACCTAAACTAAGAATTAATTCCTGTACTTGAAAGGCAAGTACAGTATTTTTATTGCAAAACTCTAATCTACCATTTTTATTGCAACATCCATCAGTATCCATTAGCCCTTGTAACAACTCTAATCTTTGTTGATATGAACTGTGTAAATAAATTTCTGGTATATGTTTATTTTTAAATAAATTACATTCTTTTATTTGTTTAGATAACAAATATGTCGTATGAGGAAGCCCATATTTATCTATATAGTGCTCTGCAACTCCTCCAATTCTATAATTAGAACTTTTGGAAAAACCAATTGATGATGGAACTAATTTAGTATCATAGCCACATTTCTTAATTTCTAATAAAATGTCAGTATCTGCACATTCGATGTTACCACGATCACTGTTGCCATCTCCTAACCAACAACCTAAAACATATGGATGAATGGGTAGATTTTTGCTTTCATAATTTAATGGTAAACTATTAAGAATAGAATGATTCGTTTCTTGCTTGGATCCTATTTTCAAAGTTTGGAAAATTTCTTTAGTTGATCTTATTTGTGGTTTTTTATTATTTTTACGCTCATTTTTTACAAACGTTACCCATAAATGATCTGCACAAGCATTAACTACTGTGCCATCATCAAAAATTACTTGATAAGATTCTGGCGTATAATTGATTGAATGAAGCTTAATTATATTACATATATTGCCTGCTTCATCAAATAATTGATCACCTTCTTTTAAATTTTTAAGTTTAATAAAACCTAAGGGTGTTGGCAATTCTGTTTCTAAATCAAGCATTTTGCCGACTCCACGTCTTCCAAAAAGAAAAACATTGTGTTGGGACTTAATAAAAAATTTAGTAAGATTAAGAGCTTGTTCTTGATCTATTTCTGGTAAGTTTAAAGCATTTGGCATGTTTCCCTTGAGATATCACATGATTATATAACATGATATCTCATATGAAAGGAACCAAATGCTTAACTTCCGGGTCGTTTTTGTAAAGTAGGAAAAAATGATCAATTATTTTATTGTCATGAGACTTCACTAAACTCTTCAATAATTCTTTTTTACTCTTATTATGAGACAATATAAACAGATAATTCCACTGTCCTTCAGCCTCTGCCTTCTTATAAAGGCAATCTAAGGTTAGCGGAATATCTTCTTTATAAGCCTCTATAAAAATATTAAAATTGGTGCAATCAAATGCTGATGAGGCCAGCTCGCTACTTCTAATGGCCTTGGTAAAATCAGACTCATCTTTAAATTTATAAATTTCTTGCGAAATGCATATTTTTAAAGGAACATCCATTAAATTAATTAAATTACGAAATATTTTACTACCCGTTTCTATAGCAGAAATTAAAATTAGATATTGAGTTTCAACATCTAATCTATTAAAATTTCTAACGTAGCCAGTTGTTACAGTTATATTTGTATATTCTTCTAAAATTTTAAGAAGAAGAGTATATTTATCAATTCCAATTTGTGGTGTAATTAAATTAACAATATCAATTGTTTCATCTATGCGAATGTGTCCTAATTGCTTGATAAGCTCTTGAAGCACATATCTTTCTGAGGGTCGAGTATCATGTTGACATAAGTAAACAAGATAATTAAAACTCTTTTTACCCCAAATAATATTTGACGCCAATCTGTTATTGACTAGTACGCCCAAGTGTTGAGTATATTCTGACCGCTCTAAATGATTGATGAGATTAAGCAAACGTTCGGGCTCAATCTTCTCACGAAACCTTTGCATAATATAATTCTGAAACATAGAATCAAAAACTTGATTCCGTTCTAAATCAGAGCCAATACTTTCAAGAATATGTTTAGAGCATGTCTTTTCCTCTAAAGAGACCAACAAATTCTTAAAAGCTTCAAACTTATTCATATTAATTAAATAGTGGCTGCTGTTCTTTAATTTCGGTTACATACTCTGGAATCCAAAAAAGAGATTCAAAAAACTGAATAGCCACTTCAGCTTGTTCATTACCCTCTTTTTGAGCCTTATCTTTAAAGAGTTTAGACTCAAGATTAGCTGTCTCAGCAGATTCAGCTAGTGATACTAGATGCCACTTATTTTTCGGCTTACTCTTCAGATAAATTCCATGAATCATGATTGCCTTTCACTAACTAATATGTCATAAAAATAATATAATTACATTATGTGTGATTTTTTATTTTTTCTAACAATTCAATTTTTTGCTTTTCTAATTCTTTAGAGTGCTCTAAAGAGCTAATATCTAATTCATGACGCCATCTCAATTCATCTTTTGCAATAGCTAACTTTTCTTTTGCAATATCCAATTCTTTTTTCAAATAAGATTCATCTCTTAATCTAAGCTTATCTAACTGCTTATTTAACTGCTTCTTTATGCTATACCAAGAATACTTACTTAATGAGCGCTCCACTAATTGTATGCATAGCTTATCTAACTTTTCTTTGCCACACGCCTTGGGTAAAGCGGTAGATGTCTTATACAGTTCTGTAAGAGCAATTTCTTCACTATCAGCAAACTCAATTAATTTATCGTAAGACCAAGCTCCGTTACGAATAGATAGTAATTCTTCTCGATCTGGTCTTTTAACCGTGACAATGCCGGTTGTTAATGTTTCTCGGCACATACGAATGAGTCTAACTAAATGGTAAGCATGTTTAGTATCATAGCCATACTTTTCTTCTAAAGCTGCACGAGCTACGTTACGAGTTTTCTTCCAGTTCTGATATTGATCCCACTCGCGTTTAGCTCCTGTATATTGGCGCTCTTTCTGCATAATCTCAATGAAGTTATCACTAAGACCAATCTTGCGAGCGGCAGCCATCCAATGATCTTCTGCTGTAATTTTCAACTCAGCTAGCATTTGAGACATGGCACCTTGTACAGCAATCTTGGTAGGCTCATCCAAAGTTTCCATAAAATCAAATTGAAATCTGTCCAATTCTTTTTGAATCTCTGCTGTAGCTGCCATTAACTGATCTTGAGGAATCAGTGTTTGCTCCGGCAATCCTAAATCAGCACGAGTAGGTGGAGACTTAGGTGGGTTCATAATCCATTTCTTATGCGTCTTAATTCTCTTTAGTTGAGAAACGGAATAGCCCATAAAAGTATGTTTAATCTTCTTAGAAAGAAAATCATTTTTATGATCCAAGATTACTTGACCAATAGGATCTACTAATAAATGATCTTCTGGAGAAGTATGTAAAACTTCAATAATGTTAGGGTTGCAATCCATAGCTAACGTGAAGAATTTTCTGATGTCATAGATTACAGCATCTGGATCAGGAGTTTTTAACTCAGCTTGTTCAAAACGATGAGATGATCCTAAGAAGTATTCTCTAGTAGGAATAGCAATTCCTTTAAAATCTTCATCAGAGGTAGGAACGTTGGTTCCATAAGCATGTGAGCCGTGTCTGACCAATAGAACTGTCCTATCAGGAAGCCAACTCATATGTGGGCTACGTTTAGCGATTGTATCTAATACAGGATGCTTTTTCATAATTTCACCAAAAGGCTTTCAATATCATATATGGAGCAAACTTGTTTACAACCCTTTGCATATCATAAAAGGACATTCGTAGTCCGTATTCACCTAAATTATACCATTCAGATAATTTAACGGAAGGTGAATCTTCATATCTATAATACAATTTTCCGCTATGTTCATTAGTCACTAAATCCAAACCAATAAATGTCCAAACTCTTTAACAAGCCTTTTCATTACTTGAAGTGAAACAGCTCTCATTACAATAGATGAGTATGCTGCTAAATACCAACTATTGAGGTCTGTTTGTTGATCTTTATGCGTTTGATGGTAATAAAGTTCACCATCTTCACCCAAACCCCATGTCCATGTATATTCGTGGGCATCTTTATATCTTTTTTCAATAAATGAATCATCTCTAAATTGTTTTATTATTTTCATTATGCTGAGAAACTTTTTCCACAGCCACAACCACCTGTAGCGTTAGGGTTTTTGAATCGGAAACCGCCACCCATCAGACCATCTTCAAAATCGACTGTCACACCATCCAGATATTGATAAGACATTGGGTCTACTACAATTTTAATGCCTTGAACATCTTCCGTTTCATCCAATTCATTAATAATCTCTTCAAATACCATGTCATAATTAAAACCTGAACAGCCGCCACCTTTAACTAAAACCCTAATATTATAATGGCCAATTCCACCATCATCAGATATTTTCTTAATTTGAGCAATTGCTTTATCAGTAAAGATAATCATTATTCCTCTAATTCATCATCATACGGATATGGATCATCACATTCACCGTAGCAATCTGGTTCGAAACACTTGTCACAATAGTCTGGTGTTTCTGAACCTGTTTTTTCACATTCACCTTTTAAAAAGAGGCATTCTTCACAAGAACAAGTGCAATCTTCTGGGAAGTCAGCTTCACAAGTGCACTCTTCCTCTTCTTCCTCTGCATAACAACCATCAGCAACTTCACAAGATGGTGCTTGTGGTTTAGTGATTCGCAAAGAAGTTGTTGGATCAAATGGTGTAGTCACTACCCCTAAAACCACATACTTGCAAACTCTCATCTTAGACTGATTATAGTCAGTTGGAATAGCCACTACATCGGCAGGATTAACTTCCACTTCCAACATAATGTCGGAAGACGGATCGTAACTGGCAAATTGTGTGTGAGCATATGTCCAATTGGCGACATGCAAACCGTGACTGCATGTACGAGCAGAATCCTCATCTACTTGGTTTCTAGGAATTTCTACAGTTATACCAACCGAGTTATCGAAGGTGCCACTATGAATGTCTTTGAAGTCGCCCTTAACTCGTTTATAAGCGATGAAATTACCATTTTCAGTGAGAGGATGATCGTTCTTTTCCAGAAATTGGAAAAGCTCTTGGACGGCTCGATAGCTTGGGTTCTTTTGCAAGTTCTCAGCAAACTTTACCAAAGGTTGATATGGTAAGCCCTCATTAGAGAATTTAACAATTTTATTGCTCAACACTTGAGAGACAGCTATACCATTGATAATAACCTGCCCATTTTTGACAGAGAAATTACCATCAGAGAACAATTCAATTCGTTTGGCAGCGGAAACAAGAGCTGGAATTTCGCTTAATCGATTCTCTTTAATCGCTTTAATTAAACGATCCGCTAGGACATCAGTACGCGATACGATATGCGTTTGACCCTCATAATTAACTCCGACATTTTGATCTGTAATAGACCAATTAATTTTAGTTACCATATTCTATCTCCTCTTAAATCTTATCTATCATATTAACATATTGGGCTATATGTTCCGCAATATAAGTATAGTTATATGTATTAATACTTGCTAATAACGGATACTTATTAATATAGTCGCTATTTATTTTTTCGATGTCCCAATTGGGATTGTCTGTCACAAATTGACTTATTACTGTATCGGTAATTACCCCTTTAACCGACTCATATATATCTAGTAAAATACTATCATTACCGCCTAATCTCTTAATATTTTTATAAAGTTTGAGCCTTTTCAAGAACAAACTGTTTTTATCTAAAATTAGAGGTTCTAATTTATCTAATCCAGATAGTCCTGCACTATCTGAATACCGATAATATTTATGAGCAATTTTTATCTCAACATAATTTATTATTGAATTGTTCAATATATTAGTGTCAAGATAAGCGTCTAACTTAACGAAATCATTAAATTCTTCTGTCAGTCGTTTAAGATCGGTATCTTTATAAACCCCGTAAAAAGAAATTTTGGAATTTCTTTCCAAAAGAGCTTTAAGTGCGCCTAAGCCCAAAACCTTCTTATTAGCTAGAACAGGTAGCCTAGCATCAGGATAGTTATTGTGATTTAAAAGACATAACACTTTATCAGTGGTATCTTCTTTCATGTTATCATAACTAACTTGACAGAAAACAGCTGCATTAAAATCATACTTGAAAATCAAAAGTCTAGAAGTTGGAGCGGTGTAGGCGCGACTTGAGGCTTTCGTAATTGTTGATAGTTTGGTTGGGGCCATTTCGGATAAATGTATTTCTTTATCCAAGTCAGCCAAAGTATATTTATCATTAGGGCAAACAATTTGCACGCTAACAAGTGCCGGATTATCGTCAAAAGCTTTCTTGATATGTCGAGGAGTTGGCTCTTTAATAGGCAAGTCATTAATAAAAAGAACGCTCTTCTCATCAAAAGTAATGGAACCAGTATCAGAACGAGTTATTTTATTTGGATCGGCCTTGTATCTATGACCATTCTTGCCTTTAATGAAGGCAAAGACTGGACATTTAACATAACAATATCCAGTATTTAAACTATAATTCTTCCAAGACAAAGGGCCAAGAAAAACTAGATTGCTAAAAGCATAGCTCAATTCTTTACGATAATAAACGTTAGCTTGCCATAAATTAGGGAAAGCGTCAATTTTATCTAAAACTTTTTGTTTTATCTCTTTAGTGATGAAGTCTAAACGGTCTCGGATTTTAGTTTCTGTTGGTTTATCTAAATGAATAGACTCTCTAGTGGCTGACAAACTTAACTCGCCAATTCCAAAATACATAATGAAACTACCGCGAGCTGAATCAATTAATTTAGCGTCAGCATACTTACGTAGTGACTCATAATCTAATGGATATTCAATGCCATCGATGACTAATTTGGCGCCTCGTTGATAATTATTTTGATCATTAGTGATGGCCCAACCTGGACCTTCTAGAACTTTATTAATTTTCTGCCAATCCGCCGCTTGCGCTCCAGAAATAATTGGCTTAACATCCCAATGTCGGCAAGCTTGTTCCGTATACTGACGGAAAAAATTATAGTCTTGGGGTTTGACTGGAATTGAAATTTCCGTACTGTTACGTTCATCTGTAGCTCTCTTATCTAAACAACCAAGTTTACCAACCTTAGTATCATCAATGCTACAAAGGTAGCTATACTTGATGCCATCATTGATGGTAGTAACTTGAAACTGATCACTATATGAGAATGGAGTTTTGGCACCTAGACCAAATCCTCCTGTCTGCATATTATCTTCACGCTTAGTAGAAGCTGTATACTTAATGAAGATGTTAATCATTCTGTCAGGACTAATGCCTGGACCATAGTCTTTAATACTATAGTATGGTTCTAAACCAAGTGGCAGATGGATTTCAATGGGTAATTCTGGTTTGCCAGCTTCACGGTGAGCGTCTCTAGCATTAGATGAAATCTCTCGACAAATGGCTAGAATTGGATTTGAATACATCTTACTGCGCAAGATGTCGAATAACATTCCTTGATCTTGGATCGAAAAGAAATGCTCCTCTAAATCTTGAGATGACTCAAAAAACGGTTTAGCTT